>Ga0326760_1000575_pt1 | contig 18634 bp, 19 predicted proteins | sample GCREP_S_FD_207668 | JGI IMG/M metagenome (GOLD analysis project Ga0326760, IMG submission 207668) | Hot spring sediment microbial communities from Geyser Creek Basin, Yellowstone National Park, WY, United States - GCR.EP_S | ecosystem: Environmental > Aquatic > Thermal springs > Near-boiling... | reverse complement strand
TCCCCGGCGGCGCGAATGGTAGGACGGGCTCATCCGGGTTTATCCAGACATCTATTACCGTCGTCCTATCGCTGCTCATTGCCTCCTTAAATGTCTTCGAGAACTCATCTAGCGATTGGGGCCTAGCCGCGTTAGCACCATACGCCTCCGCCAGCTTAACGAAGTCCGGTATGCCACGCTTCAAGCAGGTCGCGCAATATCTTCTCCCGTAGAATAAGTCTTGCCAGTACTTCACCATGCCAAGCCATCCATCATTAAGTATTACGGCAATAACTGGGATATTCTCTGCAATCGAGGTTGCGAGCTCCCTCTCAGTCATGAGGAAGCTCCCATCACCATCGATATCAACGACTATCGAGTTTGGCTTAGCGACCTTGGCACCCAGAGCGGCTGGAAGGCCGAATCCCATTGTCCCAAGGCCGCCGGATGTTATAAAAGTTCTTGGATGATATACCTCGAAGTATAGCGACGCCCACATCTGGTTTCTACCAACCCCCGTCGTCACGATCCCATCAGCAGGTAACAGCTTTCTAATCTCCCTTATCAGGTTCTTGGGCGATAACTCGTCCGCTGAGTGCTGCCCGGTTTTTTCAAGGCTTTCCTTAACCTCCTTCACCCTCTGGAGCCATGTTGAGTTGTCCTTCCTCCTTGCGAGCTCCTTAGCGGCCTCGTAGATAGCCTTGAGCGCATGCTTTGCATCTGCGACTATCGGTATATCAGGCCTAATGTTCTTCCCGATCTCGGCGGCATCTATGTCCACATGGATTAGCGTGGCATCCCTCGCGAAGGTGTCAAACCTGCCGGTTGACCTGTCGCTGAACCTTGTGCCAACCGCGAGTATCGCGTCCGCCTCCATTATTAGTTTGTTCGCGGCCGCTGACCCATGCATGCCTATCCTGCCTATGTATAGCGGGTGATTTTCCGGGAATGCCCCTTTACCCATCAGCGTGACCGTCACGGGTATCATGAGAAACTCCGCCAGCGCTCTAAGCTCCTCCGACGCGTTCGAGATTATGACCCCACCTCCAGCGAGTATTACGGGTCTCTCGGCGTTCAAGAGTATCTCTGTAGCACGCTTAACCTGGAGGGGGTGAGGCTCCTTAACCACCTTGTTCAAGTGTGGTGAGATCTTTACGTCGAAATCCATCTCAGCCTCCTCCCTCTGCACATCGACCGGGAAGTCTATTAGCACGGGCGCTGGCCTCCCCTCCGCGGCCAAGTAGAACGCCTCCTTCACCACCCTTGGAACCTCTTCAGCGCTCCGGATCTGGAAGGAATATTTTGTTATCGGAGTTGTTATTCCGATTATGTCAGCCTCTTGGAAGGCGTCCCTCCCGATCATGTGCCTTGCAACCTGTCCCGTTATCGCGACTATGGGTGATGAGTCCATGTAGGCTGTCGCTATACCGGTTACCAAGTTTGTTGCACCTGGCCCTGATGTGGCCATGCATACCCCAACCCTGCCGCTAGCCCTAGCATAGCCGTCAGCGGCATGCGCCGCGCACTGCTCATGTCTCACTAGGATATGCCGTATACTAGAGCCATAGAGGGCGTCGTAAACCGGAAGGATCGCGCCTCCCGGAATCCCGAATATCACCTCGACGCCCTCATTCTCCAGCGACTTGATAAGGGCCTTAGCGCCACTCAGCCTCATCTTCTTAGGGCTTGAGGATGAGATTCTCCTAAATTAATCTTGACCATCTCTGGTCGCCCACATCTTAAGACCTCCTCCCCTACTTGGGTGGGGAGGTTTGGGCTACATCCCCCTTCTGGGGGTTTAGCCCTTGGCCGGGTCTCCGGCCATTACCCCCTATCCCTCTCCGGGACTCGGGGGTTACTGGCGTCATCGAGGTATTGTTCGACGTCGCCGTCATTAAAATGTTTCTCGCCGCAGCGATGTCGGCGTTAAAGACCTTGTTCATCGTCATACACTTGAATAATCCCCTGTAGATTCTAACGCCACAGCCATCGCCATGCCATGGACACCTCGACGAGGTGCCTCCCTCATCAACGTAGATCACCTTTATCCCATACTCCTCCGCGATCTCTCTAATCCTCCTCAACAGAAGGCCATAAGTCCAGACACAATTATTGTTATCGAAGTCGCCGTTCTCCTGCGCGATATACTTCGGGTAGCCGACTTTAATCGTGGATACACCGACGTCATAAAGCCATTCGATGACTTCCCTTACTTTAGTGTTTATATAGTATTTTATCTGTCTCCGCCACTTTGTATACATCCGCCTAAGCCTCTTGGACGTCTCCAGGCCATACTTGTTCAGCATTGACTGGTACTTGGAGATCCTCTCCCTCCAATAGAATGAGATCGCCTTCAGCGGTTTGCCATTGACGAGCTTTGTTAAGCCATTCTCGACATAGACGGCCATTAAATTAATGACTCCAATATCTATTCCCGCCATTAAGTTACCCTTCGGTTGCTTCGGTACCGGCCTCCATTCACCCCTCACAGCCTTCTCGGAGACATTGAAGGTTATGCTGGCATACCATCTCTTTCCATCAGCATCATAGCATATCTTAAGCTCTCCGCGCTCACCCCTCAGATATACTGGTCCCTTGAACTTCACCTCTATCCATCCGATGGCGCCAAGCCACTTGATGACGATCCTTTCGCCATCCATTTCGTATTGGTCTTTTCTAACGGCGACCCACAACGTCCTAGAACTATTTCTCTTGCCGAGTCCTGGCGGCTTAATCTTCCTCATAAACGGCGGCAGCCTCCCCTCTTTTTTCAGCTCCAAGAGCCTGAAGAAGGTCTTCCATGCATCATTGTTCTTTCTTATGATTGTCTGGGCTGTGGCCGCGCCTATCAACGGCTTATATTTCTCGTAGAATTCTCTATACGTCGCCTTAAAGTCAACGGGCCTCTTCTCGCGCCACATCTTCAATCTGATGTGATTAACCTCGTTCCAAAGTTTTGACGAGAGGTCACAGAGCCTTCTCAGCCTCTTCTCCGTCCCCTCATCAACGATCAACCCCACAGTACATGTCCTCCTCACATTCATTCACCTCCAATGACTTCGTAGAGTAGGCCATGAAGCTCTTCGCAGATGTAATCCAAGACTATGATAAACTCCATTAGGAGGCCAGCCTCCTCGAAGACATCCACGTAACCAGCCATACCTCCACATACCATCCCAATACACGCCTGCCCTTATTTTTTGGGGACCCGCCTGAAAATGGAGGGCTATTATAATGCCGAGATGCCGGGAAGCCGGCTAAACATAAGATTCCATGGCGATGAGAAGACCCCGGAGCAGATATTCATAATGCCGTTCGGGGACGATGTCAGGTATTTCATGGTGAGGGGGTGTGAGGGGCGACAGGCGCATAACAAGATGCAACATGGCCAGGATAATGGGCTGGGATCAATTGATAGAATATCTCAGGGAAGTCTGGGAGGGGCTATGGGACGCCATGCTATTCAAGCTGAAGGCCGCCGATACGAGCATGCCATAAAGCCGGAGCCCGCATCACAACATCCCATTTTTATTTTTCCTCCATTCTTCTCAAGATAGATAATGTCCAAATAACGGGTTTATATAGCTGAAGACTTCCCATAGTAGCCTCGCGAGTAGAAATGGTCGCCCCTAGAGAGTATTTAAAGCTGAAAGTTAATAGGCTCAGGCATGAGAAGCGACCTGATTAAACGCGGCCTTGAGAGGGCTCCTCATAGGGCTTTGCTATACTCTCTTGGGCTCAGCCGCGATGATTTCGAGAAACCATTCATCGGTGTTGTCAATAGCTATTCGAGCATGGTTCCAGGCCATGTTCACCTGAGGATGATCGCGGACGCCGTCATCCAGGGTGTTAGGGAGGCTGGTGGGGTGCCATTCGAGTTCAACACGATAGTTGTCTGCGATGGCCTCGCGATGGATCATGAGGGCATGAAATACTCCCTCCCATCTAGGGAGCTTATAGCCGACTCCGTAGAGACGATCGCTAAGGCGCATGCCCTCGATGGGCTGGTCCTGATACCGAACTGTGATAAGGTTACGCCGGGCATGCTCATGGCCGCTGCGAGGCTCAACCTACCAACGATAGTGATGACTGGTGGGCCGATGCCCTGCGGCTGGTTCCGCGGGAGGAAGATCGCCTTCTCCCATGTCTATGAGGGTATTGGGAGGGTTAAGGCTGGAGAGCTAAGCGAGGAGGAGCTCGAGATGCTGGCTATGGCCGCCTGCCCAACCCCGGGCTCCTGTAATGGCCTTTACACGGCGAATACAATGGCCTGCATGGCTGAGGCGCTTGGCATCTCCCTGCCTGGCTCAGCGACGCCGCCGGCGACAAGCTCTAGGAGGATGGCCCTCGCCCGAGAAGCTGGGAGGAGGATAGTCGAGCTCGTTAGGGAGGATATAACCGCGCTCAGGATCCTGACGAGGAAGGCCTTCGAGAACGCGATCAGGGTTGATCTCGCGCTCGGGGGCTCCACAAACACGGTCCTCCACCTCATGGCTGTCGCTAGGGAGGCTGGCGTAGACTTGGAGCTCGAGGACTTTGATAAGCTTAGCAGGGAGACGCCGCAGATAGCGGAGCTCATCCCAAGCGGCCCCCATGGCATGGATGATTTCGATAGAGCTGGAGGCGTGCCCGCGGTCATGAAGACCCTCGAGCCACTACTCCACCTCGACGCCCTCACAGTCACGGGAAAAACTGTTGGTGAGAACATCGCCCATGCGAGGAGGCTTGATGAGGAAGTTATCAGGCCTCTTGATAAGCCGATCAGGCCCACGGGCGGGATCGCTGTCCTGAGGGGGAGCTTGGCCCCGAGGGGCGCTGTCCTCAAGACGGCCGGCGTACCCCCTAGCATGATGAAATTCCGGGGTAGAGCCAGAGTCTTCGAGTCCGGCGAGGAGGCTGCTGACGCACTCCTGAGCGGAATTATACGAGAGGGCGAGGTTGTTGTTATAAGGTACGAGGGGCCGCGGGGCGGGCCTGGTATGAGGGAGATGCTTGCTCCGACCGCCGCTCTTGTTGGCATGGGGCTCATGGAGAAGGTTGCGCTGATAACTGATGGGAGGTTCTCGGGCGCGACTCATGGCCTCTGCGTGGGCCATGTCTCGCCGGAGGCGGCTGAGGGCGGGCCGATAGCGGTTGTTGAAGATGGAGACATGATCTCGATCGATGTCGAGGCGAGGCTCCTGAACCTCGAGGTCCCCGGGCATGAACTTAGGCGGAGGCTGGAGTCTTGGAACCCGCCGAAGCCCAGGGCTAAGGGGGGCTGGCTTTTAAGATATTCCCTCAGCGTATCCTCTGCTGATGCCGGCGCAATCCTCAGGCCGCCTTCAGACCACTAGGAGATAATAGCCGCCGGTATGTCTTGAGTGAGCTGAGATGAGCGGCGAGGAGATGGAGGTTACCGGGTATCTTGTCTCGATAAGACCTAGGATTAGGATGGGGCTTATCGAGTATGAGCTCAGGATCATGAGCTCTGGCGGCGAACCCCTCACAGTATATACACTAAATCCTCCAAGCTTCCTAAGCCCCGCAATCCAGGTCTGGGCCAAGATTATCCTCAGCAGGCAGAGAGGTGTCCCTAGATGGATCGTCGCCGAGATGAGACTCATCAATGAGCCGGGGACTATCGAGGTCGCTCAAGCGGTAATAGAGGAGGTTTCTAGGGGCATTTACCCTATAGTGAGCGGCAGGATGTATGGGAGGGCGTTTAGCGTGCCCGTGGATGAGGAGCTTCTCTCGAAGATCCCATCCCAACTTCCATGCACAGTATATTGTGTCTTCGTGAAGAAGGGGTCTGAGCTAAGGCTTGTCGAGGTGCTGGGCGAGAAGGAGTATCGACTCTTCAAAAAGACCTTGGAGCTTGTCTCCGAGATCGAGAAGGAAGTGGCTGACGCGGATGAGAAAGTGAATAAATACTTGGTGGAGACCTCGGCCTCCATCGCTACCTGAAACCTAAATACTCTGACGCCTCCAACCCTCCTAGAAACCTCTAAGCGCATTCCCCATCAGCCGGATATTGTGAAGAGCCCCCTTATTTCTTGGGGAGGCCTCTGAAAATGAGAAAATAAAAATATGGTGGTGTTGTGATGAGGTCTTGATTTTATGGCGTCTTCTTTTTCATGTTCTCGAGCTCAAGTATGGCGGAGTCCATCTTCTTGACCGCGTTACAGCTCATCGCCTGCCCCCATCCTCGACACTCATAGCCCCCCTTATGACGAAGTATCCGAACCCATCCTCATACCATCCCTGACGGTCACGAGAATTCCGAGCCCCAAGAGGAGTAAGAATAATGGCTGGAAACACGGCCAAGGGCTAAACCCTCGAAAAAGAGGAGATGCAGCCCAAATCTCTCCACCTAAGCAGGAGGAGGGGTCATCTGAATAGTCTCCTGAAATTGAACTCTATCGCCTCCTCAACATCCTCGACCCTCATCCCCTTAACCTCTGCGATCAACTTAACCAAGTCCTCGACCATGTCCGGCCTGAGGCTCAATCCCCTATACTCGTAGGGGCCATCGCTCTCTGTTAATATCATGTCTATAGGCGCCTCCTCTATCACCTCCCTATGCCTAGGCTGTATCTTAGCCGCCGGGTTTATCGTGATCATATAGCCGCTCTCCCGGATCTCTTCAAGAATCTCAAGCGGGCCATTAAACCAGTGGATGAGCGCCGACTCGACGTCCATTCTCCTAAGAACCTCGAGAACCTCCCTCCAAGCGTCCCTTGCATGGATATTCATCGGCAGAGCATATTCCACCGAGAGCCTGCAGAAGATCCTGAAGACCTCCATTTGTCTCTCCCGGTTCCGTCGCCTCCCATCTAAGCCAACCTCGCCTATACCCTTCACGTCCTCCCTCCTCTCGATCAACGCGGCCACCTCATCTATCTCTTGCGGTGTTATCTCTTCCAAGCTCCATGGATGAACCCCGATGAATGGCATTATGTTCTCGAACTTCTCCGTGAGGCTCAGGGTCTTCAGGCTGCTCTCCAGATCCTCCGAGACCGCGATCACTATCATCTTATCCTCGATGCGCCTGAGAACCTCCTCATCCAGTGCATGGGCGTGGCAGTGGGCGTCGATCAGCATATCACTTTCACGAGATACATTGTATTGGGCAATTTTAAAGCTAATGTTAAATCTCAGCAATGCCGGCCTGCATGAGATGAAAACGTTTCTCAAGGAGATCTCCATAAGGACTGGTGGCAGGGTCGAGTTCAGGGATATCACGCGTGAGGTTGAAGAAGCTGTTAGGGAGAGCGGGATTAAGAGTGGCGTCGCGATAATATTCACGCCGCACACGACAACAGGCATATTCATGAACGAGGATGAGAGTGGGCTGAAGAGGGATCTCGAGAAGGTCTTGGAAAGGCTCATCCCGGAAAGGGGAGGATACATGCATGATGAGGTGGATTATAACGCATATGCCCATCTAAGATCCATACTCTTGGGAGCATCCCTCACAGTGCCTGTCGAGAATGGGAGGCTGATGCTCGGGACCTGGCAGAGCATATTCCTTGCTGAATTCGACGGGCCGAGGAGCAGAAGGGTCTACGTCAGGATCATGGGATCAGATTAGAGCTCGATATACCTCCTCAGCATGGGTCTATAGATGAGCGTGATTATTAGCCCCGCGATGAACCCGCCGAGGTGAGCTGCATAGGCAACCTGCGAGAAGGGCATTAGGAAGGCATAGAAGACCTGAAGCAGGGCCATTATGATGATCGCAACTATAGCGGGGGCGACGACAGGGAACCACATGAAGAACATAACCCTCCTCAGGGGGAAGAGAACGGCGTAGGCCGCCATGACGCCGAATATCGCGCCCGATGCCCCTATCGATGGCGTTAGCAGGAGCTGCTTAGCCGGGTAGAATGTTAGGATGAAGTATGCATGAGCATAATCGGCCGCGATGCCGCTGGCGAAGTAGAGGATGAGATACTTCACCCTCCCAAGAACCCTCTCGACATCCGGGCCGAACATAAGGAGAGCAAACATGTTCAGGAATAGATGGATAAGGTCTCCATGAAGGAACATGGATGTTATCAGCCTATAAGGCTCCCTCCCCAATATCGTGAGAAAGGGTATCGCGGAGAATTCTAGAATGATCTCCTCGAAGAGGCGAGGGTTAGCCAGCTGGATCGCGAATGTCGTTAAGCCTATAACCGTGTTCACCCCGATTATTATCCACGTGGCCTTGGCGCTTGGCGTGCTAATAACGTAATGCTCCATGCCCTTTCTCGGCGCACTATACAAGACTTAAATCTTTCTATCGACTTATGGCTCAGCCATAATAGCGGTGTCGAGAAGCCATATCACCTGTCCATCTCCGAGATTGTTAAACAATAGTTTGAGAGGCTGACCATGTGTTGTGGATATTCGGGCGGTCTACAGAGCCACTTCATGCGGAGGGATATCAGGAGCAGATTAGGTTGCTGTGGAGCGCCCTCCTCACCATCGCTACAACCGTTGAAAAAGAAAACCCACGGCTACTCAAGAAGCTGGAGAACTTGGGCGCCCATTATGCGAGAACCGCAACCCCCGAAGGCTTATTCACCACAAAATCCATCAATGTTAAGAGGTCAAGCCGAGACAAACAATAAAATACTTCACGATTAAGCCATCACCATTACACGAGGAGCTCCAAGAAAGCTTCAGAGCGATGCAATCAATATTCATGGGCTAATTAGCCAGTGACAGATAGAACGTATGCTTCCTACAAGAACATGTTAAAGGAACTTTATTCTTCCGATAACCCTAACCTCCACTGGGAAACCTTTGTATGATGATGGGATCCTGGCCTTATCCTCCTCCCTCTCAACATAGAATATTATCCTCCCATTCGCATGACTCACCCCAACAACCCCCTCAAGCGGCAGGAACTCCTTTACAGCCTGCGAAACAGCCTCCTCAATAGAAATGGACATAGATTCCCTCAAATAGAGTTATCCAAGCCCCCTAATATCCCTTATCAACTCAACGAAGCCGATTTCAGCCGCAATTATCAAGATGGTAGATGAAGACTAACTCTAGAAGATTTTGAAGTATTAAGGGCGGCCTTAAGGAATGAGTATCGCTGCCAGTTTTGTCCCTCTTGGAACGCTCTTTTATGGCTCAACCATTTTTACAGCTTTTGCGTGGCTTGTTTGTTATGCCAACTCTTCCAAAAACTCCACGTCTCTTTCAGCAGCTCTCTAAATTCCTCCACAACATTTCTTAGCTCATTCAGATATGGTTCATCGGAGTCCTCGTATCCACGGAGAATGTGATGAGCTCGCCATACGTCACTTCACCCTTAACAGTCATTAGGAAAGGCTAGTAGCGGCGACAGAATTATCCTCAAGGGTCTTGGTGTAATCGGCCGTATAGAGGTGAAATACAAGGGCCCAATATATTTGAGGGGTGAGCGAGGAAGAGCTGAGATACACTACGACGCTGATGGAAACAAGTAGTATGCCCATATAGTCTTCGAGATCTCCGAGAAAAATGGTAAGGGGGTGGGGCAAGTGCCGCAGCAGTCGAAAAGCAATCTGACCACAGATATGGACATAGCATCAATAGCCTGCTGGCGACCTATGTCGAGAATTGTTTGACAAGTCTCATTAATGGCAGGCCATTGAAGGCGATATCGTATTACTGGAGGAGGAAGATCGCCAAGTATCAGGGGGTAATGCTCGGAGACACGGCTAAGGGCTGAACTCCCAAAGGGGAGGGATGTAGTCCAAACCTCCCACCTAAGCAGGGGGGAGGTCGTTAGTATTTCCCCCTCCGATGAATGCTAGTGGGCTCTTGGGCTTCATTATTTCCCTCAGCAGGATCGTCGCGTATGATCCCGGTGGGAGCTCTATGTTCAGCTTTATTGAGGTGTTGTCCATTTCTGATATCTTACAGCTCCATTTGGTGATCTTTATTGGGCGGAGTGAGCCTCTCGTCGAGGCCTCTGGGCATGTTTTCAGCCTGAATGCGTTCAGCTCTAAGCCCATTTCATCCAAGATGTCGAGGAGTATCTCGCCCTTCCTGCTCCTCGGTATCGGGGATAGGTATCCTGGCGCCGGCAGCGCGACCGCGAGCTTTCCACGCGCTATGAGCCTCACAACCTGCTGTAGATTCGCCTCTGAGACCATTATTGGCCTGCCCGGCTCCGGTCTTCCAAAGGTGTCGAGCCTTACAACAAGGTCTCCGGCCTCGACCACATCTAGGAGGTCCTCGGCGATTACCCTTGATAACGCCTTGTTGAATATCAGGGCTGAGACGGACTCGACGAGAAGCCTCCTAAGCCTGAGTGGAAGCGATCTCAGGGCGCCGAGATAGTCTCCAGGCCTCCTCGCAAGGTGTCTTAGGATCGCCCGCTCATATCTCAGGGTCTTCGGGAAATATTCCAGCGCCCTCTCTGGGTTGAAGTCTTCGAGGAGCTTCATTCTTGCCATCCTATTCTCATTGCTCTCGAGCGGGGAGTATTCGGTGAGGAAAGCCTTGACAGCCTCCTCGACTCTCCCCTCGATCATTAGCTTCCCAACTATGGGCGTTATCGGCCTCGAGATGCCGAACCTCTGATGGCCATAAAAGTTGGGGGCCCCCTTCAGCCTAAGCTCCTCCAAGATCGTTTGAACAGCCTCAGCCCCGCCGCTCGGCCCCCGGATCACGATCTCGAACATGTTCCTCGCGAGCCTCTCGGAGTTTATCCTCCAGCCCACGTGCATTATCGGGAGAACCTTTATCACGCCTCCAACATCAACTCCTTCCGATCTCATGCTCCAGGCTGGAAGTGTTATGAACTGCCAGCTCACGCTCACCTTATCCTTGATGCCGCATACGCCGATCTGCGCCGGCCTTATCCCGAGCTGTCTCGCGAGGATCGTGCAAGCCCTTATCGTGTCCACGCCCCTCTTCCACATCACCGCGAGCAGCTGATCCCCAAACCCCTCCCTCAAACCCCTCCAAGACTCATACATTGATCTCGCGTCAAGCCCATCCACGAGCTGCTCCCACGTCTGGAAATCCTCCGGAGATGACTTTATGACCCCGCCTATCCCGCTTCCACGCGTCACGTAACACTCTATGCCGATAAACTTCTCAACCGACTCTGGTGTTAGGCTCGCGAGAATCCCCGGTATCATCTACTTACAAAAAGCCTCATTCGGGGATTAAAGGAGCTTGAGTCTTCCTGTCAGCTTGTCGAGGATCTCGAATGGCGCCGGCCCAATCCCGCACGCGGTTAATGTCCCCGGCGGGATCTCCGTCAACCCTGCATCCTCTATCAAGCTTGCCGGAAGCCCCATTCTTTTTGCCTCCTCATAGAATCTCCTGAGCTCATCCTCGCTCTCAACCCTCAGGATCACCTTCTTCTGGCCCTCGGATAGCCATGCCTCAAGCCAATCGGGCCTAAGTTTCCTACACTCCTCCGCCGCCGAGACGGCTGCATGGGCGGCTTGAGCCGCTATCTTCCCCTTACTCATCCTCAAGTCCGTCCTCACAAGTATCGCCTGCTTATACCTGAATTCCCTCAACATGGTTCCACTCATGAGGATTCTCAGTAATCTTTCTGGGCTATTGTTCTGAGCCTCTCAACTCCCCCTATCCTCTTGATGTACTCGGCGACGCTGTGCGGGACGAGGTTCTCCCATTCACCTCCCCCCAGCATAAGCTCCCTAATCCTCGTCCCCATCTCCAAGTCCCTCTGATAGAGGTTTACCGGCTTCACCTCATAGCCCTCCTCCTCGAAGAGCCTTCTTACAAGCGGGTTATTCGTGTAGACCACGTGGAACCTTGGGCAGAAGGACTTGACCCGCGCAACCCAGACTGAGTGTTCCCCAACATCTGGGACCGGGATTATGTAGACCCGCGCTAAATCTATGTTCTCCTCCGACAAGGCTCGGCGTATCATCTCAATCCGCTCACCAGCCGTGAACGGGTTCTCAAGCGTATGGCTATACTGCGCGCTTCCCACAACTATCACGAGCTCATCGCACTCGCTTAGAGCAGCCTTGATAGCGTGAACATGGCCCAGATGCGGCGGCTGAAACCTGCCGACAAAAAGCCCCCTCCTCAAGCCCCTAATCAGCCTCCAGCCCCTATGCCGCTGCCTCACGTGACCCGCGCTCGAGCATCTTTAAAGTATTCGCTCAGCCGGGCCTCCTATGCCCCATCCCCGCGATCCTTATCGTCGCGGGCTCTCCAAGCCTTCCATCAACCTCGGCGCTTATGCCCGCCATGATCCTGCAGAGATCTATGCTCGTCGTCGTGTGCATCGTTAGCTCTGCAACCCGGTATTCGGAGACGCCGGACGCAAGCGCTGCCCATATCACGAGCTGATCGCCTAAGTGTTTGTCTACGGGCGCACCTGTTTCGAGCTGTTTTATGAGGCTCTGAGCAGCCTCCTCTGCAACCCTCTCTGCCGGGACGCCGAGCTTCCCGAGATTGTCAGAGGCCATTATCGCACCTGACTCCAGCTCCGCCACCAAGATTATCCCGCAGCCCGGGTCAAGGGAGCATGCGCTATCTCCGGGTTGGAGAGCCTGCCTCTCAACATGAACATCACCATATCCCGCGCTTCTAAGGATCCTCTCAGCTGTTGAGGCCATGCGCTCGACAATATGTGCTGGCAGCCTGCAACTATAACTTAGCCCCCGTATTCTCCTCACGCTACCAGACTCCATCAATCTTATCGGCTTGAGGCTCTCGACGGGCTTCGACCTCGCCCTAACCACGCCTCCGCCCCTCGGGTAAAAGCCCCTCCTCAGGAGCTCGACCTCGAAGCTGCAGCCCATCCTCTCCAAGATCGGTATCAGGACGTATTGGAAGTACTCGACCGGCGGTGCCATGGGGTTGTTCGTCCCACCCCTAAGCTCCACCTCGACTGGTTCCCTGCTGAATGCCATGACAGGCATGAGGCTCTGGAGTATGAGCGTCGTACTGCCGGCTGTTCCGGCATCGAAACTCATTTTACCCCCCTTAAGGGCCCTCGGCCTGAAGACTATCTCCTTGGAGCCCACATAGAGGCCTGAAACCTCCGCCGATGAGAGGGCTGCAACAGCCTTGACCCCCGTGAGATGCTGTGGCCTCAGCCCCGGATTACTCCTCTTAGCCCTGATATTGTAGACCCTTATCGGCTTCATCAAGACGGCGGAGAGCGAGACCGCGTTCCTGAGAATCTGGCCACCGCCCTCACCCATGGACCCATCTATCTCGATCAGCTCCATACCAAGCATCACTTCCAATACCCCCTCTTAGCTTTGACGTGAGCCTGAGAGAATCTTCTCCGCAATTTCCCTAACCCGCTCGGCCTCTTCAATGCTCACCCCAAGCATCTCGGCCACCTCATCCACCCGGAGCCTGATTAGCTGGTTCAGCGTCACTATCCCGCGATCGCCGAGCTTCGTGATCTTTTCAGTAGGAAGCTCCTTGAGCATAGTTATCGGATAGATTCTCTTGCTCGATACGATGTCGCTGAGCGAGAATGCCCTCGGATACCTCCATCCCATGTACATTATCCCCTTACACCTCGCATACTGTTCTGCATGTTGGGAGATCTTCGTGTTGCAGACTAGGATCGCGGATGTGAAGGCATATGGGTGGAAGCCCAGCCTATAGCCCTCCTTTAGATCTTCAAGCGCGGCCCATAGCTCCAATATCGTGCCAAGCCCAGTGTACGTGTGATGGTTGAAGTGATGCTTCACCTCGACAACGAAGACCTCATCACCTTTGAATGCTATGCCATCTATCTCATGGCTCACGCATCTGCCCTCGAGAACCCTCCCGGGCTCGACAAGGTATCCAGCCTCCCTTAATACCATCCTAGCGTAATCCTCGAAGTCGGGCTTCGGCCTCATCGCCGAGATCGCCTCCCTAATATCCCTGGAGTGGGAGAGCTCGGGCCTAACCTCCTCCGCGAGCTCGCGGATCATCGTGAGGATCTCGGATGTTGGTATTCCATCGTAAACCCTCTCAGAAACCTCCCTCTCTATCCTTTCCGCGTCAGCCCGGTCCAGCCCAAGGTAGAGGGCTGTCCTCAGCACCTTAGAGCCGTCATAGGGCTCCAGCCTGCCATCAGCCTTCCTAACCCTTATCACGCCCCATCAAATGCCGCACCTAGGAATAAACGCTTCCCCGAAGCCGCAAGAGAGGCTGGATTCATATATTGGACCGTAAACCCACGTCATAGCGATGATGAATCCTGGCTGACTGATGAAGTGAGGATAGTTAAAAGCTCTGAGCTTCATTATATTATTTGACCTTCAGGATGGCGGGTGCTAGGCCTGTTATCTCGATCCTCACGGACTTTGGGCTCGCGGATCCATACGTGGGGCAGGTGAAGGGTGTCATACTATCATACTGCAGGGATGCGGTGATAGTTGATCTCACGCACGAGGTTATGCCGTTTAACGAGCTTCAGGCAGCTTTCATCCTGAGAGTGAGCGCGCCATACATGCCTCCGGCCACGATCCATCTCTGCGTAGTTGATCCGGGAGTAGGAACCGGGAGGAGGGGAATAATCTTGGAGACCACGAGGGGTGATGTATTCGTCGGCCCTGATACGGGCTTCATGGCGCCGGCCGCCGAGATCCTTGGAGTATCCGCGGCCTATGAGATCGATGAATCTAGGCTTCCGCCTAGGGATGTTGAGACATTCCATGCGAGGGATGTCTTCGCCCATGTTGTCGGTAGGCTCGCCCGGGGAGAGAAACCCTCAAGCCTCGGCAAGAGGGTTGAGTCCTATACAGTTATGAGGCTGCCGGAGCCCATTATCGAGGATGACTCAGCCGAAGCGACAATAATGCATGTGGATAGATTCGGGAACCTTGTGACGAATCTTAGGCCCGCGCAGCTCGGCTTAGAGCTCGGCAGCGAGGCCTTTGTAAGCATCCCGGGGAGAGAGATTAGATGCAGATATGTGAAGTCTTATGGCTTCGTGGAGGCTGGCCAGCTGTTGCTCACAGTCGGGGGATGGGGATATCTCGAGCTCTCGGTGAATCGTGGAAATGCCGCAGAGATCCTCGGGCTTAAGCCGGGTGATAGGCTTAGGATCAGCAAGTTGGGGTGATCGAGGCTGATCGGTAAGGTTGTGATTCTCGCGCGCGGGATGGGCAAGCGGATGAGGAGCAGCCTGAGCCAGGTATCCCTTGACCCACAAATTGAGAAGTTCGCGAAGCTCGGCTGGAAGCCATTCATCCCCATCTCCGGGAAGCCGTTCATTTATCATCAGTTAAGGGTTCTCGCGGGGCTTAAGATCCGTGAAGCCTGCCTCGTCGTAGGGCCGGAGCATCTCGAACTAAGGAGCTATTTTGATGAGGTTAGCCGAGAACTGGGGATCTCTATCAGCTTTGCGATCCAAGAGAAGCCCCTCGGGACCGCTGACGCCGTCTATGCCGCCAGGGACTTCGCCGGGGATGATGTCTTCCTCGCGCTGAATGGCGATAACTTTTACCCGAGGGATGCTCTTGACCCCGTGATCAGGGCAGAAGATCATAATTCATGTTATGTAGGTGGCTTCAGGCTAGAGTCCCTGCTCTCGTCTGGAAACTTTGGGCCGGAGAGGGTTAGGTCATTCGCGGTCATGGAAGTTGATGATAACCTGAACCTTGTCAGGATAATCGAGAAGCCTGAGAACCCGGGGGCATATAGGACTAGGTATGGTGTGCTCGTGAACATGAATCTCTGGAGGTTTAGCCCGGCGATATTCGAGGCTTGCAGGCGCGTTAAGCCCCATCCCATCAGGGGGGAGCTCGAGCTGACAGCAGCCGTCCAGCTTATGATAGACGAGGGCCTATGCGGGGTAAAAGTTATCCCACTGGACTCATGGGTCCTCGACTTAACCTATAGCACGGACATAGAATTCATTGAGAGAGCTCTAAGAAGGGTTCTTGGAGAAGACTTAAGCCCTTGAGAGGCGGGTGTCTAATGTGCTCGTGGCGGTCTATGAGGATGATGCCGAAGAGTTTTTGAGGCCCCTCACGTTGGCGAGGCCGGTCTACACCCTTAGATGCGGCGCGAGCATGCTCTACGAGAAGATCACATTAAGCGTCGAGGGCCACATAGTTTTCTATGTTAGGAGCATGTTGCTCGATGTTGCTCACGAGAGGCTTGCAAACGCCGGCGGGGTCCACGCACTTGATGATGTTAAGGCCCTCATGAGAGACGAGGATCTCCTCATCATTAATGGTAGATGGCTCTTCGACGAGAATCTCCTCAAGCTCGAGGATGGGGTCACGGTGAAGGAGGGCGAGCCGGTCTACGCACTCATCAGGAAGAATGATGTCGAGAGTATGCTGAGGGGGTGTGGGAATATCGGAGAAGTGCTTAAGAGGGTTGTGCACGAGCTTGGAACCCGGGAGGCTGATGGGGTGAGGTTTGTGAAATATCCATGGGATCTTATGAAATATCATAGGCTCGAGCTTGAGAGGGATTTGGAGAGGCTTAGACGGCTTAGGTCATGGGAAAGGCCGGGCGGCGAAGGCGTCTACGTGGTGGGGGATAAAGAGGACGTCATGGTCTCAGGGAGCGCCAAGATTTATCCATGTGTAGTTCTTGACGCGACAAGCGGCCCGATAGTAATTGATGATGATGCAGTGATCTTTCCACATAGCTATGTTGCCGGGCCATGCTATGTTGGAAGAGGTTCTTGGATCGTGGGCGGCAGGATCTCCGGTTCATCGATAGGGCCCATGTGCAGGGTTGGAGGGGAGGTTGAGGAGACAATATTCCAAGGATTCTCGAATAAGTATCATGCGGGCTTCGTGGGCCATAGCTATATCGGCGAGTGGGTTAATCTCGGAGCATTAACGACGACCAGCGATCTTAAGAACGATTATGGTTCGGTCAGGGCTCCAGCGGCTGGAAGGCTCGTGGACACGGGGATGATCAAGCTCGGGGCATTTATAGGTGATCACACGAAGACCGGGATCGGCTCCCTCCTATCAACAGGCTCCATGATAGGCATAATGTGCAATCTCGTTACATCCGGAGAACCATATCCCAAATATGTACCGCCATTCACATGGTATGTTAAGGGCAGGGTCTGGGACTGGGTTGGCGTGGACCGAATGATCGAAGCTGCTGAGAGGATGATGGCTAGGAGGGGTTATGTGATGAGCGAGGCCGAGAAAAAGCTCTATCGAAGGCTTTACGAGGAGACAGTGGAGGAGAGGAGGCGGTTCTCGGAGAGCCTTCTAACGGGGCGCTATGGCTAGTGCGCGAAAGGTTAAGAACCGGGAATCCCAACACTAATCGACCATCATGGCATTCCAATACCCGTTCCCCGGCGCGACCACGGTCGGCATAAAGACGGCTAATGCCGTCGTCCTGGCCTCAGAGAAGAGGCTGACATATGGCTACTTCGTGATGAGCAAGAATGTTAGGAAGGTCTTCCAAATAACCCCGAAGATAGGCGCCGCCTGCGCAGGCCTGGTCGGTGACATGCAGATCTTGGTTAAGGGTGCTCAGGCCGAGATAAATATCTACAGGTACACGTATAGGAAGGAGCCCAAAGTTGTCTCTGTCGCAAAGGTTCTCTCAAACTACCTGTTCGATAGCAGGTTCATGCCCTATATCGCGGAGACTATTGTCGGCGGATTTGATGATACAGGGGCGCATATCATAGTCCTCGACCCGCTGGGATCCATGATCGAGGATGATTACGCGGTTGTGGGCTCTGGTGCCGAGATAGCCATCGGCGTGATCGAGGCTGATTATAAGCCTGACCTATCACCCGAGGACGTTAGAGCCCTCGCGATAAAGGCAATAAGGGCGGCGATAGCAAGGGATGCGGCGAGCGGGAACGGCATAGATCTCCTGCTCTTCTCGGAGGAGGGCTTAAAGCTAAACGAGACCATAAGCGTTTGAATGCCGCTCGAGGAGATCCTCAGCAGTAAGGGTAGGATTATCCTTCGCCTAGCCCAGGAGAATGCTCTTGTTGGTGGCGTTAGGATTTCTACGGCCAAGCTCGCCGAGGAGATTGGGATCTCGCAGCAATCCGCCTCAAGGCTATTGATAGAGCTTGAGAAGGAGGGGCTTATCGAGAGGGAGCCATCGGGGAGAGGCGCTGTCATAAGGCTGACGAATAAAGCGCTTGACCTGATGCTATCGCTTCACGCCAAGTTGAAGGAGGTTCTGGAGAGGCCGTCCGAGATCACGCTTACGGGCAGGGTCTTCACCGGGCTGGGTGAGGGCGCCTACTATGTCCAGATACCATTCTACACTAGGCAGTTTGAGGAGAAGCTCGGGTTCAAGCCCTATCCCGGGACATTGAACCTGAGGCTGATCGGGAGGGATGATATATTGAAGAGGGCTTTGGTGGAGAGGGCTGCGAGAATAGAGATAGAGAGGTTTAGTGATGGGAAGAGGTCTTATGGCGGCGCGAAATGCATCAAGGCGCGTGTCGGGGAGGAGGAGGCCGCGATACTCTTCATAGAGAGGACACATTACCCGAGAGAGGTCATCGAGATATTGTCGCCCGTCTGTCTCAGGGAGAAGCTCGGGCTGAGGGATGGGGATATAGTGTGCGTGAGGGTGAGCTTGAGCCCACTCGACCTAGCATGATGAGCCCCTACCCATGATCTCCGCTGCCCGCCTAATGAGCTCCGACGTACTGGATGGACCTTGCGACGAGAACTTCCCAAGCTTGACGACCTTCACATTCAGCCCCCTAGACTCGACGAATTTCATG
>Ga0326760_1000572_pt1 | contig 18756 bp, 21 predicted proteins | sample GCREP_S_FD_207668 | JGI IMG/M metagenome (GOLD analysis project Ga0326760, IMG submission 207668) | Hot spring sediment microbial communities from Geyser Creek Basin, Yellowstone National Park, WY, United States - GCR.EP_S | ecosystem: Environmental > Aquatic > Thermal springs > Near-boiling... | reverse complement strand
GGGTGCTCTTGTGCTCGGGCAGCGCTGGCATCTCAAAGGAGAGGCGACATCGAGAGCTGTCCGGCGCGGCCTCAAGGAGCCCACAGCGCGCGTCGGAGCAGAGATCCAGTTTATGCAGAGTGCCGCGTGCCCTGTCTCTATCTACGCCTCATGCCTGCCAGCGACAGCCGGCCGGCCGCGCGGCAGCGCCCTCACAGCGGAGCTGGCGAGGGAAAAAGAGGGAGTTGTCTTGCCCCCTTCAGCCTCCTGCCACGCTACGGGAGCAGGAGTCCCCGCCTGCGGGGCGCGGCGCCGCCTCCTCGAACGGAAACGCGCTGGCGCGGCTTGAAAGGCAGCCGGGCAGCACGTCGGCGGCGCCGGACGGGAGGCACCCCTCCACGAAAGCGGCAAGGCCGCGGAGTTAATAAGCATCCGGCAGGGCGCAAAAAGAGGGGAGAACTTCACCCTCTGCAGTAATTCATCGAGGCGCCTCTGCGCCGCACGCGGCTTGGAGGCGCGCCAAGAGTTTTTATGCTGCGCGTGGGTGGCTGCAATGAAAATACAAGTTGCGCTAGACTTGCTGGACATCCGGCGCGCGGTTGGTCTTGCAAGGGAGCTGTGCGAGAGTGGCCTTGAGATGGTCGAGGCCGGAACACCGCTCATTAAGATGTACGGCATGAGTGCCGTCGGCGCGATCAAGGCGGCGTGCCCGCGGGCTGAGGTCGTCGCTGACCTTAAAACGGCAGATGTCGGCGAGCTCGAGGCGAGACTCGCCAGGGAGTTCGGGGCCGACTGGGGCACCGTGCTCGGCGCGACGAATATAGAGACAATAGAAGAATTCGTGAGAGCGGGCAGGTCCGCCGGCCTGAAGACCGCAGTTGACCTGCTCGGAGTTCGCGACGCGCTGGGGCGCGCCAGGGAGATAATGGGGCGCGTGACGCCCGACATGTTCGTACTCCATGTCGGGATAGATGTGCAGAGTAGGGCTGGGCTTGACCTCGACGGGCTTCTCGACGCGGCCTCCAAGCTCAGGGGCGAGGGCGTCAGCGTCGGCATTGCGGGCGGCATTACAGAGCGCGAGATAGAGCGTATAGTCAGCGGCAAGAGGGAGGTTGACGTCGTAATAATCGGCAGGGCAATAGTTAACGACCCGTCGCCCCGCAGCAAGTTTGCAGCACTTAACAATACTTTAAAACGGGCGAGGGCTGGGGGGACATGAGGGTAGTCCTAGTGGCGCTTCCCGGCAGCGGCAAGACAACAATAATGAATTACATCAGGGAGAAATTGCCAGATGTAAAAATAGTGAATTTCGGCGACATAATGTTCGAGCTCGCTAAGAAGAAATTTGGCATTCAGCATAGAGACGAGATGAGGAAGAGGATTCCAGTTGAGGAGTACCGCAGGCTGCAGGAGGAGGCCGCAGAGTATATAGCGTCAATGCCAGGCGACGTCATAGTGGACACGCACGCATCAATTAAGATAGGCGGCGGCTACTACCCCGGCCTCCCGGACAGAGTGGCCGCAAAGCTCAAGCCAGACGCAATCGTGCTGATAGAGTACGACCCCCAGGAAATAATAAAGAGACGTGCTGGGGACCCAACGAGAGCGAGAGATGTCGAGAGCGAGGAGGAGGTAGAGATGCACCAGATGGCAAATCGTTACTATGCCTTCGCGGCTGCCAGCGCCGCCGAGAGTGTGGTCCACATAATCAACTTCAGGGGGAGGCCTCAAAAGAGGCCGTTCGAGCACACAGAGATCGCCGGCGAGTACGTGATTAAGCTCATACTCGGCGCGAGAGGGCAGACGAGGCAGACCTCGCCCTCGTAGCCTGTTATAAGCCGGCTTTCCCCCTTTATCAGCTATGCAGAGGGCGCTAATTTACGTCATTGATACCTCAAAGAGGGAGGAGTACTCAACTCTAAAGAACTTCGCACTCAGGGCCGGCTTTGATGCCAAGACGGCAGTAGGCGCCATTGATGTCAATGTGAACTACGACGTGGAGCTGATGCAGAGATCCCCGGAGGAGGCGGCGAGTCTCGCTAGCGAGTTCGATATGCTTGCTCTTATCGGCGGCTACAAGGCCTACTACCTCGCCGTGAAGAAGAAGCCGCCTCTCAAAAGCTGGGACCTCAACATAGACACGGGCAAGCTAAACGCCCTGATTAGGGCATTTAGCGACAGCGGAAAGCTCGTGGTGGCGCCATTTGCCATGCCGGCATACCTAGCGCGGCTGGGGCTTCTTAAGGGCCGCAGCGCCACTGTATACCCCACTACAGAGCTTATACTCCTGCTTAGGGAGGGCGGGGCGAATTTTATGAACCGGCAAATAGTAAGAGACGGCAACATCATTACAATAAAAGACTTGACCCTGCTTAGCGAAAAGGACTTCATGGCCGTATTCCGTGAAGCAGCTCGAGAGCTTTGAAATACCGCGATACATAGTCTTCGGTCCCGGCGCCATTGCCAGAACCCCTCAAGTAGTGGCCAGTCTCAATGCTGCAAAGATCATAATCATTACGGGGAAGTCTGCAACCTGCAAATACGCCGAGGAGGTGGCCAGCTTGCTCTCTAGACACACTGTTGAGTTGTTAAGGTATGACGAGGTAGAGCTCGAGAGAGGGGGCTTTGACCTAGTGATGGGGGTTGGCGGCGGAAGGGCGCTGGACATCGCCAAGGTCTATGCCTTCGTGCAGCGGAAGCCCCTAGTGGTGGTGCCGACATCTGCTAGCAACGACGGCATAGCGTCCCCTTACATTGCATTTTCCCTGGCCAGGAAGATGCAGAAGTACGGAAAGATTGTCGCGCCCCCCATGGCGGTAATTGCCGACACGCTCGTTATAATGAAAGCGCCGCTGAGGCTCCTCAGAGCTGGAATTGGCGAGCTGCTAGGCAAGGTCGTAGCAGTTAAGGACTGGAGGCTGGCGCACAGACTCAAGGGCGAGGAGTATAGCGAGTACGCGGCCCATCTGTCGCTAACCAGTTACAAAATTGCCGCGGCAAATGCCGCAAGAATAAGGGACTTCGCCCGTGAGGAGGACGTGAGGGTGTTAGTGAAGGCACTAGTAGGGTGCGGCATTGCCATGAGCATTGCCGGATCTTCGCGGCCGTGCAGCGGCTCTGAGCATCTATTCGCGCATGCGGTGGAGACAATACTGGAGGGGCAGGGGAGAGACGCCGTGCACGGCGAGCTCGTCGCGCTGGGGACAGTAATAATGGCCTACTTATACGGCATGGACTGGCGTAAAATTAAGAGAGCCGTGAGACTGGCAGGCCTGCCCACAACGCTGAGAGAGGCCGGCCTGGACGCGGACCTCGCAGTGGAGGCCCTAGTGATGGCACACGAGCTCAGGCCCGATAGGTACACGATACTGGGAGATGGCATAAGCCGCGAGGCCGCCCGCAAGGCGCTGGAGGACTCCGGCTTAGTCTAGCGCGCAAACGATTAAAAGACTGGGCGGCGGGAGCCGTGTGATGTCAAGGTTTCCGGGGTGACAGGTGAGCGGGCCGAAGCTTCTGACGCGGTATCTCGGGCGCCTCTGACGTTCCGCTAGTAAAAATCACGAATCTCGGCGACGTCAAGCGCGTGCAGAATTGGCTTGTCGAGGGGCACGAAATATGCAGTCCGTCCGCACACTCTCGCCGACGCGAGCACTCCCTCGCGGCCGCAGAATATCACGCCTACTGCGAGCCTGCACTCGGGGAAGTAAAGCCAGCCTGGCTTGCGCACTTCCCTGTCTATTACTACCCGGGCTCCCTGCAGCCTGATAATCCTCATCTCCTCAAGAGGCTCGTTCAGCACGCGCTCGACGTATCTCCGCAGCGCACCCCGCGGCAGCGATTTTATCGCGACCACGCGTCCCTCGCTCTTGAGCGCGGCATACTCGCGGCCGCCCTCTATGCACGTCTCTATCTGCACGGTACGAGTGCTGCCTGCATGCACTCTCAGCTCCCAGGTCTCACCTCTCGTCGATAAGCACATACTTCAAGTCGCGCGGCCCCACGTAGCATGCACGCGGCCTTAATATTCTGTTATTCTCCCAGTACTCGAGAGCGTGCGCGAGCCAGCCGGCGACTCTAGACACTGCAAACATGGGCGTGAAGTACTCGCGCGGCACCCCCATATAGTGGAGCAGTATGCCGGACCAGAAGTCGACATTTGGGTAGAGCCTTCTCTGCTGGAAGTACGGATGGTTGAGCACCTCCCGCTCTATCGCGCTTGCGATTGAGAAGAGCCCGTCAGGGTCTCCAAACTTGGGCAGGAATTCGCGCGTGAAAAACTCCCTGAGTATTGCAGCCCTGGGGTCGTAAGTCCTGTAGACTCTGTGGCCAACGCCAGCAAGCCTCGGGCCCTTGGGCTTGGCTGCCGCCTCGACGACATCCTTCGCCTTGGCGGGATCGCCTACCCTCATGTAATTGGCCAGCGCGGCCTCATTCGCCCCGCCGTGGAGGGGCCCCTTGAGCGCCGCAAGTGCTGTAACTATCACAGAGTACATGTCGCTGAAGGTCGACGCGGTGACCAGGGCGGCAAACGTGCTTGCCGGAATTTCGTGATCCGCGTGAAGGACGAGAAAGAGATCCATGCCCCTGGTCATTATGGGGTCTGGCTCCCTGCCGGACATCACGTACAGAATATTGGCAGCGTATGACAAGTCTTCTCTGGGCTTTATCACATCGAGACGGCGCGAGAGTCTGTAGTGCCACGCGACGATGATGGGCAGCTTGGCGATCAATCTCTCTGCGACCTTAATTGCCAGCTTCATCTCGGCCGCGCTGTATTTTCCCTGCTTCAGCGCCTCGGAGAGCCTCTGGTTCTCGCTGTCAAAGGCGCCCTCAGCGGCTAGCGCGCTCTCCATAGCGAACATAGGGTGCACGCCGGCGAGCTCCCTCAGGATGCTGACAGTGACTGGGCTAAGCTCCATGCTGGCTAGCAATCTGCCCCTGAAGTCCTCTAGCTCTCTTCTGCTGGGAAGCCTCCCGTAGAGCAGCAAGTATGCCGTTTCCTCGTAGGTTGAGTGTCGCGCCAGCTCATCTATCCTGTAGCCGCGGTACCACAGAATGCCTCTCTCACCGTCAATGTCGCTGATGCTCGTTACCTTCACTATCACATTCTCCAGCCCGTAAGCGACGGGGCCACACGGCGTCTCCAACACTCTCTCCCTCTCGCCGCGCTCTAGGGTCTCCTCACTGAGCACGTTGTAATTGCGCAGCGCTTTTTGAGCTCATCTCCGCAGCTTGACGCCAATGCGCAGCGCCGTCAGATAGGATGCCGTCTATCATTGCAGTCCGCCGGGCTCCTGTCATCACCAGCGGGACCGCGCCGTGCATCTATTGAGGCCGTGCGCCGCGCCGCCCGCTCCCGGCGGCTGCAAGGGCCGAGTAGGCGCGCGCATTTAAGCACTACAAGGCCCAGCGCGTCTGAAAAAGTCTCACCGCACGATATCACAACGGTACTGCCGCTCTTAACGCGCGAGTCCAGGAGGTCTGCGAGCGGCCAGCTGAACTCGGCGAGTGGCGCGTCAATTGGCGGGATTTTCCACACGCCGCGCGAGCGCTCCAGAATTAGGGCGCCGCACGCGCCGAGCCTCACAAGCTCATCGCGGAATGCGGTCACATTATTCACGCTGTCGTCAGTAACGTATGCAATGCACTTCCTGCCGCACAGCAGCTCTCTTGCCTCGTGAATTACAAAGACGTCCAGCACGCCGCAGAGGCCTAAGACCTCTCTAATGAAGGCAATTCCCGCGCTCGATACCCTCGCGCCTCCCCGTGACGCAACGACGTGCCCCAGAGCGCGCCCGACTCTCAGCAGCGTCCGCACGACTCCCTCACCTACTTTTAACTCTGCCGCGAGACCCCTCCTGCCAATTAACGCGTCCGCGCAGTATAGCGTTAGCAGCAGCTGGAGGTACATCACATCCCTGTTTTTCACACACCGAGGTGCCCGGCGCGTGTTAAAAGTTTTTAAAGGGCACGCGTCAGGGCCGGTGGATGTCGTCAGCTATTAGGATAGAGGAGGTAAGGCCTCGCGTGGAGCGCTTTGCTGCGCACAGCCACATTAGGGGCCTCGGCATTAGAAACGGCAGAGTTGAGTTTGTTGCCGACGGATTTGTCGGTCAGGTGGAGGCGCGGGAGGCGGCATATATTGTGGTAAAAATGATCAGGGAGGGGAAGTTCGCCGGGAGGGGCGTTCTAATAGTAGGCCCGCCCGGCACGGGCAAGACAGCCCTCGCCATAGGCATTGCGAGAGAGCTGGGTCCCGAGACTCCGTTCGTCGCAATTTCAGGCGGCGAGATATACTCCCTAGAGGTCAAGAAAACAGAGTTCTTAATGCGCGCGCTGAGGAGGGCAATAGGTATCAAGATTAGAGAGTGGAGGAAGGTGTACGAGGGAGAGGTCAGGAGCATCGAGTACAGATATGGGAAGTATCCATATAATCCATACCTGCAGAGAGTGCTAGGGGCCACCATAAAGCTGCGCACGAGAGACGAGGAGAAGATGCTGCGCGTGCCGGCAGAAATTGCCGAGCAATTCGTAGAGCTCGGCGTTGAGGAGGGCGACATAGTAATGATTGACGAAGAGACAGGCGCCGTCAGCGTCGTCGGGAGGGGCGAGAGCGGCGAGCAGTATGACGTATCAGTCAGGAGGAGGGTGGAGCTGCCTAAGGGCCCGGTGTACAAGGAAAGGGAGATAGTGAAGTTCTTCACACTTCACGACGTTGACTTCTCTCTCGCGAGGCAGAGGGGGCTGGTATCTGCAATGCTATTCGGCTTTGCAGAGGAGGTGCGCGAGATACCCGACGAGATAAGGAAGCAGGCAGACGAGGCCGTGAAGAAGCTAGTTGAGGAGGGCAAGGCGGAGCTCGTGCCTGGCGTCCTGTTCATAGACGATGCTAGTCTCCTCGACGTGGAGTGCTTTTCTTTCCTCATGAGGGCGATGGAGACAGAGCTCGCGCCGGTGATAATCCTTGCCACAAACAGGGGAGTGACAAAGATACGCGGCACGGACATCGAGTCGCCGCACGGCGTGCCGCAAGATATGTTGGACAGGCTCGTCATAATAAAGACCAAGCCGTACACCGCCGACGAGATACGCGAGATAGTCAGCATAAAGGCGCGCGAGCAGAACATTACGCTGAGCAAAGACGCGCTGGAGCACTTGACAAAAATAGGCGAGGAGCACTCACTCAGGTACGCGCTGCAGCTTCTGACGCCGGCTTACATCATAGCAAAGGAGAAAGGCAAGTCGGTGGTGGACAGAGAAGAAGTCGAGTACGTCAAGAGACACTTCATATCAGTGAGGGAGTCGGTCGAGTACGTCAAGTCGCTCGAGGAGAAGTTCTTGAGGTGAGCCGGGACTCCCTCCCGCGCGGGGCGCGCCTTGCACGGTAAACTACATACAGCGAGTATGCCGAGTAAGCAAGGAGGAGCTGGCCGATGTCGAGGTAGAGCTGGGATGTGCTGCCAACTCTAACCTCGTAGAACAGCGGGTACACGGCAATGCCGAAGCCGGGCGGGCTGGACGTGAGCAGTAACGCCAGATAGTGCATTCCGGCGGCAAGCGCCGAGATTGCCGCGAGGGTGAGTCTCGCTCTTGCGGTCATCTTAGTAAAGAACGACGCGACGAGCGCCGCGAAAAGCGCCAATATCATTACCAGCGCTGCCCTCCACGCGTACAGCCACGGCGGCGTCCCGCCAGCTGACGTCACGCCGCCCGGCGTGACTATCTTATTCGGAGCAGGTCGCGGCGCGTCCGACACGAAAAGCTCAACGGGTAGAGCGGCAGAGAGCGCCGCCGCGATCAGCAGCACGGCCAGCAGGGCCGCGGTCCGGCTCACGCCGGGCTCCTAGGCCGGCCATTTTTGCATTGCGCCTGCAGCCCTCGCCGCGCTGGGACTGGGGTTTGACGCTATCTCAGCGCAAGGAGGGGCCTGTACTGCTCTCCCAGCACGCCGAGAGACGCATTGAAGGCTATCATGGTCGCGAAGGCCGCCGACACAACTCCGGTGGCGGCCTTGCTAAATCTCTCGCCAAACCTCCTCCGCAACAGTGCGTACAACAGCTGGCCGCCGTCAAGCGGGTATACAGGAAGCGCGTTAAGGACGGCAAGACTGTAGTTTACCACGACGAGCCAGAATACCAGCTTTGAGAGCTCCGAGCTGCGGAGCTTCTCCCTCGAGAGAGGCCCCTCGTCGTAGCCCAGAAGGGGAAGGCTCCGCGGGCCCAGCCCGAAGAACGCCCGGCCGTTGTGCTCCACGAGCGTAATGTTCAGCATCACTCTGGCGCCGTCTCTCTCCACCAAGACTCTCAGGGTGTCTCCCGGCCTGCACCTCTCTCTCAGCTCTAGCACCGACGACAGCAGTTCGCCCGCGCTCCCGATGTCCTGGCTAACGCCGCAGCCCTCAATCCGTTTTATTACATCTCCTGGTCTCACGCCGCCTGCGTAGAGCGACCCGTTGGGCTGCAGCCAGAGCACCCGGGGCGCGGCGATCAGCTCTGTGCCGTCGACAGCGATCTCGAGTTTCTGGAGGTGGCGGTACACGACAAGCGTGACTCTGTCGTGGGGGCTGCACCGCGCCGTCGTGCTCACGCCGAGGAGCGGGCCCACACCCGCTAGTGTGTTGAGTTTGAGCAGGAAGTCCTCGGGACTGTACACCCTCTCGTGCATCCCGCACCCGTGAAGCTCGACGACCCTATCGCCGGGCTGGAGCCCGAGGGCGTGTGCGCTCATAACAGCGCCGTAGAGCCCCAATGAGGCGCATGCAACGCCGGCGAGCATGATAATCATAGCCAGCGCGACATTGGCGGCAACGCCGCTGGTCAGAATAGCTGCCTTAGCCCTCAGCCCGCATTTCTTAAAGCTGTCCTCGTCGGGCTCGACGAACGCGCCGCTGACTATGTAAAATACCGAGAACACGCCAACAGACCTCACGCGCACTCCATGCCGCAGTGCCGCGTAACCGTGCATTAGCTCGTGCGCGACGACAGCCGTGGCTATGGCAAGAGCGAGGTACGGTACGTGCTCCCACGGCAGCGTGAAGCCGGGAATTATCGGCACGAGCCCTGCAGAGCGCCCTGCCGCCTCGCTCACGGACACTCCGCGGATGAGCTCGCCCGCGGAGTTTAGCGTACCTAGCAGCAGGCTGAGCGCGAACCCCGGGAGCGCTTGGACGCTGCCGTCTGGCGCGATAAGCGGCATGGCGACAAATACAGGCAGCGCGAAGAGCGCGACTGCAAGCGGCAGGTAAACTTTGAGTGGGAGAAAGCGTAGCCTCTTGGTCGCGCTTTCGACTAGCTTAATGAGGGTCTCGCTTCTCCAGTAAATTACGACGAAGCACTTAACCGCCCGCTTATTTGCGATATAAACAGCCGACACCACGGCGAGCCAGCTGGCAATAAAGGCAAGTATCTCGAGCACTGCTGCCCACGCGCTGCGCGATATTAAAGCGTTGGTCTGCAGCGCTACGGCTCGGCTGAAAAGCCCCCCTACGCGCAAGTGCAAATCCCTGTCCGCAGCTCCGAGAGCCGGGAGTCTTTGGCGACAAGCTGGAACGGCTCGAGAGAGTTGTGCGTAAATATCTCCCGGGAGAGGGCCGGCCTGAGGTTTGCACGAAGAACTAGAATTGCCGGCGGCAGCACTGTAGTACGCCGAGACTGCCGGGCAGACTCTCCTCAAGACCTGGGCCAGCGGCGGGCGCGCCTCTGCCGGCTGCGGTATTTATTACTGCGGCTGGCGGGATGGCGTGCTGGTCAAGATATGCGGGATAGCGAGACCCGCCGACGCGCTCGCCCTGGACGGGCTCGTGGACTACGCGGGCTTCATCGTGGAGCCGTCGAGCCCCCGCTCGGTCCCGCCGTGGCTTCTCAGGGAGCTGAGGGAGGCCGTCCATAGGAGCAGGCCCGTGCTGGTCGCGGCCTCCCTGCCCCCCAGGAGTGCTGTGGATCTGGCCGCGGAGAGCGAGATTCCCGTCGTCCAGCACCACGGCGCGCTGTCGCCTGGGGACTACGACTACGCGGCGTCCAGGGGGATTGCCGTGGCCCCCGTCGCGACGTACAAGCCGGGCGAGCCCCTGAGGGCCAGAGTACAGGAGCTGCTGAAGATGCCGCACGAGTACGTACTTGTGGACGCGGAAAAGGGGAGCTGCGCGAGGTACGAGGGAGGGCTCAAGGTACCGCTCTCGGCGCTCCGCGATGTAGTAGGCCTCGGGAGGGTTGCCGTGGCCGGCGGCGTGGCGCCGGAGAACGCGCGGCTCGTGGCGTCGCTGAGGCCTTACATGGTCGACGTGGCCAGCGGCGTCGAGTCCGCGCCCGGAGCCAAGGACATGGAGAGGGTGAGGGCGCTGCTCAGGGCTCTGGGCAGACTCTAGCGGCGCGGCTGTCAGCAATGCAGCCTCTCGCCACGCCATACAACGCCCGGAGTTGTGCCCGCTGCCTGGCCGCGCGGCTCAGCCTGTCATCAAGTACTTTTTCACCTCAAGCGCGACAGCGAGCGCCAGCGGCGGCGGCACGCTCTCGCCGACTTGGTTATACTGGGAGTCCTTGGGGCCGTAGAACACGTAGTAATCAGGATAGCCCATAAGCCTGGCCTGCTCGCGCACGGTTAGCAGTCTGTGCTCCTCCGGGTGCACGAATCTCCTGGATCCCATGACTGTCGGCGCGATTTCATCCCAGCTCAGCCTCACGTAATTTCTGTAGAGCCCGCCGGCTCCCCTGTACTTCACGAGCGCCTCGCCTGGCCTCAGCCTCGCTATCCTGGCGAGCTTCCTGCGGCTTAGAGCTGCTGTCTCGTGATTCGGCACAAGCCCGCTGTCAGGCGGCGGTAGGCCGCTCAGTGCCTCCCGGAGTGTGACTCGCCCTGTCTTCGGGGGCTTGATCCTCACGTTGGACACGAACGCGCGGCGCCTCCTGCTGGGCACTCCGTAGTCCTCAGCACTGAGCACATTGAAATGAATCTCGTCATAGCCCGCAAGTCTGAACTCGCGCATGATGTAGCTCCTTAGAGGCTCCTTCGCTATTGCAGCAACGTTCTCCATCACGAAGACCCGGGGCCCCAGCTCTCCCACGAGCCTTACGAACTCCAGCGTCAGCTGCCCCGCGGGATCCGCGTACAGCCTGTCAGCCGGGTCTTCCGCTCTGTTGGGATTCGCGGCGGTGAACGGCTCGCAGGGCGGACTCCCGATTACGACGTCGATGTCGCCGGCGTACTTCAGTAGGTCCCTGTAGTCGACGCCTCTGGCGTCCTCTTGCAGCACGACGGCGTTCCCGTGGTTGGCGCTGTAAGTACGCGCGGCATTTCTATCCGCGTCGACTGCAACGGTTATCTTAAAACCGGCGAGCCTGAACCCAAGCGCAAACCCGCCGGCCCCCGCGAAGAGGTCCACCACGCGGAACACGCAAGTGCAGGTATCTTGCTTCAAAAACTATAAATTTACTGCAGATCCTGCAGAGTTCTTATGGATCTTGGTTTCAGGAGGCTGAAGCTCCGCCTCAGCGATCTCCTGAAACTCCAGAGCCCCGACGATGCCAGCTCTCTCTACGGCAAGGCGTTCGAGAGGGCTGTGCTAATTCTCATTAAGGTAAAGGACGTCGTTGCAGCAATGCGGGCCTTCATTGAGCGCTACGGCGAGCCCCACTCCGGCGCCTTCGCTAAGCTTGCAAAGCTAGTATCGTGGGCAAGAAGGATCGCTAGGGCTAAGCGCGCCCCGCCGGTCCCGCTGAGACTTCCTGCCGCAACCCTCATGGTCCAGGCAGACTTCCTCGTGCGCTACGCCGACGGGAGGCGCGAGATAGTCGAGCTGAAGAGCCACGTGCTGAGGGGAGGCGAGTGGAGAGTTAAGGCAGAGTGGTCCCTCGCAGCCAAGGTCATGAGAATGGCATACAGACGCGCGGGCATTGACAGGCCGGTGAGATTACTCTACTTTGCGGAGAGAGGCGGGGACGTAGCACTGGAGGAGGAGGTCTACCTCAGCCCCAGAGACCGTAAGGACGACGAGATGCTGATAAGAGTTCTGGGGGAGAGAATCAAGGAGATTGCCGGAGGCACTTAAAGCTCTGCCTCGCCGTCTCGTACGCTGTTTTGATTACCGATATCGCGGCATCCAGCTTGTCTAAGTGCCTGAGCTGAATCACGGCATTTTCATCTCCCATCATGAACTCAAGCGTGCAGTCCTCACCGACCCACGAGAGTGCTATGAAGACGTAAAAGTCGTCTCTCAGCTGGATTTGCGCGAGCGCCTCGTGCTGCCTCCACTCAACAGTGAAGGCCTCGATGTACCCCTCGAGCTTTCTCTCCAGCTCGCGGAAGTACTGCTCCACTAGCTCCTTCACGCTGTGCAAGGCCGCAGAACTGCTATATAAAAACGGCCCCCCTTGCGCGTGCCAGTCATAAGCGTGGCTAAATTCGACCTGGAGAGGCTCGTCGGCGCGAAGTTCGACGAGATAGTCAGAGCGCTTAATCACGTAAAGTGCGAGATTGAGGAGAGCGCGGGGGACTCGCTGAAGCTTGAGGTCACGCACGACAGACCAGATCACTTTTCCGCCGAGGGCCTGGCGAGGACCGTGCGGGGAGTTCTGGGCATAGAGACGGGGCTCCCGCCCATTAGACTCCTGCAGTCTGACGTAGTGCTCGAGGCAGGTGTGATTGAGGAGAGGCCGTATATATCAATGGCAATAGTCCGCGGCGTTACGCTCGACAACGAGGCAATAAGGCAGGTCATCCAACTGCAAGAGAAGCTTCACGAGACGTACGGGAGGTCGAGGCGCAAGGTCGCAATTGGGCTCTACGACATGTCGAGAGTGAAGCCGCCAATACGCTACACGCGCGTGTCCGCGGAGGACGAGTACGTGCCTCTCGGCTTCGACAGGCCGGTGAGAGTGAGAGACATGTTTGAGCTCACGGAGCAGGGGAGGAGGTACTCGCGCTACATAAACAGGGACAGGCCGCCTGCCCTCGTTGACGGCGCGGGCCAGATACTGACGATAATTCCCGTGCTCGGCTCTGAGTGCTGCAAGGTCACAGAAAGCACGCGGGACGTGCTAATAGATGTGACCGGCACGGATCCCCGCGCCGTTGTGAGCGCGATGTCAGTGCTTGTGTACGGTCTGCTCGAGCGCAGCGCTAGTAAGGAAGTGGCGCTCGTCAGCGGCGGGCTTGCCTACGTGCACTCGTACACAAGAGTGCGCGCTGACGTTGGCGCCATTAGCGAGCTGCTGGGAGTGCGCCTAGCGCTCGAGGAGTTCGCAGCCCTCGTTAGGAGAGCGCGCATGGACTACAGTAACGGCGAGGTGGTAGTGCCGCCGTACAGAATAAATGTTCTGTCCTGGGTCGACGTGGCAGAGGACGTCGCGCTGATGATGAGCTACGATGCAATTCCGAGAGAGGTCCCGAGAATCGTCGCTGGCGGGAGGCGACACAGAGTGGAGGTCTTCTCAGACGAGGTGAGAAGGGCATTGCTCGCAATGGGATTCGCAGAGGTCAGCAATTACATGCTCACGGACGAGTCTGTGGCCAGAGTCTGCAAGCCCGCCCGCGTGCTGAACCCAGTGTCTGAGATGCACAGCACGGTCAGGTGCTCGCTGATAACGCAGCTAGTGGCGACTGCAGCGCAAATGAGGCGGGGGGGCGCCAAAATATTCGAGGTGGGCGACGTCGTCAGGGACGGCAGGACTGTGAGGGCTGCGGCCTTCCTGATAAGTCACGACGGCGTTACCCTGACAGACGGGCTCTCAGTCCTCAAGGCGCTCTGCAGGCGGCTTGGTTTAGAGTGCCGCCTCTCGCCGCTTGAGGCCGAGTGGGCGCTGCGCGGTAGAGCGGCGCTCGTGCAAGGAGGCCTGGCGGGATACATCGCCGAGGTGAGCCCGGATCTGCTGGTAGCGCTCGGCCACAGGACTCCGACAGTAGTGGCCGAGCTGTTTCTTGAGTGAGCCACTCCCGGCATTGCTCCGGGCGCGGAGGTGTCGCGTGCCAGCACTTAACCTCCATCTGTCCCAGGGGCGGGCTTGCCGCTGTCACGGCAAAACTTTTTAAATTGCGGCGCGGCATTGCGCGTGGCGTCAGATGCCGTGGACGCAATACTGCGCAAGAAGGCGCTTGAGCTCGTGAGATCAAAAATGCAAGAGCTCGCAAAGCCGCAGAGAAGAGAGCTGACGGATGCCGAGGCCGTCAAGATAGTAAGGGAGATAACCAGGGGGTCCAGATCTGAGGAGATAATTGAAAACGCACTGGCCCTTTACAAGCCTTACGTGATGCCGATATTCCGGAGAATAGCCGAGCTGCACGAGCAAGGCGCTATCAAGGAGCTGAGCGATTACGAACTCTACGAAATACTCCTGCGCGCCGGCATTAGGGTTCCCCTCAAAACTGAGATCAAAATCGTGAGACACGGGCGGGAGTACAGGCTGGGCGAGCTGAGCTAGGTCTGCAGATAGGGTCTGGAGGGCGCGGAGAGGCCGGCGCGTGGTACCGCACGGCCCGCCAGCATTACCAGAGGCGAGCCAGAAAGCAATTACCTAGAGCTGGCGCCAGCCGGAGGCGTAGAGCGAGTACAGCTCCAGCACGATGCCCCGCCAGTTAAAGACTCTCCTCTTGCGATTAATATAGCGCCGCACGAGTTCGCACTTGCTGGCCACGACATAGCGCAAACAGCCCGCGCATCCGAACCACACGCGCTCGCCGTCCTCCACGAGCTCGAGAGCGCGGCCGCAAAACGGGCACTTCATCGCAACCTTGACGCCCCGAGGGCTCACATGTAGTTACTCACGCCCTTAAAAGTCCCACCGAGTATGATAAGCGATGCAGTTTAAACTCGCTCCTGCGAGCGAGGGTGTGGTTACTGAGGCTTCTGGTGAGGCTGTTTGCTAGTCAGAACAGGAAGAAACTGCTTGAAGAGCTGAGAGAGGAGGACGTCGAAGTTGTGTGAGCGAGACGGTGAGAGCGGGGCTATCCGCGCCAGATTCCCGGGACCGCGCCCCTCACAGAGCGGCGCCTGAGATGGCACGGCGCCGCTCGCGGCGGGGGCAGTGGATCTCTAGAGCGGGCCTCGCTCGAGACTGTCAGCCCCACGCCTCCGGAGCTCAGAGAGCCCTGACAGTCCCCGCAAGCGAAAACGGCCAAAAACCAGAGCAGGGCAGTGAGCCCCGAGACAGAAATAACCGCCTCGGGGAGCCTAGGCGTTAATATTCACCGCCATGCTCCGACGTGGCGAAACTCCCGTGCCCGCACTGCGGCAAGGAGGTCCGCGCGTTGATTGAGGGCATGTGCGAGAACTGCTACTTCGAGAGACACCCGCTGGTAAGCGTGGAGAGGTGCGAGGTGCTTAGGTGCAAGTACTGCGGCGCGGTGTACTTAAGGGGCAGGTGGCTCAGGGCAAGGAGTCTCTCCGACGTCATTCTTAAGGTCTTGGGCGAGTATGGGAGAATTGCCGGCGCCGTGGAGAGGGTAGAGGTGCGCGAGCGCGAGGACGGGGCCGATGTCGAGCTGGCAGTGCGGGGCTCGCCCCACCCGGCGCTTCAGCCCCGCGAGCTCACGTACAGACTGTCACTGCGCTATGTCTACGACATCTGTAACGCGTGCCGGGAGGTGCTGAGCAAGAGAGAGGCCGCGCTGCTGCAGATTCGCGCGACGCCGAGAGCCCTAGGGGAGGTCGAGCGGAAAAAGATCATGAGTATAATAGAACATGAGCTGTTCAAGCTGAGGGACAAGAACGTTGGGTTCGTGAGCGAGGTTAAGGAGCTGAGGAACGGCTTGGATGTCTACACGACGTCCCCGAAGCTCGCCCAGCACCTGGCCCACGCTCTCCGCAAGCACTTCCCGAGCAGTGTCACTGTGGCGGCAAAGGCTGTCGGCTTCAGGGGCGGCAGGAGGATTTACCACATGACGTACTCGCTCCACATACTTACATACAGGCCTGGCGACGTGATCCGGATAGGGAGGCGCGAGGCGGTCGTAGTCAGCGTGGGCAACAGATTCATCGAGGTGAGAGACGTAAGCAGCGGCAAGCACGAGCTGCTGAGCACTACGGAGCTGCTGAGCGACAGCGTCATGCTCGTCAGCGGCGCGCCGGAGAGCTAGGGCGCGGGCAGGTGCCGCGCGTTTTTAGAGTCTCGGGTAGCCGAACTCCTGCAGGCTCTCCGGCGTTTTGTAGGCAAGCGCGGCCGCCCCCACGGCAACCTCGTCGTCCCCGAAAGACGCGCGCACTATTGCAGGCTCCCTCACGCTCAGGTACTCCCTGAGCCGTCGCGGGAGCTCTCTCGATAGCAGGTCCCAATTGCCCAGCGCGACGGCCCCCCCGATTATCATAAGCTCGGGGTCGTAGGCCGCGGCGACAGTCGCGAGCCCGGCCGCTAGCGCGTCGAGCCACAAGTCCACGAATCTCTCGGCGGCCTCGATGCCGCGCCTGTACCTCTCGAAAATCTCGGCAGGCTCCCTCACGCTCTCGCCGGCGACCTCGCGATAGACGTCGCAAATGTTGGCGCCGCCAACGAACGCCTCCAGGTGCCCGCGCCCCCCGCATCTACACCGCCTCCTCGCCCTAAAGTCTATCACCGCGTGGCCAAGCTCGTGCGCATTCCCGTCCTTGCCGAGCAGCAGCGTCCCGTTGATAATAGCGCCGGCGCCGACTCCCGTGGACACTGTCACGTAAACCATGTTGCGAATACCGGCGTACCTGAATACGTGCTCGCCCCACACAGCCGCGACACAGTCATTTGCGGCAACTATTGGCTTTCCGAATCTTCTGAGCGGCTCTACCAGCGGGAATCTACGCGAGGGGGCATTAGGCGTGCCCTCGACCCACCCGCTTCTCAAGTCGAGCGGGCCTATTGAGCCAATGCCGACTGCGTCGAAATTCCAGCCGGCTACGCGCTCTGCAATGTCGCGCAGCGGGTTGTCGCTGGTTCTGACCTTGACCCTGTCCAGGACGCGCCCGTCTCTGTCCACGAGCAGCGCCCGCGTCCACGTGGCCCCGACGTCTATGCCGAGAACGGCCCTCATGCGCGTTTCAGTCAACTGTCGGGGCGACCAGCTCTACCAGCTCCCTTGGGCACTCTCTCTCCAGAATCTCCCTCGCCCTCTCCCCGATCTTTTGCGGCACCAGGCCCAGCTTGTTCAGTCTAACAAGCTGGTAGACAGTCCTGCACTTGAGCACCAGCTCGACGGGAAACTTCTCCGCGGCGGCCCTGAGCCGCGGGTCGGCCAGATAGTGAGCCCCGGCCACGCGCGTAGAGGCGCGGCAGTTTAAGAGTCTGCGCGCGGGCGCCGGCCGTTAGAGGGGGCGGAGTCCTGTGCCCCCTCCAGCCCCAGCCGCACTCCAGGGCCGGGGCCCGGCAAGGAGCTGTTCAGAGCCGTGGAGGACGCACTGCCGCGGCTCATCGCGGAGGACACCGGCTTCATCACGCCGGACGTCGTGGAGCTAAGGAGGCGGCTGGGGATACCCGGCATGAGGGTGTTCCAGTTCGCCTGGGACGGAAACCCCGCCAACGAGCACAAACCCAACAACTACGAGCGCAACCTAGCCGCTTACACGGGCACACACGACAACAACACCTTGCTGGGCTGGCGGCTAGAGGAGGCGACTGATGCAGAGGCGCTGTGAACTGGTGCTTTCTGATGCTCCTCTTCTCCACGGTGGCCGACGCCGCCCAGCCGCCTCCCGCCCACGCCAGAAGGCTCAGACGCCTGGCAAGGCCCTACGGGAGATAAAATGAAGACAGGGCGGAGACCCCACGTAAGTGTACCGAAAACAGAGACGTGAAGACAAACCTCCGCCCGACCTACCCACCCCCTGTGTTCTAAGTACGCCGGAGCTAAATCTCCAGGTGATCGCCAACCGACCTCCTAGCAGGCAATGTAACTTACTGTGTCGCCTAGGTATTTAAGTGGGTTGGGTGAGTTATCTGTGGTTGATGTTTTGGACAGGCCTCTGCCGAAGCCCGCGGACGCATCTTACGTAGAGGCTAGGCTTCTTGAGGCGCTCGTGGAGGCCCGGCTGGCGCTGAGATTCCTGGAGGAGGGACTTACGCGTAACGCCGCCGGCAAGGCATTCCAGGCATGGAAGGCGTATATGGCCGCCTTGTTGCGGCTAGAGCTAGACAAGCTTAGGGCAATGGCCAAGACCGAGGAGGAAAAGAAATTGCTGGAAACAACGGCGACACCCCGCGTCCCAACCACAAAGATGAAGATCCTCTCAAACATGCTAGAAGACATAGGACACACGGGCCTCGTATTTGTCACATCTACCGCATTAGACCTCCACGACTACCAGTACCACGGGCCTGATCCCGACATGGCCCTGTCTAAATACACTAGGCGGGAGGAGGCCGCTGTGGATGTGGCAAGGCTTGCGGCCGAGCTGACGAGACGCGTGGAGGCGCTTAAGGGACGCGTCAGGTGGAACGACGAGCTGGAAAAAGCGCTGGAGGAGGTGAAGAGAGCTCTACCGCAAAGGTAAAAAAAAGAGCCCCCTGCGGCGGCTGCGGTTGCGCAGGGCGCTGGCTCGTCTCTGTGCAATATTATGCGGAAATCTCCGTCATATGTTTGCGGGTTGAAGCTCCGTGCGTTGCGCCCCCTTTCATCTCCCCGCCGCACTCCGGGGGCCGGAGTCCCCGCTCACTAATCGCGGGGCGGGGCCGCGGCGGGGCGGGAGGCGCTGCCCCCCTCGGCCGGCCTGAACGCGCCAGCGCAGCTTAGGAGGCGGCCGGGCAGCTGGTCGGCGGCGCCGGGCGGGACCCCTCGCCCGGCGGGGGGCGCCCCTCCATGAGAGGGCAAAGCAATGGGGCAATATAA
>Ga0326760_1000571_pt1 | contig 18762 bp, 22 predicted proteins | sample GCREP_S_FD_207668 | JGI IMG/M metagenome (GOLD analysis project Ga0326760, IMG submission 207668) | Hot spring sediment microbial communities from Geyser Creek Basin, Yellowstone National Park, WY, United States - GCR.EP_S | ecosystem: Environmental > Aquatic > Thermal springs > Near-boiling... | reverse complement strand
ACGTGGCCGGCGACACGAGCTTTGTGGAGGAGGTACTCGCCGCGGAGGGCGCGGACGTCGCGGTGCTGCCGGTTGGTGGAGGTGGGGTGATGTCGCCCGAGGAGGCTGCCGAGGCCGTCAGGTCCCTCAGGCCGGTGGTCACGGTGCCTGTGCACTTCGAGGACCCCGCTCTCTACTGGAAGTTCAAGGTGCTCGCGCAGCCCTACACGCAGGTGGTGAGGCTGGGTTGAGCTCCAGGGTTGTGCCGCCGAGCACGAGGTTCAAGGCGGTCACGCTGAGGGAGTACTGGGGGGTGTACGAGTCCAGCGTCGGGGACCTCGAGGCGTTCTGGGCAGGGGAGGCTGGCAGGCTGCTCTGGAGGAAGCCCTGGGAGGCCGTGAGGGTGGGGGAGGGGCCGGGCTCCAGGTGGTTCGCGGGGGGTGAGCTCTCGCCCTACGAGAACGTGGTCCTCAGGCACTCGGGCAGCTGGGTCTGGCGGAAGCCAGCGCTGCTGTGGGAGGACGAGTCGGGCGAGGCCAGGGTGGTGACGTACTCGCAGCTCGACCAGCTGGTCTCCAGGGCCGCTGGCGGGCTGAGGAGCCTCGGCGTCGGGCGCGGCGACTGGGTGGTGGTGTACTCCCCGCCCTCGGTGGAGGCTGTCGCCGTGATGCTCGCGGCCGTGAGGCTGGGCGCCCCCTTCGAGGCCGTCTTCACGGGCTTCAGCGCCCGGGAGCTGGCGAGGAGGCTGCGCAGGAGGGGTGCCAGGGTGCTCATCGCCGCCGACGGCTTCCTCAGGAGGGGCAGGCCCGTGCGGACCCTCGAGGCGGCCAGGGAGGCCCTGGCGGAGGCTGGTGTCGGTGCGAGGCTCGTGGTGGTGGAGAGGGTTGGCGCCCCGCTGAGGGAGGGGGAGGTGGGCTTCGACGAGCTCCTCTCCGCCGGCTGGGAGCAGGGGAGCGCCGCCGTCCCGTCGGACCACCCGCTCTTCGGGCTGCACAGCGGCTACGAGGAGGACTTCGAGCCGGTGACCCACCCGGCCGGCGGCTTCCTGGTGCAGGTGTACGCGACGACGAGGTGGATGGGTTTGAGGCCCCGGGACACCTACTTCTGCACCGTTTGGCCCGGGTGGATCACTGGGGTTGCCTACGTGGTCTTCGGCCCGCTCATGGTGGGCTCAACCGTGCTGCTCTACGAGGGCGGGCCCGACTGGCCGAGCTGGGGGAGGTGGCTGGAGCTCATTGACAGCTACGCGGTCACAGTCTTCCTCACGACCTCCAGCGCGCTGCGCATGATGGCGCGGCAGGACCCCTCCGCGCTCAGGGGGAACCTGGACACTCTGAAGGCGGTGCTCGTGACTGCCGAGCCTCTGGAGAGGGAGGTGTGGGAGTGGGCCTACACGAGGATCGCCAACCTCGCGATCCCCGTGATCGACTCGGTGGGCAGGGGGACGGTGCCTGTGGTCAACCTCTACATACAGAGCGAGGTCGGGACCTTCGTCACGGGGAACCTCCTCAACTACACCTTCCCGCCCATCGCCCCCGGCTCCGCGGGGCCGCCCATACCCGGCTTCCACGTGGACGTTGTCGACGGGGAGGGGAGGAGCGTGCGCGGCGCCCCGGGGAGGCTCGTCCTCAGGGCCCCCTGGCCCTCGATGCCCGTCGAGGCGCCCGAGGGCTTCAGGAGGCGGTGGTCAGGGGGCTTCTACGACACCGGCGACCTGGCGGTGATGGAGGACGCCTACGTCTACCCGCTGGGCAGGGGGGACGTCGTGCTGAAGGTCAGCGGGTACAGGCTGAGCCCCGGCGCGATCGAGAGGGCTGCGGAGGCCGTGCCGGGGGTCGCCAGGGCGGTCGTGGTGGGGGTTCGCGACGAGCTGCGCTTCGAAGTCCCCGTCGTGGTGTACGTGGGGGATGCGAGCCCCGAGGAGGTGAAGCGCGGCGTGCGGGAGGGGGTGGGGCCGATCGCCGAGCCCCGCGAAGCCTACAGGGTGCGCGAGCTCCCCGGCGAGAAGGGGGCGCTGAGGGCGGAGCTGCGGAGGCTGGTCCGCGAGGTGGGGCTGGAGGGGGCGCTTGCGAGGCTTCTGGGTGGTGCTGGTGGACGCGAGGGAGGCGCTGCGGAGGGCTGAGGAGCTCCTCGAGAGGGCGCTGGGCGGCGGGTGCGGGGACAGCCTGTGCGAGGCTGTGCGGGAGCTCTACGGGGCCTTCCCGAGGAGGAGCTGGCTGGCGCGCTCCATCGCCAGGCTGCTGCTCGGCACGGTGAGGCCGTCCAGGGTCCCCGGGCTCTGGTACGTCGACGGGGTCAGGGAGCTTGGCGACTGGAGGGCTACCTACACCGTGGAGTACGTGGGCGGCGAGGCTGGCTACAGGTGCAGCTGCTACTCCACCACGTTCGGCTACGTGAGGCGCTCAAGGGTCTGCACGCACGTCGGGGCGGTGATGCTGTACAGGAGGCAGCTGAAGCTCGGGGAGCGCGCGTGAGACCTGCTAGAGGAGCTTCAGCCCGTACCTCGTCAGCCTCTGGTAGTGGGCAGTATTCCTGGTCTTCAGGGGGACGCCTAGCGCGATGGCTGTAGCGGCTATGAGGAGGTCCCTCTCGTCCACGAGCTCACCCCTCTTCCTCAGGTCCCTGTACATCTCAGCGGCCTTCAGCAGCACCTCGTTCGTGGGGTACACAACTGTTAGCGCTCTCTCGAGCCTTGCCTTTGCCTCCGCGTAGTCGCTCCTCCCCCGGATGAACTCGTACAGGGTGATCCACGAGATCAGCACCTGGGCTCTGGGGAGCTCCGCCCGCCCCTTCTCGACGTCGATGAGGTAGTCCGTGTCAAGGAGAACCTGCATCGCTACCCCTCAGCCTCAGCTCGAGCCTCTCGAAGGGGATGTCCCTCTTGCTGGCCGTCTCCCTGAGGAACTCCTCGAGCTCCCTCATTCTCGCGTCCACGGCGGTGTTCAGGAGCTCGGTCAGGAACTCCTCCCACGTCCTCTCCCCCCTGAGCATGTCAAGCCTCCTTTTGAGCTCAGCGCTGATGGTGATAGTAGCCCTCCTCACGTGTTCATGAATGCACGAACACGGTATAAACCTGGCGCTGAAGCGCTCACCCGGCGCGCAGCTTATTAGGCGGTCCGCCGGCGCGGCGTAACGTATGCTGGGGCTGTTCAGCGAGGCTGGGTACGCCTACAGCGTTGCCGTGCGTCTCGCGGATCACCCGAGGTTCACCGGCAGCATGGGCGAGGCGCTGGCTAGGGAGCTTGTGGCGGGTGAGCTCTCCTCGATGGGCTACGAGGTCAGGCTGGAGGGCTTCAGGGTGAAGGTGTTCGAGATCCTCAGGGCGGAGCTGGAGGTGCTGGAGCCCCGGCGGAGGCCCGTGCCCTGCTCCGGCGTGGGCTTCAGCGGGGAGACCGGGGAGGACGGGGTTGAGGGGGAGCTGGTCTACGTGGAGAGGGGTGACGCCGCGCTCGTCCCCGCTGGCAGCGGCTGGGTGGGGCTCGCCTCCGCGAGGCCCGACAAGGAGGGGTGGAGGAGGCTGGCCGGCAGGGCTGCGGGCCTGGTGATATAGGAGGGGTCGCCGTGGCGGGAGCTGAGCAGGGTGGACGTGCCGTACGAGTGGAGGGAGAGGTTCGGCAGCCTGCCGGCTGTGTACGTGAGGTACCGCGACGCGGTGGAGCTGCTGGGCGCGAGGAGGGTCCGGCTGGCGCTCGCCCAGGAGTACAGGGATGCGGAGTCCTTCAACGTCATAGCCGAGAGGAGGGGGTCGAAGTACCCCGACGAGGTCGTCTACGTGACAGCCCACTTGGACAGCGTGTACGGGGTGCCCGGGGCTATCGACAACGCGGGCGGCGTGGCTCTCGCGCTCGCGGTGGCCAGGGCGCTGAGAGGGGTGGAGCTGAAGAGGACGGTGCGCTTCGCCATCTTCAGCGGCGAGGAGCTCGGCCTGCGGGGCTCGCTGGCGCACGTGGAGCAGAACAAGGACTCCCTGAAGAACGCGGTGCTGGTGGTGAACCTCGACGTGCACGGCGCGGCCCTGGGCTCGACGAGCGTCATCGTGACCGGGTCTAAGAGCCTCAGGCACTCAGTCGAGTACCTGGCGAGGAGGCTGGGGGTCAAGGTGGACGTGAGCGAGGACGTGATGTCCAGCGACAGCGCCAGCTTCGCGAGGAGCAGCGTGCCCTCCGTCAACATCTTCAGGTCCAGCGGGGCCAACTCCGGGATGCACACCGTCCAGGACTCCCGGGAGCTGCTCCACCCGCTCGCCTTCGAGCTGCCGGGGCTGCTCGCGCTCGAGCTGGTCAGGGAGGTCGCGTGCGCCGAGGAAGTGCCCTTCGACCGCGAGATCCCGGAGGAGCTGAGGAAGAAGGTGGACGAGTACTTTAAGAAGCGCCTGGGGATCCTCGAGTGAGGCCCATGCCCGGCAGGTGCCTGTGCCTCGGGGCGGCCGCTGCAGCCACCCCCTTGCTGCTGGTACTCCTGGCCGCGCGGCTCTCAGGGTGGTTCAACCCTCTGACGAACGCGCTGAGCGACCTGGGCCACGCGACGAGGAGCCCGGTGGCGCCGATCTTCAACCTGGGGCTCAGCCTCGGGGGCTTCCTGCTGGCCCTCTCAGGGGTCCTCTGCGCCTACAGGAGGTCGCGCCTGGTGGGAGCGACCCTGGTGGCGTCCGGCTTCCTGCTGAACCTGGTGGGCGTGTTCGACGAGGTCTACGGGCGCCTCCACTACTACGTCTCCGTGGCCTTCTTCCTGTCCCTGGCCGCCCTCCTGGTGGAGTACTCCGCCGTGGCGAGGGGCAGGCTGAGGAGGGTGCTGAGCCTCATGGCGCTGGCTGCGGGCGCGCTGTCCTGGCTGCTCCACATGGTCTACGGGCTGCCCAGGGGCGCCGCGGTGCCCGAGCTCGTCTCCACCCTGGTGTCGCTACCCTTCTACCTGGACTTCCTGGCTGGCGCGGATAGAACTTAGGTCCACACGGCTTTTATCCCAGGGTAGCCCTGTCTCTCTTCGGTGGGAAAGCATGAGGGCAAGCCTGGTCGTCCTGGCAGCCGTGGCAGTGGCTCTCGCGATCGCGGTAGCGGTACCAGTGCTCGCAGTGTGGATGAGCAGCCCGCAGAGCGCGGCAGCAGGCTACGGCGGAGGGCAGCCCTCGACGGGCGCGCCCTGCTGGAACGTCTCCCGCCCCCACCGCTTCCCCGCTAAGTGGGGCTTCCCGAGAGGCTGGGGCTTCGTCCAGGTGAGCAGCGACTACGAGAGCAAGGTGCTGGCGATACTGAAGAGCGACCCCGACGCGTCGAAGCTGCTGAGCGAGGGCTACAACGTCACAGCCATCAGACCCATCGTCAAGGCTGTGGTAAGCGGTACTGGTGAGGTCTCCCTTAAGGCCACGCGCGCGGTAGTGCTGCTCAAGGGCCCCAGCGGCTCCCTAGCGCAGGTGCTAGTGGACGTGGAGCAGGGCAAGGTCCTCGAGATCGTCACCCTCACGAGGACGGTGATCAGGAAGTAGCTGGAAGCAGGCGCGGCAGAAACGAATCTTTCTTTTTTCTCCTACTTTGAGCCCTCCCGGGACTGCTTAGACTTGTGTAAAGGCTGCCTGGAGCTACCCATTGGAGCAGCTACATTATGCAGTGGGGAATTTCTATGGGCGAGCCCAAAGAGGTAGTGTGGTGGGCGTGCTCGGGATCTTCAGGAGGAGGCCCAAGGACCCCCTCGAAGCCCTCATAGACCTGGCCGTGGAGCTGGAGACACTCCTCGTGAAGCTGGACTGGGGCCTCGCGCGGCCCGCAGCGCCCGATACCAGGGAGAGGCTGCTCGAGCTCGAGGAGGAGGCGTTCAAGGCCTTCGAGGAGGGGAGGTTCGAGCCGGCCTACGCCGACAGGGTCAGGGCCAGGGCCTCCCAGCTGCTAGCGCGCACCTAGCAAGACCGATGCGGCGCACTGCGGCGCGTCCGCGAGCATCCCAGCGGAAACTCTAAAAGCCCGCGGGCTGGGGAGACCCGACCCCCATGGTCCAGGTGCTTCTCACAGGCTTCGAGCCCTTCGCCGACGAGCCGGAGAACCCCTCCTCCCGCGTCGCGGAGCTAGCGGCAGAGGAGCTGCGGCGGAGGGGCTACGAGGCCGCCTCGGCGACCCTGCCCGTCTCCTTCCGCAGGTGCGGGGCCGAGATCCGCCGCCTCCTCGAGGAGTTGAGGCCGCGCGTGTGCGTGGCGCTCGGGCTCAGCGGGGGAGTTAGCCACGTCAGGGTGGAGCGCGTTGCGGTGAACATGAAGGACGCCCGGAGGCCGGACAACGACGGCGAGCAGCCTGTTGACGAGCCCATAGACCCCGGCGGCCCCGCTGCCTACTTCTCCACGCTGCCCACGAGGCTGATACTCGAGAAGCTGAGGGAGGAGGGCATCCCCGCCGCGCTGTCGTACTCGGCGGGGACCTTCCTGTGCAACTTCGCGATGTACACCCTGCTCCGCCACTCCGAGCTGAAGGGGTACCCGGCTAGGGCTGGCTTCCTGCACCTCCCCTACACGCCCGAGATCGCCGCGAGGAAGCCTGGCCCGCCGCCCAGCCTCCCGCTGGACCTCCAGGTGAAGGCAGCAGTCATAGCAGCTATCCTGTCCCTCGAGAAGGCTTAGAGGCGCGCTCCCAGCGCCGCCAGGCGGAAGGCATAAGTAAGGCTTTATGCTGCATGCAGCATAGATCCTGCATGGAGGAGAGGCAGGTCGCCGAGCTGGGGGAGCGCCGCTCACCAGTGTGGGAGGAGGCCCTGCTGGAGGAGCTCCTCTACTCCATCGGGCACCTCAACCACTGCGAGCAGCACCTCCTCGAGATCGACTCGCAGGTGCAGCTGCCCGTCTTCCTGGACCTCGTCGACAGGCTGCGCGAGGAGAGGAAGATCCTCGGCCAGGTGCTCTTCGCGGTGGAGAGGGCTGGCTCGGGGGAGGCGGGCGGGGACCTGCGGACGGCCTGGGAGAGCGTCTGGTGCACGCTTAAGCACCTGACAACCGCCCTGATACACGTCGATGAGTGCATAGAGAAGGTAGCCAGGCTTTCCGAGGGGAGGGGCGCCGCCGAGCTGGGCCCGGAGGTCGCGAGCCTGCTCGGCGTGAGGCGGCGCCTCCTGGAGAGCGCTGTCGAGCTCCTGAGGAGGGCCAAGGCCAACGCCAACCTGCTCACCGAGTCCAGTGCCAGGTGCCGGGAGGACCTCTGCCTCGAGGCCGAGGGGGCTGGTGGGAAGTGAGCTACGTGGTCGTCAGGGCTGGCTGCAGCGAGGACAGGGCTAGGAAGAACAGGCTCTACAAAGCCCTCCTCGGAACCACGTCCTCCACGAGGGGCAGGAGGTACAGGTCCCAGGGCCTCCTCAGCAGGCTCGGCGGGGTCTGGCTCTCCGGCGGCGTATACCTCGTCCCGGTCGAGAGCGTCGAAACCCTGCTCGGCGAGCTGGAGAGAAGGGGGCTTGGCGACTGCGTGGAGATCCTGGACATATGCCTATGCCCCTGCGGGCAGCGAGCTGGGAACCCGGGGTCCGTCCATGAATGGTCTTTCACCGCTCAACACTCGGCAAACTCGTCATCCCCCTGAGGCACTGTGCCTCCCAAGGGTTTAAAGCTAGCTCGCCGCGCTAGTAGTACCTCCACAGCTGGGCGGGGCTCACCTCGCCGGGCTCCGGGAGCAGGCGCCCAGCCTCCAGCCTCTCGAGGGCTTTCCTCAGCGGCGCCGCGTCCAGAGCCACCGTCAGCGCGAGGACCGCCAGCGCGCTCCACCTACCCCACCTGCGCCGCCACTCCAGCTCCACCTCGCCCTCCCCGACCCCGTACGCCCTGGAGGCGATGGCCCTCACCCACCTGTCGATAGGCGGCAGCTCGTACCTGCGCAGGGACAGCGCCAGCGCGAGCCTCGCCGTGTAGCTCCCAACGCCCCTCACAGACCTCAGGAGCGCCTCGGCCTCCTCGGCGCCCACCCTCGCGAGCTCCTCCTCGGGCGGGACCCGGCCCGAGGAAAGCGCCTCCGCCACGCCGACCACAGTCCGCGCCCTGTACCCCAGGCCCGACGCCGCCAGCCTCGACGGGTCGCCGAGCACGTCCCTGTGCGTGGGCGGCAGGAGCACCTCCCCCGCCCCCTCCAGCTCCGCGCGCCTGCCGTAGCTCCTCACGAGCCGCGCGAGCATCGACCACCCCTGCCTGAAGCTGGCGTTCTGCTGGCACACTGCGACCAGGAGAGCCCACCACAGGCTGGAGCTCCTAACCCTCCAGCCGCCCCACTCCCTGGCGAAGGGGGCCAGCAGGGGGTCGCCCGACGCCACCTGCAGGAAGCCCGAGGCGTCCTCCGCGAGCCCGAGGGCTGCGGCGAGCCTCCCCTCCAGCTCGGCCGGGTCGCTGCCCTCCTGGGCGTAGAGCGCCGCCTCCCCCTTCACGCTCACGACGGCGACGGCCGGCGGCTCCAGCTCGAGCACGACCCGTGCCACGGCCCCGTCGAACCAGAAGCTGAAGTTGTAGACGCTCAGCACCTTGAAGAGGTCGACACGCCTCCGCGCCGCAGCCTCGCCCAGGTCCACGCGCCCGACGAGCCTCAGCCTGGCGGCCACGCCTCGAGCGGCGCTCGGGGCGGATAAGTAGTTTAGCTCGGGGCGCGGAGCTACTCGGTGATCTTCGACCTGCTCTGGAACTGCCTCTCGTATATCCTCCTCAGGTCCTCGATCGTGGCGATGTCCTGCGGCGACTTGTCCGGCCTGAGCCTGACGATGCGCGCGAACCTCAGGGCGAAGCCTGACCTGTAGCGCGGGCTCCTCTGGACCTCGCTGAACGCCACCTCGGCGACGATCGCCGGCTTCACCCAGACCCTCCAGCCCTCCTCCCTCACCTTCAGCTCGAGCAGCTTCCTCGTCATCTCCTCGAACTCCGCGTCCGTGAGCCCCTTGAAGGTCTTGCCCACCACGAGGTACTCCCCGGTCGCCGGGTCCAGGACGGCCAGGTAGTAGTCGCTGAGCCAGCCGGACCTCCTCCCGTGGCCCCACTCGGCCCCCACGATGACCACGTCTATCGTCTCGGCGGGCTTCACCTTGAACCAGTACCTCCCCCGGACGCCCGGGGTGTAGGGGGAGTCCAGCCTCTTGGCGACAAGCCCCTCGTTCCCCCTCCTCAGGCTCTCCTCGTAGAACGCCTCGGCCTCCTGCACGTCCCCGGTCACCAGGCGCTCGATGAGGATGCTGGGGTCCACGGACTCCTGGAGGATCCTCCACCGCTCGGAGTACGGCTCGTCGACGAGCACCCGGCCGTCCAGGTAGAGGATGTCGAACGCCTTGATGACGAAGGGCATCTCCCTCGCCATCCTCCACACGTCCTCCTTCCTCCTCACCCGGCGCACGAGGTCCTGGAAGCGCACCGGCTTGCCGTCGCGGAAGCTGACAGCCTCGCAGTCGATCACAGCCTCCCTGGCGTGCACCTTCTCGAGGGCCTGCTGCACGACGTCGGGCAGGCTCCGCGTGACGTCGCTCAGCCTCCTGGTGAAGAGGCGCACCTCCTCCCCCCGCTTGTGGATCTGCAGCCTCACACCGTCGTACTTGAACTCGAGCGCCGCCCTCCCGCCGCACTCCCTCAGGGCCTCGCGCACGCTGCCAGCCATCTCGGCCAGCATCGGCTTCACGGGGCGGAAGAGCTGCAGCGTCACGCTCTCGGGCTTCACCCCGCTGAGGAGCATCTGCGCCAGGTCCCCCAGGTCGCCCGCGAACATGTACGCCCTCCTGACGCTCTCCAGGCTCGACCCCGTCGCCCTGGCCAGCGCCTCCAGCACGAGGCCCTCGTTCGCCCCGATCCTGGGCTCCCCCAGCAGGAAGCGCGCCAGGAACTCGACCTCCTCCCTGCTCATGTCCACGAGCAGCGCCTGCAGCGTCCTCAGCTTCCTCCTCCTCGAGTCCTCGCCCTCGATCCTCGCCAGCTTCAGCAGGGCGCTGTAGACGTCCTCCAGCGTGAGCTTCCTCCTCTCCAGCGGCACCACCCCCTCGACGCTGCGCAGCGCCTCGAGCAGCGTGCTGTAGCCCACCCCCAGCTCCAGGTCGGAGTACGCCGGCAGGACCTCGCCCGTCAGCATCCTCACGGCTATCGCCGCCTCGCTGGGGCTCATCCCCCTCAGCGCGGAGGCGAGCGCCGCCACCTTCTCGTTCCTGGAGCTCGTCGCCTCCAGCTGCCTAGCCAGCCTCACAAGCTCCTCGAAGAGCACGTGCAACCAGCGCGCGGCGGGGCTTTAAAGTAACACTTCTCAAAAAGTTTCCTCTTTGCGCAAGCCTGCTACTGAGTACTGGGAGGATTTCTAGGGTAATGGCAGTGATGCGGCGGCTCTCAGAGCAGCTTCGACCATCTTCAGCTCTAGCTCCTCCCTTTTCTCTGTCAACTCGCTACCTGAGACCAAGTTGTCGACGACCAGAGCTACAGCACCCACAAGCATTCCTCTAAGCCTACCGAGTGTGAAGAGAGTGGCAGCCTCCATCTCCAGGAAGTCTACTCCAAGCTCCGCCCACTCCTTCGCCTTGACTTCCACCCTGTGGAAGGCGTCGTGGGATAGCGAGATCCCCCTCACGTACCTGAGCCCCATGCTCCTGAGCTCTCTTTCGAGAGCGAGAACAACCTCGGGAGTGGCGTAAGCGGGCATGGATACATCTCCGAAGTACATTTTCATGGTACCTGTGTTCACGTATGCTGCAGCCTCTATCAGAGCTATTGTTCCCGATTCCGCCTGAGGGTTGAGCGCGCCGCACGTACCAGCTCTGATTATAAGCTTTGCACCGAGCATTGCGAGCTCCTCGAAGATTATCGCAGCAGATGGAGCTCCTATGCCGTGGGTAGCGAGAGTCACGGGTACGCCCGCGTACTCCCCTGACACTACCAGGTATCCGCGCTTCTTGCTGACAACTCTCGAGTCTTTCAGCAGGGATGCCGACTTGACCACTCTATCCGGGTCTCCTGCAGCCACAACGCGTGGAGCTATCTCGCCGGGCTTAGCCTCCAGGTGATAGACCTTCTTTGAGAGAGGGTGCCTGAAGCTCATAGCGTTCCAACTCTGGAGGGCAAGTATAATTGTTTACTCGCGTTACTGCACCCTGAAAGGCTTTATCAGCTCAAGTTTCCTTTTTAGAAACTCTTCTAGTTCCTCGCGCCATGGTAATCCTTCTTGGGCGCCGAACTTCGTGACCTTGATAGCTGCGGTCATATTCCCCAACTTGACAGCCTCCATAAGGGGCAGTCCCTGGACTAGGCCGAAGGCCAACCCTGCGTTAAATGCATCCCCGGCACCGGTTGTGTCAACAGGCGTCACTCGCACCGCGGGGACTAAGTAGGCCTCCTCTCCCGTTACAACAACAGCCCCCTCGCCCCCCATCGTTATGACCGCGCTACCAGCACCCATTGAGAGCAGTCTTCTACCAGCTTCTGCCGCTGTCTTTGCGTCTCTGACTTCCACGCCGGTGAGCATGGAAGCCTCCACTCTGTTGGGTGTGACTATGTCGGCAAGCTCCAGAATGCTATGAGGAAGCTCTCTAGCGGGTGCCGGGTTGAGGATCGTGGTTACCCCTTTTTCCTTAGCTAGGGAGAGAGCAGCTTCAACAGTCTCCAGCGGCACCTCTAGCTGTGTCAGCAGCACCGTGCTCCTTGAAATAGCGTCCTCAGCCCTTCTCACGTCGTCGGGAATAAGCCTATAGTCCGCGCCTGGGTCGAAGGCTATCATGTTCTCGCCCTCATCGCTGAGGAGTATGAAAGCCACTCCTGTGTTTGCTTCCTCATCTACATACACGTAGTCCGTGTAAACCCCGTTGGATCGGAAGTTACTTAACAGAAACTCAGCAAAGTCGCGTCCCAGCTTCCCCACCATGTACGTCTTCAAGCCAAGCCTGCCGCAGCCCACAGCCTGATTGGCGCCTTTACCGCCCGGTTTGATCGCGAAGCCATGGCCCTTTATAGTCTCACCGGGCCGCGGCAGCCTGGGAACCCTTATGAAGAAGTCAACATGTATGCTTCCAACTACAGTCACCACGCCCCCTGAGAGCTGCGCGCTTGTCACGAGGAGTTTATGAGCAGGGCATATTAATGTTTAAAAGCTGCTTCACCGGCCAAGATTATGTGAAGAAGAAAGTTCTGATAGACACTGACCCTGGGGTGGATGACGCCTTAGCGCTTCTAATGGCTCTAAACCTCGGAGAGGTAGAGATCCTGGGCCTAGTCTCGGAGCCTGGAAACGTACCCGCGGAGAAGGGCTCTGCGAATATCGTGAGGCTTCTTGACGCTCTGGAAGCCCCTCCATCGCTCTACGAAGGAGTACGCACAGGCACCCGCAAGCCGCTAGTCAGGGAGCTGGTCACGGCAGAATGGGTACACGGGCTCGACGGGCTCGGCGATGCGGGCCTTCCACCACCGTCCAGGCAGCCCAAGGGGCGGGGCGTCTACTTCATTGTTGAGCAGCTGCTCTCCGCAGGCAAGGGAGAGGTTTCACTGCTGTGCCTAGGGCCTCTAACAAACATAGCACTTTCAGTGCTCTTGGAGCCGGACGTAGTGGAGCGAGTAAGAGAAGTCGTCATTATGGGCGGCTGGTTCGGGCTGACGCCGTTCTCCTACGGCAACATAACCCCTGTGTCGGAGTTTAACATCTACACGGATCCCGAGGCTGCGAGAATAGTTTTCGAGAGTTTTGAAGGAAAGCTCAGAGTCGTCGGTCTCGACGTGACGATGCATCCAGAGGCGGAGCTGACCTGGGACTCGTGGGGGAGGTTGAGGTCAAGCCCTTCCAAGGTGGCGAAGGTCGCAGCGCGCATACTGGAGAACCCGATGAAGAAGTTCGGCGGCAGGTTCTCGCCCCATGACCCCCTAGCCCTCACAGCCCTCCTGAGACCTGATCTGTTCACCTTCAGGGAGTATGCGGTCACAGTATCGCTGGCAGAAGGCATTACAAGGGGTCAAACCATCGTGGAGAGACGCTACTGGCTAGAGGAGTTCAAGGAGGCTCCGGAGATAGGCACTTACATCAGGCGTCCTAGAATCCAGGTAGCCGTAGATGTCAGAGCCGGGGAGGCGGTGGAATACATCCTCGGCGCTCTATCCTCCTGAGTGAGCCCTCGCACTCTTTTCCAGAACGTCAAGCATTTCTTCGAGGGCTTCTCTCACGGTCAGCGCGCTGATATTCACTCCTCTGCGCTTCAGCTCGACTGAGAGCTGAACCACCTGAGGCGGTTTTATCGCATTCTTCTTGAGCACCTCCACGGCATACAGCACCTCCCGAGTTGGGCCATCGAGCACCATCTCTCCGCCGGCCATCAGTATTGTGCGTCTAGCAGTCTCAGCCACGAACTTCATGTCATGTGTGATTATGATCACGGTGGTACCCTCCTTGTTCAGCTTAAGGGCTAGCTCGGCCAGCAGGTGCCTCCCCCTGTGGTCCTGCCCCGTTGTGGGCTCGTCGAGTATCAGTACCTTCGGCTTCATCGCGAGCACGGAGGCTACTGTGAGCAGTTTCATCTTGCCGTAGTCGAGGTCGTAAGGATTATAGTCTTCGTACCCTCCGAGACCGACCTCGCTTAAGGCCCACTCCACCCTGCTCCTGACCTCCTCGGGGGTGAGGCCCAGGTTCCGCGGGCCGTAGGCGACTTCGTCCCAAACCCTACTCTCGAAGATCTGGTGGGAGGGATTCTGGAAGACATAACCCACTCTCTTCACGATCTCGTGTGTGGGCGTAGTTCTCGTGTCGAGGCCCTCCACGAGGACTCTGCCTTTTGTCGGCTTGAGAAGCCCGGCAATGCACTTTGCCAGAGTGGTCTTGCCACCACCATTCTGGCCTATCACCGCGATTAACTCTCCACGGGCTACCGACAGGCTCACCCCCCTGAGGGCCCAGGGGCTCGACTCGCTGTAGCGGAACCACAGATCCTCGACTCTGACCAAAACCTCAGGCATGCTAACCACCGAGGAGGCGGGAAAAGACCTCCACAGCCTCTTCGAGGGTCACAGGGTAGCTGGCATCCACTCCGAGCTTCCTGTATAGAAGGTGCGCGAGCTCTGTTACCGAGGGAGGGTCTACCCCCCTGCTCTTAAGCTCATCAACCATCGCTACCACCTCTCTCGCATCACCGTAGGCCACGGCTCTTCCATCGTCGAGTAGAAGCATCTTGTCCGCGAAGTACACCACATCCTCGATCTCGTGCTCCGCAATCACGATGGTGGCCCCCTCCTCGGCAAGCCTCCTCACCACGCTAAGCACCTCAAACTTACCCAGAGGGTCTAGCTGCGCTGTGGGCTCATCCATGACTATCACCTCGGGCTTAACCGCTAGGACTGTTGCTATCGCTAGCCGCTGCATCTCCCCCCCTGAGAGTTCGAACGGGGATCTGTTCTCCAGCCCCTTGAGACCCACGTAATCTATGGCTTCTCTCACGCGCTCCTCTATGATTTCCCTCGGGTAGCCAAGCATCATGAGACCGAAGGCCACTTCCTCCCACACCGTGAGCGCTAAGCCGGAGATCTGATCCTCGGGGTCCTGGAAGACAAAACCAACCTTTGTGGAGAGTGTTGAGATGGGAGTTTTCAGGACCTCGTGACCCGCGACTATGACTCTCCCGCCGTACCTACCACCGTAGAAGTGCGGGACAAGCCCGTTAAGAGACTTTAAAAGGGTGGATTTTCCCGCGCCATTAGGCCCGATTACCGCCAGAACTTCTCCTCTCTGAACCTCGAAGGATATGTTCTTCAGCACAAAGTCCCTGCTGGTAGGGTACGCATAGGTTAGGTTCTCGACCTTTATGACCGCGCTCACTTGATCACCCTGCCCATACCCAGGGAAGGTGTGATATCGGTGAGTACCCGTATGTCACGTAAACCCAGGCTAGGAAGGCTGTTGCAACAGCCATGCCCGCGAGGAAGACGTAGTCTAGTCTTGTAAAGCTGGTCTCGTACACCAGTGTTTTCCTCACGGGAGCGCTAAACCCCCGGGACTCAAGTGCTATAGCCCTTATCTGCACCTTGTTTAGGGATGTCAAGGTGAGAGGTATAACGACAGCGAGGTAGTTCCTGACCCTCTGCAGGATACCAACATCTGTCCTCAGCCCCCTCGCTCTTTGGGCCTGCGTTATCACCTCCGCCTCTCTGGCGAGAAGAGGGATGAACTGCAGTGCAGCTATCACGACGTATATCGCCTTGAAGGGTAGCCTCATCTTCACCAGTGTTGCGGCAAGCTTAGCCTGGTTTGTTGTCAGGAAGAAGAGCAGCGCGGTCGAGATCGAGACAGCGATTCGTAGAGGCCAGGTGAACCCCCACCCCAGCCCCTCCAGGTACACGGGGTACTTTCTTCCGAAGATCTCGATGTACCCTATCACGGTCTTGTTCCAGGGAAAGCCCAGCGGCAGCGAGAGTATGGGAACAGCAAAGAGAATCCATGGGACAATTATGATGGCTAATGTTAAAGCGATAGGTTTCAGAACCTTAGCATAAGCTGCAAGAGCTAATGTGAAACCAATTATGATTAAATTAAGCACAGGATCGTAGAATATGTAAGCTAGTAGCGTGGCCCATATGAAGAAGAGAAACTTCACCCTGCCGTCAAGCCTTTGGACAAGTGTGTTAGTCTCAACAGCTGCCCTCTTAAGGAGCGAGACACCAGCGGACATAGATACCAGGCACCCGTAAAAAAGCCTTACTTTAAGGTTTATACTTTGACGAGAACAAATCTCCTCGGTACTCTACTGGCTATAATCACAGATATTGCGAAGCTGATCAGCTTATCCGGTATCTCCGTGACGAGACTTTGGACGTAGTTAGCTAGGAAGAAGTTTCCTGTGGAGTTGAGGACAGCAGCGTACACAGCTGCGGGAATGGGTTTCCACAAGGGTCCTCCGCCGAAAACAGCTATGCTTATGATCGTGGTGAAGAGAGGGTAGATAATGCCGAGGAGTATGAGCGCCATAACCCAGGTAATCGGCTTTCTCAGGTCTGTCCACCTCATCTTCATCATAATCCAAGTTATCAGAGCTATGGCTACGTTTGCGAAGCCCCAAACCCACTGAGGCAAGCCCCAAACAGTTAATGCCATTATTATGTTGTAGAGGAAGCCTCCCGCGGCGCCTACCCAGAACCCAGCGATTAGGGTGCCTAGCATCGTAGCCCAGGTGTCTCCCCATATTGGGGCCTTAAGCGCCTCTACTATGACTCCACCAACATAGTTTAGCGCTGCGATTGTTGGTATGAGAACGGCGGCGAGGACTGCTCTGCTGGCAGGCTTGATTTCTCGTATCTCTTGGCTCATCGAAGTAAGGGCACTTAACAATAATATATTCCTTTCTCTCTCACACACCAAGAGTATGGAGGATAAAAGGCTTATGAGAGGAAGTCCCCGAGCTCGCGCTGGTGCGCCGCGTGGCCTCTCCAAGCCCTCCTCAGCCTCTCCACTGCGAGCTGGACGCGGCTTGGCGAGAAGTCGTTCTCCTCCACCAGGAACCTGTAGAGCCCCTCCTCGTCCGGCTCGCTGAACTCGAGCTGGTAGCTCTCGTTCACAGGGGGGTTCATGTAGAGCTCGACCACCTCCCTGTAGTTCTCCGGCAGCTGCCTCCTGAGCCCCTCGGGCAGCTTGTCCAGGCTGCCGTACCGCTTGATCAGCTTGAGCGCCCTCCTCGGCCCCACGCCCCTGACCCCCTCGTTGAAGTCTGTCCCCACGAGCACTGCGAGCTCCACGAGCTGCCTCCTGGTGATGCCCAGGGAGCCGAGCACCCTCTCCAGCTCTATCAGCTCGGGCTCCAGCCTCCTGGCCTCCTGCTTGCTCGGCAGCCACTCGAAGCCCGTCAGGGTCACGTACCTCACCAGCCTCGGGGAGCCGTAGAGGAGCGAGTCGTAGTCCTGGCTGCTCACAGCCCACGCCTCCCCCCTCGCCACGATGTAGGCTGCCTGAGCCTCGGCGTCGTGGACAGCCTCGACCACCGGGAAGCCCATGAGCCTCACCAGCCTCTTGCTGCTCTCCACGATCCACGCGTCCACGCTCGCCGACACGACGGCCTTCGAGAAGGCCTTCTCGTACTCCCCGGCCTCGAGGAGCCTCCTGTACTCCTGGAGCGCCCTCTCCCGGGCCTCCCTCCTCCTCTCCAGCTCAGCCCTCTTGAGCGGGTGGGGCGGCCCGTCGAAGACGAAGATGAACCTGGCCCTGTACTCCAGCGCCAGCCTCGAGTACCTCGTCAGCAGGCCCACGAGGTGGGAGGTGGGCTGCCCCCTCCTGTTCCTCAGAAGCTCCCCGCGCTCATCCCTCACCAGCGCGAGGAACTGGTACACCGCGTTCAGCGCGTCAACCGCGAGCACCCTCCCCTGTATGCCCCTCAGCCCTATCCTCTCGGCCCTGACCAGCGGCGCCAGGTCGGCACCCATCCCCTCAGCCCTCGAAGCTCCACTCCTCCAGGTTCTCCGCGATGTCCGAGAGCAGCTCCCTGGCCCTCTCCCGCGGGAGCGAGAGGAAGAGCCTGACCAGGTGCTTGCAGAACCTCTTCGACTCCGCGAGCTTCCTCCAGTCCTCGCAGTCGTGGTAGATCCTCCTGGCCGCCGCGTCGATCTCGACCTTGTAGCTCTTGACCCGGGCCTCCACCCTGCGCTCCTCCACCCTGTACTCGACCTCGGAGGCGCTGATCTCCAACCCCCTCTGGAACCTCCTCTCGCCGGCGAGAGCCCTCAGTACCTCCTCCACGTCCCCCTCCCTGACAGCCTCCGGCCTGATAGGGGGCGCTGAGGAGAAGTACTTCTCCATCCTCGAGAGCGCCGCCGTGTGCCTCGGCTCGGCGAGGCCGAGCAGCACCAGCATCTGCAGCGCGTTGTGCGGCGCGAAGCCGCGGAAGTGGTTGTTGAAGTAGCCCAGCACCAGGCCCACCTCGTCTGCGAGCTGGCGGACGCGCTCAGCCCACGGCTTCAGCTCCTCGAGGCTGTAGTGGTAGTAGTACCAGGGCCTGCTACCCCTGCCGTGCCACCTGATGTAGGCGAAGCTCGCCGTGACCCTGACGAGGGGCGGCAGCAGCGGCTCGTCCACGATGACGTACGCCGCGCCGCTGTCCTGCAGGAGCTTGAACGTCTCCTCGGTGAGCCAGCTGGGGTCGCGGAACTCCACCGCCACCCTCAGGTCCCTCGGGAGGATGCTGAGGAAGTCGCCTAACCAGGGGATCTCATTCCTCCCCTTAGGGGGGAGCTGGACGAGCACTGCGCCGAGCTTCCCGCTCCTCGCGAGGGGCGCTATGGACTTGAGGAAGGTCTCCAGCTCCTCAGACCTCCTGGGGCTCGCAGCCCTCTTGTGCGTCACACCCCTGTACATCTTCACCGAGAAGAGGAAGCCCGGCGGGGAGGACCTCGCGAGCCCCTCGTAGAACTTCTCGCTGAGCAGCGAGTAGAACGAGGAGTTCACCTCCACCGTGTCGAAGAGCCTGGTGTACGCGGTGAACATGCCCCTCTCCGAGTCGTAGAGCGGGCCCACCCAGTCGTCGTAGTCCCACCCAGACGTGCCTATCCTGACCCTCCTCCTGAGCCCCGAAACCCCCAAGAACTCGTCGAGGGACACGCGCACCTCCTCGGACCCCACTCCTAGAAGGCTTGAGCGGTGATCCGAGAAAAACCTTGCTCTCGCGATGCTTCACCAGCTCGGAGCACAGGGTGGCAGAAGCCCCGGGGGATAGGCAGCGGGACTCGCGCCGCCTAGGGCACCCTCTCGATGCTGGGCATGCTGCTGCGGTCAGCGTAGTTGAAGGTGTAGAACCTGGGCTTGAGCGCCCTGACTATGTGCTCGAACGCCTTGAAGGGGTCGCTCTGCTCGCCACAGGTGTAGACGT
>Ga0326760_1000570_pt1 | contig 18768 bp, 16 predicted proteins | sample GCREP_S_FD_207668 | JGI IMG/M metagenome (GOLD analysis project Ga0326760, IMG submission 207668) | Hot spring sediment microbial communities from Geyser Creek Basin, Yellowstone National Park, WY, United States - GCR.EP_S | ecosystem: Environmental > Aquatic > Thermal springs > Near-boiling... | reverse complement strand
TTCCGCTGAGGTCGGTGATTGAGTATAAGATACGGAGGAGGGGCGGCTCCCCCTCGGAGGTTTTTGAGAAGCCGTGGCTTCTGCTCCACTACGTGGGGCTGGAGCTGGGTCAGCACAACGCGGAGCTCGTGGGCATGCTCTTCGTGGACTTCGCCAGGAGGCATCGGGTGGATCCTAAGGTGGCGGCTGAGGCGCTCCGCAGCCCAGAGGGGTGGCGTAAATTTGCAGAATATGTAAGGGACTTATGAGGGAGTTTTTCCAGGGCTTTACCCTCGTCTATGGGCCTCCGGGCTCCGGCAAGACCTCCCTGGCTCTGTACGCGGCGGCTCAGATGGGGGAGAGGATTATGTACGTGGGGTTTTATGAGACCGGCGACAAGTTGAGGGATAAGATCAGGGGGCTCGGGCTGGACCCGTCGAGGTTTGTGGTGTTGGATTACCTGTCTGTCTCCGACGTGGATGTCTTGCTGTCGAGCGTGGTGGATGAGTATCTGAAGGCGGCGCCTGACGTGGTTGTTCTAGACGGCATAAACGCCCTCCCGCAGTCTAGGGAGGCTGCGTCTGCCATCTACCGCGTGTTTCAGACCCCCACCATCGCCATTGGGGAGGAGCAGATCGGGGGGTCCCACTTCGCCTACGTGGCGGACTCCCTCCTGGAGGTGAGCCAGATTCTCCACCGGGGGGCCCGCTACAGGAGGGTCAGGGTTGTGAAGACCAGGCTGGGGCCCAGCCCCGGTGCCGAGTTCTACTTCACCATCTCTAAACGCGGCGTCCACATCATCAAGAGGTGGTCTCAGAGCCGCCTAGGTGAGAGGGCTGTGGCGGCGCCTTCGGGGAGGCGGGTCGTCTTCGCGGAGGAGGTGAGGAATTCTCTTATGCGTATTACGCCGGGGCATGCCAGGCCTGGCGTCTTGGCTGGGAGCAGGGTGGGGGCGTTTATCTGCGAACACCCGGCGTGTCTCCGAATAAGCGCGGCGTATCTATGTGACTACTTGGACAACGTGAAGGTGGGCGTGGTCTCCACGTACCGCTCCATCGGGGCTGTGGCGGCGCAGATGGGTTGCGGCGTGGAGGAGGTGGTGGTGCCCGCCTCTGCGCTTGGCGAGGATTTGCCGCTTGAGGAGGCGCTGGGGCGGGTGGGCAATGTGCCGGTTGTGTTCCTATATGGGCTTGAGGAGGTGTTGCACATGTACGGCGTGGAGAGAGTGGCGTATGTGCTGGACTTCGTACACAGCGTTTTGCCGGAGTCCGCCGTGGTGGCCACGTTTAGGGGCGTGGAGCCCGTGCCCGAGTTACTTAATATATTCAACACGGTGTGGCGATACTTCCCCGACCGCGCCGTGGTGGTGAAGTCGGCGCTGGGGTGGCCCGTCCACGAGCTCAAGATAAGGGAGGAGGGTAGGGTTGTTTTTACTCTTTAGGGGTAGGTTAATAAATAACTGTAGTTTCGTATTTGTGACCGGTAAGGACCCCAAGGCCACTATTTTGGAGATTTTGCGCAGGGAGGGCCCCGTCCCGGTGTATAGGCTGGCCAAGGCCTTGGGCCTCTCCTATGGGGCCATCCAGTGGTACATATTTAGCCTGGAGAGGGAGGGGCTTGTCCATACTATTAAGATCGGGAAGAGGCGGTACGTGGCCTTGAAGACCTCCGACTGGTTTGCCAACGTTAAGGTAGCCGACGTGATGGAGGAGTTTCTCCTCACCCTCTCCACCTTCGGCGTTAAGCCCGACATGACCCTCCGCGAGGCTATTGAGGTGCTGGAGAAGAAGGCGCCTCACATCGCCGAGCTCCTCCGCAAGCTTGTGGAGAAGACGTGAGGATCCTCCTGGCGGTTCTGGGGGTCGTCCTCATAGCGCTGGGGGTTGTCTCTCTTGTCCAGCCGGGCTACGCGCCGGGGAGGGCGCCGCCTTTTGGGCAGGGGTTCTCCGCGGCGCCGTCTACCCCCGTCGTCAGCGTCTCCGGGGGGCTCTACTTCAAGACTCTTCTGAAGGCGAGGGGGACCGGGGGGGTTATGTACCTCCGATGCTTCGTGTTTGACAGATACGAAGGAGGGACGTGGGTCTATACCGGAGGGGGCGGAGGGGCGGCCTTCGGCGACGGCGTGGTGACCGTGGGCGGAGGCCTCTTTGTAAAGGGCGGTGAGCTCAACCTGACTGGCGCGTTGATGGGGGGTTGCGTCCCCGTGGCGTCTCCCTCTGTGGACGGCTTCATGCTCGGCGCCGTGCGGGTTGTGGCGCCCGGCGTGGCCCTCTCCGCGGATCTAGAGGGCCTCTTCGTCCAGACCCTCCGCGGGTCGCCGGGGTACGTGGCGGCGTATGTGGCTCGGGGAGGCTCCCCGGCGCCAGATGAGAGGTATCTCCAGGTCCCGCCTCAGCTCGGCGGGAGGCTTAAGGTGCTCGCGGCGAGCCTCACGGCCGGTTGCGCCGACGCCTCGTGTAAGGCCGGGAGGATTAAGCAGTTTCTTCTGGCGAACTACAGTTACGACGGCACGTTGGACGCGCCGTGGCCCCAGATCCCCCCCGGCGCGGATCCTGTCCTCTGGTTTCTTGAGGAGGGGAGGAGGGGGGTTTGTATACACTTCGCCTCGGCTTTTGTGTTGCTTGCCAGGGCCTCCGGCGTCCCCGCGAGGCTTGTGGTGGGCTACTTATCAGACGGGCCGGTCCCCGCCGAGTGGTCCACGGTGGCTTTCAGCCCCCACGCCTGGGCCGAGTACTACAACGGAAGCGGGTGGGTCGGCGTAGAGGCGACGCCGGGCGGAGGCGTCCCAGCTCCGCAGTTGCCGGCCCTGCCCCCCGCCGTGGCTTCCCTCCCCCAGCTTCCTCAGCCCGAGACCCCGCAGTTGCCTCCGCTGACCGGGGCGTCTCTGCCCGGGTGGATCCTCCCCGCGGCGCTGGCGGCGGCTGGCGCCGTCGCTGTGTTGACCTCGCTACGCCGCGTCGTCACGGTGGCGGTGGGCGAGGAGGTGGAGTTTAGGACCCCCCGCGGCTTCTCCGTCTACGTCAACAGGAGGCTGGTGGGGAGGGCGCCCGTCAGGGTGAGGTTTGAGAAGGCCGGGACGTATCTGGTGAGGGTTGGGCCTGTGGTCTACGTGGTGCGGGTGGTGGACTACCGGAGGCTGGCGGGGGCGCTGTTTCTAAGGCTTCTGCGGAGGCTCCGCCTGCCTCCTACGGTGACTCCTAGGGAGCTGGCGGCTCTCCATCCTAAATATGCGGAGGCCGCCGATTTGTTTGAAAGGGTTAGGTTCGGCCCCGCGGCGTCTAGGGAGGACTTCGAGAGGCTGAGGCGGGCCCTATGATTTACGTCGCGCTGGGCGCGTTTCTCCTCCTGCTGGGCTACACGGAGCCTGTGTATAGATTCGCCGCGTATCCCCTAGGCGTGTTTTTCCTGCTCCACGGCGTCGGCGGGGTCCTCCACAGGCGGAGGCGGCACGTGTGGGGGTACTTCCTCACCTTTCTAGGCGTGGCCGCCGCCCTGTATCTACTGCCCCTTCTGACGGCTACGCATAAGGCGCTTCTAGCCGCGGTCGCCTTCGGCTTCTTCCTAAACGCGGCGCGTCACTTCGCCGGCCGCCTCAGGCGGCCTCTGGCGCCCCTCTCCATCGCCGTGACGGCTTGGGCCCTCGGCGCGTTTCTAGGGCTTGCGCGGGTGCCCCTCCTCCCCCTGGTTGTCTGGGGGGCGGGGGCCGGGGCGGCCGCGGCCTCTGCGCTGGGCCTGCTGGGGGGCCGCCTGAGGAGGGCGGGGAGGTTCTTCGCGCGGCACACGGCGTTTTTCGGCCTGCTGGGGGGCCTCCTCGCTGTGGTGTATTACGTGTCCGCGGCGGTCGGCCGGCCTTGGCTCTTCGCCGCCGTGGCGGCCTCCTCCGTGGCCGCCGTGCTTCTGCTCGGCGGAGACGTGAGGAGGAGAACGCCGGCGCGGCTTTACGACGACCCTGACGTGTTGGAGGCGAAGAGGGTGGAGGCGGAGTTCGTAAAGACGGGGGACGTGGCGTTGTTGGCGGCTTACGTGGCGTATCACCTGGCTAGGGGAGGCGTGGAGGAGGGGAAGGTGGTGGAGGCGGTCAGGGTAGCTGTGTCGTACCGCGACCTGGAGCCCTCACCCTTCGCGCCTCCCCTCGTGGTGAGGCTCGTGGAGGGGGTAAACAGGAGGAGGCGGGCGCGCCACCTCCAGAGGGTTAAGGCGGCTCTCAGGGCCTATCTGTAGGGTATCGGGGTTTTGGCGAGGGCCTCCCTCACGAGGTCGCGGGGGTCCCCGTCTTTCGGCGCTATTCTGTGGGCCAGCACGGCCACCGCCGCCTTCTTGACGTCGTCTGGCGTGGCGTAGTTGCGGCCGTCGAGGAGGGCGAGGGCTCTGGCCGTTTTGAGGAGGGCTATGGAGCCTCTGGGGCTTGGGCCGTAGGTGTTGAGGGGGTGGCGCCTCAGGGTCTGCACGATGTTGACCACGTACTGCACCACCGCCTCGTCTACATACACCTCCTCAGCCCAGCGCATCCACTGCAACACCTCCTCCCTTGTGAGGACAGGCGTGACATATATGGAGGGGTCGTCGCCGCGCCAAGATATGCGCCTCCTCAAGATCTCGGCCTCCTCCCTAGGCCCCGGGTAGCCCACCGAGAGTTGCATGAGGAATCGGTCCAGCTCCGCCTCGGGGAGGGGGTACACCCCCCTGTACTCCACGGGGTTCTGCGTGGCGAGGACTATGAAGGGCTCGTCGAGTTTGTAGGTGACGCCGTCTACCGTGACCTGCCTCTCCTCCATGGCCTCCAGAAGCGCCGCCTGCGTCTTCGGTGGGGCCCTGTTTATCTCGTCGGCGAGGAGGACGTTGGTGAAGACGGGCCCCCTCACGAACTCGAAGCGGGCCTCGTGGGGCCGCCACACGTTGACGCCTATCACATCGCTGGGCAACATGTCGGGGGTAAACTGGACGCGTCTGAAGGCGAGCCCCAGCGACTTAGCCAGTAGCTTCGCCAGGGTGGTCTTGCCCAGCCCCGGCGGGTCGTTGAACAACACGTGGCCCCGCGCGACCACGGCGGCGAGGAGGAGCTCCAGGGCCGCCGGCGACGCCACGTAGAACTGAGTAAGCACCTCCAGTATCTTCTTCACGGGGGAAAATCGATATATTCAATAAAGTTTATCCCCCCGTGCGCCCCCTCCTCCTCACCGCCGCGGTCCTCCTCGCCGCGGGGATACTCGTAGAGAGCACAGACGTGGCGTTGCTGTCGCTCATGCCGCTTGCCGCCTATGCCCTCAACGCCACCCTGGAGCCGCCCAGATTCGCCGTGTCTAGGCGGCGGGTCGGAGGCGCGGTGGAGATAGTTGTGGAGTCGGACTGGCGCCCCGGCGTCTTCCACATCTACGAGTCGACGCCTGTGGAGTCCTCCGCGGCTCCTCCAAGGTGGAGGCTGTTTAAGCCGCCGTTTAGGCGCAGGCTGACGCTGAAGTACCGGCTCGCGGAGAGGGCTGAGCCGCTTCCTCTCGTGGTGGAGGCCTACAACCCCGTCTTCACCAAGCGGCGCGTCGCCACGTATCTGGAGGAGCCCAGAGCCGTCGCGGAGCCGGCGCCGCTGGGACCCGGCGCCGAGGAGTTCCAGGAGGTGAGGCCGTATCAGCCGGGGGATTCCATGCGGTTTATAAACTGGAGGGCCCTGGCCAAGACGGGCGAGCTCTACGTCAACAGATACCTGGGGCCTGAGGCGAAGACGGCGGTTGTCGTGGTGGACGCGCGGCGGCTACGGGGGCTTGTGCTGTCGGCGGCCGCCGAGGCGGCGGGGATCCTCGCCGAGCGGGGCTACTCGGTGAGCTTCTATGTGCTGGGCCACGGCCCGGCCCAGGAGGTGCCCAGGTCCTTCACGCCGTCGTGCTCCGGCTCCCCGGCCTGCGGCGACGTCACGATATACGTCGGCTCCCTCCGCGACGTCTGCGCCGTGTTGAGGTGCCCAAGGACGTATTACATAGACGTGGCCGCCTCCAACCCCCTTGTGGCCGTCAGAAGGCTGGGGGTGTACCGGGAGCTCAGGTCGGCGGGCGCGGTGGTGCTTAGGGAGGTGAAGGAGCTGGGGAGGGCGCTATGAGGCCATTTATAGGCGCGGCCGCCGCCGTCCTCCAATACCTCATGTTCGTGGGGCACCCCGTGCTTTCCCTCTACCCCCGCCTAGTTGACGGGGCGCTGGGCGGGGGCGCCTTCGCCGCCGTATTGCTGGCGCTGAACCTCGCCGTGGCCATGCGCTTCCCCTACACAGCCGCCTTCTCAACGGCGACGCTCTACTTGGCGGAGGCGGTGCTGGCGTCCCCCCTCCTCAGAACCCTTCTGCCCCTCCCGGAGCTACCTGCGCCGGACATCTGGCTCGGCGCGGCCGCGGTCCTCCTGCTCGTAGCGGCCTCCGCGAGGGGGCTACACGGGGCCTACCTCGCCGCCACTGCGGCCCCCGCCGCCGTAGTCCTCTACCTGAAAGATGCGGCCCCTAGGCTAGATGCGGCGGTTGCCGCCATGCTTCTGGTGGCGGGGGCGGCGTTGCTTGTCTACGCTACAAGATCTTCCCGGGGTTGAGGATGTTGTGGGGGTCGAAGATCTGTTTAAGCTCCCTCATGTAGCTGAGCACGGCCTTCCCCAGCTCAAGCGCCACGAGGTCCTTCTTCAACAGCCCGATGCCGTGTTCCGCCGAAACTGTGCCGTTGAGCCTCAGCACGAGCTGGGCCATGTCTCTGAGGAACCTCTCCACCTTCTCGGCCCCCTCGCCCCTCCTGTACCAGGTGGCGGGGTGGAGGTTCCCGTCCCCGATGTGGCCGCCGAGCAGAAGCGGCACGCCGTGTTTAGCCGCAAGCGCCTTCAGCCCGCGGACGGCCTCCGGGAGCTTAGATATGGGCACAGCCACGTCCTCAATAACCAAGACCCCTCCCTCCCTCTCAGCCGAGGCCACTTGACCTGAAAACAGCCTCCTCCGGGGCTCCAGCAACTTCATGGCGCCCTCCCACCCCACGGCCCTCTGCGCGACCTCGCCGCGGACTATCGACGTAAGTCTCTGCAACAGCCTCTCCTCGGCACCTGCGTTGACGTCTACCCCGAGAAACAGCGCGTTCCTCTCCTCCAAGCCCACAAGCGCCGAGGTCGGCGCATCGAGGAACTCGGCAAAGAGCGGCCATATCCGGCTCGTCCTCACCCTAACCACGTCCTCCACAAGGGCTTCCAAGTCGTCGTAATACGCCAGCAACGCCACGGCGGACTCCGGGACTGGGGCGAGCTTAAGCACCGCCTCGGTCACCAGCCCCAAGGTGCCTTCGCTACCCACAAAAAGCCTAACCAGGTCGTAGCCGTTTCTGCATTTATACGTCCGGCAACCCAGCTTCAACACGTCGCCGCGGCCGGTCACCACCCTCAGCCCAAGCACCCAGTCTCTCATGGTGCCGTATTTCGCGCCCCTCATCCCACCTGCGCCGTTGGCAACCGCGCCGCCCACAGTGGCGCTTTTCACAGAACCGGGGTCAACCGGGAAGAAGAGGCCGTAACGCGCAAGCTCGTGGTTAAGCTCCTCAAGCCTAACCCCAGGCTCAACCACGGCGACGCCGTCTACGGGGTCTACCTCGACCCGCGTCATCTTTTCAAAACTCACCACGACCCCCGGCGACGTGGCTACGGCGTTTCCAGAGAGGCTGGTGGCGCTCCCCTGTGGAAAAAGAGGAACCCTCTCCGCGACGGCCCACCGGACTAGCTCCACCACCTCCTCTTCGTCAACAGGAAAGACGACACCCAACGCCTTCCCTTCTAATTCGAGAATAGACGCGTCACGGACATATAGAAGAGCCACATCTACGTCCTCAACAAACCGCTCCCCGAACTCACGCCTCAAGAAACTCAGATCCATAAAAGGGGGTCATCTCCCGGATTTAACCTTATCCGAGAAGTGTTTAACTGGAATTTCCAGTTGACGATGCAGGCTTTGTACAAGGCCTCAACATATGTAACTGTTGAAGATGCAAAACACCTCAAAGTCCTACGGAACACTTACACTAATGAGCAAAACACAATTGACAGGCATGAAGTTGAAAAGCTGGCGGGCCCGGTGGGATTTTTAGGCCGGCACATATGCCGTGAACCCACGACCTACGGCTCCGAAGGCCGCCGCTCTACCGGGCTGAGCCACGGGCCGGTTTCTCTTCTGCTCCGTATTTAATTTTTGTTGTTAAATATGCGTGGCTTATTGTGCGGGGCGTATCTGCAGTCTATAGCCAGCCGCCTGGGTTAGCCACTCCACGACTTTCTGCTCCTCTACGTGCCTACGAGGTTGTGTCTAGCAACATGAAATAGCACACCGTGGAACGTCCACAGGACAACTTGAGTGGTTATAGATGGGCCTGAAGACTAGTGAGTTGATTAGAGGCCGTTGCATAGAGTCCGGCGCTGTGGGGCGGCGCTGATTCTAAAAAACTTGTTAACAATGCCGTAGCTGAAGATCGCTATTGTTAAATATATAAATTTTGTTTTTCTCGATTTGTTGAAATTCACGTATTTATACCATTCCAAGGCGGCGTTTTATGGAGTACAAAACTCAAAAATTTGGAGTGGGTGTCGCCGTAGGTTCGATGATGGGAACTTTGTTGGAGTGGTATGAGGCGTTTTTGTTTGCAGTAGGCGCGCGCTACATCGGCGCGGCCTTCTTCCCCTCTAAAGATCCTGTCGCCTCTCTATTGGCTACTTTCATAGCGTTCGCGTTGGGATTCGCGGTTAGACCGCTCGGGGCCTTGTTCTGGGGTTGGGTTGGCGATAGGTACGGGAGGAGGCATGTAATGCTTTGGACCTTACTGCTAGGTGGTTTAGCCACAGTGTTGATAGGCGTTGTTCCAGACTACGCAACTATAGGCGTAGCGGCGTCTGTTGCTGTGGTGTTGCTGAGAATACTTCAAGGCTTCTCGTTAGGAGGCGAGTGGGGAGCCGCCGTCAATTACATATTTGAAAACATCACCCGGCGCAGGAGGCTCTCTCTCGCAATTATTCAGTCGACCGTAGCTCTTGGCTTACTTACTGCGGCTTCTGTGTTTCTACTGCTTGAGGCAATTCTTGGCTCAAAGGCAGTGGCGTCGTGGGGGTGGAGAGCCGCATATTGGCTCGCCGCCATCGCCGTAGTCGTCGGCCTTCTCTTTAGATTTCGCTTTGGCGAGACGCTTGAGTTCATGGAAACGGCGCTGAGGGAGAAAGGCCCCAGAAGTCCTCTCCGGGAGGTCTTTGTGAAGTTTTGGAGGGGCACCATAGTGGGCATTGTGCTCGCCGGCACGGCGGGAGCCATTTTTTACTACGGCAATACCTACTCCCCGAATCTCGCCGTGGCGCTGAAGGCGGTGACTTCACAGGAGCAGTTCTTGGCGGTGGTGGTGTTTGCGTTGGTTGAAATCGTGGGTGTAGTTGTAAGCGGACTTCTCTCCGAGAGGATAGGCCCCAGAGCGGTCATCGTAGTAGCGGCTCTGCTGGGGGTGGTGCCTGCTTTCTTGATACAGCAGATAACCCAGGGCTTCGGCGGTCTTTTGACGGTGGCGTCTTTGGCAGGTCTAGTCCACGGACTTATATACACAGCCGAGGCCGCCTTCTTGGCCGAGATATATCCCACGCTGGCGCGCACCACAGGTCTTTCAGTCTCTTACCAGTTTGGCAACGCTGTCTTCGCGGCGACGGCTCCTATGATTATGACGTGGCTCTATCAGTCGTCGGGCTTGTCCTTCGCCTCAATATATATCATCGTCTTGTCTATAGCAACCGCGCTTCTTGTGGCTACATATAGAAGATGATAGTAGCGGTGGACGTTGGAGGCACGTTTACAGACTTCGTGGCGGTAGACGGAGACGGCAATCTCTCGGCATTTAAACTCCTCACGACGCCGAGGAGACCTGAGGAGGCCGTCATTAAGGGCTTAGCTAAGCTGTCTCCAATAGAGGAGGTCCTACACGCGTCAACCATCGGCACCAACGCCCTCCTGGGCCAGGTGGGGCTTGAGTTGCCCCAGGTGGCTCTCTTCACCACCAGAGGCTTTAGAGACGTCATAGAGATCGGAAGGCAGAACAGGCCGCGTCTCTACGACTTGTTTTTCGAGAAGCCGCGCCCTTTAGTCCCTCGCCACCTGCGGTTTGAGGTCGACGAGAGAGTTTTGCCAGACGGCACAGTGCTGAAGCCAGTGGACGCCGCCGAGGTGGAGTCGTACGCCAAAAAGGCCCTTGGGCACGGCGTCGTCTCGGTTGCCGTGGCGTTTCTCCACTCCTACTTGAACCCGGCCAACGAGGATGCCGCCGCCGCAGTTCTCAAGAGACACTTCCGCTACGTCACGCTCTCCAGCGAGGTTTCGCCGGAGCCCAGGGAGTACGAAAGGACGTCAACTGCGGTGGTCAACGCGGCGTTAATGCCTTTAGTGGGCCGCTACCTAGAGGAGCTGGGGAGATACGTGTCTTCTCGAGGCGGCAGTCTCTACGTGATGGCGAGTTCAGGCGGCCTCGTCACCGTGGACGAGGCGTCGAGGAGACCTGTCCAGCTCATCGAGTCAGGCCCGGCGGGAGGCGTCGTGGCGGCGGCCGAGTTCGCCAAGGCGCTTGACGTCAAACGCGTAATTAGCTTCGACATGGGCGGCACCACAGCCAAGGCCGGCACGGTGGTGGATTTCGAGCCTGAGATAACCACAGAGTATGAGGTAGGTGGGGAGTCTCACCACGGCCGCGTGGTTAAGGGCTCTGGATACCCTGTGAGGTTCCCGTTTATAGATCTGGCGGAGGTGTCGGCGGGCGGAGGCACCGTTGTGTGGAGAGACGAGGCTGGGGCGCTGAGGGTGGGGCCCGTGAGCGCCGGCGCCGACCCGGGCCCCGTCTGCTACGGACTAGGGGGGACCGAGCCCACTGTCACCGACGCAAATGTTGTACTGGGCAGAGTGGCGTCTCTCCTGGGAGGCGAGATGAGGCTGGACGCCGAGGCGGCGCATAGGGCGTTTAAGAAGCTGGGCGACCCCGTGGCGACTGCGTGGCGGGCCGTCCAGTTGGCGAATATGGAGATGGCGCGGGCGGTGAGGCTGGTCACGGTGGAGAGGGGGCTGGACCCCGGCGAGTTTGCGCTCTTCGCCTTCGGCGGCGCGGGGCCGCAACACGCGGCTGAGCTTGCTGAGGAGCTTGGGATATATACAGTGGTGATTCCGCCGGAGCCGGGCGTCTTCACGGCGCTGGGGATGCTCTTCGCCGACGGCAAATTCGAGGCGCGGGCTTCTTATCCGCGAGACTTAGAGGAGGGGTTCCGGAGGCTTGAGGAGGCGCTCTCCGTGCATAACCCCACGTACTACGTTAGGCTTGCCGATGTACGTTACGTCGGACAGGGCTGGGAGCTTGTGGTGCCGGTGGGGAGGCCGGCCGACGAAGAGCAGATAAGGAAGACTTTTGAGGAGAGGCACAAGGCGATGTACGGTTTTAATCTAGATAAGCCAATCGAGGTGGTGACCATCCGCGTCTTTGCCGTTGCGACGCGTAGAAAACCAAAGCTGAGGGAGCCGCCGGCCGGAGGCGAGCCTAAGCCCGCCTCCTTTAGAAAGGCGTACTTCGAAGAGTGGGTAGAGACGCCGGTGTACCGGCGGGAGAATTTACCACGCGGCTTTAAAGCCGACGGGCCTGTGGTGATTGAGGAAAGACACTCAGTCACGGTGGTGCCGCCTAGGTGGCGCGTCGAGGTGGGTAAGATGGGGGTGTTGGAGTTGAGGAGGATATGAGCTGGGAGCTGATCTACAGAGCCACCGTGTACATAGCCGAGGAGGCGGGCGTCGCGCTGAAGAAGTCCGCGCTTTCGCCTAACATCAGAGAGAGAATGGACCACAGCGTCGCGGTGCTGGATGCGGAGGGGAGAATAGTGGCCCAGGCGGAGCACATACCAGTGCATCTAGGCTCCTTCTACGTCGGCGTGAAAAACCTCTTCAAGGCGCTTATGGACGAGGGGGTGGAGCTAGAGGAGGGGGACGCCGTCGCGACCAACGACCCCTACATCTCCGGCACGCATCTAAACGACGTGATGGTCCTCACGCCGGTCTACTGGCGTGGAAAACTCGTGGCGTATGTGGTGAATAAAGCCCACCACGTAGACGTAGGCGGCCCCACTCCAGGCAGCATAAACCCCAACGCCAGGACCATCTACGAGGAGGGGTTCATACTGCCGCCGGTCAAGATCATGCGCCGCGGCGAGTTAAGCAAGGAGGTGGTATCCATCTGGCTGGCCAACGTCAAGACGCCGGAGGCGGCGGTAGGAGATCTAAACGCGCAGATAGCGGCCAACAGAGAAGGGGCGCGGCGCGTGGTGGAACTTTTTGATAAATATGGCGAAAAGACTGCTGAGGCGTGGGAGGAGGCCATAAAATACGGCAGGGAGCTTACCGAGAAGGAGGTGGAGAGGTGGCCAAGAGGGACATACGCGGCTGAGGACTCCCTAGAGCTCAGAGACAAGCGCTTAACTATACGGGTGAGGCTAAACGTGGGGAGGTGCGTCAAGGCTGACTACACCGGCACGGATCCCCAAGTGGAGGCGCCTCTAAACGCCGTGTTGGGAGTCACCTTCGCCGCCACGGCGTTTCCCATCAGATGCCTAGTCGGCGACGTGCCTACAAACGAGGGCTTCTACAGCTGTATCGAGGTGGAGGCGCCAGAGGGCACTCTGCTGAATCCGAAGAAGCCGGCGGCTGTGTCGGGCGGGAACCTGGAGACGAGCCAGAGGGTTGCCGACGTGGTGTTTAAGGCATTAGCGCAAGCCATGCCGGAGAGGGCGCCCGCGGCCGGCTCCGGCACCATGATGAACGTGATGATGGGCGGGGTGTACGGAGGTAAATACTGGAGCTACTACGAAACCATAGGAGGAGGGACAGGCGGCCGGCCTGGGAAAGACGGCGTGTCGGGCGTCCACGTCAACATGACGAACACTCTAAACACGCCTATTGAGGTGGCGGAGAGGACATACCCACTGCTCTTCACGGCCTATAAAATCCGGGAGGGAAGCGGCGGGGCAGGCAAGTGGCGAGGCGGCGACGGGATAGTAAGGGCGTTCAAAGTCCTAGCCCCCACGAGGTTGGCCATACTAGCCGACAGATTCGCCACCGGCCCCTGGGGCCTTAACGGAGGCGCGCCGGGCAAACCCGGCAGGGTGTATATTAAAAAGAGAGACGGAGGATTGATCGAACTCGACAGCAAGACCGCAGTAGATCTAGAGCCCGGCGACGAAGTGGTGATAGAAACGCCGGGGGGCGGCGGCTGGGGAACACCTTTATAAACACAGACAAATATAGACCCGGCGGGGGGCTGCACGGCGCGCCGGCCGTGCGCCGCCGGAAGGCGGCCCTAGGCTTAGGGGGCCCGAAACCGGGGCCGGGCGGCGGCTTCGGCGGCGTGCCGTCTGGGCTTACCGACGAACCCCGGTCCGGCGGGGCGTCGGTCCCCAGGCTACTCCGGCCGTAGGGCCGGAGGGACCTGGGCATGCGGGGAAACGGCGGAGGTCCGGGAGGGAGCACGCCTAACCCGCAGCCGGCGCGTTCGCCGGGGCGCCGGGGGGAGGGACGCCCAGGCGGGCGCCGCCCGGAGTCGTCGTCGGTCCCGGGTCGCCGCCGCTTTAGAGCGCTCGTGTACTTCTGTCGAGACCTTCTCTGCGGGTCGTCAACAAGAGCCGGAGGAGGTGGCCGCGGGTCACAGTATGGGCGGCACGGTGGCTCTGCTTCTCGCGGCGAAGAACCCCGGCTCTGTGAAGTGTGTGGTTGCTGTGGCCGCACCAGTGGACTGGAGGCTACAGCTACAGTATCTCCTCCAGTCCGATGACCCCTATCTCAAGAGGTTGGCTAATCACCTCGCCTCTCTAGGGAGCAGGCTGGAGCTTACGTCTCCCTCCCGCTTCATAGGTAGCGGGATGCCGCTTGTGCTTTACATAAGGGGGTCCCTATTCCCGCCGAGGCCAGTTAAAGCGCTGTGAGGGCGTTAGTGTAGAGCCGAATAACCTCTTCTGGGAAAAAGAGGGGATTATAGACACGCCACCTCGATGTACTTAAGTCGCTTAAATCATGTTTTGATGACGTTTACGATTCTTTGGCATGAGGCATCATCAACGTTTTCAAACACTGCGCTCTCCAGGTCCATCAAATCCTGCCGAATCTGGTAGGTTGTTGAAACGTAGCTCGCCGCCATCTTCATGAGGCGGTGCGTCGTCGGGTCCAGCAAGCCGTCTTTTATCGCAACTCCTAACTCCATGCGCCATGCGGCGTGGGTTGCTTTGTTGAGGTTTAACGCCCACAGAACTCCACGGTGCAGAAAGAAGGATCCGGGGCGCGAAGCTCTACGCCTACAGCATCACAAAAACGATGAACCGCCGCTTGCAGGCGTGAACCTACAGGTGTTGCCTCACAGGTTTATTCACACCCATAAGCCCGCACCTGTGAGCCTGCACCTGTCAGTCTTTACCTGTAGAAGGCTTATATAATGAACTGTAAGAGGCATCATGGAGAGGTTCGCAGTTCAACATGCGCCGCGGCGTTTACTACGTCATGGATATGAACAAGATAAAAGAACGGCTTGAGCTCGCGTTGAGGCCCGCGAAGCCGCCGACCTTGGAGGAGGTGCTTGAGCAGGTTTCTAGACATGGGATCCTCCGGGGGCCTGTGGACTGGGTATTCCCGGCGTGGATCGCTTACATCGAATTCGCAACGCAGGAGATCATGAAGACGTTTCCGTTATCGGAAGAGGAGAGGAGGCAGTTACTTGACTTCAGAGACGCAATGAAGCGGCTCCTGCCGGAGGCGTGGATGCAGACGAAAGAGAAGCTGACGACGCTGTACAAAGCCGTTGTTGAAGGCACCTACAGGTTGGAGGACAACAAGCTGTACGCCCAAGACGGAGTGTGGATGTATGTAGGCAGAACCATGTATATTCCTATTCACGGTATCAGTGCTTCAGCGCGTTTTCCCGACTTGTTGAAGCTACCGCGCGAGAGGCTTGAGCTGTTCCAGCTGGGCTGGAGGGCAAGCGACGAGGGCGAGAACGGCCGACCCCTCATGGACACCACACAGCCCTGGCAGGTGTTCGCCTGGACTACGACGAGATATGGAGAGCTTTACATACGCGTCGATTCTGTCAACTTGACGCGCGAGGGGGTAAGCGTATTGGTACGTCTTAGAGCAAATAGCTGGAGACAGAGCTGGAGCAAGGCAGAGGCCGTAGACCTCGTCGCGAGCCACCTCAGGCGCAGCGAGTGGGCGCCCCTCCTCACTGCGTGGCTGGGGGATGGTCAAGCCGAGCGGAAGAAGGTATTGCGCGGCGATTACAAGATTGTTATTGCGGCTAAGGAGCCCTGGAGGCTGGGCTCAAGCAAAAGCACGGGAAAGGCCCTAATCGCCACGGGCAGAGAGGCGTATTTAAAGCTTAGGGAGTCGGCTGGCGTATACGGCGTGTTGCTTGATCTGCTGAAGGCGCATAAGTGGATCTACATAAAGCTGGCCACCGACGACAGTTTTAGAGCCGCCTACAAACTGAAGAAGAGGGGCATAGACAGGCTCAGGGAGGCGTATGGGCGCAACAGCGGCGAGATCCCTACAGAGTTCTCACATGCTGAGGAGCCGAGGAGAGGCGCTGTAGTTGTGGCGGGCGTTGTGATGTATTTGCATCTTGCCAACGGCTCGCTCTTGGCCAAACGCTACGTCCGCGATGTCGGAAAGGCGCTCGCCATAGCTGAGAGACTTGAGTTGGTCGGGCTTAGTCCAAACGTCGTGAGGTCTGGCACCAAATACATGGTGTATATAGCCACAGCCGACCTCTTGAGGTTGGCGGAGAGGGACGAAGCCGTCAGGAGGTCCGTAGCGCGTTACCTCACTGAAAAGATGAGAAGCGGCACGTTGAGGCAGAAGGAGATTGCCAAAAAGCTTCTGAAGAACCCTCTTTTTTAATCTCCTAATGTCTTTTTCTGCTTCTTCGAGGTCGGAGCCGTCGACGTCAAGATATGTAGCGACCCCAACAGCCTCAAGAAGGCTGTGGAGGACGACGTGAAGAAGAACTGCAACGTGAAGTACGCCGCTGGCGTCTTCCGCCTTTGGCAGACTCCGCACCTTTCTCTTTGTATAGATCCACGTCAACGCCGCAACGAGCCAGGCGGTAGCGGCTCCTTGCAACCCCACGGGGCCCCAGAGCCACCTATCGGGCAATAACTGTGGATACAGCACGTAGTAGATGACGGCCCACGAATTCACGGCCCCGTGGGTGAGGGCGGCTCCCCAGATGCCCCAGCGTAGGTAAACGGCTGTGTGTATCACCGCAACTCCGCAGGTAACTGGGATGAAGAGGAGCACCCCCTCAGGCCTCATGTACCAGCCGTATTCGTAGCCGAAGAGTATAGACGGTGTGTGCCAAACCGCCCAGATTATGCCGACAAGTACAGAGGCCCAGAACCACCCCAGCCTGCCGGCGAGCTTAGGCGTCAAGTAGCCGCGCCAGCCGTATTCCTCGCCGAAGGCTCCCGAAATAGCAACCACAAGCGGCAGAAGCGGCGCCAGCGCTATCCACAACGCGGCGGCGACCTCGGCCGGGTACAGCGGGTGCCTAAACGGGGCCAGCGTCGGCGAGGGGAGGTGGAATGGCAGGGTGGCAAGCACCATGAGAGCCAGCCAGAGGAGGACAGGCCAAGTCGAGCCGATGAAAAGCTTGAGAAACCTCGTGCGTGGCGGGACCGTCTTTGGGCCGGTCCACCACTTGGGCATTACCCTGTGGCCCTCTGCTAAGGCGCCCAGCGCAGGCGTCCACATAGCCGCGCCAAGCCACAACGGGGACTTAGAAAGGCCAAACGCCGCTTGGAACAGCCAGCCGACGCCGAAGGCCACCAGCAGGAACCTATACATGGCACTTCTCCCTGTCTCCCTCCTCGCAACAGACGAAGTACTTCCTCCCGTCGCTTTCTATCATGAGCCACATGCCGGAGCACCCCGGCGTAGACACCACAGTAACCCTGCCCACGTCTGAGAAGCATATGCCGTAGAACGAGTAGTCAAACGAAACCCGCCAACCCACCGGGCAGAAATCCATCAGCAAAATGACATCCCGCGTAGACAGCACCTTCGCAACACGACCAGAAATCCTCACCCTCCTCACGCCCACCAAAACCTCGAAAACACCAGGCCCCACCACAGAGACGCGCCGAGGCATAAGAAAGATGGGTATAAGAGTTATTACTATGAAACCTCCAACAAGCGTCAGCAGGAGGCCTTGCGGCATATTTGTGCCGAATATGTACAGACTAACTAGAAGAGGCACTCCTAGGAGTATATAAAGTGAGGCGAGGAGTAAGATAACCTTTATTTTTCTCCTTCTCAAATGAGACATAAGCCTAAAATTTACGAAAAATTTAAATGACAAACAAGCTGAGATCGAAGGTAGCGATAATGACGTCTTGACGGTTGCTTTTCACACTAGTAGCGTAAGCTTCTGTTGCGGTCACATAATCACATAGAAACGCCTTATTACTTTGGGAACATCCATAATGAGTCTTTCACATAGTTGACAAAAGGTACACTTCAACAGCGCTTAGATATGCTGGGCCTCTTAGGATGCCGAAGGTTAGGCGATTTAACCGAAGTTCTATTCACGGCGCGGGCATGCTACTACATAGCAGCGCATGGGAAGGAGGAGCTAGAGCAACTGACGGTGGAATCTTTATTAAGCGCGGTCTTTGGGGAGACGTGGCGTGGGATGTTGTTGCGTTCTACGTCTGGAACGCCTTGATGCTCTACGTCTACAACGAGGTGTATCCGATAGTATCTAGGCGCGCCTTGCTTTACTTCTTGGCTGTCGCTGGGGCGGCGGCGGGGGCGGCCGCGGCGTTGTTATAAGACCTCGGCGCCTTGGTCGGTTATGTGGACGTCGATTTCCAGCCTGACGCCGAATTTGCCGGGGAGGTAGATGCCGGGCTCTATGGTGAACACCGCGCCGGGCTTCAACACGTCTCTTGAGCCGGGGGAGACGTCGGGCGCCTCGTGTATCTCCAGCCCCAACCCGTGTCCTGTCCGGTGGATGAAGTAGGGGCCGTAGCCCCTCGTCTCTATAAAGGAGCGGGCGGCTCTGTCCACCTCCCCCGCCGACACGCCCGGCCTGGCGCTCTGCAGGGCGGCGCGTTGCGCCTCCTCCACCGCGGCGTATACCGCCTTGTACTCCTCTGGCGCCTCGCCGTAGAAAAACGACTTCGTCAAGTCGCCAAAGTAGCCCTGGTACGCCGCCGAGACGTCTATCACCACGGCGTCTCCCCGTCTGAGCTTCTTGTCCGTGGGCTCTTGATGGGGGAGGGCGGTGTTGGGGCCGAACTGGACGAGGATAGGCCCCGGCGAGAGCCCCGCCTCGTACAGCGCTAGGTATATCCTCGCCGCCGCCTGCCTCTCTGAGACGCCGGGCGCGAGCTCCAGCTCCTCCACAGCTCTCCGGATAGCCGACGCGGCCGCCCTTATCTTCTCCACCTCGTCCCTCCGCTTGACTGCGCGCCACTCGCGGAAGATGTGGTCGCCCAGCCTGTACTCCGCCCCGGGGAACGCCCCCTTGACTATCTCGAAGTGGCGGAGGGTGGTGCCTCCGTCTATGTAAATCACGGAGACGTCGCATCCGGCCGCGGACTGCCTAAGCGCCTCGGCGGGGTCTACGCCGTCGCGGTAGCTGTACACCTCTCCGGGCACCCTCCCCGCGTCGAGGGCCGGCACCACGGCGGCTATGCGGTCGCCGCACTTCACGGCGGCTTTAAACCGCTCATACGTCTCGAGCCAGACCCCCG
>Ga0326760_1000569_pt1 | contig 18795 bp, 14 predicted proteins | sample GCREP_S_FD_207668 | JGI IMG/M metagenome (GOLD analysis project Ga0326760, IMG submission 207668) | Hot spring sediment microbial communities from Geyser Creek Basin, Yellowstone National Park, WY, United States - GCR.EP_S | ecosystem: Environmental > Aquatic > Thermal springs > Near-boiling... | reverse complement strand
CAATAGACGTAAAAACCCCCGGCCCGCAACTCCTCTGGCAACTCCACCCCAACACGGCCGAGGGGACATACAGAATTTACATAACATTCAGCGGCCAACCATACGTCTACTCAATCACCGTCGCCACCCCCATACTCTGGCAGCCCTACCTAGTCGCGGCGGCCGCCGCCGCGGTTGCGGCCTACATCCTGTGGTACCACCGCGCCAAACTACTGCCGAGACCCCACACGCCATTTACATACCGCCTCCAGCTACCCAACAACTACGTGGTGGAAATAAACACGCCACAAGCAGTCTTCGGCCGGGAGTTCTTCATAAAGCTCGGAGTACCTGAAGACGTGGCTAAGTACATCAGCCGCAACCACTTCGCCATATATGCGGAGGGAGGGCGGTTCTACATACAGGACGTAGGGTCCAAAAACGGCACGTGGCTCAACGGAAGGCCCATAAAGGGGCTCAACCCCCAGCCCCTCAAACACGGCGACGTCATAACCGTGGCCCAGGTGCTGAGCCTCAGGTTTCTACTGGCAAAATAGCCAACACCGCGGCAGTCGCGTTGTCCCTGCCCCCCCGCCTCAAGGCGGAGCACACCAACATCTTAGCAAGCCCCTCCGCCGACCTGCACCTCCTAAACCTGCCCACAAGCCCGCCGTAGAGCGACCTGTCGATGAAGTCGTCCACGCCGTCGGTAGCCGCAAACACCACCTTAACCGCGTCCTCACACCCGCCCAGCGGATATCGGTAGTAATGCGGCTCCCGGTACGTCTTGTGGCCCACCGCCTGCGTTATAAAGCGGCTCTTGCCGTCCCACGACTCGTCTAGATCAGGCGCAACCAACCTATACCCCACGGCGGATCCACACCCCCCGCTCCACACGTCGGGCGACATATACACAACGCTGTCGCCCACAGAGGCCACGTGGAGAACGTGCTCATTCAGGTCATACACGGCCAATGCCAGAGTCGTGGCGCCGCCCCCCGCCCACCTTGCAACCTCCCCATGCGCCTTGTTGAAGAGATCCACGAACCACTCCCTAGAAAAGACGCCCAACCTCCCAGCAACCTCAGCGAGGCCCCTCAACACGGTGCACACCGCTCTGAAGCTCGCCACCTCCCCGGCCCTAAGTCCCCCAACCCCGTCGGCCACAGCCACAGCGGCAAAATGCCCCGGCGCGATCGCCACAAGCCCAGCGTCTTCGTTGTTACTCCGCGGACCCCTGTGGCTAAACACGCCGCCGACAGCCCTAGCCCCCCTGCACCCCCACCCCCGCCGCGCCGGCCCCAGCTCCAGCAACTTCCCACAGTCTGCACCTGAGGCCTCGCGCGGTAGCTCCCCAACCCAGAAGCGCTCAAGCGCGTAGAGCGCCGCCCTAATCACAGCCTCACTGTGATTAGGATATAGGGGCCTTTCTCCTCGTCGTACCCCAGCGCAATGACGTCGCCGTCTCTCAGCTCAAACCACCGCGACGTAGCCCCCCTCCCGCGCCACACAAGATGCCACCTGCTGTCCCGGTACACAGCCGTCTTGTTCGTACTGCCCAAATCCCTAATGTACCACCTCCCCTGTATCTCCGCCAGCTCTAGATGCCGCCTAGATATATACTTGTCGGGGTCGTATATGTACAGAAGCTCCCCCTCCATCTTCAGGTCCATCTCCTCCTCGTCAGTCCGGCCGATGTAGAGAGTACCCCCCGGCACAGACACCGCCCTCGCCTTAACCATGAGGGTAAGGCCCCTCCGCACCACAGCCTCGCCCGTCAAAAACGCCAAGGCCTCCCCCGCGTCGGCGAAGCGTTGCGAGTAGTCGGGGGCCAGCGCCTTCGCCACGAATTTATTCAACAAGTCGTCCCCCAAGTCAGGCAACTTCAGCTCAACCCCCTCCGGCGCCTTCGACGCCGAGCAGTCGTAACCCCTCATGAACTGGCAAGGATGCTTCCTAGTGGCGAGGAAGAGCGCCGTGGCGCCCACAGACCACACGTCGTTCTGAAACAAGTTAAGACCCCGAAGCTGCTCAGGCGCGGTGTACCCCCCCGGCGACACGACAACCTCCCTAGCAGACTGAAAACGCAAGACCGCAGTCCCGAAGTCGATAAGCTTCACGGCGCCGCCCCTCCTCATGAGGTTACTCGGCTTAATGTCCCTATGTATAACACCCGCCCCGTGGACCGCCGCCAAGCCCCCCAACACCTGCAACAAAACATCTTTCACCTCCTTCGGCGAAAGAGGCCCCTTCACATCCCTCAAAGACCCCCCATCCATATACTCAAGCACCACAATCACCGAATCCAAACCGCCGTACTTCGCCCTGTAGCTACCGAAAAAGCCGCAGACGTTAGGATGAGAAATCATAGAAAGCATCTTCCCCTCATGCTCCACAAACTTCACGTTACGCAAAGCCTCCCGCTCCTCAACACCCTTAATCACGGGCTCCTTCACCGCGTAAGGCCTACCAGACTTATCCTCCACAAGCCAGACAACAGCCATCCCCCCCTCCCCCAGCCTCCTCCGCACCACATACCTCCCACCCAACAAAGCCCCCTCAAACAAAAGCCCACCACGCGCCATATCAACCACACACCTCCACACCCCCCGCCGAGCCCCTCCCCGCCCTACGCCAAGCCAACACAGCCACCACAACAGCCACCCCAGCCACAGCCCCCAACCCCACCACCAACAACCGCAAAAACCCCAACTCACCACCAACCCGCACCAGCTCAGAAAAGTCAGCCTTACCCCTCAACACAGTAACATTACCAACAAGCCACCTCCTCAACAAGCCCAACTCCCCCCTCACCGCGTCCAAACTGCCATTCAACACCCTCTCCACACTGCCAACCCTCCCCCCAAGCCTCTGAACCTCCGTCCAATTCCGCCCCAACTGCCCCCTCACCACCACCAAACTACTATTCAACACACTCACTTGCGAATCCAGAGAATCAACAAGCCGCCGAAGCTCATCAATCCTAGACCTCAGAACCCTGCTGGCATTTCCTAGCCCATCAACTTCACCCCTCACGCGCTGAACCTCCGTCCAATTTCCACCCAGAAGCTCCTTTAGCCGATCCAACTCACCACGCAGACTCTGCAAAACCTGCCTCAGCTCAGCAACCTCCCCCTCTATTTTGTCCAGTTGTTGCCTCAGCTTCTCCACATCCGTCGCGTTGGAGCCAGCCCCCGCCGCAAACACAACCACGCCAAACAACAAAACCACCAACAACAACTTCATAACCCAAACTACAACCCATTTAAAACATGTTCGCGCCTTCACATTTATAAATACCACTGAAATTCAACATGCGCACCTACCTACTCATAATCGCGCTAGCCGCACTCGCCGCGGCACAAGCAACACAGCCAGGAATCGCCACCCAGATAATCAACCTCCCAGACACAATAAAAACAACAATCGACGACATATCCTACAGCCTCGTCAAACAAAGAACAGGATTCACACAAATTACAGTGTTGTTGCCCGCTGTCGCCCGCAAAGACTACGGCAACATAAAACTAATCGTAATAGCCATACCCTACAGCCCCGAAGAAGACCCCGACCAAGCCATCAAAAACGCCATAAAAGAGCTAACGAGAGAGGATAAAAATCTAGATTTTGGGACAAAAGTTAGAAATGCCATAAACCACCTCCTGAGCATAAGAAGCGTCTTCTACCCCTACGAAACCTTCAAAGTCAGACTCATCTTCATAATGTTCGTACACACCCAAACCCTAATAGACTACGCCATAGAGGCATCCGCCAACCTAAAGAGCGGCAAAGTGCAAGGCACACTAGATCAATGCCTGAGCATAGCATTGATATTAACACATATATCACAATCTCTAAGAGCGCTTTCCAGTAACCCGGAGAAAGTTGGAACCGCACCTTCCAGTAACCCGGAAAAAGTTGACCCGGAGAAAGTTGGAGCCGCACTTTACACAAACTCGATAATGGAGATACTTTACGCAGAATATCAGACATGGAAAAGCTCTAAGAAGCCGATTCTAGTAGATAAAATAAGGAAGTTCGAACTTAATACTTTACCAACTGGAGACACCATAATATTTACGGGCCAAGTCGACGGAAACACCGTCCTAAGGTTCTCAGTCACCGTGCGGGCGGAACGAAATGATAACAGCCAGGCAGGTACTAAAACCATATGTAAATTATCTTCTGCTGTACATAAGGATGAAACGTATGAAAACTTTTCTGATAAACTCGCCAATGACATAAAGACGACCCTACCAACACTTAAATCAGAAGATCTAGAACTCGTTTTTGCTGGAATTAAAAATATCAATAACATCGTAAATGAGTTCAATAATGAAATAGAGGCTTATTACACTTCTGTTATTGACCCCATAAAGACAAATACTAATAGATTCATTGTAGAGTTTATAAATAATAATAAACTATTAAATTTTGAAATCACTTATAGCTGTGATAACTGTGATTGTGAAAACATTAAAAGACAAGTAATCGATTCTATTTTACAACAATCAAGCTCCTTAGAATCGGAGCTAATAAACACCTACACGCAGATGCTGGATAAGATAGACAGTAAAATTAGTGAATGTTTAAGTGTGGTGAATAACATCAAGCAATCTCTTCTGCCAGATTGTGGTAATGATGACAGTTGTAAAGAGATACGAAACACTCTTGAAGAGATTGGGAATAATGTCACTAGTGAAATTGGCTCTGTGGCTGGGAAGTGCATCGGGAAGTACCTAAAGGAGATAGCTAAGAGCGGCGTCGACACTTTGGTTTCTTTTGTGCCTCTGGCCAAAGGTATATACGTTTTGGCTAACGGCATCATTGGAGCGTTGCAGAACCAGGTTACGATAACTGGTGAAATAGTTTCAGAGCCTGTGCTTGTTGGGGGTCTTAAAGGTTTCAAGGTCTACAAAGTATCGAACCGCATAGCTTGTTACAGCAGAGAGATAAGTGACACATTTGGCCAAAACTTCGTGAGCAAGCCAAGTATGTGGGAATCCATATTCGCCGCCATCAAGGGCTTCACCTCGGCCGTCGGACAGCTCTTCTTAGGGGACCTCGCAAAGACCGTAGATCTCATACCCATAATCCGCACTGTAGATATGCCTACAGATGGCTACTTCATGTTCACAGCAACGCCCGGCGTCTATGTATTAAAGATCGACAAACTTAATGCAAGAAGTATAATAGATCAATTTAAACAAGATATGGAATGTGGAATATGGATGGGATTAGTAAAGTCTTACTTAGAGGGTTCTAAGTGTGAACTTTATAAGAGAATCAATGAAAAAGTTAAAAACGTATTAAGCACTACGAATCTCGGAAACAGGGCCGAACTTTATAAGAAAGCCGGCGTGGAAAATTATGATGAAAACAATCGAGACACTCTTACTCTGAACATGTATTTCGTCGTTATTCCGCCCTATATGGCTGGGACGAGGTTTGGTTCTGGTTACAACTACACTCTTGTGGCGGACTTGTTTGGGCTTTTGCGGAGTTTTCTCTCCCCCACAATTGGCGATGTTCGTCGGCAGATTGTAAGCTCTACCAATATATGCCCCATCTCGACAGTCCGTACTTCACCTGGAGTAGTTGGAGGCGCCATAGAGTCCGCCTGCGTTAACATCGTGAGAAGCGCCAGAGGGGTAGTAGAGGATGCCATGTTGAATGTCATTAAAAATTTGTTCGATTTTAAATTTAATCCGAAAAACCAGATAACCTGTTCTTTAGAGGATGTGTTGAAATACAGCGTAGAGGCCGCGATATATGCGGCTAGGAATGCAATAGAAACCGAAATCTCAAGAGCCATTTCAAGAGATATAATAAACCCGCTTTCTGAAAGAATAGAGCGGTCTGTATGCAGTTGGCTGGGCGACCAAGTAGGTAATCGAATTGAGCGGGGGCTTTCCTCCTTGTTGGAAAGGCTTTTCGATCTATACGGCACGAGTGGCTTTCAGAGCCAGAAAATGTCTTACAGCTTTCGTGCATCCTACGACTCAGGTTCCAACAAGTTAACGGAAGCCTTCTGTAGACTAGTGGGAAGTCCTCAGATAATCAATTACCTTGGTCTCTATGCAGTAAGGATTTTCGACGCGGCGGAAGAGGGTCTCTACGTCCCGTCCTACTTCCTCTCAGCCTACCCCATACAGTTCAAGGAGTCGCCTACGGCGAGGTGGTGCTACAGCGTTGTTATGAGCCCCTATTATATATATAAACAGCCACCGCTACCAACTAGGGAGGAAGAGGTGAAAAGTCTTTTAATCGACGCCTTAGATGTCATAAGGGGTAATGATAATCTTAAGGCGGGATTCCTGAACTTCTTGCGAGATAAGTATGTGCAGACAAAAATACTATTGATATTTCCATGGCAAGACAAGGCTGTAAAAGGAAGTGAAGTCGCGTGTAACCCCTGGGGGATACGAATTTTTCCGCCTGGGTATAATCCATATCTCAACTTTGACAAATGCTGGGGTGATGGTAACCTTAGATGGACTATAGATTCGCTACAGTTAGGTCATCTTTCCCAGAGTGATATGCAATTTCTGAGAGGACTTTTAATGCAGAGGTCGCGTTTGATTGAGGTGCCGGTATTGGCAGGTGTTAATAAGTATTTCGACGCATTTAAGGTCTATCCGGCGATAGCAGTGAGGGAGGTCGGCAATCCGAATCCGTATTACTTCGTGGTGCCTTACTCTACGCCTGCCCGGGAGCTTTTTGTGCTGGGAACAGTGGGCGACGTCGTGGTGTACGACGGTAGCTTAAAGACGGCTGGAGGCGATAAACCGTTTCTATACTACAACGTAGCTAGGTAGGAATAACCTCTATGAAGATTTTTTTCCTTATGCAGGCGTATTGGTAGATGGCTTTTGGAACGTCCTCGATCCTGTCACACGGGTTGTTGATGCCAAGGTTCATTAGGATATCTTGTAGGGAGATGTCAAGGTTGTCTTCTAAGAAACGTGCTACTGGGAGATTCTTCAACTGATCCATGACGTTTTGAACGGCTTGACCGCAGGTATTGCTTAAAACATTTTGAACGTCCGCCACTAATTGATAGCTCACTCTGCAGATCGTTGTTTTTTCTAGGTCTGGGGGCTCGGCGCGTGCCTTGATTATGTATGTGCCGGCGGGGAGGACGTACTTGCTGGGCTGTATTATGACCTCGGCGGTGGTTCCTATGACTGTGGCGGTGGTGGGGCCTGTGACCACTATGCAGGTGGGGGCTCCGCAGCGGCATTCCTTGTCGGGGCATATCTTTAGGGTGGTGCCGTGTGGTATGGCTACGTGGGCGGTTTTGCTCTGGCCCGGCTCTAGGTCTAGCAACGCCTTGACGGCGGCGGCGACGTCTTCTGTGTGGAAGTCCTTTGCCTTGTCTAGCATGTAGAGGTAGGTGCCGTATATGGCGGCGGCGGCCGCGACGAGTAGCGCCACTAGGAGGACGTAGGAGGGGTTCATGTCCCGCAGAGCTTCCCGCTTGGCTTGGCCAAGACCACTGTGGCGGCGCCTTCGCCCACAGACGCGGCGGCTATGGCCACGTAGTAGGTTGGGTTGCTCATCATGCAGTATTCGGGGGGTATGGCCACTTGTATGTAGTGGAGACCTGTGATGTTGAAGTACCAGATAGATTCGCGGGGGTCGAAGGTGCCCATTATGGGGAATCTGTAGGGCTTGACTTCTGTGTTGTCGCGTGTGACGTTGTAGAGGGCGGCTGCGTATGTTATGAGCTGGATCTGTTTCTGGTCTCTGGTGAGGTTTACTGCGGCTTTGACTCCGCCAAAGGCGCCGAGGTTCTTAAGCTCCACCTTCACGTCAGCCGCCGAGTTTATGAACGCCATTACTCCATTGTCGCATGTAGCCACGGCGTATATCGACGAGATATAGAAATAACCGTTGTCCCCGCTAACTTTTACATCTAGCGCATCCAGCTTGCAGAAGACGCCGCGGAGAACGGCGTATGCCCCCGCCTTGTCGGTGAATAACACATTGAAATGTTGAGCGTACAGATTTTTAAGAGTATCCGGCAGGTTTTGCGTGTTTTTTAGTACCGCCTCCAGGGTGTTGGCTGTGGCGTATGCGGCTTCTTCTGCGGTGTTTCTTAGGATGTGTTCTACTTCGCGTTTTGCTGTGGTGTAGTTCTCTATGGCGGCGGTTGGGCCTATTGTCCTCTTGGGTAGGGCGATTAGGAGGAGTAGGGTTATGACGAAGATCAGAGCGGCTACCCCTATTAGGACTTGGCCTCTCATCGGGAGAGGCGGAGGGATATTATTCTTCCTTCTCCTCGCATGAGGATGAGCGTGGCGCCGTCTGACCGCGCCGGGTCGTAGCCTCTTGTGATGGTGTATATTACGCCTCTGGTGAGGGATATGACTGTGAGGTCGTACCCAACGTTGGGGGGCAGTAGCGTCTCTAGGGCGGCTTTGGCGTACTGCGGGTCGCCGGAGCCCGCGGCGCCGTAGGCCACGGCGTATGCCACGCCTGTGTCCGCCCAGTGTATGAGTATCCTCTCTGCGTTTATCTTGAGGGCGTAGTCGGACTGGACATACTGCACCTTGAAGAGGTGCTGGGCCACAACAAAAGTGAGCACAGTCGCCACGACGAGGAGACCCGCCTCGAGGAGAGCCGCCTGCCCCCTCATCGCACGGGGGATATGAGGACGGTGCCGTCGGGCAACACTAGAAACGCCGAAGCCGGTCCCGAGTAGAGCGCGGCGGGGTTCACGCAGTCCAGCGGCTTCACGCCGGCCTTCGTCGCCACGTCTTTGCTTATCACGTAGCTGGGGGAGGGTACCAGTAGGTAGTAGCCTTCGCCGTATCCGTACAGCGTCGCGTCTATGAGGAGCGCTGGGAAGCCCGAGGCGACGAAGTACTTCACGTCTCCGCAACACTCCGCGTAGTAGGGGGTTATTAGGCAGTTCCTGTCGCCTATTCGCAAGAGCCGCGTGGCGTTGGGCTTGAACAGTACTTTCTGTCCGGCGTCTAAGGCGTCGGCGACCAGTGACGTCCTTGCCTCTATCACGGCCACGTAGCCCGTCACGGTGGTGTAGAAGTTCTGCACTGCGAGGTACACGGCGGCAATAAAGGCCACAACGAGAATAGCCGCCTCCACGACGTTCACAGCCTTGTCTATACCCCTCTTTTAAATTTTTACGAGGCATAGACCCTTATCTGGGGTCTCTCTATCTGTACGTCGGGTGAGCATTGGGTCACGATTATATATTTGCCGTCTTTCATGCCTAGTCTGGGGCCGTCCAGCTGGCCCGTGCACTCCCCGAACTCGCTTGTATGCGCCACCTTTTCTACAATTATGATGGTGCCGGTGGAGTCCAGCACGTCGACGCCTTGGGGGGCGTTGATTCTGCAAGTAGCGGGTTTGCGGGTATCGAGACCCACGGTTATTTCTCCCCCTATAATCTTGACTGGGTAGTAGAGGTTTATCTTGGCCGTGTAGTTGCCGGGCTCTCCCATCAGCCGTTGTAGGGCTATTTGGATCAGATAGGTAGCTTCGCGGCATGCGTGGCTGTTTATGCTGTAGACCGCGTCGTCGTAGACAGTAAACACGTAGAAAAGAGAGGCGACCGCCCCGGCGAGGAGGGCGGCGTAGAGGAGGACGACTGATGGGATCTCCATCACCTCACCACGGCGGTTCTGTTATATATCTTTATAAACACTCCGCTGTTGCTGTATATACACTGTTGCGTACCTGTGATGCGGATGCAGAAACTACAGGCGCGGGAGCCAGCGGGCGGCGGTATCGTGATCTCTCTCACGTCGATTACCTCTATCTTCAGAGGCCCTCCGTATACGACTTCCGCTACGTTGGTTATGTTAGTGAAGGTGGCCGTCACGTATCTGACCTTGTAGTGTTGCACCGCGGCGGCCCAGCTCCCAACCGGCTCGACTTGGCTTTCCCCAAACGCGGCACTCAGCGTGTCTCCGCGGATGCCCCTCAGCTCGCTGGGTGGGGACGGGAGCACGTACCAGATCCTGAAGCGGTAAATCTTGTTGCTGCAGTTGGTGACAGCCTCGACCCGGACCGAGGCGAAGTAGGCGGCTTGTCTGAAGTTTATCACGTTGCCGGTTTCTACCATCTGCCAAGCAGGCTCAGTCCTCTCGGCCGAGGCGAGCAGGGGGGAAATATATGAAAAAACTAAGAGGGAGGCGGCGATGAGGAGGAAGAAAAAAACAACGGCAGGTATTACATCCATTACCTGACGGTTATTGGATAGAGGTCGGTACGCTCAACAGTGTTACTACTAAGGTAGTATACCGCTACATAATACGTGACGCCAGGACTCAATTGTTGGTTCTCTACCACATAACTTATAGTCATAGATTGGCCTGGACTTAGCGGTATGCCCTGTTGACCTGACGATCCGCACTGTTGAGTTTGTTGGCTTGATGTTTGAAACGGAGATGTTGCTGTCGAAGTGACCGTAATCGTTGTCGCACTCGTACCTGCGGAGCCTCCGCCCATAATAGCTGCCCCTAATATACATGTAGAGGCGCCGCCCGTTTCTCTTACTGTGATTGAAAGATCGTATTTATTTTGGCCAACTTTCGTTACGGTTGCTTTTTCTATTATTACTTTTGGCTGTGGGCTGAAGAATCCGCTCATCATGCCCCAGAACATGAGCACGGCCGCGATTCCTATCACTGCGAGGAGCACGGCAATCACTACGCCGCTGATGCCTCTGAGTTTTTTCTGACTTGGGCTTTGCATACCATTTATTCTTTGGTGTATTTTAAGTTTTTGTGCTGTGAATTGGGGGTTCGGGGTGGTAAATGTTTTTAATTTGTTTCTTGTGTGTTTTATGCGGTTTCGTGGCTTGAGGGTTGGCTTGTCTGGCGTGAGGGGGCGGGGTGGGAAGAAGGGTGGAGGCGAGGCGGAGGAGGAGGGGGTGGGCGTGTCTGGTGTGAAGGTGTGGAGGGGGGTGCCGGAGGGGCGTGTGGTGAAGCAGTACAGCGTCGGCCTTACCAAAATATATATAGTGGAGAGCGGCGCTTTTTATAAGTACGTTGTGGCTGACCCGGAGGTTGATGGGCGTGCGTTGAGGAGGCTGGGGGAGGCGTTGGAGAAGTTCGTGCAGAGCGTAGATCCAAGTCTTTTTCTAGACGTAGGGAGGAGGGAGGAGGCTTTGAAGGTGCTTAGGTCTGGCTTGGCTAAGCTTGGCGTGCGGGATGATACGTTGCTGTATTTCGCGGAGCGGGAGCTGTTGGGGTTTGGGCCTCTTGATCCGGTTCTGCGGGATAGGCAGCTGGAGAACGTGGAGTGTAAGGGCCCGGGGAAGCCGCTTAACGTGGTGCATGTGGAGTTCGGCCGTATCGAGTCCAACATGGTGTTTAGCGAGGCGGAGCTGGATAGCTTGGTGCAGCGTCTTGTCTTTAAGGCGGGTAAGTCTTGTAGCGCCGCCTCGCCTAAGGTGGACAACGCGCTTCTGCCCGGCGTGGGGAGGCTCACTGCGACTTGCGGGAGGGAGATCTCGGGTGGTAGCTCCTTCGTTGTGAGGATCTTTCCTGAGAGGCCTTGGACTGTGCTGGGGCTTTTGGAGCGCAACACGCTGTCGCCGGAGGTGGCGGCGTACCTCTGGCTGGCTGTGGAGTACAAGATGCCCATCCTCATCGCTGGGGAGATGGGGAGCGGCAAGACGAGCTACGCCAACGCCATATTGGGCCTGGCGCCGCCGGATAGGCGCATAGGGACGGCCGAGGACGTGGCTGAGTTCAACATCCCGCATCTGAACTGGCAGAAGTATCTGACCGACGAGAGGAGGGGGATCGACCTCTTTGAGCTTGTCAAGCTTCTTCTGAGGGCTAACGTGGACTACGTGGTTATCAACGAGATCAGAGGCGCCGAGGAGTCCCGGGCTTGGTTTCAAGCCATCTCCACGGGCCACGGCGGCGTGACGACAATACACGCCGATACCGTCGAGAGCGTGTTTAACAGGCTGGACAACCTCGGCATACCGCCTGAGTACCTGACCTCGCTGGCTCTTGTGGTGTTTATCGGCAGGTTTAAGATCGGGGGGAAGATCCAGAGGAGGACGCAGTACGTCTTCGACATAGTGGACCCGAGGGCGAGGCAGTATACGGCCATCTTCACCTATAACCACGCCGCAGACAGCTATGCGGCGGGTGATCTATCCTCGGCTAGGACGACCAAGCGCATCTTGGAGCTCGCCAAGTGGGATGCCGGCAGGTTTATGGAGGAGTACGGAAGGAGGGTGGAGTTTCTGCGGCGTCTTCTCTGTCTGCACAGGAACTCGCCTATCAACGACCTCAAGGCCTTGGCCGAGCTCTTCGCCAGATTCTACCAGGGCTACATGCCCGAGGTGCCTGCGTCGTGCGGGAAAAGGCCGGAGGGCGAGAAAAAGCCGCCGCAGAGGGCTAAGGCGGATTGGGTTGTGAATTTCCGAATGCCTGCCGGCCCCAAGAGGGTTAGGCTGAGGGCTGTGGCGGCGCCGGGGACCCGCCTAGAGATTGTCGAGGTTAATGGGAGGTCTGTGGGTGGGGCTGAGGCTGAGGTGGAGGTGTCTGAGCCGTCTCTTTCGGTGTCGGCGGCGGGCTCCGGCCAGTTGTTCTACGAGGTGGAGATGGGCGGCAGGGTTGTAGGCAGAGGCGCAGTCGACCTGGTGAAGCAGAGGGCTCCTCCGCCGCCTAGGAGGGATTTGGTGGATATGGGCGAGACGAAGGTGCTGGATGAGGGGGAGACGAAGATTGTGGAGGAGACCATGGTGTTGGGGGAGCAAGCCCGTGCGCCGCAGGCGCCTAGGCTTTGCCTTAAGGTGGGCGGGAGGTCTCTGCCGCTTGTTGCTGGGAAGGTGTACGGTAGGGGGGATTTCGACTTCGTGGGCGAGGAGGCCAGATTTGTGTCTAAGGAGCATTTCCGGGTGGAGGAGAGGGGCGGCGGGCTGTGGATTGTGGACGTGGGCTCTAAAAACGGCACGTTTGTTAACAACGTGAGGGCTGAGAAAGGGGTGGGGATTCCGCTGTTTCCCGGGTCTGTGGTTAGGATAGGCAAGGTGGAGGGGACGGTGGAGGTATGCTGAAGCCGTCGGTGGATAGGGAGCTGGCGGCGCTTGTGGGGGTTAAGGTCGAGGAGGCTAGGCGCACCGCCTTTCTGCTCGTGGGAGCGGTCATCGGCATCGGCGTTGCCCTTGCTGGTTTCGGGGTTTTGTCTCGGCAGTTCTTCCTCATGGTGGGCGGTTTGGCCATCGCCGCGCTGTCGGTGGTGTTTTTGTTTTACCCCGTGTTTGAGATCAGGAGCAGAATTGGGAGGGTGGAGGGGGAGCTTCTGCCGGCGGCGCTCTTCGCGACGATTTACGCCTCGGCAGAGCGGGATATGGCTGAGGGCTTCTACGCGGTTGAGCCAGGGGTCGCGCCTCACATGGCTGAGTTTATTAAGAATGTGGAGAGGATGCGGATTAAAAGGCTCATTGCCACTCCGCATGAGGCCTTGGGGGAGGCGGCGCGCATGCTGGAGGGGAGCAGGTTATCCGGCGTGTTGATGGCGATGTCTACGGCTAGGGCCGTTGGCTTGAGTCAGTACCTACAGGCGCGTGACGTGCTGAAGAGCGTGCTTTTCGAGCTCAGGTCGGCCTACGCCAGGCTGGCGGAGAACGTGAAGCTTATCGGCGAGGTCATCTTGGTGTTTTTCGGCGTGCTTCCTCTAATGATGTTGATAATCAACTCGATCTTCTACAGCGCGGGAGCCGCCGCGCAGCTCCTCGCCTACGTCTTTTTGGTGATCCCGGCGATGGGCGTGGCGCTGGCATATCTCGTAGACTCCGCCTACCCGAAGACGCCTGAGTCGTTTCTCAAGAAGTACCGGCTCTACCTCATCGGCGCGGGGATCGGGGCCGGCGTCGCCGTCGCCGCGTCTACGGCGCTTGCGGCGTCGCCTCTTCAGATCAAGATCACGGCGGCGGGCTCTGGATACGCAGGTGCGGTTAAGGGCGCCTACGCGGTCGCTGTGGGCATAGCCGCGGGGGCGCTCGCCGCTGGGGCCTTCGTGGCGCCTAAGTACCTCCTAGACGCTAGGAGGAGGTGGGGCATAATCTCGGCTCTGCCGTATTTCGTCAGGGACCTGGCCGAAAGCGTGAAGACGGGCTTCGCGCCCGCCCGGGCCGTGGCTATGTTGATCCAGAAGAAGAGCTACAACAAGTATTTTGACGAGGTCCTCAAGTCGATGGCTCGGCGCATTGCCAAAGGCGCCACCTTCCGCGATGCGGCTGTTGAGGAGGCCCGGGAGGTCCCGTGGATAGCCGGAGTTGTCCTCGCGGCGGCTGGAGAGGCCGAGAGGCTGGGCGCTAGGCACGAGATCTTTGCAGACCTCGCAGACACCGTCCGCGACGTTGTCGACATCCTCAAGGCGGCTAGATCTGCCATGCGGGGCGCCGTGATGTTCGGACTGATCACCGTCGTGATAATCACGGTGCTTCTGGGAGGCGTGGCGAAGTCGCTGGTTTTCCAGGTGGCGGATCAAGCCACTATGCTTCAGTCCGCTGCGGCGCAGATCCCAGGCGGGATACAGCTCATCACATGGCCTCAAGTCCCCGAGGTCTTGCGCTACGCCTTGATAGGCGCCGTCTTAAACGCCGTCGTGCTGGGAATCTTAATCGGCAAGATGGCAGAGGGCAACTTCTACGCCAGCTCTCTGTACCTCGCAATTTCAGCCGCCATAGCGCTTGTGTCGGCTTTCGTATCTATATTCATATGAGGTTGCTGATTTTCTTGCTTTTTCTCTCCGTGTTTCTGCTGGCGTTGCCTCAGCTGGGGGATTCTGCCGCGGTTGTCTCCGACGTGGGGTACAGGGCCGAGGAGGGGACGATCGCTGTGTTTCTTACGCCGGATTTAGCCGCCCGCAGGAAGGAGGTTTACCTGGGCGAGAAGCTGTGGCTTGTGGTTCAGATAAGGACTGCGTATTCGCCGTGTCCCTTCTCCGTGGAGATCACGGACCTGGAGACTGGGGAGGTCGTTTTGAGGAAGTCCGCCACCTTAAACGTCTGCGGGGGCCAGATGCTCAGCGGCATGTACCAGACGTTTATATTCCACGACTTCAGAATCGTGGAGCCGGTGGTGGAGGGCCGCAGGTTTAAGATAGTGGTGAGGGCCGGCAACGAGTGGGGCGCCTACACCTTTACCGAGCGGCACAACCCGCCGGGGAGGATCACCGGCATAACCTTTTTCGAGGGTGCTAAGGTGGCCACGGTTCTTAGGAGGGACGGCCGGTATCGGCTTGAGGTTAAGGTGAGAAACGACGGCGAGCTGGAGGCGGGGTACAACCTCACGCTTCTCGTGGACGGGAGGGGGTTCGCGAGTCAGAGAATCTCCGTGGGGCCTAAATTGGAGTCCACGGCGGTTTTCGACGTTAAGCTTGAGGGCCTCCGGGGGAGGGTGAACTTCACGGTGGTGCTAAGCGGCGTTATTGTAAACGACGTGCAGTCGGCCTTCTACGACGTCGTTTCGCCATATCCCGATTTTTCGCTTGTGTACCCCTCCTCGGTAGAGGGCAAGGTCGGCGAGCCGCTGAGGGTGGGGGTTAGACTTAGGAACGAGGGGCCTACGTGCAGGCAACCTGCCGTCTCTATAAAGGCTGAGCCCGCCGCAGATGTGGAGGCCAGCTACGGCAGATCCGATGTGGGTTACGGCGGCTTCCTCGACTTGGATCTGTCTATAAGGCCTCTGTCCGCGGGCCGCGGCCGCCTTTCTATCTCGGTGACTTGCATCAACTACACCTCTACAGTATACGTGAACTACACAGCATTGGCGAAGCTATCTCTATCGGCGGTTGACCAGACCGGCGGCTCGCCTCCCGCCCGCCTCTCCCTAGACGGGAAGGAGGTAGCCGGCGAGGTGTGGCTGGCAGGCGGGAGCCACGCGGTGGATGCCCCGCCCGAGGTGCGGGTGGGCGACGCGAGGTGGGTTTTTGAGAAGTGGAGCGACGGCGTCACGTCTTCCACAAGGCGCATCGACCTAACAGAGAATTTAGAAGTGAAGGCCCTATACAGGCTTCAGTACTACGTCTACTTTAAAACCCCCTGGAGGACCGTGGAGGGGTGGTTTGACCGCGGCGCAGAGGTCGAGGTCCCCAGCGCCGACGTGGAGCAGGGAGACTGGCGCTACAGGTTCAAGGGGTGGTCGGGAAGCGGTTGCCCCGCCTCCGGTAGGTTCACGGTGCTGGGGCCCGCCCGTTGCGAGGCTGTATACGTGAAGGAGTACCGCGTAGTGGTGAAGCTCTTCAACAACACCGAGACGTACTGGGTAGAGGAGGGAACTGCCTTCCGCAGAGAGGTGTGGGCGGAGTCGAGAGGGGGCATGAGGCTCGTCCCAACTGGTGCCGAGAATTGTGAGTGGACGCCGGCGCAGGACCGCATAGTCCTCTCCGCATCAGGTCCTGCGCAATGCGTAGTCTCTTGGCGTAGGGAGTACTCCGTGAGGATAGAGAGCGGGCTGGGCGAGAGGCCGCTGTTTTGGGAGGGGTGGCTACCCGAGGGCTCAGTAATACGCTACATGGAGGGCGGCTCCTTACTGCCTTCTAAAGACGGGCTTGCGGCGGCCACCGTGGAGGAGTCAGGCGTGAGGTATAAGCCGGTGGGCTGGACGTGCAACGGCGCCGAGGCCCCCCGGGAGGTTGTGGTAAATGCGCCACTACGGTGCGCCGGTCTGTGGAGGAAGGAGGTGCAGGTGGCGGTTGAGGTTTATCTCGATGGCTCGTTTAAGGAGCGGAGGGAGTTCTGGGTGGCACAAGGCGACATCCTTAAGCTAAGCCCCTCCATGCTCATGCCCCAAGCTGGTCTGCTTACGCAGGTTAAATTCGCCGGATGGGAAGGCGCCTCAGGGGCCTCCGGCGATGATATTCTGCTGAGACCCGAGACGCCCACCACAGTCAAGGCAAACTTCTACACAGACCACACGCCGCTCTACGCCGTTGCAGGCGCCGCCGCAGTCGCCACAGCTCTCGGCATCTTCTTCTACGTCAGAAGAAAAGGAGACCACACAAGAATATGGGCGAAGCAACCTACGGAGACAAAAAAAGAAATAGAAATTGAACCTATGGAAATTACAAAAACCAAGAAAGAAGAGGAAAGAAATTGAATATATTTCACAATTTAGCAATTTTCCCGTTAGTGGTTGTAATTGTCAGCATATTGAACCTGACGTCGATTCTCTTCCATTTCCAGTGTCTAGAATAGTCAAGGCTATAGGAGCTGCTGTTGCGGGAGTAGTAATATTAGTATATAGTGACTTTGGTCTGGGATTCGCCGGCTGATTCTCTCCTCCTACCTAATCTCTTGTTGTACGGCGCAACGGTCGCATTAGCCGCGGGATACATTGCAGAATTGCGCTTCCCGCGCGTCTACTACTACATCTCACTAGGAGTAATCGCGGTGGTGGGAGCCTTCGCGATACTGACCTCCTCCCCGCCCTAAAGGGCTGGGGTTCCCCTGGGCGGTTCACAAGCGCCCTCGCCCCGCCTTCAGCGGCCCCTCGGGCGGGGGTTATGGAGCTACCCGGGCCAGCACCGCGGGTCACCCGCCCCCCACAAGGGGGCCCAACTACGCACACGTCCATCTTTTTAAACTTTTCCCATCCCAGCCCTAATTTTCGAGGAGTGGGGGATTGCAGATAGTGATGGCAAGTTTAGATCTGTTCACAAGTGACTGTGTTTTCCTTGTCTCGAATAGAAAGTGACGTGGAAGGCAACCGTTCTTGGGTTGCACCAAGGGGCGCGGGTGGGTTGTTGATCTGTTGGTTAGGTATTTCGCGTTGTGGGGTGTAAGAGGAGGCGGAATGTCGGCCGACGCCGTAGGGTTTTGCAGAGTCTAATAACTCAGTCTGTGGGGTAGAGGAGCTGTGGGGGAGTCTGTTAAATGCGGCGGCCGGGATTCGAACCCGGGATCAACGGCTTTCTTCGCCGGAGCGTGGAAGGCCGCCATCCTAAACCAGGCTAGACTACCGCCGCTGTGTCTATTGATGTCTCTCTTTTTAAATTTTGGGTCGTCTCGTTTATATAGGTGCAGTGTGATGGATGGACATGGAAGTGGTTAGGTTGGGTCGGACAGATATGAGGGTTTCCCGTGTTGGGATGGGCGTGTGGCAGTTTTCCGGCGACGCGTGGGGTGCCATAAGCTACGAGCAGGCCAAGGCGGTTGTGGCTAAGGCCGTGGATGTGGGCATAAACTTCTTCGACACCGCGGCTGTGTATGGGCGGGGGAGGAGCGAGGAGTACCTCGGTAGGGCCGTAAAAGAGCTGGGTCTCCGAGACAGGGTTTACATAGCCACGAAGATCCACGGCGAGTGGCTGAGGCGTGTGGACATATTGACGTCGGTGGAGAACCAGCGGAGGAGGCTCGGCGTGGACGCCATAGACCTCTACCAGATACACTGGCCTGCTTGTTGGCACAACACACCCATCTGCGAAACCATGAAAACCCTGGAGGAGCTGGTAAACAAGGGCCTAGTGAGGTACATCGGCGTAAGTAATTTCCCGGTTCAGCTCCTCGACTACGCCAGGACGTGCCTCTCCCGCACCGACATAGCGACGTCGCAGAACAGATACAACCTGGTGGAGCGCGAGGCGGATAAGGAGCTTCTGCCGTATCTCCGGCAGGAGGGCATAGTCCTCATCGCCTGGAGCCCCCTCGCCAAGGGGGTCCTCACGGGGAAGCACACGCCGGAGAACCTGCCGGCGTTTGAAGACGTCAGGCGGAACGACCCCCTCTTCACGCCGCAGAACTTAAAGCTGGCGTGGCCGCTGGTAGAGGAGATAAGGCGCCTCGCCGCGGCCTACGGCAAGACCCCGGCCCAGGTG
>Ga0326760_1000568_pt1 | contig 18800 bp, 21 predicted proteins | sample GCREP_S_FD_207668 | JGI IMG/M metagenome (GOLD analysis project Ga0326760, IMG submission 207668) | Hot spring sediment microbial communities from Geyser Creek Basin, Yellowstone National Park, WY, United States - GCR.EP_S | ecosystem: Environmental > Aquatic > Thermal springs > Near-boiling... | reverse complement strand
AGTTAGGGCAAAACATCACTTATCACCTCTTTTTGTGACCTCTTTTGCGCCTTCAATTGCGCCCCAAATTGCGCCTAAAATTCCGCCCAAAATTGCGCCCCAAATCGCGCCCCAAATTGCGCCCAAATTTGTGCCCAAAATTGCGCCCAAATTTGCGCCCCCAGTTGCGCCCTCAATTGCACTTTCAATTGCATCCAAAATTGCGCTTTTGATTGTGCGCCGATGTCTGCTTGGCTTAGTTTCCTTTTTTGAAGGTTCAACGGGAAGTTTGCCCCGACTATGAATTGCTTCCCAGAACTTGTCCACATCGGCAAACCTTTGGCTTGGCTCAAACCGCATAGCGACTTCAATGGCTTTCCAAACGCTTTCTGGCACTCCGTCAGGTTTTGGCGGCAAAGTTGGTTCGCCCTTTCGGAACTTCTCCATGCGAGTGAAGGCATCGTCGGGCGTTTTGCCTGTCAGCGCAAAGACCATCGTCGCCGCCAACGCATACTGGTCAGCACGGGCATCAACTTGAACACCGCTGGCATATTGCTCTGGTGGCGAATAGCCATCCGTCCATGCGACGATGGAACTTGAGCGCGGTCTTTTAGGGTCAACCTCTTCCATCACCTTCGCCACTCCGAAGTCAACCAAGAAGACATGCTGACGCTCAACCTGACGCGGCACCTGACGCTTTATAGGACGGCGTTCTTTCTTCTCGCTCACGACTTTGAACCTTTGTGGCTCGTGAACCCAAGCCAAAAGCAGGGCGACAAGGTGCTTGCATAATCGCCGTCCACGAAAATCGGAACAGGTGCAATTTCGCTTCTTGCTTAACCAAAATGGCGCGACGCTCACGCTGACGCTCCTTCGAATAGATTCACCAAGGATTTCCCAAACGACCTGGTAACTCTTGCCATCAAAAGTCACGCCTTCACGCTGTGCCTCTGGCGTCCATACAAAACTGCGTTGGCATATGGGGCATGTAACCTCTAATTTCCTGTTCGGGAAGCGCAACTTTCGCCCACACCCGAAAGGGCAGTCAACGATGACCTTCGCTTGCTCGCTCCAACAGATGCCCGAAAGTTTCCATCCGTCCCTTTGCAAATTTGTTAAGTGTCCTTGTTCCCAGAGTCTCTTTCCCTGCTCAAAACGCTTGTCGTCCGTTTCCGCAGCAATTTGAGTTTCGGTCAATTTCGGCGGTGGCACAGTGACCTCCTCCCAATCGTCCACCTCGTCATAAACCGTCTCATATCGCTTCGTCACGATGATGTTGCTGGGTTTGATGTCCCGGTGGACGACTTTGTTGCGGTGAAGATGATTTAGGGCGTTGATGACTTGGGCGAGAATCGGTTGGGCTTCCTGCCAAGTCAATGGGCGCTTCAGGCGCTCAAGCATTTCCTCAAGAGTTTCGCCGTCAATGAAGTCCATGACCAGAAATGCTCGTCCCGTCGTTTGGTCAATAAAAACTTCGTGCACCGTCGGCAAGTTGGGGTGGCTCAACTGCATCAGCAGTTTGCCTTCCTGTTCAAACCGCTGAAAAGTCTGATGGCGTTGATTCTCCTTGATGGCAACGGTTTGCCCTGTTTGTAAATCTGTTGCACGATAGACGGCGCCGAAGCCACCACAGCCTCGCACTGCCTCAATTCGGTAGCGCCCTTTCAAAATCGTTCCTCGCGCCAGCAACTGCCTTTGCAGTGTCCCGCACTTGGGACACACATTGGCGCTCAAACCGTTTTCGGCACCACACTTTGGGTTTGGGCAAAGTTGCTTTTCTCCCGCCACCGTCATCGCCTTCGCCACCCGTCTTCGGCGTGCGTTACCCAAATGTGGTCAGGCGACTTTTTGACAACTTCGGGGAAAATTCTGTTACTGCCCCACCCAAACCTACGGATGTCCCAAAAACAAAAATTGGTGGGCGGTGGAGGAATTGAACCTCCGACCTCGTCGTCGTCAACGACGCGCTCTCCCACTGAGCTAACCGCCCACCTTATCGGCACGCAAAATTATAGCACACAAAGCGTGATGCGTGAAGCGGGGTGCGTAATGAGTAACTCTCCGAGTCTCCGTTTCTCCGCTTCACCGTTTCTCCCGTCACTTGTCCCCTGTCCCATGCCCCTTGCTCCTTACGAAAGGACGATGGGTTCAATGTCCAGATACTCGCAGGCAGCCACTAATTCGCCAACCCAGTCGCCCAAAACGGCGTGGATGTGGTTGCAAGAGAAGTTTTTGGCGATGACCTCCATCGGGCAGTCAAATCGGGCAAAGGCATGAGGCCACTCCCAAGTTGTCATGCGGGCAAGTTCCTCATCCTTCTCTTTGCCGAACCGAACAAAACTGCCGGTGAAGATGTGCATTCGGTAGCGACCCTTGTAGCGGGTGATGCGACCGAAAGTGACTTTTTCAACTGGGTCAGAGAAGAAAGCGACCGATGCGCCGCCACAGGGGAAGTAAAGTTTCGGTGCCGGGCGCAAGTGGACTTCCTTCCAATTGACCCGAAAGTCGTCGCTGTATTTTGAGAACCACGGTGAATGCTGCCCAGAGTTTACAAGGTCATAGACATCAAGGTCAGCGTGATAATGTCGCAAGTCAGCAAACAAAACTGGCGTTCCTGTCAAGTGGTGCATCAATTGCATCGTCAATGCCCCGTTGCTGTCGCACTCGGTGGCGGTGATGATGATTCGTTTCGGGTTCTCCTCCCAGTCGGCGATGTCGTTGAGCAACGCTTCCGCTAAGTCCATAGTGACGCCCCGCTCCCATTCGGTGAAGTCCAACTGTCCGGTGAGCCCGCAGAAGTCAAGCCCTTCCTCTTTGCACAAATCCTTCACCGCGAGATACAGGCGAATCTGCCTTGCCAATGTCCCATCAAGACCCGGCGACAAGTAAGGCGGATCCCATTCAATCGCTGCCGCGTGCTCTTCAAGCCACTTCAATCCAGCCTCGACTCTATCGTCGCTGATTTTCTCCATTCGGGCAGCGATTGTCAGTTGGCTGACATGGTGGACATGGATGCCGAACTGCCACATCCACTGGCTTTGGTCAATGTGACCAGTATACATGCCCATTGACGGACCGTCAATCTCTCCGTATCGCAACCCGCAAAGTTTCTTGGCAGCCTCGTAGCCTTTCTGCCGCTTGTCGGGTGAATGGCGGCGCAAAAATTCCCGGATGGTCTCTTGGACTTTGGGGTCATCGATGTCGCCCAACGCCCTACCGAAGGGGCGACCAATTTCGTCAAGGGCGCCCGCCGAAGCGAAGAAGGCGACCCAGCCGGGATAGCCGGGATTGATGTTGCCCAAGAACAAGATTGGGGCATCAAACTGTTGAGCGCATTGGACGGTGAAGTCGGGATATGACCAGACGCAGAAGTTGAAGATGACGACATCACAATTCGTCTCCTTCATCCTTCCGCCTTGCTTCTTTGCAGTTTCCCAGTTCCACACCACAACATCGTCAGCGACAACTTCATGCCCTTCGCTTTTCAGCCACTCAACCAGTCGCCGCTGGAACCTCAAGCAGTCTTCCCACAACATCTCGGCAACCCTTTTCCGCCCATCCGTAAAAGTCACGACGCCGACACGCATTTTGCCCACCTCCAAATTTCAGAAGGTTTTGCGAGCCGCATAAATTTTGGCATCAACGCTGCTGGCGGAGAAAGCAATGAAATTCGCCGACTAAAGTCGGCGCTCAGGTGCTTCGTCATCAACTACGATCCTGCGTGCAAGTGTGTAGGCGTGCAGGCGTGCATGAGTGCAAGTGTGCAAGCGTGCTGTGGAGTGAAGCCAACACCGTGAATTGTTAAAGTCATTCGCCAGTCGCAATTCGCTACTCGCCATTTGCCACTTGCTACTTGCTAATCGCTGTTCACCCATCACCCTCACTTTCATTTGGTCAGTGTCGGTTTGGGCAATGGTGCTCCGCACTCAGGACACTTTTCGGGCGAAGGTGGCAACTTCGTCCCGTCGTAAGGGCAAAAGCGCCAGTTGGGCGACACCGAACGCTTGCACTGCGGGCATTGCAAGCGGATGAGGTGATGGCACTTAGGGCAACGAACGGCGACGCTAACGAGTTCAATAGCAATGGGAGGTTGCAGCAGCAAACCTTCTGGAAAGTGAAACTTTAGCAGTTCCCTCGCTGCCTCTGGCACAGGAATGCGCAATACCATATCTATACCTCCCATCGCACCGACCCACGGCGGCACACCAAAAGGCGGCATAGGGATGCTTGGTGGCACTAACGGGCGCGGGATGGGCGAAATCAGGTAAGTGCCGTCCTTTCGTTCCCACTTCAGTCCTGCCAAGTCGCACAGAAAGGAGAGCGCCTTCTCAAAGGGCACATCCACCAACCGCAAAGTCAACCGTTGCTCAGGAGGGACGCCGGGCAACAACACAAAATTCTCACCAGCCGCTTTGAAGAGTTGGTCAAAGGCTTCGGTGATTGGCGCATCTTTGAGTTCAATGGTCACCCGCTTCTCACTTTGCGCCCAAATGCCGTGAAGCGACAACGCGATTGCTAAGACCGACACAAACGCTAAAGTCCGCCGAAACATCGTGCATCACCTCCGATTTTCACTCGGACTCATTGTCTTGCGCCCTGAACTCTTGTTCGCTCCATTCGGCGACGATACTTTGATGCTCAGTCGTGTCAACTTTGATTGCCCGAACCGTTTGGCTTTGCGGGTCAGTTACTTGAACGAAGATGCGGTAAGTTTGCGGCTCTTGAGAAACTCCTTGCTCCCAAACCAAAGCGAGCGACCAAGGAACGAGAACAATTGGCTCATCGGTCGCTTCATCAGCGCTTTCGTCAGAAGGAACTTCCTTGCGCATTGAAGTCCGGTTGAACAAGCAGCGTTTGGAAAGGTCATCAGCGCCAAAAGCGAAAGCAGTTGCACCATTAAGAGTGAGCGGATGGAAGTGACTTGCTCGGTTTGTAGGTTCAAACAGCGATTTTGGCAATCGCTTCAAAAAACTCGGGCGTCCACCAAAAGTTTCGCCATCGCTGACACCATTTCGGATCGCAACGGGAAAAGGCTTAGCGTTTATGGGAAGCAGGGCGTCTATCAGCCGACATCCTTTTTTCGGTTTCGTTGCGCTTATCGTCGTCGCTTTCAAGGACGAGTCGGTTTGGTTTGGTGAGCGAGACAATGCGATGCTTCGGGCGTGCCATCCCAGCAGAAACGCCAAGCAAGCGGTTATGAAGACCGAAACGAATGAGGGCAGACGAACTTTTTGGGTTTGCAATTGCGCAATCAAGCGCTTAGGGACTGGCGGGATACCGTCGCTTTTGGCGACAGCGCGAACGGTTGCCACGATTTGTCGCCACTTCTCTGCCTCCTCTCGGCAATACTCGCAACTTTCCACATGTTGGGTCACTGCCAGCCATGTCGCCTCGTCCAATTCACCTTCAACCCAAGCGAGCAAATTCCTGCGAACATCTCGGCAATTCATCTTTATCGCCTCCTGTCAAGGGAGAGACCGAGCATTGCTGCCAACATTTTCAGAGCAGCGAAAACTCGCATCCGCGCGGTGCTTTCTTTGATGCCCAAGATTTGGGCGATTTCTGGGTAGGAAAGTTCGTCCCAAAACCGCAAGACCAAAGGCAACCTCAAGTGCTCCGGCAATTTTTGAACTGCAACCTTCACTCGGTGCTGCCAATCCCGTTCGCACGCAATTGCTTCAATGTCTCGGAAGGAAAAAGTTTCGTCGCTGGCGCAAATCTCTTCCTCAAGCGGCTCGGTCACCCAACTCGCTGCCTTGCGTTGCCACTGTTTGGCTTGGTTGATGACGATGCGAAAGAGCCAAGTCCCGAAAGAAGACTGCTGGCGGAAATTTTGAAGTGACCTCCACGCTTGCACGAAGGCTTCAACGACCACATCTCCAGCGTCAGTGCTCCCAACGATGCTCTCCGCCAGCCTGTAGGCTTTTGCCCAATAGCGATGCACCAAAGTTTCAAAAGCCGCTGTGTCTCCCGATTTTGCCCTGCGAACCAGTTCCATCTCGTCCATGCCCATTTGCGCCTCCATCTTTTAGATGCACGGGCAACAAGAAAACGCAAAAGGGCGGGAACATGAAGGGCGGGAAATTTGCGAACCAAATTCGGACGGGAAGTTGGCTATCTCGCAATCAGAGAAAGTTGACTTGACAGCACCCGCAGGGATTCCTCTGCAGGTTCTGGAGTGCGGACAATGCTTATGAAGCCGTTGTATTCAACTTCTCGCAAAAGTTCAAGGACGGGCAACCAAGTCAGCGACTTGGCGAGGTCAGTGACATGCAGGTGCACATGCAAAGTGAAAGGCGCAACCCTAACCAAGTCTTGCCAAAACTCACTTTGCGGGGTGATTTCACTAAAAACTTCCATGCAAACTCCAAGGTAAGGTGAGGCGATGTCGTCAAGCAAATCGCAGAGGGGTTTTGCTGCGCCGACCTTTGTCGGCAAAGACAAGCCGATAGGGAGCGAAAGATGCTCGGAGAGTTCCGACAACGATTTTAGGGCATCGGCGAAAACAGCCCAATCTTCCGGACCAACCAAGCAAACGGCGCGGGCTCTAAGTTCCCTCGCAAACGACATGACTTGTTCCGCCTTTGGAATTAGTTCCTCGGCAGTTGCGGCGTGAAGGTTGATGATGGCGGGCACAACTTCATGTTCCGCTAACCGCTCGCGGAGAATTTGGGCGTAACTGGGGCGAGTGGAGGGCAAATGTCTCTCGTCAATTTCCACTCCTTCAAACCCAAGCAGGGAAGCCACCGATATGAAAGTGTTGATGGACATTTTCCCGCTTTGGAACTCTGCCTCAAAACATTGAGTCCCGCATGCCCATCGCATTGGCAAACACCCCGCCGACACAAAAGTCATCTTATGGCTTTTGTTCGTCGGCAACACCAAAATGCCTCGGTTAATTATAGCGAAAGTCATCGGGCGGAAAGAAGCAAAGCGGAAGTTATCAAAGTCCGGTAAAGCCGTTGCTCTCCGTTTGGCAAAATCCTTTGACAAATCGCTAAAAGCGTGTTAACTTTCGGGGCGGTGAAATCAAAACTGAGGAGGCGATGGAGATGGTGCAGCGAAGGCTTTGTGAGAAGGGCATTCTCGGAAGCCACAAAATCGTGGAGTCCTTCAGGCAAGCGAACCCTCGTTTCCCTCGCGGCTTCACTCTTATCGAGTTGCTCGTGGTAATTGCCATTATCGCCATTCTGGCGGCGATTCTGTTTCCCGTGTTCTCAAAGGTTCGCGAGAAGGCTCGGCTGACCAACTGCATCTCCAACATGAAGCAGCAGGGCTTAGCAGTGATGCAGTATGTTCAGGACTACGATGAGCGTTATCCCGTTTCCCTTCAGGAGTTTGACTCCCCTCAAGACTTGTCTCACTACTCTTGGGGCGGGACACTTTCCGTCCCCGGCGGCGGACCTCCGTCGGGCTGCAACACTCCGATTGGTCAAGCGCCTGTCATCGTGGATGTCATTGCTCCATACATCAAAAACGAAGCCCTTTTCACATGCCCGACTTTGAGGGTTCCCGTGACAAGGAACTCTCTCGGTCACCTTTGTGAAGACTTCGCTGGCTCTTACGGCTACAGGTGCTATGATGGCTTCGGCAGACCCGGTTATGTCCCGACTTATCAAGGTGGCGCTGAATTGGCAGCAGTCATTTTCGGTTTGGTTTCGGGTGTTGTTTGCCCTCAAGGGGTTCAGACAAGTTCTGTCGGTTGGAGTGCTTGCGGTGTTTCCCAAGCAAGCATAACGAAGCCTGCTGAAGATTTCTTGCTTTTCTGCAACTCATGGGGCGCTCACTACGGTGCCACCGATGCCGATGTCACTGCTGGTCGCGCTACAGGCGGAACTCCCGTCGCCTATATGGACGGGCACGCAAAATTCCAACCGATAGACATCGGCGGCTTCTTAAGGTTCATTTGCAACCCGTTGACAGATTGACCGATCCGTTGTTAGTGCCTGTATGTCACTTTGGCTTTTGGAGCAGCATCTTCTGTGCCTTTTCGGGCGTGATGATGTCAACGCCTGTATCTACCATTCGCGGAATCTTTTTGCCTTCAAGGGCTTCTTTCAAGTAACGGACGGCAAGGTAACCCATGCGGTATGGTCGCTGCTCAACAATCGCTTGAATGACGCCTTCTGCGCAATAACGAACTGTATCGGGCAAAGCGTCAAAGCCGACAATCTTGACTTTGCCAGTTTTCCCAGCAGCCTTAACTGCCTGAGCAGCGCCTGGTGCTCCCGGAGCGTTGACGCCGAAGATGCCACCAAGGTCAGGGTGCGCCGTTAAGGCGTTTTCGGTGATGTCAAGGGCTTTTGTCTGGTCGCTTTGACAAGCCTGTTCGGAGACGATTTTGATTTGAGGGTATTTGGCAATCACTCGTTTGAAGCCTTTAACTCGCTGCATCAGGTTTTCCGCTCCCGGGACACCTTGGATGATGAGGACTTTGCCTTTCCCACCCATCAACTTCGCCAGTTCCTTTGCGGCGATTTCTCCAGCCTTTTCGTTGTCGGTGCCGATGTAAGCGAGGCGCTTGTTGGTTTTGGCGTCCGAATCAACGGTCACGACAGGGATTCCTTTCGCGATTGCTTTCTCAATGACGGGGACAAGGGCTTTCCCATCGCAAGGTGAGATGCCGATGGCGTCAACTCCGCGAGTGATCAAGTTCTCAACGATGTCAATTTGCTTGTCCACTTCGGTTTCGGCAGAAGGACCAATGAATGTCAATTTGACACCAAATTGCTTCGCTGCCGCTTCGGCTCCTTTCTTGCAGCGAACCCAATACTCGCCCGTCAACGCCTTCGGGACGATAGCGATGTGCCATTGCTTCTTCTGGGCATGGCTTGTGGGTAGCGCGACCAGCGAAAGAAGCACACTACCGACAACGATGAAAATCGTCGCCAACTTCCAACGCATCTCCCATCACACCCCTTTGCTCCGTGCTTTCCATATGAACTCGCATCACCGTAAAAATTTTGACGCGCCAAACGCTCCTTTTATCGTCTTGGGTGTCATAATGCAATAGGCAAGGCATGCTGACAACGGAAGGAGGGCAAAACTTCGTGGCGAAATGGACGCCTTTGTTTTGCGGTGAAGGGAAGTTTTACACCAGAGAGCAAACTCGCCCCGTGAAAGTCGGGCGAGTTCAAATAGGCGGGGGAGCACCTGTTTCCATCCAGTCAATGACGACAACGAAAACAGAGGACATTGACGCAACCGTCGCGCAAATTCACCGCCTTGAAGAAGCAGGTTGCGAAATCGTTCGCGTCGCCGTGCCCAACGAGAAAGCGGCGAGGGCTTTACGGCACATCAAAGAGCAAATCAACATTCCGCTTGTTGCCGATATCCACTTTGACTACCGCATGGCGCTTTTAGCCATTGAGGCGGGCGTGGACAAAATCCGCTGGAACCCCGGCAACATCCGCGACAAGCGCAAGGTGGAGATGATTGTCAAAGCGTGCAAGGAGCGGGGCATTCCCATCCGCATCGGCGTCAACGCCGGTTCTCTTGACCCTGACTTGCTGATGAAGTATGGAGGACCGACACCCGAGGCGATGGTTGAGAGCGCTGCCAAGGAAATTGCGCTGCTTGAGGAGTGGGGCTTTGAAGACATCGTGGTGTCACTCAAGTCGTCCGATGTGATGGACATGATCAAAGCCTACTTGCTGTTCGCCCAGAAGTTTCCCTACCCGACGCATGTCGGTGTAACAGAGGCTGGTGCGCCGCCTGAGGGCATAGTTTGGTCGGCAATCGGGATCGGTGCGGTTTTGGCTCATGGCATTGGTGACACCATTCGTGTCTCACTCTCCACCGACCCTGTTGAGGAAGTCAAAGTGGCGAAGATGATTTTGCGGGCTTTGGGATTGCGCCGTGAGGGCGTCCGCATCATCGCCTGTCCATCTTGTGGGCGTTGCGAAGTCGATTTGTTTGAGTTGGTGGAGCAAGTGAAAGCCCGCGTCGGTCACATCGTTGAGCCGTTAGACATCGCCGTTATGGGGTGCATTGTCAACGGTCCAGGTGAGGCGCGAATCGCTGACTTGGGCATTGCGGCGGGGCGGGGCAAAGCGGCGCTTTTCGTTGAAGGCGAAGTCGTCAAGACGATTCAGGAAGGCGATATCGTGGAAGCGTTGGTAACTTTAGCGGAAGAGATCGCCGAGAAGAAACGGCGGGAGAAAGAGCAAGCAGGGAATGACCAATGAGCCAATGACCGTTGTTGGAGTGACTACCACATTTTTGCGTGACACGAATGGTCTGACCGATGGGGAATCGCCACCACTTTAAGCGGGTCTTGGTCGCCCTAAAAGTTCGCTTAGGAGTTCGTCAATTTTTTGCTTGCCGACATCGCCCATCTTCTTCTGGAACTGCTCGCCGCTGATGATTTTCCCGCCAAATCGCTTTTGCAATTTCTTTCGGTCAGCCAGTATCTTCGGGTTATTGGTGACGAACATAGCGTTGTGGCGGATGGAGTTCATGTAGTGCACGAAACTGTCGCCATACTCGTCTCGGTAAATTCGCCGGAACTCTTCCCACTCTTCGTCCGTCAGCAACTTCGCTTCTTCAACCGCCCATCTCCTGACTTCTTCCAGTTCACGCTTCGCTTCAGGTTCAAGGCGCTGTTTCGCCTTCCAGTAAGCGTCAAAGGGAATTTGCCCTGACAAGAACAGGTGGGTGACTAACTCTAACTTGACCAACGCTGCCGTTTTGATTTCCGGCGGTTCTTTCTTCTTTCGCCCCATCTCAGTTCACCCGTCCCTATTGTGGCACAGCCTTCCAACCGACAAAACCTGCATCAGGCAAGTCTCCGTCCAAGACAGGTTCAGGGTGCAAGGAAAAGTCCGACGGCGGTTGCCTAAGCGTGCTGCGAGCCGCAACTACTCGAAACCCGACGAAATCAAGCATTTGCTTTAAATCCGTGCGGGAAAGGAAGTGGGCTGACCTATAGAAAGGATGCCCTTCGCTGGCTTTTCGCTTGTAAAATTCGCCCCAAGGCGAATCAGCAAAAATCATGCCCAAAACCAGAGATCCATCGTCGCGGAGCACCCGTCGCGCTTCGCGCAGGACGCAAACTGGGTCACTGACGAAGCATAAGGTGACGACGATTAAAACGGCGCCGAAGGAGGCGTCTCGGAAAGGCAAATTTTCACCCACAGCCTGCACTACAGCGATATTGCGTTGCCTTGCCAGCAGAAGAGGTTTCAGCGCCGGGTCAACTCCTATATCAACTTGCAACTCCTTAGCGAACCGTCCGCTGCCCACACCGATTTCAATCCAAGGCTTCGGTGAACCCATCAACAGCGGTTGCAACACCGCAACTTCAAGCGGGAAAGCGATTCGCCCTACTGGACCGTCATACCAAGCGTCGTATCTCTCGGCGAGTTCTTCAAACAACTGCACAATTTCGTCCATGATGTTTCGCCCCTTAAAGTTTTGCAACCGTGTTGCGGTATTGCGATGGTCATTTTTGTGACTGCAAGTGTTGCCGAGTTGTTGGAAAGTTCCTCCCATTACCCTTCAAACTTCCGCTCGCCAAAATTTGTGTTGACGCGACTTGCTTTGAAGCGAGTTTCAATTTGCGGGAGTGAAAAATGATGGCTGAGCAAAAAACGCTCCAACAAATTGTCATCCCCAACATCAACCCGAAGGAGTTCGCCCGCAAAGGCGAAGCGGTCTATGAACGGCTGAAGGAGCAAATTGAACGGGAGCATTACGGCAAGTTCATCGCCATTGAACCCGAAAGCGGTGATTACGAAATCGCTGACCGAGCTATTGATGCCACCCTTCGCTTAAAAGCGCGACACCCCGATAAATTGCTTTATGGGCGACCTATCGGCTTCCACCGTAAATTGAGGCGGTGAGTGCAAATGGCTGTCATTGAGGGCTTCATAGACGAGCAGAGGCAAGGTTGGTTACCAATAAAGGTGCGAGGGATGCTCGGAGTTATTGAAACAAGTGCAATAGTTGACACGGGCTTTAACGGCGATCTCGTTATTCCTGTGTCTATAGCGGTGCCACTGGGTTTGATACTTGTGAGGGTTGAGCGATTTGAATTAGCGGATGGGACGGTCAGGGATCACTTCGTTTTTCACGGCTGGGTTCAAATTGCGGACCTGCCTGAAGTGCCGACGGAGGTCATCGTGACCCTAAGTGGCGATCCCTTGATTGGCATGGAATTGCTGGGAAGTTGGGACGCTACGGTTTCGTTCAACTTGCCACAACGGAAAGTTATCGTCTCAACACCTTAGCAATCGCTGGAGGTGCTTTTGATGGAGCGATGGGTTGTCAAGGCAGTTGTTCAAGGCAAAACTTTGGTGCTTGACGAAGCGCTGCCACTCCCTGATGGCACAACGGTCACCGTCACCGTAATCCCGCAGGATGTAGAAGAACAGCGAAGGCGGGAACTTTACGCTCAGTTAGAGGCGGAGGGGCTTATCAGAGTTCCCAAAACTTCGCCCGATAAAATCCCGCATAATCCTCCTATTGCTATTCCTGGCAAGCCACTTTCACAAATCATCATTGAGGAGCGACGAAAGCGATGACGGACTATTTTTGCGACAGCAGCGGTGTCGTCAAGCGATACGCATTAGAGGTGGGAACTGACTGGGTTCGGCAAATTTGTGACCCTTCTCAACAGAATGAAATCTGGGTTTCCATCATCACTGGTGTTGAAGTCGTGGCAGCCATTTGGAGAAAAGTCCGCGAAGGCGCATTAAGCCCTTTGACTGCGGTTAAGTTAGTGCACGAGTTCAAAGAACACTTCCATCACCAATATCGCATCGTTGAGGTTCGCGAGGAGATTGTGGAAGAGGCGATGGCGTTGGTGGAAAAGTATGGCTTGCGAGGCTACGATGCTGTCCAGTTAGCGTCAGCAAAATGGCTTAACCAACGATTTTTGGAAGCAGGTTTGCCACCGCTTATCTTCGTCAGCGCCGATGAAGATTTGCTGGCTGCTGCTCAGGTGGAAGGGTTGGTGACCGAAAACCCGAACTTGAAGGCGTAATTGTTGACAGGTAGGGAGGCGAAAGGCGATGCGAATTGGCGATTTCGTTGAAGTCGCAAGTGTCAACCCTGTCGTTCAACTTTCCCAAGTCCGAGATGCGGCACGAACTGAAGGCTTTCCCAGTGAACTTGCACCACTCATTGACGGTTACATCGTCGTTGAAGGCTCAAACGCTGCAGCGCTGCACGGATTGCTTTCGGCTTTAACATCAGGTGGGGCATTTTTGCTGAGCGGGGTTTACGGGACGGGCAAGTCGCATTTGATGGCGGTCATCGGTTTGCTCGCTGAGTTCCCTGAAGCCAGAACCCGCTTCGCCGCTCGCAACCCGACTTGGACGCCTTTGCTCCAATCCCTTTTTGACCGACGCTTCTTCACCGTCTACATCAGCCTTGACGAATTTGATCCCACAGCCTTTGCTTTGGAGACAATTGTCGCCAAAGAGTTTGCTGCAGAGGCTGAGCGCAAAGGTTTCTCCGTCCCAACTGACACATCTGCACGAGGCGAGTGGCTGCACAGTGTTTGGAAAACTGTCCGACAGAAAGGTTTTTCGGGCATCGTCATTTTGCTGGACGAACTCGCAATGTTTCTAAACGCAAAAAGCGGTGAGAGTTTAAGCCGAGACGCTTCGTTCCTGCAGTTTTTGGCTCAAGCAACTGCTCGGCTTCCGCTCCTTCTCATCGGCGCATTGCAGCGAGGGGTTGAAGATTTGCAGCGGGTTGAGCCTTACGCGTTAACGCAGGTGCGTGACCGATTTCAACAAACTTGGCTGCTCGGGCTCGCCCACGCTTTGCCACTCATCAATCAGGTTCTTGTGCGAAAGCGCAACGAAGCCCAACTGCTCCGTCTCATCGCAGAACTACGGCAGCAAAGTGAATGGGCACAGAAGTTCAGTGTTGAGCAACTTCTCGCTTGCTACCCTTTTCATCCGCTAACTGTTCGCTGTCTTGAAAAGAGCATCGGCGCTTTCTTTTCACGAACCCGAAGCATTGTCACTTTCGTGCAGTGGAGCGTGACTGAGAAACTGAATTCCGACTGGTGGCAACTCATTACGCCCGATATGCTCGTTGAACACTTTGAACCTGACATGCACATTCACCCGCAACTGCGTCCATTCGCACAGCAAGTTTTGCCCTACTTCAGAAGTTGGGGCGAGGGACGAGGGACGGGGGACGAGGTGGAAAGGCTGATTAAAACTTTGTTGGCATTTCAAGTTGGTGGTGAAGAGCCATCCGCACAAACTTTGGCAGATGCTTTGATGAAAGATGCCAACGAAATTTGGGCTTTGCTTGAAAGGTTGCGGACGGAAGCCAACTTCCTTGAATCGGTGAAGCGAACGGGCTCGCCAAACGACACTTATCGGCTTGACCCACAAATCACCGTCACCGACGCACTTCGCCGTAGGCTCAACGAGGCAGTTCAATCCCTTGCCGATGATGACTCACGGCTGTTGAGGTTTGCTTGGGAATGTCGCAGTGAAGATTGGACACCGCCACCGCTGTTTGAAATGCGAACATTGACTGTGAGTTGGATGCGAACGCAAAGGCGCATTGCTGTGACCGTTACCGACTTGCGACGATTGACGGAAACTCAACTGCGCCAGATTGTCGCTTCCCTTTCGTCGCCACACACCGACGAATGTATGCATTTGCTCGTTGCTGTCCCTGTCGCCATTGATGAACAGCGAAAACACTTTGAAGTGCTGATGAAAACGCTTCAAGCATCGTTGCCCGCAAATGAGGAAGCAACGGGGCAAAAACGGTTTGCTTCCGCCGTCGCTGCATTGTTGCCGAGAAAACCGAACGATGCGGAAATGCGAAGGTGGAAGGAAAACGCTGCCGTTTGGTTGCTCGTGCAAGATTTGTCGCTTGCGGAAAGTGAACTGGGGATGAAGATGTTGGAACGACTGAGGGAGATGCTACCTGCCCGACAGTGGGAAACGCAAAGGTTGATGCAGAGGTTTTACGGCGATGGAGTTCTGATGGGGCTTGGAGTTAAGGACTGGGGATTGGAAGTGGGCAAATTGGTTGGAAGCAAGTTTGTCGGATTTGATGAGTTGGTGAGGGTTGCTGCCGAACAAATCTTGCCACAGGTCTTCCCTAAGTTTCCCGACATAGCGCCACGAAGGGAAGCGAGCGCCCAAACTTACCACGCTTTGGCTCGGCTGATTCTAAAAGGCTTGCCAACAACTTCGCTGGACATCAACGCTCAAAGGTGGCTGGAACTTGTGGCGATGCCTTTGGGGGTTGTCGCTCCCAGAGGCACAAAAATTCCAGCTGAACAAACTCAGCCGATGCAAGTGACAACGCCACCAACCGATTTGACCGATGCCGTGTTGAAAGTCATCGGCAACGGCTCGGATTATCGCCGAGTTGAGGCGGAATTGGCGAAAAGCGAATTCGGGTTGACACCTGAATTGACGCAACTTTTGACCGCTGCCATGTTGCGGCTCGGTTGGCTTATCGCCTTTAATCGCAACGGCGAAATCTTGATGCCAGAAAACATTTCAACGCCCTTCGCCCGTTCTATCGCTTTGCTTCGTCCCGCTCAAGTTTTAAGCGGTGACGAGTGGCGAACTGTGCGAACTTTGTTGGAAGCGTTGTTGGGAGATGTGCCCGCAACGATAACGCCTGAAAGGCAGCAGCAAATTTGGATGCAATTGAGGGAAGCAGCGAACAGTTGGAAATTGGTAGCACAAGATGTCAGCGCAAGGTTAGCCCAATGGCAGCGGGAAATGTCACAGAGCGAACGGCAATGGCAGCGGACAATTGAAAACATCCACTTTTGCGCTGAGTTGACAGATTTGCTGACTCAACCTTTGAACGCTGCTGACGGTTTTCGTCAGTTAGTGGGGTGGGCAAGAGAACGAGGCACGAGCGCCGAAGGGTTGAGACAGTGGCGGAACGAATTTGAGACAGCAGCGGAATTTTTCGCCCAGTCATCGGCGCTGCTGAGCGCAATGCACTATTTGCAGGCTTTGGGATGGTTGCCCGAAGATTTGGCGGAACAGCGAAATCAGTTGCTGAGCAGTTCGCAAAGTGGCGAACGGTTGCTGAGTGAGTGGCGGAAATGGCTTGAAAACTTCTGCCATTTCCAAGAGGATTACGCCAAAGCATACATCGCACACCACGATTCGGTTTACAGCAGCAAAGAATTTGATTGGCTTCGCAGTTTGAGGCAAAGCGAAAAAGTCCGCTTGCTCACTGCACTAAGTTCCCTACCTGAAGCACCCGCTGATGGGCGAGAATCGATTGGTCAGTTGGAAGAAGCCTTAGCCCGACAATGCAGCGAAACTTCCTTGACTTTGCACACTCACCTGCGTCGCTCTCCTTTCTGCCCACGATGCGGATTGACAATTGACAAAGCACCGTCGGTTGAGGTTGAGAATCTGACCCGCTCGGTTGATGATGCGTTGGCGAAATTGAAGGTTTGGTTTTGCTCCGATGAAAGGAAAGCGAGGTTGCAGCGCTTCATCGCTGCTGCATCGCCACCAGACCGAGCGTTGCTTGAGCAAGTCCTTTCCTTGACGCCAAAAAGCGACGATGAGCGATGGCGGTCAGTGTTGGTGGCTTTGCCGATTTTGCAAAAAGCCCTTTCGCCACACGCAGTCGTTGATGCCAACTTGAACGAATTGTGCAGGTTGCTTGAGGGGCGCTACTTAACCTGTGACGAAGCAACAGAGATTTTCCGAGACTGGCTGAAAGGGAAAGTGCCATCCAGCGAAACGAAAATTCGTTTCGTGCGACAAGATAGCAAGCAGTCGCAGCGAGCACGCAAAGGGGGCGAAAGTGATGCGAAAAGTCGCTGACTTGACCGTTGAAGAATTGCGGGATTTGATTGCCACAACTGTCTGGGAAACCCTTCAAGACTTTTTGGGTGACCCTGATGAAGGGTTGGAGTTGCAAGATTGGGTGAAGGAGAGGTTGCGCAAAAGCCTTGAAGCAAGGGCTGCAGGTGAGAAAGGAATCCCACTGGAGCAAGTGGCTCAAGAGTTGGGGCTTAAGCAAAGGCGCAGGCGGAGGGTAAGGGTATGAGGGAGACATGGTCTGTGGATTTCATGCCAGATGCGCAGGATGCGTTGCGGAAGATGGATAGGCAGACAGCGAGGCGCATTGTGGAACGGTTAATGTGGCTTGCAGAACATGTTCACGAAGTTTTTCACCAACCCTTGCACGGGGAGTGGGCAGGTTGTTTTAAACTTCGGGTAGGTGATTGGCGGGTTATATATTCACTGGAGCACGAAACTTGCACCGTCGTTGTTCACCTTGTCGGTCACCGCAGTTCAATTTACAAGCGTAGGCAGTGAAGACATTGAGCAGTTAACGCTCGTTGAGAGGTGATGGCGATGGCTGAAGTTGCGCAGAAGGTTTTGACTTGGGACGAGTATGTTCGTGGTGAACCCGCTGATTTGGAACGCTACGAAATCGTTGACGGGGTGGTGATTGAGTTGCCTGCACCGACGGTCAAGCATCAATGGATTGTTGGGAACTTGCACCTTCTGCTCAAGCAGCAAGAGAATGTTGTCGTCGTTTTGGTTGCGCCATGCGATGTCGTCGTGCGGCGTGAGAAACTGAGGACACGACAACCAGATTTGGTGCTCATCCGCAAGGAGCGAGTTTCCGACTTGAAAGCCTTGCTCCAGCAGGAGCGGATAGATTTTGCGCCCGATGTAGTCGTTGAGGTTTTGTCGCCATCGGATTCCATCACGACGCTGATGGAGAAGTTGGACGACTACCATCAAATCGGCGTCAAGGAAGTTTGGCTTGTCAACCCAGCAACGGAAACGGTTGAAGTTTTGGTCTGGCAGCAGGAAGGCTGGAACTCGTTAGGCGTTTTCCGAAGGGACGAAGCCATAAGGTCAAAAGTGCTGCCTGAACTTGAGTTGGGTGTTAGTCAGGTTTTCGAGGGCGTTTGAGCAAGGTGATGGCGATGGCTGAAGTTGCGCAGAAGGTTTTGACTTGGGACGAGTATGTTCGTGGTGAACCCGCTGATTTGGAGCGCTACGAAATCGTTGACGGGGTGGTGATTGAGTTGCCTGCATCAAGTATTGGGCATCAAAGGGTTGTCCGTCGGTTACTGCGTTTGTTAGAGGATTTCGTTTCAAGCCGAAATTTGGGCGAAATTTTTCCAGCACCGCTGGATGTCGTCGTTCAAAGAAATCCAATTAGAACGAGGCAACCTGATTTGCTTTTCGTGCGTGCGGAGAATGTGCCGAATCTGGACAAGCAACAAGAGAGGCTTGAGTTCGCACCAGATTTGGTCATAGAAGTCTTTTCGCCGTCAGATTCTCTCTCCGAGTTGCTCAAGAAACTGAACGACTATCACCGCATCGGAGTGAAAGAGGTTTGGCTTGTCAATCCGCTTACGAGGACTGTTGAGGTTTTGGCTCGGCAAGAGGGCGGTTGGGAACTGGTGGGTGTTTTCAAAGAGACGGAGACGGTGCAGTCAAGGGTTCTGTTGGAACTCAATCTGCCAGTTGCTCAGATTTTTGAGGGGGCATGAAAGATGGAAGAGATTCCTGAACGACGATGCGATGTTCTCGTCATCGGTGGCGGGATTGCGGGGCTTTGGTGCGCTTATCATGCAGCGCCGAAAGGTGAAGTCGTCGTTCTCAATAAAGGCAGTTTTGAGGAGGCGAACACTTTCTGGGCTCAAGGTGGAATGGCAGCAGCGTTAGCGCCGTCCGATGCACCCGAAAAGCACTTCGCTGACACTGTGACTGCTGGAGCAGGATTGTGCGACGAAGACGCCGTTTGGGTTTTGGTGACAGAAGCACCGAAGCAAGTTTTGGCGCTTTGGCAAATTGGAGTTCCGTTTGACACCGACGATGGTCATCTGG
>Ga0326760_1000567_pt1 | contig 18806 bp, 19 predicted proteins | sample GCREP_S_FD_207668 | JGI IMG/M metagenome (GOLD analysis project Ga0326760, IMG submission 207668) | Hot spring sediment microbial communities from Geyser Creek Basin, Yellowstone National Park, WY, United States - GCR.EP_S | ecosystem: Environmental > Aquatic > Thermal springs > Near-boiling... | reverse complement strand
TAGCAACATCAACATCATACTTACTTACAGTATTAACTATCTTAACAACAGCATCTTTATCTCTCAAATAGCAAGCAACAATAGCCAAACTTGAAGCAATTTCCTCAGCAACATCACCATCATACTTTCTTACAGTATTAACTATCTTAACAACAGCATCTTTATCTCTCAAATCGCAAGCAACAATAGCCAAACTTGAAGCAATTTTCATAGCAGCAACACCATCATACTTACTTACAGTATTAACTATCTCAACCACAGCATCTTTATCTCTCAAATGATAAGCAGCAATAGCCAAACTTGAAGCAATTTCCTTAGCAGCAACACCATCATATTTTTTTACACAATTAACAACTTCATCCAATGAAAGTATACTAGCTATCTTAACAACAGCATCTTTATCTCTCAAATAGTAAGCAGCATCAGCCAAACTTGAAGCAACTTCCTTAGCAACATTACCATCATATTTTTTTACACAATTAACAACTTCATCCAATGAAAGTATACTAGCTATCTCAACCACAGCATCTTTATCTCTCAAATGATAAGCAGCACTAGCCAAACTTGAAGCAATTTTCTTAGCAGCATCACCATCATACTTACTTACAGTATCAATTATCCTCTTATCAGCCAATATATTAACAACTCCTTCAAAATTAAGATAATAACTATCACTACCAAGAATATCTTCCCAAAACCTCTTTGGTTTAAACAAATCTTTTTCCATTTCTAGCAAGTCATTCTTTATACTTTTATCTATCATAAACTTTAGAAAGGATTACTATCTTTATATTTTTAGATGATAAACATAAATGATTTTCACAATTAAACAATTCGACTTTTAATCATTTTTTTCTAAAAATTTTCAAAAAACTTTAATTTTGAATATTTTTATTCCTTCAAATAGTTATCCGAAAAGTGAAATCTTTCAATCCTACATTAGTCTGATTCTAACTAACAAGTTAGAATCAAATTAATATAGGATTTAAAAATTATTTACTTAGCAATTCTCTAAGCTCTATATATTTTTTAACTGCTTTTTCCAAATTCTCGTTAATTTCTTTTTCGCTGAAGTTGTAATAAATTGTGTCTGCCCTATTATTTATAGTATCGTAGAGTATTAACTTTGCACAACCCAATCCAGTTAACCAGGAATAAAACATTAACTGCAATTTTCCTCTTTCTTTTTGTATTTCTCTAGTCCTTTCTGTTTTATATGTCTTTAATTCTTCAACACATCCCTCTTCAATATTTATTCTATCTGGAGTTCCAACTATTTCAATTAAATAATCTCCAATTCTATAGTGTCTTTTAAAAGTTTCACTTCCAACATATCCAAGTCTCAAATGAATAAAATTTCCTTCTTCAACAACTTTTTGTGAAATATTTTTGTTTAATATGTTTTGTGGAGAATACAATAAATCAACCAGTGTTTTAACCCCAACTCTGTAATACTTCATAAATTAGATATATATTAAATCTACTTTATCTTTTCTATCTTTCTCTCTTATATAAATTTAATATTCGTCTTGTAATTCTTTTCTTCTATCTCTTCAATCCGATTCATAAAACTTGAAGCGGATATGTTATATCAGACTAATGTAGTAGGATTGAAAGGCTTTATAAGAATGTAAGATAATATAACAAATTTAATAATAGTAATAATTATGAAAGAAAACTTCCCTATTGCTTTGATGAAGAAAGAAGAAATAGTTCTTGAGTTGAAACCGCTGTCAAAAGTAGTGATATTCTGGTCAATTCACACGTTGTGGATATCGTTCCTTTGTTTGTTTCCTCTCCTTTTTGTAGCGGTTGCATACTTTCTCCCTTCCTTAATAGCTATTCTTCTAGCTGCTTCTCTTTCCCTTATTTTATCGTTATTAGTTTCAGTTTTAATTTCTCTTTTGCGATATAGATGGGAGTATTATTGGATAACTAATGAAAGAGTTGTGAGAAGAAAAGGTATAATAGGTTATGTTATAGATATAGTTCCATTGGAAAGGATTTCTGATATAAGAGTTTCTAGAACTTTCCTTGAAAGATTTCTTGGATTTGGAGGCTTACATCTTCAAACTCTTGCCGGTCAGTATTCTCAAACTAGATATGGTGCTGAAATATGTATTGATGGCATTTCTAATCCTGAATCTGTTCAAGATACCTTATTAGATTTAATTAAGAAAAAAAGAAAAAGAGAAGGATTAATGTTTTGAAATCGCAAACTTAATTTTTAATAATTCAAACAAAACTATTTTCACATTTTATTAGTTTTTTTTATATCTTCTCAAAATAAAGAACATATTCTAGCTAAAAACTTCTGAAAAATCTTATTCTTAGACTGTATCACTCCAAAAATTTTGTAAAAGAAATATTTACAATCAATACACTTTCCAATTCTTTTTCTCTGATACATTCATAAACTGATTTAAACTTTGTAATTTTAAAACCATGGATAACCTTTGTTTTTATACGTTCTTTACATCTACCTTCCTCTAAAACCTTTATACATTTTGCACAAGGCTCCACAAGGAGAATATTTTAATTTTCATATTACTTATTTGATAAAGCACAAACCTTAATGTAATAGATAATTTCAATTTTTTGATTTTTTGTCCTAAACATGTAATTTGTTATTTCTTAAATTTTTCTATTTCAACCATTTTTTAATCCAGTTAAATGTAATTTTTATAACCTCTTTTTGTGCAATTTTATTAAAGAAAAAATGATCTAAGTTCTTCAATGTTACGATCTTTTTAGGAGCTTTAATTTTTTTATAAAATTTTAAACCTTCAGAAGGAGGAATTATATTATCTCTTTCCCCATATACAAAGAGGGTTGAAATTTTTATTTTATTCGTCTTTTTTCCAAGTTGTATTTTAAACTATCTTCAACATATTTTCTTGAAATTTTATAACCCCACTCTTCAAAGTATCCTTTTCTATAAAATTCTTCAAACCAAACTCTGCTCCACCAACTTTTTAAATCTGGCAATCTTCCCATCCAAGAAATTAAGCACTCTATTCTTTTATCTCTAGTTTTAAGAATTGGAAAAAGTTTGAATTTGATGAAAGGAATTTTTGCAAACATAATTAAGAAAGCTCCTTCTCACTATCTTTTTCAACAATTGGAAATGATGTTGGAATTTCTTATAAAACTGCTCAAGAATATCTTGAAGTTGCAAAAAATTTATTTATCATAGATTTTGCTTATTATAAAGAAAAAAATATAAATGGAGAAAGGAAAGAAAATTTTTCTTTTTAGGTCCCTTTCTTGCAAAAAGCATATCTATTTGGACAAATGAAAAATATTTAGAAAGCGCATTATATGAATGGATTGTTCAATCTCATTTATTAAGAAAGTTTGGAAATGTTTATTACTATAGAAACTCTTTTGAAATAGATTGTATTGCAGACAATATAAAATTTGAAGTAAAAGCTGGAAAGCCGCATAGAAGATATCCAAAGGATGTGATGATTTTGGATGAAAGCAATCTACCAATTTTCTTAGCAGTTCTTTAGTACATTTTTGATAAGAATTCCGAATCATTTCTCAAACCTAACTTAAGAAAAGTTTACTAGGAAACATAACTAGGAAAAGAGGGGGGAATTGAAAGAGAGAGACGAAAAGGAGTATATTATTGTTTTAACTACTTTCGATCTTTTCTGTTCACATCTGGAAAATTAGTTTCCAATTGGAAACTAAAATTTAAATATTAGTTTCCATAAATATACTTATGAGGATAGATGAGCTTTTGGAAATTCAGAATGAGTGATGGAAAACTGAAAAGGTTAGAGAAGATTTTGCACCAAAATTTAAAAGGGAAGTTTTTGAAAAATTAAAGAACAATGTTAACAATAGGCAAATAATAATATTGACAGGATTAAGGAGAGTAAGAAAAGCAACCCTCTTTTTTCAACTTATAGAAGAACTATTAAAAAATGTTAATCCAAAGAATATTTTATATTTTTCTTTTGATGAAAAATAGAAGATATTAAAAAAATCTTTGATGAATATCAAAAGCTAACAAATGTAAATTGGAAATTTTTGGAATTTTTTCATATAGTGAGAAATTAAAAACTTTTATAAATTCTTTAAAAGAAAATGGCAATAAAATAATATCTTTTCCATTTCCCCTTCTTCCAGAAAAAGTTTCAGCTTCTTTTTTAATTCCATGCTTAGAGATCCGTATAGAATTAGTATATCATTTTTTAATTCTCCAATATCTATGTAATACTTTATTGTTCTATATAATTCTCTTGGAAATGTTATTTCATCCAAAAAAAACTTGTTATATTTTTAGATCTTCTAAATTCAAAATAGGTTTTTAAAACTTCATCAAATTCCTTGTAATCTTCCAATTTATCACATCTAAAATAAAAATTCTTTCCTTTTCTACTTTATCTTCTAAAAACAACCTTCTAATTAGAAGTTTTAAAAGTGTTATTTTTCCAACTTGTCTAGGTCCAAAAATAAAATTCAAAGAAAAAATGGTTTTATACTAATTTCATTTATAATTGATGGAATCCAACTTCTTTTTCCTCCTTTCCATTTTCTAATATCTTCATCATACTCTATTTCATTTTCACTTTTCAACCAAGGATTTTGATTTATTGAGATTTCTACCTCCATATTGATATTTAGAATATCAACATGTCAGTAAGCCCTATTGAAATTTTGTTTAATCATTTTGGAGGATTAATGCTTGTAGCCTACTGTTATGCTCTATGCAAACTTATCTGGCAAACTTGCTAGGAATAATACTCATCACATTCAGTAGAAGTATAATAATGTGCTAAATTGTTCATTTTCTTGTTATGTACTCATATCACACTTAAAAATCAAGTTGTTATGAAACAGAAGCATTTATAACTCTTAGTTATGGAAACGTACTTTTAGATAAGTTTGTAATTTATCAGTTGACTAAATGTAGATTTGAACTTTAAAGATTTAAAAATGAAAATGTATAACTATTCAACTTTCAGACAGAGAGACAAATTTTGGTATTTTCCACTTAAGATAAGTTGTAGAAGCCTTTTTGCAGCATATAAATCAGCAAGCAATTCTGAAAATAACCTTTTCCTTCCTTCATGAATTTCTTTGACATGAAACATTTCATGGAAAAATACTTTAAGCGTTTCTCTTGGACTTTTAACACAATCCCCTATTCTTATTCTAACACCTATTACTTTGTTTTCTTCTTTTATTTCCTCAACAAATCCAGCTATCCCGTCTTTACATTAGAAAGCATAAACACCTAAAATAAAACCTCTCGGTATTTTTAATCTTCTGCACTCTTCTTCAAGTAAAGAATAAATTCACAATTTTATTAGATAGTCTTTACTATTATATCTCATAATTTTTAAAACATAGAAACTCTTTTGCTATGTGTTTAATAAGATTCTATTTTTATAAAACGTAGACGATCTCAGTAAAATAAACTGACTAATCGGTTTCTCAATGACAAATTTTAATAAAGATGAAGTTGATGTGATGTAAAAACTAAAGATTTAAACCTCTTTTTCTTAAATTTTCTTCTACAAACGGATATTTTTCTAAATATTCTATTTCAATCTCTGTCTCAATCCCTTCTCTTTTTAATATTTCTCTTAATTTTCTTAACCCTAAATCTCCAAAAACTTCATACATGATGGCAGGCCATGCTATTATATCATTTTCTTTCAATTCTTTAAGAGCTATAATTGGATAAATAAAATAATCTTTTTTTGCACCAGAAACTTTTTCAAATGAATATCCATCCCAACCTTTGATTGAGATTCTTACGAAAATAAAATTTTTATATGGTTTCAAATTCTTTATTAATTCAGTATAATATCCTAAAATTAAACCATTAGTCTCTATAATAAATTCAAAATTTTTATTTTTTTCTTTAAGAAGTTTAACTACTTCTAAAAGATGAAGAAAAGATCCTTTTCCTAATATTGGTTCTGCACCGCTTATCCTAAATTTATTGCACTTTTTCTTTCTAGCTATTTCAATTAGCTTTTCAACAACTTCTTGCGGAGAAAAAAATTCTCCAAAATTTTCTGGTTTTAAATTTCTAAAATAGTTCCAGCAATAGGCACAAAGAAAGCAGCATCCAACAGTATCTGCAGTTACAATACCTCCGTAATATTGAGCAAACCTAAAACGATAATACTTTCTTTTATTGCCATACATTACAATTTTTTCAACAGCTTTAGCCCTCTCTATTGGATCAAAAGGGAGCTTCATAGAAAATTCTTCTAATTGCATTAAGTATTTTCTATAATTTTCAAAATATTGTTAAGCTTGAAACAAACTTTCATATACAAATACTCTTTTCAATAAGATAACTTAGTGAGACTATTAAAAAACTCTATAATTTTTTCTAATTTTATTTATGGTTAAAAAATCTAAAAGTATTCGCAAGACTATTACACATATGTTTCGCTCCTTAATTTCAAGGGTTAAAGAAGATACTTGCAAGTCAATTGCAGATGGAATTTTTTTAATTGGACTTGCAATAGTTTTTTATTTTGATTTTTGGCCTTGGATACTTGCACTAATAGGTTTGTATATTATAATTAAAGGAATTTGTAATCATTTTGTAAAAAGAAAGAAGAAAAGCTAAAATTTAAAAATCTAAAAACTTTTCTACCTTTTCATAGCTTAATTTTAATTCAGAAGCTAAAGTTGATATTGAAATTAAATTTGATGTTCTAAAAGATAAAGCTCTTACTAAATCTAAAAATTTTGAAGTATCGTGTATTTCAAAAAAGTTTACAACATTTTTTTCTATATAAATATTTATTAAAAATGTTTCTTAACAAAACTATTTTTTCTTCATCTCTTGCTTTTACTACTTCTGGATACCCCCAAATATTACATATTCCTTCCAATATTTTAATATTTCTTCGTTAAAAGATGGATATGAAATTTCATCTTTATCTTCTAAAAATTTCTTAAAGATTCTCTTTTTTCTTTTACAATTTTTGCTAATCCCTCATCCTTTGATAATAGAAATTCGAAAAAGTTAAAAGTGTAAAGGTTAAACAAAATAATTCTTCCGACTAAGTCTTTTAGCACATTTGTTTTTAATTCCAAAGAAGATGATCCAGAAATAAATACTTTTAAATCTTCAAAACTATCATAGATTAATTTTAACTTTTCTCCATGTTCATGAATCTTTCAAAAATTCAAATAATTTTATAAAAATTTTGGATATTTTAGTCTTTCTTTCTTGCAAAAAAATCTTTACAGAAAGGTAAATTTAAAAATTGTTTAAAAATTTTTAACATTTTAAATGTTTTTTAATAATTTTATTAAGTCCTTAAATAGGAGTAAGTATGAGTTTAAAATACCAAAGATAAGATTATCATTAAGGATTACTAGTGATATCTTTATGTTTTTTCAAAGTATAGTTATATCATGAAAATCGAAAAAATAAGAGAAAATGCAGAATATTTAGAATTTCTAGCTGCAACACTATTTCCTGAGTCTGGAAAGGAGTTCATAAGAGGTGTTCTCTTTTCACTGATAAAGGAATGTGAAAGTAATGAAACCAACGAATACTTGCTACTAATTGCTAATAAAGCGATCGAACTTATAATTGATAAAATAAAAGACTACACTCATGCGAGAAGAAAAGTTGACTCATCTAAAAGCATGAGGGATATATTAGAAGGATTCAAAGAACTTTTATTAGAAATAGGTGAACTACAAGATAATAAAAAGTATTATTCAAAGTGTATAAGGGAAAATTTAAGAGATCTCTCTAAAGCGAGGGAAAATGTAGAAGAAAAGTACATACTGTTTTTGGATTTTTGGTGGGAGAAAATTATACGAGAATCACTAGATCCTAGAAATAGAAGAGATGAAAAAATTTGTGAATTAGAGAAAAAACTTTATGAAAGATCTCTTCAATTTGAAAAAAATGTTGAAAGTCTTTGCTATCATGGAAAAGCAATTAGAGACAAATTGTATGAAAATATAGCAAATTTAATTAGTAGCGAAATAGTTATATACGCGATAGGAAGGAAATTTAAATCACCAAAAGAAGCATATGAAACCGGTTATAATCTTGTTTTAAGAAACATTATCTCTATTGTTAAACATGTGATTGAAGAAATTGAAAAATATGATGAGATTTGTATTCAATCTACAAATTTAGCAGACAGTGTCAAGAGAATGTATGAAAACCGTGATATCTCTCTTGTTTGCAGAGACTATGAAAAAAAGTAACTCTGTAGAGAGAGTATAATTCTCCATACCTATTTAATTCTTTTATGAATTGTGTTACTTCTTTATTTTCTTTTCACGTTTTTCCACGCTTGCATGTGTTTCTATAAGACTTTTTCAGAAAGTTTTTCATCCATATATTTCATAAGTATACTATCTTGTTAAACCAGTTCTTTGTCAAATTCTGGATATCTGCTCCTTTCGTATAATTGAAGAACTAGGATCGTCAGAAGTAATCATTAATACAATTAAACATTTTTCATCAACATCTTCATTTTTTAATCTTTTAATATTTCTCTATAAGCAGCTTGATTTGAAGATTTTTCTTAAGTCACAGGATTATAAGAAGGTGATAAATCATTCATTAAAGTGATAAAAATACATGCCTTGTTTTTTCTATAGTAATGCACTTTCAAGAAACCATAAAGATACAGTTCAATTAACTTCCATAGAGAATCCTCCATTAGTTTCTGTTTTTTCTTACATGCTCTATATCCTTCTCTAAATACTCATTTTTTTCAATTTTTTTGTAGAATTTCTTCCTTTTCTTTTTCCATTTTTTTATCTTTTAAACTAATTTTTTACTCTCAGTCCTATCTTTACTGTATATTTCTTGTCCTAAAAAACCTAAATGTGTTCGCTATGTTCATAAAGAAATTCTTTACATCAAATAAAAATTCAATATTTACCACTAACGTAAGATGATGCATGAAACTCTTATTTACTTTTTTGTCTAAAAAATAAGTCTGATTAAAAGTCGCTCTTTATTTACTTACAACTTTCAAAGTTGTAAAATATGCAGAGTTGAGGTATGTTATTGCTAATGATCAAAAGATATTCTAAACTAGTTGATTTTTGAATTTTTCACTTTCTTTCAATTTTACCAAAATTCAAATTTTAAATTTTCAGTAAGAACTTTTTAATCTAGCAGAAATAAAAAATTGTTAGAAATCATAAGTTTTGCTATAGAAAAATGAGAAAAAATCATAATAAAATAATAAAAATAGTTTTAGGAATTGGTTTTTTGATGCATTAATCTCTCTTAAAAAATTTTATTTGTTCTTACGAAAAACTTCTATTACGCATTATTTCTATACAAATTTCCTCATAACTCTGATTTATTTAAGTATTTAAAGTTTGATTTTCCATCAAATTTTATAAAGTTCTCTTTTTAAAATTTCTAAACTTTTTTGTATTTCTTCTTTCTTCTCAATCATTTCTTCTAACTTCTTACCCGCTTTATCTGGAAGTTTATATAGTTCGTTTTTTGCATCTCTTAATATTTCTTCTCTTTTTTGTTCCAATTCTTTTACAAAATCATCTTCAGGAATTCGGTTATATTCGGAAAAACTCTTCATCAATTGCCATATCTTGGTATTTTCATTAAGCCCATCAAAAATTTTGTTTAAAGCAGTAGAATGTTGATAACTATATTTCCACGCCTCCATTTGATTATTTAAAAATTTGGTTGCATAACTTACAGAAATCCTATTGTTTTTAACATACTCTAGTACTGTTAAAATTTCTATGATTATTGCATATGCTTCATCTAATACCTTTAAATCTCTGAGTACATCCATCGAAAAAGTAAAAGCTTCTCTTGAATAGATTTTCAATTTCTCTACAATATTTAAAATTTCGGTTGAAGATGTTTTTAACTTTCTATAAATTTCTGGAGAATTGAGAAAATCCCGGATTTGAAATGCAAAATGTAGTAACTCATAAAGGTTTTTTAGAGTTTTATATGCCTTCTCTGAACTCCTGGAATTATTTTTAATAGCAGGTTTAATAACTTTCTCTCTGAACATATGATGTCCCATTTCATGTGCTATGATAAATCTTTCATCCCACTCTTCGTAAGTTTTTAATTTTTCATTTTCTTTAATTTCACTTCTATTTAAGAAAATAATACCATCAGAAGTTCTATATAATCCATATTCTTCTAAAATTAGATTATATCTTGGTTCTTCTGGAGAAATGTATACAGCTAAAAAATCTTCATATTTGCTTTTTCCAATTATTAAATATACTTCAGGTTCTTCACTATTACTATTAACTTCATAAACAAAACCATATTCTGTTTTTCTTTCATACTCATTTCTTTCTATTTTTTTCTCAATTCTATTAATAATCTCTATAACATTACATTCTTTGTTTAGTAGATTATCACTTTCTGTGAATTTATTTTCTTCTTCAGAAAATAATAATTTATCTAAATCTTCCAAATGTTTTATATTTTCATTTCTTTCTACTTTTTCAAATTTCATACTACAATTTCGTTTCAGAAAAATATAACTACATTAACAAAAACATTCAATAATAAACATTTTCATATATTTTATAAAATTAATAAGAACTATAAACTTCTATAAAATGCTTCTGGTTTTTTAAAAATATTAGAGTTACATTGATAGAAGATTTATAAACTTTTTTTCTTAAAAATTTTAATAAAAAAGAAAATAAGAGAAAGTAAGACTACAAATACTAATAAAGATGTTGAAACATTTGGAACTAAAATAGACATCATAGTCTCTCTATTACTGATGAAAAATAGAAAACTTACAGTTACTAGTATAAGAAGTAAATATATATATCTATCGGAACCTTTGTCCCTATATTTGTATGCTCCTTCATACCCTCTTTCTATTATATTTTCAGCGAAAGTTTTAACATTTTTATACAAATCGTCAACTTCTTTAGATTTTTCAAACATTTCTCTAATTTTTGGAATTATTTTTTCTTCAGCGAATTTAATTCCGCTATCATAAGAAACTTCTTTTACGTTAGTTGAGAGTAGATGAAGTAGAATAGAGTTTTTTACTAAATAACCAAAGGAAGTTGAAAGTATAGTAGAATTTTTTTCAGCCAATATGTCTCTTGCCTCAGCTTTAAGGTCTAAAGCATATTTTACGTCCTTATTTGGATTACTTTCTATTCTCTTTCTGAAATCTTGATAGGTTGATAATAATTTATTTCTTAACTTTTCTATGCGTTCTAAATACTCATTAGTAGACTTTTCAAAAATTTTTGTATACTCTTCAATTTTCCTCTTGTAAGCTTCTAAACTACGAGAAAATGCTATATTACCTGATCTTACTTCTCTTAAAAGATCAGAGTATTCACGTGGAATTTGAGCCAAGCAAGATGTAATGTTATCTATAATTTTGGTTACAATCTCTCTACTTATTTGATTTAATTTAGCATTTTTGTAAATTTCATCTATTAAACGTTTTGCTACACCTTCGATAAACTCTTTATCTCTTTCTGGAAGATTATACAAACGAGAGGATAATTCTTTTATTATTTCTCCAATTTCATTTCCCATAATTATATTTTCACCATTCTATCAAATACTTAAAATTAGAAGAGATTTCTACCAACTTTATTATACATTTCTTAAACTCAATAAACTTCTTTAGATAAGCTAAAAATTCTAACAAGAACATAACCTAGCCTTGTCTCTTACTTTTTAACTTGAGAAAAAGAAAAATGATAATTAAAAGTAATACAGGTAAGAAAGAAAAGGTTATCAAACTAAAATTTGAAAGAACGAAAAATGTTTGTATAGATGGATGAAATAAAAAAAGAAATAATAAGCTTAAACCTGTTATTCCTAAAATTAAAAATACCCAAAGATTTGCAAAACTTTTTTCTCTTTTTTTTCTCTTTTGTTTTACAAATTCTATAAATTCCTTTTCTGTGAGGATTTCTACAGGATTTACTCCAACATCTAATATTTCTATCTTATCTTCTCTAGGTCTTACTAGTAACTGAACTCTTGATACGTAGATTTTTTCTAAACCATACTCGTAAAGTCCTTTTCTTTTTATTTCTACATTTTCTCTATATTCTGCTTTTTCTCCCTTAAATTTTACATATCCATATCTACCAATGACATAAAGATCACCTTTAAGAGGTGATATCCAACCACCACATTTCATTTCTCCATTACTAAACACAGCTAATACATGATAGTTTTTTCCACACTCTACCACAACATAGTATGTACCTTCTTTTGGTATTAAAACAGGATTTCTTTCTTTGGCAACTGATATAATTTTTTCTGCATACTTTTTTACATCTTCTTCAGTTTTCCCAATACCTAAATAATCTTTAACTTTATATAAAACTTCAATAAGTTTTTTCTCATTTATTTCAACCATAATTTATACTAAAAAACTTTTATATATACTTTTATCTTTTTTCACTACTTCAACTTCTTTCACTTTTTCATCTTTAATTATTTCAACAATTGTTTTTTCATCTTTGCAATAACTTGCAAGAATTTCGATAGCAATTTTTAAATCTTTTTCTTCTCCAATAAAAATTCCGATAGGTCCTTTACTTTTCGGTTTTAATAAAGTATATTTTTTGTATTTTTCCAATTTTTTGTTTTCTTCTTCATTCCTTCCTAAAATTAACTTTGACCTATTTATTCTAAAATGTCTACCAATTTTAAGAAGTTCTACATCTTCTAAATTAAAATTTGGATTAAAATTAATTAAATCCCTTAATCTTTTTGAAAATGATGGATCAGTTAATAAACAACCTGCAGAAGGTTTTGGAAATTTTTCAATTTTTAATTCTTTTATCAATTGCAATTGTTTTTTTCTGCTTCTACCTTTAATATCTAAAAGATTTTCTCTTTTTATCAATCCTTTCTTTTCAGCAATAGTTTCTGGTAACAATTTTGCAGATAAAGGTCTTAATACTAAACCTTCAACTTTTGCTTCCTTTTCTATTAATTTTAATTTATCTAAAGTTTGAGAAAATTTTCTTTGATTTAAAACTTCTCCTGTTGCAATAAAATCTGCATTTTCCTCTTCTAAATATTTTTTTGCAATTTTATACATGTAAATTTTGCAATCTATGCAAGGATTCATTTGTTTTCCATATCCAAACTTTGGATTTTTTATTATTTCTAAATAATCTTCCTTTGCTTCATGAACTATTACTTTTGCTTCCTTTTCTATTTCTTTCAATATTTCTTCATTTATTTTATTAAATGGAGTTTTAATTACTAAAGCGATTACTTCAATTCCAAGTCTTCTTAACATTTTATATGCTAAAAAACTATCTAATCCTGTTGAAAACAATAAAATTGCCTTTGTCATAAGTTTAAACTTTTATTTTTTATTATTTCAATTTGTTTTTTAATAATTTCTGGCAGTCCTTTCACTTCTATGCTTGAAAAACCTTTTATAATTAAGGATTTTGCTTCTTCTTCATTAAATCCTCTTGCCATCAAATACTCTATTTCTTCTCTTGAAATTTTTCCTATTGCAGCTTCATGAGTTAAAACCGCTTCTTTATTTTTAGATATTAAAATTGGATATGTTGATATTTTTGCTTTTTCAGATTCAATTAATCCAAAACATTCTATATGTCCTCTACTTAAATTTTTTCCAATTATTTTTGCTCTAGTAATTATTTCAGACTCTTCTAGAGCAATTACTCTTGAAATTATTTCTGCAGAAGAATTTTTTCCATTTAAAATAGCTTTTGATCCAACATCATATTTTGCATTATTTCTTCCAATTATCAATGAATACATGTGTGCTTTTGAATTATTGTTTAAAATTACTTTTGGATACATTTGTAAAGATGCAACTTCTGAATAAGAAATATAATAATTTATAAATTCTCCATTTTCCTCTACATAAGCTACAGTTCTTGGTCTTACATGTACATTTTTTGACCAAGAATGAATCATTGTAAATGAAGCTTTTGCATTTCTTGAAATATAAAATTCTGAAATTCCAATATGAATCCCTTCTGTTTGATGAGGAACTGTACAACCAGAAACTATGTGTGCTTCAGAATTTTTATCTACAAAAATTAAGTTATGAACCAATTGAATATTTTTTTTCAATATTAAGCAATTATAAATTGGAAAATCTACTTTTGTATTAGGGGGTACATAAATAAAATAGCCAATATCATTTCCTTTTAAATATGTTAGTGCAGTATATTTATCATAGCTAGGATCTATGATTTTCCAAGAAAATTTTTTTGCTATTTCATTTTCTTCAATCGCTTTTTTTAAAGGAATTACAATTATATTTTTTTCTTCATATTTTTTAAAAATCGCTTTTTGATTTATTTGAATATAATTGAACTTTTCTTTTTCTATTCCTATTTTTTCCGAAGATTTCTCTAAAATTTTGCTTTCTTCTTCATTAACATATTCACTAATTTTTGCCTCTTCAATTATATACTTTGAAATATCTAAATCTATTCCATATTTTGAAGGTTTTGAAAGTGCTTTTAAAATTTTATTTTCCATATTTTTCTAAAAATTTCTCATATCCATTTTTCATTATTTCTTCAACAATAGAAATATCACTGCTTAAAACTATAGAACCATTAATCATTAAATGTACTTTTGTTATTTTTTTAAGTTTTTCTAAAATATTTCCGTAATGAGTTACAAGTATTATTGTAACTCCTTTATTAATTAAATCGTTTATAATTTTTGAAAAAACATTTATTGTATCTATATCAACCCCGCTATCTATTTCATCTAATAATAAAATTTTTGGGTTTTGAAGTAAAGAAAGAAAAAATTCTACTCTTTTTCTTTCCCCACCACTAAATTCATAGAAAAGATTTCTTGATAAAAGATTTTCAATTTTAAAAGTTGAAATTAATTCTTTTTTGTTTGAATTAAATTTTTTAGAAATCTCATTTACAATTTCTTCTAGTTTTATTGTTCTAAATCTTGGAACGTTTTGAAATGCTAAAGAAATTCCCAATTTAGCTCTTTCATAAGAAGGAAGATTTGTAATATCTTTTCCTTCAAAAATTATTTTTCCACTACAAATTTTTACATGTGGCAAACCAATTATAGAAGCTAATAAAGTTGTTTTTCCAGAGCCATTTGGTCCAATTATGACATGTAATTCTCCTTTTTCAATTTCTAAATTGATATTTTTTACTATTATCTTCTCATTTACACTTACTGTTAAATTTTCCAATTTTAAGATATTCATAATATAACATTGTTATAAATTTATGAAAATATTTGTTGGAACTAGTGGCTGGCAATATGATTGGAATAAAGATCAAACTCTTGATTGGTATTTAAAAAATTCTGGGTTAAATTCGGTAGAATTAAATGCTAGCTTTTATAGATTTCCGTTTCCAAATCAAGTAAAAAGTTGGAAAAGGAAAACTGAAAATCTAGAATTTGTTTGGTCAATAAAAGTTAATAGATTAATTACTCATGTTTTTAAATTTAATGAAAAAGCGTTTGAAATTTGGAAAAAGTTTGAAAAAATTTTCGAACCTCTAAATGAAAAAATAGATTTTTATTTATTTCAAATACCTCCAATTCTTAAACCAAAAATTGCAAATAAAATAGAAGAATTTTATAAAAAAACAAAATTGGAAAATAGGTTTGCATTAGAATGTAGAAATTTAGAATGGTTTGATAAAAAATGGATAAATTGGGCAAAGGATTTAGGAATAACTTTTGTAAGTATAGATGCACCTTATTTTGAAAGTTTTCCAAGAGAAATATATTGTATAAATGGAATTGTTTATTTAAGAATGCATGGAAGAACTGATTGGTATTTTCATTATTATACAGTAGAAGAATTAAAAGAAATGAGAGATAAAATTGTTGATGCAAAATCAAAAAAAGTTTATGTATATTTTAATAATGATCATAACATGCTATTAAATGCTCAGCAAATGTTTTTAATTTTAAGAGGAAAAGAAGTAAAAGATGATAAAATTAGAAAAATTGAATCAGAATTATTTGGAAAAATAAGAAGAGCGTTTAAATAGAGTTATGAGTTGAAGGTAAAATTATGGAAGAAATTTTAAATAAAAGAGCAAAATTATTTTTAAAAGAGGCTGAAAATGATATTAAAAATGGATTTTTTGATCTTGCAGCATTTCATTTAGAGCAAGCATTACAATTAAAATTAAAGTATATTTTAGCTAAAAAATTGGATATTTTTCAAGAGCTTATATTTCCAATTTAATTGAAGAAGTTAAAAAATTATTCCAAAAATTTCTAAAATTTATAAGAAATATAAAGAAGAAATTGAAGAACTTGAAATAGTATATATTGGAGCAAGATATTTGCCAATTGAGTACTCAAAGGAAAAAGTAAAAAAATTATTAAATGTTGTAAAGGAGATTTTTAGATTTCTTGAAAAATATAATTAAGCCAATAGATATTGCAGTTTCTAGTTACTTAAAAAGAAAAAAATATTTTGAAAATTATTTTAGAATTTGTAAAAAAATAAAAAATGTTGTTAAGAAAATTGTAAAAGATAAAAATTTAAAGGTAATTGCTTTTGGAAGTGTTGCTAAGAAAACTTATACCCCATTAAGTGATTTAGATATTTTGATAGTTAGTGATAAAATAAAAAGAGATGAATATGCGAAAATAAGAGTAAAAATAAAAGAAAGTTTAAAAGATTTTAGTGCTCCTATCGAGGTTCATTTTGCAAATAATGAAATTTTTGAAAAATGGTATAAAAAATTTTTGGATAAATACGTAGAAATATAGAGTATATTATGAAATCTCTAATAGCATTTTTGCTTGTATTTTTGTTCGTTTTTCTAACTTTCGTTTTAAATAATTTTCTAAAAGAAAATGTAAGATATAAAGTAGGAGAATGTGGTTATTTTAGAACTGGAAACTTAGATAAGCCATACCAATTAAATTATGATAAAATAAGTAAAACGTTAGAAGTTAAAGTTTTAGCAAATTGCTGTACAGAAATTTCTGTTAAAAAATATAATAATGAATATTTAATTTTGGAAAGCGGAAAAATTTGCAGATGCATGTGTTATAGAAAGATTACAATTTTCGATGTAGATGAAAATTCAAGAATAATCTTTATTAGTGACAATAGAAAAAGAATACTTTCTCCAAATATAGAATTTTGTGGTTTCTCTACTTTTGGTGAATGTAAAAATGATTCAGATTGTTTTATTTCTGGATGCTCTTCTCAAGTCTGTCAATCAAAATTAGAAGAGCCAATATTAACTACTTGTGAATATAGAGAGTGCTACAATTATTTTAAGTTTAATTTATCTTGTAAATGCATAGATAATATGTGCCAATGGACTTAAATGGTTTCTACCTTTATTGATAAAATATACAGAGAGTTAAAAAAATTTAAATTGTTAGAATTGCTTAAAAATGAAAAAGAGATAGATAAAAGAATGGAAAAATTAAATGAAATTTTGATAAATTTCAATATTACAAAATGTAGCTTAAAAGATTTAGATTTTTATCAAGAAAATGGCTCTTTTTATTTAACTTATTTAATTCAAAACGATGGAATAGATTTTGGAATATGTAAGAATTTTAAGATGTGGTATAATAAAAATGGAGAGCAAAGAAGGTGCAAATTATTAGGAAATAAGCAAGTAAATTGCTTTGGAAATAAAAATAGGTGCGAATTACTTTAAAAACTTTTCCTCAATACTTTTCATATATTCTACACTTCTCTTTACATCTACAAACCTTTCTTCAACAAATTTTATATCTTCTATAGTAATTTTATCTCTTTTATTTTCCTTTGCAACTTCATATGCAGGAGCTAGTAGTTGAATTGCATGCCTTAAGCTAGTTTTTTCTCCAATATTAGTTAAATATTCTAGTGCATCTTTTTCTATTTTTATTTTTTCCTTTTCTGCTCTAATTTCTAAAATTTTTCTTATTTCATCTTTTGTATAGGGTTTTGTAGTAATTATTAGCAATCTATCTAATAAATCTAGTGGAATTCCATGGGGAGCTTCTATATCTGTACCTCTTATTTTTGTAATTCCTCTGTTTGTTGCAAAAATTAATATTGGGCAAAGTTCTTGTTCCATCGCTCTATTTAAAAATGCAAAAGTTTCAATATCTAACATGCTTGCTTCATCAATAAACACTACTCCAGGTATTAATTCGCATTTTCCTTCTTTTACCAATTCTTTTATATATTCATCAACTTGCTTTCTTATTTCTGGATCTATTTCTTTAGTTTCTCTTGCTCCAAAAAACAATGAAAATATATCGCTTCCGCTTTCTCTTGCAAATGCTAAATCTAATGCATGCAATGTTACTGGATAAATAAATTCTTTTTCTTTATATACTTCTCCAGTAGGAATTGGCAAAATAACTTCTCTAGTTATATCATAACCTTTTTCTTTTAATGCTTCTTCACTTTTTCCTAGCTTTATTATTCTTCCTAATTCAGGATCTATTTGGACAATATCTCCAACTTCTATTCCTTGCTGATAAATTTGGATTGCAAAACTTTGATCAACTTTCAAAGTTTTACTTTGATCTTTTGTTGCAATTTTTATTCTTGCTCCAATAGGAATTTGTTGATAAGGATTGTATGGATGTGGAGCATTTTCAATTTCCAATTCTTTTACTACTCCTTCATAAACTTTTCTTATTTCATGAATTCTTGCAGCAATTGCTTTTCTTAGAACTTGTGTAAGGAATTCAGTTTTTCTTATATCCGTTGAAAAAATTTCACTAGCACTTAAATGAACAAATGGAACATCTTTACCTAATTCTTTGGAAATTCCAATAGCTATTGCAGTATTGTGAACTATAATTCCACCAAATCCTG
>Ga0326760_1000566_pt1 | contig 18815 bp, 18 predicted proteins | sample GCREP_S_FD_207668 | JGI IMG/M metagenome (GOLD analysis project Ga0326760, IMG submission 207668) | Hot spring sediment microbial communities from Geyser Creek Basin, Yellowstone National Park, WY, United States - GCR.EP_S | ecosystem: Environmental > Aquatic > Thermal springs > Near-boiling... | reverse complement strand
TATAAAGCTAACGCGCCGCCTGCGGCGCCGCGTCTCTCAGATATATGCCGTAGGTCCTCAGCAACGCCACGTGCAACGCCGTCATTACTGCATATACGCCCAGCGCGGCGGCGGCTAATCCGTTGATCTCCGCATGTCGATACAGCTCGGCCATCAACCCGGCGAGGAGGCTACCGACGCCTATGCCGAGGCCCAGCATCACGCTGTATATGCCCATGGTGGTGCCTCTGTATCTTATATCTGCCTCGTCGCCGATTAAGGCAAGTATACTAGGCCCGATGGCGGAGGTCAAGAAGAGGAGCGGCGCCGTGAGCGCCACCGCCTCCACGGGGCCGAGGCCGAGGTGGAGCGCCGCGTTGAGCACCACCAAGGCCAGAAGGCCGCCGACCAGCCCCAGCCTGAAGGTCTTTACGCGGCCCCACCTGTCTGCAAGCCTCCCGAAAAAGATAGCCCCGGCGCCGAGCACAGACAAAGCCCCTACGAAGAGGAGACCCACCACCAGACTCTTGCCGATTCTCTCCACGATGTGGCTCACGACGCCACTGCTGCCGACGCCCTCCACCTGCAGAACTCTCGGCGCATACATGCCGAGACCGATTATGGTGGTTAGAGCAAACCAGACAGGCAACAGCAACACTGCTGACGGCGGCAGGACGGAGAGGAGGAACTTGCCTCCTACAGGCGCCGCGGGCCTCGTCTCGGGGAGGAACTTGGCGAAGATCGGCGTTGCGGCTGTCGTAAGCAACGCTATCGTCAAGTAGGCGGCCGGGCCCGTGAAGACCGTGTAAAGAAAGGAGCCCAGGAGGTAGCCGACGCCGTAGCTTCCCAGGTTGATGAACTCGAAGCCGCCCATGCCGAGGCCCCTGTTTCTAACCTCCGTGAGGTCAGTGGCCATGGCGAGAGACGCCGTTAGGATAAACGCCGTGGTGAACCCAATCACGCCGTTGAGCAAGGCCTCGAGCCAAGGCGCCTCGTGGGTGTAGAAGGCCCATGCCAGGAGGAGCATGGCCAAGGACCTCACGAAGTAGCCCGTCACCAGCGTCGTCTTGCGGCCTAACGTGTCGGACCACCGGCCCGCTATTAACGCGCCGAGGGCCTCCAAGAAGGGGTACGCGGCTAGGACGATGCCGGCTTCGAGATTGCCGCCGCTCGCCAGCTTCACGACCAAGAAGGCGCTTGCCCCCGAGCCTATACGCGCCACGAAGATGGGGACGTAAGACGCAGTAAGCCTCACGGCGTCTCCTCAGCTCCCTATTTAAAACTTTCTACAGACCCCCACAAGAGGTCGTGTCGAAATCTAAAAGCCTCCCGAGTCCGCGTATCAACCACCTCAAATTCGTCGTTGACGGGCTTTACGAGATACGGCCCCACCTTCTCCGGCGTCTGGCCGGCCGTCGACAACGCCACGTACATAGCCGCGGCCATCAAAGGACCTCTTAGCCTTGGGCAAAAAGCCAAGGCAGTCCTCCCATTTACTACAAATTCGCCGAGACGCCTCATGAGCTCTTCCAACGCCTTGGCGTCGTCGAGAAGTTCCACGGCCCTCAACGCCCACTTGACCGCGATGCCGAACTCGATCCCCACCCGGGCGAAGAACCACGCGTCGCTCATATTCGCCGCCAGCTTAGCCCTCTGAGCCTCCAAAAGTTTGAGCTGCTCTGTGGAGTAGCCCGAGCTGTCGCCCCCCATCAACACGTTGATGTACTCCTTGAGAAGCCGCCAGCCCCCCGGCCCCAGCCGCTCTTCAAAGGCCTCGTCTACCGCCTCCCCAACCCAGTCTATCAACCTCCTCAACCCCTCTCTCCAGGGGGCAGGCCCGTCGCAACCGCAGTCTCTGCTCCACCTCCCCAACCCGTGGGGACAGCTCCAAGAGGTCCGCTCCACTATCTCCACCTCGCCCCGGTACCCCCTCTCATACAGCCTGCCGAAGTTCGCCAGCTCATCTCTGTGATTAGCGATAAACTGCGCCAGCATCTTCTCGGCGCCTCTCTGGTGGTGGCCGAAGGTCTCGCCGTCTAGGGCAACCACCACGTCGCCAGATGCGCCCCTCAGCGCCTCGACAAACCGCTCAAAGCCCCCGAAAGCCAGCTCGTTAGAGAGCCTCTCATCCCGCACGAAGACGGCTATGCTTCTGCCGCTGGGCAGAACCACCTTGTAGGGCCCCCCCGTCCTCCCTCCCCTGACCTGGCTCTGGGTGAGGACGGTATACGCGATGCCGTTGTCGGCAAGCACCTCAAGCGTCTCGAGGTCAACCGCCATCTCCGGGAGCCACATGCCCTCGGGGCTCCGCCTAAAATGCCTCTTGAAATACTCCACGCCCCAGTAGACCAAGACGTCGCGGTCGCGCCGCGGCACCAGCGGCAAGATGACGTGGTAGTAGGGGTGCGCCACGGCGTTGCCGTAGCCCCACCTCTCCAGCCCCGCCTTATCCGCCTCGCGGAGGGCCATGTACACCATGGGCCGGCTCTGCCTAAGCCAGCTCAGCAGGGTCGGCCCCACGTCGAAGTTGACCCAGCTGTAGTTGCCAAGCTCGGCGTTTGGCTCGTAACACTCGTGGGAGATCCTCTCGTTCCAATGCCTATACGGAGAGGCGGAGGGCTCAGGGAATATCATCTCAAGCCAGGGATCTGCCCTCTCGGGCTGGTAGAGGTGGAGGTGGAAAACAATCACACAAAACAGCCGACGTGAATTTAAAAGACCAGCTTCCCAGCCCACAGCGGCCGCGGCCTCCGACAGCCCCATAGGCTAGGTGAAGCGTTGCATAATACACAAAATACAGCGACAGATGCAACGGATCAGGCACATACTCCCTATCCACCGCGTAGGGCATAAACACCGACACAAAAACCAACAAATTCGTCAAAACCACATACAGAAACACGTACAACAAAAGAGAGAAAAGCCTCCCCCTGCCAACCCCCAAGGCGGCCGCCGCCACAAACCCGCCAACAAACCCCACAAAAACCCCAACAGAGGGGTGAACCACAGCCGCAAACAGAAACGACACAGGGGAAAACCCACCCCCACAAGAAGTGCGCCCCTAGAAAAGCCACTTCCTCGACATAGTTTAAAGCCGACGAGTATATAAACCTAGCGCCTGCGTAGGTCTGCGTCTTATGCGGCTTGCCGCATTGTATATAAACTGTACATAACTACTCGCCGTGGAGCCCCTACATGCCTTGGCGATCGCCACGGCCGTATACGCCGTCTTGCTGGCGGTGACGTATGCAGTAATGGTGTTGAAGTCGCCCCAGCCCTACAGAAGGCCGAGGGCCAGGGAGGTCGCGGCGCTTCTGCTAATCCTGGCGGTTTTCTTCGCCCTTGGCTACCTCCTCCTGGTAGGCCTCGGCTAGTCCCTGTATAACGACCTCGGGGTCGTCGGGGCCTACGTATTTTGCGTTGATGAGCTGGACCCCGCCCGGGAACTGGAAGTAGACGAACTCGCATACCCCTCTGAGGAGCGGGCGCCTCCTTACGTAAATCCTGTACCGCTCGCCGATCTGCAGAACCTCGGCGTCGGGGGAAGGCGCCGAGACATCCTTAAAAATGTCCAACGAAGCTACATAGTTGCCGTCTTCCTCCACAATACGTGCCCTAGGCTCACCCCTCTCGTCTGTATAGATCCTGATCAGAGGCATGGGAGGAGGGGTCGGGGTAAATAAATATGAAAAAGGAAGAGGGGGAATAGGGGGTTGGGGTAAAGACAAAACTGTTTTTACTTTAGATCTGTTCCACCTCGGCGACTGGGCCCCTCCTTCTGTTCACCACGAAGTAGAGGCCGACCGCCGATAGGCCGCCTGCGGTGGCTAGGGCGTCTAGCATCGTGATGGGGACGCCGCCGACCACGGCCACTATAGGCGTCTTGATTATCTTCTCAGTGTCGCCGTTGACCTCAACCGTGTCGCTGACCTTCACCCTGCCGCCCACGTCTACGTTGATCTTGTAGGTGCCGGCTAACATGTCTGGGAACTTCACAACGCCAGCGTTGTCGGTCTTGCCGGAGGCGGGGAATCCGTCTACAGACACGGAGGCCTCGGCGATGGGCTGGTTTAACACGCCGACCACCACCACTTTCACCTGGTAGATGCCGAGCGTCACCGGCTGCGGGTCGGCTATCAGCGAGTTCACAACCACCTGCGCCGCCTTGACGCCCTTGTAGCTGATGTCCACGGTGAAGGGCTCTGGTCTATACACCTTAACCTCCACGTAGCCGGCCGAGGCCGCGGCCTCAAACTTGTCTGCAACGGCCGACAGATGCGGCACCGGCCTGCCCTTGGTGTCTGCCACCGGTATCCGCATAGGCCTCCAGCTGATCATAAAGGTGTAGGCACCGGTCTCCTTGGTGTCGCCCATCTGCACCACCATATAGGCCTGTCTGCCGTCCGGCGAAATGGAGGCAACCCTCACGCCGCCGCCCCAAACCAGCTTCACGTCAGTGGCGTTGGAGATCATGGCGTTACCAGGAGTCCTTATTGCCACTACCCTGGCCAACTCGGGCAGTTGCAACACCACGGCGGTCCACTGTCCGTCCGCCACGTCGACGTCTGTGAGGTTCACCAGCGCCCTGTCAGGAAGCCACTTCACCCGGGCCTCCCTGTATACGATCGGTATGTAGATCACGTTGACCGTGCTGGGGAGGCTCGTCGTGATCTTAAACTGCTCGCCGTACACTATGGCAATCTTGTACCGGATGTTGAAGTTCCACACAGGCGGGATCAGGTAGGAGACGCTCCTCACTATTATGTTCTGGTTGACGTCTGTCACTGTATCCACCAGCCCGCCCTGGATGGCGATGTCGCCTGTGATGTCCTTGCCTATTAAGTTGGCGTCGCCAGTGTAGGCAAACACCACGTAGCCCAGCAACCTCCAGTCCTGGGGCACGCCGACTTCGGCGCCGGTGACCGCGAATTCGCCGTTAGCCGCCACGGTGGCGGTCTGCTTGGACAAGCTCTTCACAAGCATGGCGGCGGGCAACGGCTGGCCCTGCGCGATCATGATCTTGTACTTCCCCGGCGTGTTTATCTCAACCACCTTAGGCTCCACCCTGTACACCGTGGCGGGGGTGCCGTCCGGCTTCTCAACGGCCTTTATCACAAAGGGCGCATAGGGCTCGATGGTGAGCCGGGCCATGGCGTTGAAGCCCTGTGCCAGCTTGCCGTCGGGCACGTTGATCTCGATAGTGGTGTCTCCGTTGAGCGGGACGTAGCTGGCCTTCACGTAGGTGTAGGTGACCCTCACCTTGACCTCTATTTGGTCCTTCGCGGTGTTTACCAAAGTTATCTTAGAGACGTCAGGCCCCGCGTATACGGCAGAGACGAAGCCGTTTTGGTCGAAGGTCTTGCTGAGTTGTCCATCGGCGCCTATCTGCACAGAGGGGTAGGCGCCTAGGAACTCGATCTTCATACCGGCGTACACATAGCCCTCGCCTGGGGTGACGTACGGCTTCGCCAACGTGGCGAAGCCCGCGCCTTGTATCTTAATTGTGGTCTCCTCCACCTTGTAGGCTATTTGTTCGAGTTTTGCGGTCGGCGGAATCACCACCGTCGTTGCGGCTAAGAGCAACGCCGCCAATCCAAGCGTGATTAGGAATGTTTTTGTCATGTAGGGTAGACGCGCCCCCTTTTTAATGACAATACGCAACAACAGATTCAAACTAGAGAGATATTTTGGTAATACACAGCTGATTTATAAATAACCCCCCGCGCCCTCTTCGCCGTGTTTACAGCTCTCCTAACCGCGCGGCGCGGAGGAACCGGCGTCGCGTGTACTCAGCCCTGTTTCCTCACTCCCATGAGGCCCGCCGGGGCGGGGCTCAGCGCCCCGTCTCCTCCAGCCACCTCACTATGGCCTCTGCGAGCTCGGCGAAGCGGGCGAAGCCGTTTAAATGTTCTCTATAGCACTCTATCATTATATGGCCGTTCTTCTTGCGGCGTATCCTCGGCTTTACGCCCGTCAGTGTCTCTAACAAGGCGGCGAGAGAATACGTGAGACTGCTTTAACCGCCCTCCCCTTTGTATTTTCGCATAAAAATTGGCGTCTTAAGCGTACACTTAGTAGCCGTTTGCCGAGTACTTGCCGCCGAGATCTGCGAGAGATTTGGCAGGAGACGGCCGAGAGGGTCGAGACGGTCGCCCCGCCTCCGGGCGCCGCGGGTCGCAGTTAGATGCTTTATAGGTATTACAACTGGGCCAACCTGCTGAGGTATTCCCAGTACGCGTCTAGCTCCTTCTCAATCTCTGCAATTTCTTGCTCCGTCAAGTGGGCAAATCTTCCCTGTAGCTTTAAATACTCCTTTAGCGGCCTCCTCTTCGATTTGTCTAGGTGGTTGTTGCTGGGCGGGTTCAGCTTCAGCTTGCCGTGGTCCCATTCATACAGCGGGAAGTAGCCTGTCTCCACCGCAAGCCTCGCGATCTCGACGGTCTTGTTCTCGGGGTAGCGCCAGCCTGGCACGCAGGGCGCGTATATGTGTAGGAAGGTGGGGCCCTCCTCTGTGTATTCAAGCGCCGTCTTTATCTTGTTGACCATGTCTAGTATGTACGCCACGCTGGCTGTGGCGGCGTATGGCACCCTGTGGGCCGTCACGATGCCCATGATGTCTTTCTTCCACTGGATCTTGCCCTTCACGGCAGTGCCCACCGGCGTGGTTGTGGTCCATGCGTACTTCGGCGTGGAGCCGCTTCTCTGGATGCCCGTGTTCATGTAGGCCTCATTGTCGTAGAGTATGTAGAGGACGCCGTGCCGCCTCTCGAGCATGCCGCTTAGCGACTGTAGCCCAATGTCGTAGGTGCCGCCGTCGCCCGCGATGACGACCACCTTGGTGTCGCCGGCGTCCCACATGCCTTTTCTTTTGAGGGCCTTTATGGCGGCCTCCACTCCGGACGCCACCGCGGCCGAGTTCTCGAAGGCGACGTGTATGTAGGGGTGCATCCAGGCGGTTTCTGGATACGGGGTGGTGGTCACCTCCACGCAACCGGTGGCGTTGGCTATGACGGCGTTTGGCCCTATAGTTTTCGTTATCCACCTCATGGCTATGGCGGCGCCGCAACCGGCGCACATCCTGTGGCCGGGGGCAAAGAGCTCCTCCCGCGGCAGGTCCTTTAGGGTTTTGTAGTACACCTTCATGGGCGCACTCCCATGAAGACTACTTCTTTATTGGGCCGCTCCTTCAACATGGTATATATTTTGTACATATCCTCGACGTACATAGTGCGTTGTCCTATGCCGTGGATTACACTTACCGCCGGCTTATCTACACCATGCATGAACATGGCGGTGGCTACGTCCTTGTAGAGAGGCCCTTCGGCGGGGCTACCGAACATTATAGCTCTGTCTAACACGGCGAAGGCCTTGACTCCCTCCAGGGCTTTCAGCAGATCCATGGTGGGGAAGGGCCGGTACAGCCTCACCCTGACCACACCCGCGGCTATGCCTCTTTCCCTCGCCATATCCGCCGCAGCTTTTGCATTGCCGTAGGCCGCTCCGCCGTAGGTCACTACGGCGTAATCCGCGTCTTCCATGCGGTACGTCTCAACTACTCCGTAGCTTCGGCCGAACTTCTCGCCGTAGAGCGCGTCCACGTCCTTAACCAGCTTATAGGCTTCTCTTAAGGCGGTTGCCTGTTGATACTTGAACTCGTAGTACCAGTCGGGGGAGGCTAGGGGGCCCATGGTGACTGGGCGCTTGGGGTTGAGGGTGTACGGCCTCTGCGGCCTGGGCAGGAACTTCCTTACCTCCTCCTCGTCGTTGAGCTCCACGGGCTCTACGGTGTGGCTCACGAGGAAGCCGTCGTAGGCGACCATGGCCGGCAGGTTCGCCGTCTCGGCGACGCGGTAGGCCTGGATTATGGTGTCGTACACCTCCTGCGCAGACGCTACAATGTAGATTATCCAGCCTGTGTCTCTGGCGTTCATGACGTCGCCGTAGTCGTTATGTATGCTGATGGGCGCAGACAAGGCCCTGGCGGGCACAGCCATGACTATAGGCAGTCTTATGCCACTTGCTATGTGCAAGTTCTCATGCGCCAGCTCTAGGCCCTGGCTGGAGGTCGCAGTGAAGACTCTGGCCCCCGCCGCCGAGGCCCCCACCACTGCGGAGAGGGCGCTGTGTTCAGACTCCACGTGTATAAGCTCTGCGTTGAGCTCGCCGTTTGCCACAAACTCAGAGAGCTTCTCAACGATTGTCGTCTGAGGCGTTATGGGATACACCGCGATAACGTCGACGTCGGACGCCTTCACGGCGTACGCGGCGGCGTAGTTCCCCGTGAGGGCTTCTACCAGTTTAGTCTTCTGCATCATGGAGCCTCCGGCACCATCTCTATAGCCTTGGTGGGGCATTCGTTCGCACATATGCCACAGCCCTTACAGTGGTCGTAGTTGATTTCATACTTCGTGTCGTAGGTCCTTCCGTTTACCTTAAAGACGCCTTTTATCTCCACTATGGTGCCCTCCGGACAGTAGAGCCAGCAGAGCTGGCACCTGACACATCTGTCGTCGTGTATTACCGGCTTGAGAGTCCTCCAGCCTGCCGTTTTGTTTCTCCTGGTGGAGCCGGGCTCCGGAATTACGGCGCCTATGGGGAGCTCGGAGGCTCTGGGGAGGTTGCTCATAGCTCCTTAGTCTCTTGATATGCCAATTCTACAAGCTTCATGTTTAGGTCGTAGAGCCTGCCTGTGAAGTACTTTTTCAACGCCTCAGCCACCGAGTGGAGGGTCACAACGCCTGTGGCCTTCACCACGGCGCCTATCAGCGCGGTGTTGACTACTGGCCGCCCTAAAATTTTCATCGCCAACGAAGTTGCATCTACGTAATAAGTCTTTTGGGGGGCTTTGTAGACGCCGTTTACCACGAGTATCGTGGTGGGCTTCGCGCCTTCCAGCGGGTTTTCGGCTTGGAAGAGGGACTGGTCAGCCACCACGACGACGTCTGGGTGGAGGACTGGCTCCCTGATGTATATGGGCTTGTCTGACACACGTAAGTAGCTCTTTACGGGGGCCCCTCTCCGCTCAGGTCCAAACTCGGGGAACGCTTGGGCGTATTTTCCCTCCAGTATGGCGGCGGTGGCCAGCACCTGGGCTGCGGTCACCATGCCTTGTCCGCCCCTCCCGTGGAAACGGAACTCCATAATTCCCATGTCCACATATATCTACCATTATTTAACCTTATCTATTTCGCATCTGCCGAAACTTTTTTCTAGCACTTAATACGTGTCTTCTATGAGGTGCATATTCGTAACGAGAGATAGGTTCCCCTCTTCTATGTATAAAAAGCTGGAGGAGGTGGGGAGGGTTGAGGTGCATCCTTATGGCGAGTCGCCATGGTCGACTAGAGGCGTGCCCAAGGAGGTGTTGAGAGACGCGGCGCGGCGGTGCGACGCTCTGGTGATCTACATAGGCGATCTTGTGGATAGAGAAGTTTTAGACGCGGCGGAGCGGCTTAAGATTGTCTCTACCGTATCCGTCGGCGTGGATCACATCGACGTGGAGTACGCCAAGAGGAGGGGCGTCGCCGTGGCGCATACGCCGTACGTGTTGGCGGATGCCGTGGCGGATCTGGCGGTGGGTCTCCTAATCGCCGTGGCGAGGAAGATCGCGTTGGGGGATAGGCTGATCAGAGAGGGGAAGGCGGCGCCTGTGTGGGGCAGTCTCATGGGCGTGGATTTAAAGGGGAAGAGGGCGGGCATCGTGGGGTTGGGGAACATCGGCGTTGCGGTAGCCCGTCGGCTTTTGGCCTTTGGGATGGAGGTGGTGTATTGGAGCAGGAGGAGGAAGCCCGAGGTGGAGTTTGCCCTGGGCATAAAGTACGTAGACCTCGACGAGCTTTTAGCGACCAGCGACTTCGTCGTGGTAGCTCTCGCCCTGACGCCCGAGACCGAGAGGTTTTTCGACCGTGAGAAGTTCGGCAAGGTAAAGAGGGGGGCCTTCTTCATCAACGTGGGTCGTGGGAGGCTTGTGGACACCGAGGCCCTCTTGGAGGCGCTTGAGGATGGGCGGCTCGCCGGCGCCGCCCTCGACGTCTTCGACGTAGAGCCTTTGCCGCCTGGCCACAGGCTTGCCAGGCTGGACAACGTGGTGTTGACTCCGCACATAGGCTCGGCGGCTGTGGAGACACGGGAGCGCATGGCGGAGCTCGCCGCAGAGAACGTGGTGGCGTTTTTCAAGACGGGGAGGCCGCTCTACGCGGTATAGCTTAAAAAGAGGAGTCGAGAGCTACATATGCGCGTCTTAATCCCAGTGGACGAGGCCAGGGGGTTGGATTCGCCTATTTCCGACGAATTCGGCGAGGCGCCGTTTTTCCTTGTTGCGACCGACGGCGGGGAGCTCGAGGTGTATAGAAACGAGGAGGTGATCCAGGGACGTGGACATAGGTGGGAGGAAATCCTCCAGCTCAAGCCAGACGTCATCATCACACGGGAGATCGGGAGACCGGCATACTATGCCTTTAGGGCCAGGGGCATTAAGATATTCCTTGCCGAGGGCGCCACGGCGCGTGAGGCGTTGGAGAAGTGGAGACGCGGCGAGCTTCGGGAGTTCCCCCCGGAGCTCGTACACGAGCCTAGACACGGCCGCCACAGAGCCAATTGACGTCCCAGCCGACACATAGACTACGCGGGAGACCGGCCGCATAGGTTCTTCCGGCGATAAAGAGACTTGCGCAAAGGCGGAACTTTGTCTACTGATAAAGCTGAGGGGACATACGGCGCCTCGTGCTTGCCGCCGCTTGTGAGAGTTTACGCCCATAGCCCACGCCATGCGGGCCTTGCAGAGGCCTTTCAGGCGGCCCGAGGCGCTGGCCGCATCTCGGGGCTAATGTGGAGTCAGCCGAACACTAGTTTGTCTAGGTGTGCCTTGTATCTTATCCACCATTCGTAGTAGTCGTCGTAGTCTTCGAACTTCCACTCTTTGGCCCCCAGCTCGGCGGCTAGCGTAGATACGAGGTCCCTGGCCCGTTTGCTTTCCCAGGGCATGGGCTCGGCGCTGGCGAGTTTAGCATAGTAGGCGATGTCTCTGTAAAGGCTGGGGGTGGGGGGTTTTACGCCGATTAATCCGTAGAGGTCTGCAAGGACGGGCTCCGCCCAGCCGCGGTGGAATCTGCATATGCCTGCGTTGTCTATGTAGGCTTCGGCCACGGCGCGTTCGTATGCAGACTTGGCGAATTCTTCCGGCGGCATGAAAGTGGGGTTGTAGTTGGTCCAGTACCTCCCTTGTATGTACATGGGGGCTATTAAGCCGGGCGCCCAGTAGAAGTTGGGGGTCATGTAGCCCTCGGCGCCGAAGGCGGCGTAGACAGCCAGGTCTCTAAAGCGGTGGCCTACGGCTCTCACTCTGTCTTGGAACTTTTTCTCGAGCTCGCGGGCGGCTTTTCTTATGCCGTTTTTGGCGATGAGCGTAAGCACCTCTGTGGCGTTGTTTACGAAGTTCTCTATCAGCCTGGCGGCAAGTTTTGCGTTTTTCTTGGAGTCGTCTACGGGGTTAAACTTAGAGGGGTCGAAGGCGGGCGTGTCGTCTATGCCCACCTCCTCGGGTTTGAGGAGGCCCGTGTACACAGCGTCGAAGAGCCAAGCCACTAGATGCCCCATCTCTATTGCGTCTAGGCCTAGCCTGTCGATTAAGTCGATTAGGGGCACCGCTTCCTCGAAGAGGTAGTTGCCTATGAAGGGCCCCACGGCGTGGAAGGACTCGTAGTCTACCTTCTTTCCCCGCCACACCTTTTTGCACACGACGGGGCAGGGCTCGCCGCAGTTGTACCAGCTCTTGGATTTTTCAAATACCTCCTTCTGGAACGGCTTCCAGAACAGCTCTTGGATTAGGTCTGCGTGTTTAATCCTTTCCTCCTTGGGCATGTATATCGATTGGTAACCGAAGAGCGGAAGCAGGTCGCGGTAGTGGGGATAGTTGACGCCGAAGGTACCTCCTGTGCCCATCTTGGGGTCGAAGCGGTATTTTACAGTCTTCTCGTTCAGCACATCGATATACGCTTTGCCAGTTTTAGCCTTGAAGAGGCTGTTTATGGCCTCTACGTCGACTACCTTTTCGTACAGCGGCCTCTTGGGGCCTCCCACCACTATCGCCGCCACGTTGTGGCCTTGCGCAAGCGCCGTGCCGGGGCCACCCCTCGCCGCGAAGTCCTCGGCGCCGAGCTTAAACTCGCCGCTCCGCGCATCGACGTCGACGGAGACCACCGCGCCGTTGTATGTGGTGTAGGCAGCCGGGCCCACCACAAGAGCCCGCGCGTCGTTTTCCACGAAGAAGTCTCTATGTTCTCTGTAGAGGCTTTTTATCACCTCGTAGGCGTCGCCTGGCCGCACCTCCGCGAATCTCACCTCGCCCCGGGATATGAAGAGGGCGGTGGGCCTAGGCGCTTTACCCACCACGGCCACCGCCTGCGCCCCCATGCCCATGGCCTTGTACGCGGCGCCTCCCAGGGCAGAGACGTGAAGCGTCTTTGTCTGTGGACTCTTGAAAATGAAGAGGAGGCGGTGGACTCCGTATAGTCTTCCGCCCACAAAGGGGCTGTAGCCGAAGACGACGGGCACGTCTGGCGAAAGAGGATCTAGACGCCAGGTTTCTCGTTCTTTGTGGACGATTAGACCGGCCTCTAGGGGACCTGAGGCGTCAAGCTGTTTTACGGATTTGCTCTGTTTTTCTACGTCTATTTCGAGTAATATCACAAAGAGAGGTGGGTGTTACCTAATAAGGTTTTTGCTGTTGTTGAGTATACTCAGTGAACCCGATAACACTTATAAAGTATAGACATATACTTGTCTGTGAAGGTGAGGAACCTCTTAAAAGATGCCATTATTTCATGTCGTGAAGATGAGCCTCTGGAGTGTGCTGTGGCTAAGATGTACGCGACGAATGTGGGAAGTGTCGTCGTGGTAGATATGGCCGGTAAGCCTGTGGGTATTGTGACAGAGCGCGACATCGTTAGGTTCCTCGCCCAGGAGGTCGACTTCAAAACGCCGCTGGGCCAAGTGGCCAAGAAGAGTCTTATCACGGTCTCCCCCGAGGACTCGATAATTTCTGCTACGGTTAAAATGATAGAAAGCAATATACGCCACATGCCGGTGGTCGAAGGCGGGCGGGTGGTGGGCGTCATAAGTATTAGAGACGTCTTAAGAGCGTTGTTAACCGCCGAGGCGTTTCCCTAGGCATATTTAACCTCACCATTTTTCTAGTCTCATGTCGAAAACCCTTCTTGCCAGAGAAGTCGTTAAATTTGTAAAAAACGGTATGGTGGTGGGGCTGGGGTCGGGCACGACAGCACGGGAGTTCATCAAGACGCTTGCTGAGGTCGGCCCCAGCGACGTGGTGCTCGTGCCGACCTCTGCCGACAGCGAAATTCTGGCCGTGGAGCTTGGGCTAGGCGGCCTCCTCAGGCCTCTGTGGGCCGTGGACAGGATCGACCTCGCGGTCGACGGCGCGGATGAGGTGACACGCGAGAAAATCCTGCTGAAGGGGCGCGGCGGGGCCTTGCTGAGGGAGAAGCTTGTGGACTACGCGGCGGAGCGGTTTGTGGTGTTGATAGAGGAGCACAAGCTTGTGGATAGCATCCCGACGCGGAACCCCGTGCCCATAGAGGTCGTGCCGTGGGGCTGGCGGCATGTGGCTCGGGAGGTGGAGAGGCGGTTCGGCGGCGTCGCCAAGCTGAGGCAGGACGGCGGCAAGCTCGGGCCTGTGGTGACGGACAACGGGAACTACATCCTTGACTGGACCCCGCCCTCTGCGTTGGACCCCTCGGCGGAGGACGCGCTTAAGCTTATCCCCGGCGTCGTTGAGACGGGCATCTTTAGCAAGCGGGGAGACGCGGTGGTCTTGGTGGCCCGGGAAGACGGCAAGATATACATGCTCTAATTCTCGATATATACTACCTCGTAGATATATACAGAAGGCTCCGTGGAGTTCAACGTCAAGCTGGCGTAGTGAGACGCCGTGAAGCTCACAGAGAGGCTTCCGCTTGCGCATCTAAGCGGTGTCTTGTCCCTCAGCGTGTACTCCCCAGTCAGCGTGCCTGTGTATGTACCATTTCCTGTCAAGTGGCCGTACACCACCCCGCTGAGCGCCGCGCCTCTTGGGACTAGGGGCTTCAACGTGTCGTAGACGGTGGAGGTTGTTAGGTCGAACGACGTCGATTTGATGCGCTGGACGGTCTCTATCAGCTCCGTGGGCCTCAGCCAATCCACCGCGCCTGCCGCGCTTCGACGCAGAAAGGTTATGTTGTACCGAAATAAGTCGCCCTGGAAGGCCCAGCTGTAGTTCAGCCTCTTGAGGAAGGTCTTCGTCTTAACTTCCTCCATGGCTCTTCCGAAGGCGGGCCCCAGCTCTCTGTACCTCTCGACGTCTAGCGTCTTCACGGCTTCTTTCGCCATCTCCTCTGCCGCGGTGCAGACCGTGTGGTTAAGTTGGCTAGACAGTGAATACCACTGGTCCAAGGTCAGCTTCGCCAGTCGGTAGGCATCCAGCGCTTTGGAGTATGCGTCTGTCAACACAGCGAGCGTCCCAGCCACGGCGAGGAGCGTGAGGGTCACTACAGCGAAGAAGATAGCCCACCACACCCACTAGCAACCATTAAAGGCAGCTATAGCTTTTAAATATGGATGGGGGCTCTGTCGTGATAGAGCTGGAGAAGCCTTGGAGAGACCCCGAGGGGTATCGGCGGGGCCGCCTCCTGGAGGCTAAATACGAGGCGGAGCTCGCGCTGAAATTCTTGGAGGAGGGTCTCTACAGAAACGCCGCAGGTAAGGCGTTCCAGGCGTGGAAGGCGTTGCTGGCCGCGTTAGCCGTGGAACACAGAGATAAGTTGGCAGAGAGGTTTAAGGGGGTTAGGACCACTAGAGACGGGCGCCGGGTTCACCTGGCGGATTTCGTGGTGGCGTTTATGCCCACGGGTTACATGCTCGCCGTGGCCAAAGACTTGGAGGGGGTCACAGCTCTGAGTCTATACGACTTGACGAACTTGGCCCTGAGCCTCCACGAGTTTCAATACAACGGCCTAGACAAGTCGGGAGTCTACAGCAGATACCCCTTCATAGACCTCGTCGTAGAGGACATAAAGAGGGTGATCAACGCCGTCTTTGAAATCCTCAGGAAAGTCGGCGCGACGCCAAATACATAAGTAGGCAACCAGCTAGGGTGGCCGAGTAGGCCATGCGACGCAAAGCCGCCGCTTGTGGTAAAAGGCGCCATGTACATAAATCCAGCTACGCCAAATAAGGCCCTATTTAATGCGTAGCAGGCTACTAAACCGGAAGAGTAGCCGATGAAAGCGGTCGTCACGCCGCTGGAGGCCAAGCCAAGACGGCAAAAGGATGGAGCTGAAAGAGAGATGCCCAGAACAACCGCAGAGAGCCCTACGGCGAGGAATCCCCTCCTCCATCTGCAGAACCTGAACCTACAGACGGCGTACAGCTCTATCACTCACCTAGCCACCCCGTAGATAGCCACACAGCGGAAAGCCAAAGCGTCGCCATCAGCCACGCCACATATCCAGGCAGGAAGGACTCAGGATAAGATATGCCCAACAGCTGGGACGGCTCATTTAGCAAGTGAGAAGAATCCCGTTACGACCGACAGCTAGAGAAAAACCCCGCGCTATAAGTTTCAACTTGCCAGATGTCATGTATAACTTTAAAGGAAGTAGCTCCAGCCCCGCCACCTCAGAGGTTCCCCTCTCCACCACACCACGCCGTTGCCCTCGGCGACCTCCGCAAACTCGACGTAGGGGCTCTCTACGGGACAGCCGCGTCGCACTGCAAAGACGGGGAGGTACTCCTCCCCGCCGTTGAAAACCACCTCCTCCAAGTCCAGGCCCCTCTCCACTGCGAAGGCCTCCACCTCCGCGGCGGCGGGGAGCCTTTTGACGACTATATTCACGCCGCGTGCCATAGACCAAAGCACGTCTGCGAGTCCGTCTGAGGAGTCCATGGAGGCGGTGACGCAGTGCGGCGGGGGCAACGGCCACAGCGGCGACGGGCGGCGCAGGGCCTCTACACCTTTTCTCACGGCTGGGTGGTCTTCCCTCCAGAACCTATATGCAAGGCTTGTGTAGCCGAACTCCGGTATTGTGACAAGGACGTCGCCCGGCCTCGGCACGCGGCCTAGCCTAAGCGTAGACCTGCCCACGAGGACGACGTCCACTACCACATCGCTACCCCGATTTAAGTCACCTCCGACGTACACAAGAGAGAAGTAAGACGCCGCTGCCTTTATCCCGGCGATGACCTCCTCGGCTATGGCGAGGTCGGGCGCCGTGACGGATGCCAGGAGGTGCCGGGCCTCGGCATACTTCACCCGCATGTCGCTGTAGGCCCCGGCGACATTACGCCAGCCGAAGTCGAGCCAGCTCTGGAAGGGCAACTTGGAGGTGGAGGCCGCAGAGCCGTCGATCTTAAGCGCAAGTCCGTCTACGTATACCACGTCGTTCTCCTCAGCCCCCAAATCGGAGAGAAGACGACGGAGAAAGTCTTTCTCGGCCGGCTTAACTGACATAAGCGCGGGGGTCACAGCTGTGAAGTAGATGAGCCAGCTCGCCGGCTCGTCTTCTCTAGCCACTCCTCTATGTCATCTGCGAGCTCGACGTAGTGCATGAAGCCTTCTAGGTGTCCCTCGTAGCAATCGATCATTATCTTGTCGCCTTTCATGCGGTACACCTTCGGCTCCTTGCCCGTGAGGGCTTTGATCAGCGCCGAGAATATCTTGGCGTCTGCCTCTCTGCCGCCAGGCGCATTGACGCTGGCGTATGTGCGGCCCACTGCCGTGTTGGTTTTCCCACGCCTGCTGTAGGTGATTGTGTATTTACGCTCCACGCGGCCCACATGCTCGCCCTCCACGTAGCTCACCTCTACAGTTATCTCAATCCTAAGCATCAACTTGCCGCCTCTGTCCTCCTCAAAGGCTTTTCCGCCTAGTACCTTCACCTTGTATTTCTTGCCGTCTACCTCGACTTCCACCTCGATGTTCTCCAGCGTCTGGGAGCGTCTCGACTTGCCCTTCTCCACGATCTCCTCGACTTTTCTACACACCTCGCTGCACATCCCCCCGTCTGCCTCCTCCGCCCTCAGGTGGATGAGCTTTATAAACGCCTCTGCTAGCTCCCGTTGCGTCTTAGGGCCGTAGACGGAGAGCCAGGCGGCGTGCGCCAAGCCCTCTTTTAAGATCAAGACGTAGCCCATCTCCCCGTTGTCAGGCATCTTCACCGTGATGTGTCTGCCCTCCTTAAGCCCCATCTCCCTAAGTCTCTGCGCCACCTGCTCTACGCTGTCGGGGTTGGGGGAGCTGAATTTGACCACCATCCCGCCGCTATTGGTCAGCCTCACTTCGAACTTCGGCCATCCCTCCATCAACACACGTCCCTTCTCCAGCTTTTTCAGCCAACGCTCCGCCCTCTCCTCGCCTACCGACTTGCGCACCTTCTCGACAGTCTCGGCGATGGCTTTTCTTAGCTCCTCGCGCCCAGCCGCAATCATGTCGGTGGTGGCTACGACGCGCCAGACATCTTTCTTGCCGCCCACTTTCTTCACCTCCACGTCGACGCCCACCAGCTTCAATAGCCGGGCCGCTAGCTCAGCGCGGCTCCGGTCTGTCGATTGGAATAGGAGCTCGATCTTGTCGCTCAGATATACGTTGTATTTGATGGCGGTACCGCCCGCCGATATGATCAAGTCGGCGACAGCGCCCCTCTCGGTCTCACTTATGTTGTCAACCCGTACCTCCACCTGAGCCTCCTCCATGAATTCTTTGAACTTGGGGCTTAAGTACTCTCCGCCAGCCGACGGCGCAGAGACGGCAAGGAGGCGCATAAGCCTCGCCGCGTCTTCGCTGATCGCGGTTATGTTGTAGTATCTGCCACTCCCAACGTACACCCGCATGTTGAACTTCAGCTCGTCGGGCAGGGGCTCCTTGAGCAACAGCAACGTAGCTAGGCGCAGTAGCGCGGCGCCTCCGCCAAGCTCCCCACCGACGGTCAGCACGACCTCACCCGGCCCCACGTGGCCGTCTCCCGCTACCGCAGTTGCGTACATCTCGCCGAAGATGAGCAACGCTTTCTCCATGTCGAATTCTTTATTAAGCGCCTTGTCCAGCATGATAAGCTCAAGGGCTGGGGCGACGAACTTCTTGACAATCCTATCACTGGCGCAGTCTCTAGCCAGGCAATATGTATAGGGATCCTCGCCGCTGAGGACGCGCTCAACGATGCTCCACACCTCCTCTTCAGAGATGCCGACTTCTTTAGCTAGGTTCTTGATGCGGTTCTCCGTCCTTTCCACATGGCTCTCGGTGTAGTAGATAATCTGCTTGGCCAGCGTTTCGGCGTATTCGCCGGCTATCCTCCCACCGCTCAACGCCTCCACCGCCTTGGCCAGCCTCTTGGCCCTCTCCTCACGCCATTTGCTGCCGTCCATGCCTCTCCTCGCCTCGGCGAAGTGGACGAAAAGCGCAAGCTCGCCCAGCATCCTCCTCACAAGCCCCTCCCTCTCAGCATCGCTCATCTTTTCGGGGCCAATCCAGGGCTTTAACTCGTCGGCCAGCTCCTCGACTCTCTTCAATACCCAGCTCCAGTCTATTGCGTCTACCAGCTCCCGCCAGCTCTTGACGGCGCGGCCAGGTTTGCCGCAACGCGTGGTGGAGGAGGCTGAATCATTAGTGAGGCGGTATTTCGACGCTGTGGCCGGATTCCCGCCGGAGGTGGTGGCTGTGGCTGTGCTGTGGACCGCCGCTAAGGCGGCCGGCGTGCCGAGGCCGCTGGAGGACTTCCTCAAATGCAGTAGGGCTGAGGAGCGGAGGGTGAGGAGGGTGGCGTGGAGGTTGAAGGAGGAGATGA
>Ga0326760_1000565_pt1 | contig 18829 bp, 18 predicted proteins | sample GCREP_S_FD_207668 | JGI IMG/M metagenome (GOLD analysis project Ga0326760, IMG submission 207668) | Hot spring sediment microbial communities from Geyser Creek Basin, Yellowstone National Park, WY, United States - GCR.EP_S | ecosystem: Environmental > Aquatic > Thermal springs > Near-boiling... | reverse complement strand
CTGGTAGATCGACTGAGGAGAGGTTAATGAAGGAGCCTCTATTGAGGGATTTAGCATCAATGATTAGGAGTTTTCACTACTTATCGCACGCCGCGATAATGAACTCTATGGATAAGACGCGCCACGAGGCAAGCCTCGTTATGGCTAGAGATGATCCTTCTCTGGAGTGGAGATTTAGGCATGTTGTTTCAATGACTTATAGTTACTTAGCTAGAGTGTGGAATACCCCGTTTATGGGTTCTATAGTTAAGTCACCATTGGGTGTTTGGCCTTATCTATATCCATGGATTATTGAGAGAGCAGTGTATGAGTTTTACTATGAGTCTCACTATAGGCCCCTCTGGTGTTCAATACCTATAGTTGGATTGCTTGAAGCGAAGAGGTATTTATTAATACGCTAGTTATTAACCTCTCCCCTCTAATTTCATTGGAGGGTTGGTTTAGTTATGCCTAGTATAGTCTTGTTTTTCGAAGTTCACCAACCATACAGGCTCGGTAGAAATATATACGTTAAACTCATAGAGAAGTCGCTTATAGGGAGGCTTGATCAAAACGATTTAGAGGAGACTATATTTGACAACGAACTGAATAGATATGTATTGAATAGAGTAGCTGATCGATGCTATATCCCAGCAACAAAGATAATCATAGAGAACATTGAGAGATTTAAAAACACAAGTAAGCCATTCAAAGTTACCTTTAGTATTAGTGGTGTGTTATTAGAGCAGGCTGCGAAGTGGAGGAGAGATGTTATTGAGGTATTTCAGAGAGCAGTTGAGACGGGTATGGTTGAGTTAACTGAGCAAACATACTACCACAGTATGGTTGCGTTCATGCCATACTATGGATTCGAGGAGATAAGAGAGCAGATCTTGGAGCATATGAGGATAATCCAGGAGTTATTCAACTACACGCCGCTATCAATCGAAAACACCGAGTTCACATATAATAATGACTTAGCCTGTTTCCTTGGAAGCATGGGCTATAAGGTAATGTTAACGGAGGGTGTTGACTGGGTTCTTGGTTGGAGGAGCCCTAATTACGTCTATAGAGCTAGAGACTGCGATATAAGGGTTCTAACTAGGAATTATAGGTTGAGCGATGACATTGGTTTTAGATTTAGCGATAGGAAATGGGATCAATACCCACTAACCGCGGATAAATACGCATCTTGGTTGTCTGCAACACCAGGCGACGTTATTTTAATAGCGGTGGACTATGAGACGTTTGGAGAACACCACTGGCCTGAATCAGGCATTTACGAGTTCCTTAGGTGGCTTCCAATCGAGATTGAGAAGTACTGGAACCTGGAGTTCGCAACACCCATGGAGGTTATTGAGAAGTATCTGCCTAGAGATATATATGATGTCCCGCCGTGGACTACGATAAGCTGGGCTGATGAGAGGGATTTATCTGCTTGGCTTGGAAATGAACTGCAGGTTGAAGCCTTCAAGGTCCTCGCTGGTCTGAGGCCATACATTAGGGCTCTGGAGAATCCTGGATTGTCGAGAATTTGGAAGAAACTGACTATAAGTGACCACTTCTACTACATGGCTACAAAGTTTGGTAGTATTGGTGAAGTCCACGCCTACTTCTCACCATATAAAAACGCCCCACTCGCATACTCTCTATTCATTGAGGCTATTGGTGGATTACTACAAGTTGTTATTGAAGAAATAAAGAAGGATCCCCGGAGGATTCTGAGTAAGCTTGAAGTACCAGCTGAAAAGGCATTTTACTTCAATCTACCAAGTGGCGAGTATGTAGGGGTTTCTGCGAGGTCTATTAGGGAGCTATTGTTAGCCCTTGAGAAAGCACCCTTGGAGTCCATATTGTTCCACTTAAATCGCGGCGACATTGAGAGATGGGTTAGCGATGTATTCTATGCGAGGGAGTTAGCAGAGGAGATCGCGGAGATCAGGAGTGAACCGGGTGATATTAATGAGAAACTTGATAAATTGAAGAAGGCTATTAATTCATGGATTACTTGAGCAACAGGTGTATGTATTGCCATCAAACTTTGTATTCCTACTACATTTCCACCAGCCAATAGGTCAACTACGTAGTGTGAACGAGAGAATCTACGAGAATAGCTATAAGCTACTACTCGACATATTTAAAGAGTATAGTGACTTAAAGTTTACGGTTCACATTAGTGGACCCCTACTACTCTACATGAAGGAAAACCACCCGGATTGGCTCGAGGACCTACTAAAACTAGGTGATTATGGAACCATAGAGTTCGTCGCGGGAACAATTAGCGAGAGCATACTCCCACTTGTACCGGGAGATCTAAGGCTTACACAAGTATTGAAGTATATCGAGGTATTCGAGGGGATAGCCGGTTACAAGCCACGTGGATTCTGGCTACCTGAGAGAGTATGGGAGCCGTGGTTACCCGAGGTCTTGGGTAGAGCTGGGCTTGAATACGTTGTCATCGATGATGCGACATTGAGGAAGACTGGTTGGCCAAGTGAGAAAACCAAGTATGCTTGGTTGACAGAGGAGAGCGGTTACGTTGTCAAAGTGTTGTTTATTGATGAGAAGTTAAGGTATATTCTTCCATGGGATCACCCTGACCGCGTAATAGATTACATTGCTTCATACTCTGGGGATCCAGATGCGCTACTATTATGGGGCAGTGATGCCGAGAAGTTTGGAGAGTGGTGGGATCGTGAGAGCAGTAGGTGGTGGCTAAGAGACTTCCTTAGTAAATTGAGGTTTGAGAAGCGCGTTGTAATAACTCACCCCTCCGAGTACCTTAGAGAGCATGGTGTTAAGGGGCTTATATACCTAGATACAGGGAGCTATGATAAAATGCTCGAGTGGAGTGGCGGGTTCTTTAGAAACTTCCTCGTGAAATACGCTGAGAGCAATAATATGCATAAGAAGGCGTTATGGGTTAAGAGGAAGATTGATAGAGCAAGTGGTATTATTAAAGAAGTACCATTAGACTACCTCCTAGCCTACTGTAATGATGCATACTGGCATGGATTGTTTGGCGGCGTCTACTTAATGCACTTAAGACAAGCTATATATGAGAAGCTCATTAGATCAGAGAGAAGCGTGGAGGAGCTCATGGGATACTATAACACGAATGGAGTGAAGAGAATTCTACTAGACTTCGACTACGATGACTCAGATGAATTACTTGTGGAGTCTCCACTATTAAATCTATACATAGACCTAGGGGATGGAGGAACCCTCTTTGAATTCGACTACAAGAAGCCCGGACTAGAGCACAACTTCCAGGATACAATGACTAGGTATAGAGAGCCATACCTAGAGGGATATGGATTAAACCCAGATTGGTATAGGAGAGTTAGTTGGAGGCTACACATCTGGGGTCCTGAAACAACAATACATGACTGGATGTTTAACACGCCGTTTAGAGATATGAGTGATATTGCTCTAGCTAAACACCACGTAGCATTTACAGAGGATCCACGTGTATTCCACATTAGAGGTTTTGGAGGAGTGTACTACCATGGTGTAAAAGCCTCAACTATACAAGTTGAGAAAACCATTAGATTGCTGAGTCAAGGATACACTATTAAGATCACTTTGAGAAACCATGGCGAATCCATTGTTAAGGGTAAGGTGGGTTTTGAATATCACCTAGCCTGGAAAGTAGATAGAGATCAGGGTAGAGCACCCTGGTTTAGTGTTGATGGAAGAAACTACGATATCACATACTGGTACACTGGTAAAGCATCAAGTATAGCTCTACACTCACCAACACATTTAGCTAGTATTATTAAAACAAGTAAACCTATCGAGGTGTGGGTTGCTAGACTAACGAGTTATGCTAGGACTGAAAAGGGCTTAATGGAGGTACCTCAAGGACTTGGAGTAATGCTTCTTGAGCAAGTTGAGTTAAATAAAGGGAGTCTCTTCGAGCTAGAGATCGAGCATGTCGTAGAGTAGTGTGAGGTGTTTCGCCTGGTAAAGACGGTAATGTTTACATTTGAATCTATACACACGAAGAAAGTTGGAGGCTTAGCCGAAGTCCCACCGCGTCTAGCCAGTGCATTAATTGAAATCGGGGTTGATGTAGAGCTTTATCTACCTAACCATGGATATATAGACGCCTGCAGTGATCCCGATTACGCAGTGTGGATGGAAAATAATTTATACTGTATTAAAAGGCTGGAGGGAGTTAAACCAACACATTACCTTGTTGGTGGGGGTGTTCTAGACGACCCGGTCGTGTATTCTCCGCAAAGCCTTGTTTTGAAAACACTAGTTTTCGCCAGGGTTTTAAGAGAGTACTTCTCCGAGAGATTAAGGGGGTTTACTGAGAGACTCGTATTTCATGGACACGACTGGCACTCTATACCCACCCTGCTATCTCTAAACTCACTATTATTTGATAGTGGATTATCAGCACCCCTAATCCTACACTTTCACCTAGCAACTAAGAACAGGATTGAATTAGCCGATCTATGTCGCCACGCTGAATTGTGCGAGAACACGGTGATCCGTGGGGATCATGGTGCGAGGGAATTTAAGTACTACTATGACGCCGGGGGTGGGATATTGGAGAGAATTGCTGGTTACACTATCGATAAAGTACTTACTGTCAGTAGGGGTTTCTCGAAGACTATTGCTAGGTACATTGGGTTACACGCAGTTGGAAAAATCGACTATGTGTTTAATGCATCTCCATTTAATTGGGGTTATGTCGTCGAGGTTGTTTCAAGTAGGGGTGTTAAAACCCCCGAGGATCCTTTGGAGAGAGCTCGTTTTAGGAGAACACTATTAACTAATTTAATTGGTGGGATTGAAGTCTCATTCCTAGATGAAGAGTCGAAGAGGAGGGTTAGTGATATTCTAAACCACTATAGTGTAGTGTACAATAGGGTATTTAGTGATGATGGGCCACTAGTGTTCTCTATTGGTAGGCTTAGTAGGCAGAAAGGTTTTGACTACGTACTCCGCGCTCTAGATAAGCTCACATTAATTAATCCGAGAATTAAATTAATTCTTTCGATTATCCCACTTGGATACCAAAATGACTTGCTTAAAGAGTGGATTGAAGCGGTTTTATCGTATCCCGAGAACCTCAGAGTTTTACCGGGTGTGTTGAATAGAGAGAACACGGTGCTACTCTACTATGCATCAAACGCCGTTCTTATACCTAGTCGAAGCGAGCCTTTTGGCTTAGTGGCGTTGGAGTCTATGGCTTCTGGAACCCCTGTGGTCGCTGCGAGAACAGGTGGACTTGTCGACATAGTTGTAGATATTGAGAGAGACCCCTTGAATGGAGTTGGCCTCCTCTTCGATGTTGGGAACGTTGAAGAATTGGCTGAAGCTACTGGTAGGCTAGTTGAGCTTGTTGAACCTAAAGGAGGGAACGTGGAGGGGGCTAGGCGTTTAAGGATGAACTGTATTAAGCGTGCGGGGGAGTTTAATTGGAGGGCTTCCGCTGAAAAAACTAAGTCTATATATAGAGAGTTTATAGACTTAACCTAGTCTATGTATAGTTCTCTTCCTAATTTCCTAGCTATTTTCACCAACATGTCTTTAACCATTGCCTCAAATGTCCAATCCGGCTTCCAACCCCACTCCTCACGTGCGACGCTATCGTCTATGCTCCTAGGCCATGAATCAGCTATTTTCTGCCTGAAGTCTGGTTTGTAATCGACTTTGAGGTTTGGTATGTACTTCCTTATCTCCTCCTCGAGTTGCTTGGGCGTGAAGCTAAAAGCTGCCACATTGTAGCCTACGAATAGCTTTAGTTTCGATTTATCGGCCTTCATTAAGTCCACGACGGATTTTAACGCGTCGGGCATGTACATCATTGGTAGTTCTGTGTCCTCCCTGAGGTAACATGTGTATGGCTTTCCCTCAATCGCGTGGTAGAAAATCTCCACAGCGTAGTCCGTAGTCCCGCCTCCAGGTAGGGCTTCACTACTAATTATTCCAGGCCACCTAACTCCCCTCACATCTAGATCGTACTTGTATACGTAGTATCGGGCTAGGAGTTCCCCCGCGTATTTTGTTATACCATACATTGTTATTGGTTCTATTATCGTGTGTTGGGGTGTTTTAATTTTAGGGGTTGTGGGGCCGAAGACTGCTATTGAACTTGGCCAGAAGACCCTTAATCTATACTCTCTAGCTAACTCTAGTACATTGTATAGTCCAATCATGTTTACTTGCCATGCTAATTGAGGGTTTTTCTCACCAGTTGCAGATAGTATTGCTGCTAGGTTGTATACTTCGTCTACATCATACTTCTTAATAGCACTCTCAATGGACTCTACTTTAGTTACATCTACGTACTCCACTGGTCCCTCGAGGAGAGGTCCTTTCTCTGGTTTTACAGGGTAATATCCAGCAATAACGTTTTCTCTACCATATATTTTACGTAAAAGTGGCACTAGCTCTGTTCCGATCTGCCCTGTTGCCCCAATGACTAGTATCCGTGTCAATAAATAGACACCTTTATACTATCCCTAATCTCTTGCCATGCTTCTCATAGGCTGCAAGTGCTTTATTCAAGTCATCTATCGTGTGTCCGGCGTTAACTTGATTCCGTATTCTCTCAGTTCCTCTAGGCACCATGGGGTAGACTATTGGGACAACGAATACTCCCTCGTCGAATAGCGACTTAGCTAGTTCACGCGTCTTCTTGGTGTCGCCAATAATTGCTGGTATTATGGGTGTTTGGCTATTCCCAGTATTGAACCCCATAGATTGGAGCTCTTTCCTGAAGTAGTTTGCATTCTCATGTAGTCTCCTTATCCTCTCCTTCCCCTCAGGGCTCATCACTATCTCTATTGCCTTAATGTTAGCCGCTATTACGGGGACTGGTGGCCCGGTGCTAAGTAGCCAGCTTCTAGCTCTGTTTCTAATGTATTCAATGATCTCTTTGTCCGAGCCGATCATCCCACCACTAGAGCCAAGCGCCTTGGAGAATGTCCCCATGTGTATGTCAACTTTATCCTCGACTCCAAAGTGCGCTGGTGTACCGTGGCCCTCTCCTAGGACTCCATCTCCATGTGCATCGTCAACGTAGAGGATTGCATTATATTCTTCAGCTAGTTTAGCGATATCTCTGAGTGGTGCTATGTCCCCATCCATTGAGAACACTGCATCCGTTACAATTAGTACCTTATTGTACTTATCTCTATTCTTCCTCAATTTGTCCTCTAAGTCCCCGACATCGCAGTGATTATAAATGATTTTCTCTGCTCTAGAGAGCCTGATCCCGTCGATGATGCTACCGTGGTTCAATTGATCTGATAGTATTAAGTCGCCTTGATCGACGAGCGCGGGTATAGTGCCCTGATTCGCGGCAAAGCCTGTTGGGAAGAATAGTCCGGCCTCAGTCTTCTTAAACTCAGCGATCTTATTCTCAAGCTCCGCTAGGATCTCGTGGTAACCTGCAATAGCCCAAACAGCGCCAGGACCCCAACCATACCTCTCCATAGCCTCAACAGCTGCTTGCTTTAACCTAGGATCGTTTGCTAAGTTTAGGTAATTATTTGATGCGAGAACAATTACTTCACGGCCCTCAACCACTGCTCTAGGACCAGCAGGACTCATAACCTTCTTGATCTCCCAGAACTCTCCTCTCTCATATAGTTCTTTCAATCGAGCAGAGTAGAACTCTTTAACAAATTTCTTAGCCAATGTAGACACCGAGGATTCTATTAATAGAAGCAGGTATAAATATCTTTACATATATATACTCTATATTCAAATAGATATGAACTAGAATCTAAACATATAGAGAAGTGGTCGACTTGAATTTACAGGAGATAATTGAAAAAATCAATAGATACTTTGAGCTTGGCGACAAAGAGCTCGAGGAATTATACGAGCTCTTAGATGACTTATATGCTGATTACTCGTCGAGGTTTCTCGAGGCCCTTGGAAAGCCAAAGGAGTATAAGGGTTTTATAGACGAGTTCTTCGCGCTAGTTAAAAGCCTCATTACCAAGGAAAGTAGAAGTATGCTCGAGGAATTAGCTTTAATCGCGATACTAGATATACTTGCAAGTGATCTATATGAAAGATTAGTGGGCACCGCGGAGGTTAGTTGAAGCATAGGCGATTAGTAAAGTGAATAGCTGGTAGTATTTACTAGGTAGCTTTTAATTTGATAATAATGTAGACACTAGGCATTAAGTAAAATTATTAAGTCAAGTCGATTATTTCACGGCTGAGTCAAGGTGGTAACTATGGTTGATTGCTCAAAGTCTGCATATATATTGGGGATAGCATCAATTTCTATTCCTCTAATATTTATATTTATAGCTTCATTGGTTTCAGGTTGGTTTAATCTGTATCATAATGCTTTAAGCGATCTAGGGCATGCAGTGAAGAGTAATGTTGCTTTGATTTTTAATCTCGGACTAGTTATTGGTGGGGTATTGATTATTATTACAAGTGATCGATTCATATTAAGCGCGGACTTGGCAATGGGTGTATTGGTCTCAATAATTGGTTTCTTACTCATACTTATTGGCGTATTTGACGAAGTTTACGGTAGACTGCACTTTTACGTCTCATTTATGTTCTTCTCGTTGTTGTTGTTAATGGCCTTAATTTACCCACTACGTGCGAGGAGAAGGTTAATTCCCGTAGGAGCACTCATAGTGGTCGTTAACGTACTCGTATGGTATATGCACTTTACACATAAGAGCCCACCTGGAGCCGCTATACCCGAGCTTATCTCTATATTCTCTGTCGTAGCATTTTACCTGGATGCAGTACGATACTACTCTAGCATTACGTGCAGGAGGACTATGTGTTGAGATGATTCTGTATTTCAGAGTATTTAACCTCTTGTACTATTAATTCGCATAGGGAGGTTATTGAGGCGTATATTACCAATTCTAATCTCCCTCATTGCCTCAATTATTATAGTTATCTATGTAGTTACATTAACTAACCCCTATGATTCTGTGCGAAAACAAGTTGTTGTTGAAGAGTCTGTAATTGAGCTTCCATACCCAAGGGTGCTGTCTAATATAACCGTTGAGGAGGCTATTTTGAAGAGGAGGAGCATTAGGGATTATACTGATCAACCAATTCTTATCGAACACTTATCTCTAATTCTATGGAGTGCTCAAGGTATTACAGATCCTAGGCTAAAGTTTAGAGCTGCACCTAGTGCTGGTGCAACATATCCACTGGAAGTGTATGTTGTGATTGGAGAAAGGGGTGTTTTAATACGCGATGGTTATTACTTAAAACCAGGTATATATAGGTATGATCCCCTAAAACACGTTTTGGTATTAGTTAGGGAGGGTGAGTTTAGGGATCAGCTTGCATCTGCCGCTCTTGATCAGAGGTGGGTTAGAGAAGCCCCTATCATTATTGTTATAACAGCTGTTTTCGAGAGAACTACGAGGATTTATGGGGAGAGAGGTGCTTCTAGGTATGTTCCAATGGAGGTTGGCCATGTCGGTGAAAATATCTACCTAGTGGCTACTGCACTTGGATACGGTACTGTGGCTGTTGGTGCTTTCAACGATAATGAAGTAGCATCAATCATTGGTCTCGAGGCAAAGGAGACACCTATGTATATAATGCCAATTGGTGTCCCTAAACAACCAGTTAAAACAAGTTTTGAAGATCTATGGGTTTTTATAGAGGAGTCGAGGAGAGGGTCATGAACTCTAAGTTATTGAGAGCTGCATTATTAATGGTTGAAGCTACCTCGATACCCCTAATAATACTGGGATTTCTATACATAGTTACAGGCTATCAGCTATTAAACCCGAGGATTCAATTAATACCTAGACCTAGAGTTATTCACACAGATGCTACTTTGAGAATTACACTAGTCGCGGTTTCAATTCTTCACGGTTATGGCGGCTTACTACTATTAATCGCCCGCCTAGCGAGAAGTAGTCTCTTACGGGGCTTACTACTTATACTAGTTCATGTATTCCTAATAGTATTTTTAGCATTGGTGGTGTTCTTGGAAATCTCACTGTCATCCTTCTCACCATAAGCGGCGAGGCATTAGTCGTAAAATTCATCATTAAGAGCTATAATTGTAGCTTCCAGAGCGTTTCTTATTTTTATACCTCTCCCCAAATACGTATAAGAGGCAGGTGTTTGAGTTGGATCGAGTGTTTATCGTTGGTGTTGGATTAACGAAAATAGGTAGGTTCTTCGAGAAGCATGCTAAGGAGTTGTTTGCCGAGGCTTTATGGAGGGCTATCGACGATGCAGGTGGGTTGAAGCCTAGGGCTATAGTTGTGGGCAATATGACTTCTAGTGTTCTAATGGGCCAGGATAGTCTTGGTGCATTGGTTGCAGACTATGCTGGGTTGAGGGGTATACCTGCATTTAAAGTTGAAGCGGCCTGTGGTAGTGGCGGGGCAGCATTATATGCTGCATATGCATTGGTTAAATCAGGGGTTGTCGACGTTGTTGTTGCTGGTGGAGTTGAGAAGTTAACTGAAGCCAATACAGAGTATGTAACTAGGGCTCTTGCACAGGCTGCTGATGCGGACTTCGAGGTTTTCTATGGTGCAACCTTTACGGGTTTGAATGCTATGGTTGCAAGGCTGTATAAGTCTCTATTTGGCTATAGTGACGAGGACTTATCATACTGGCCTCTAAAAATGCATGAATATGCTAGTTTCAATCCATATGCACAGCTACCTAGGAAGACCACGATGAAGGAGATCCTTGAGAGCCCGTTGATCGCTGATCCAATAAGGCTATACCACGCTGCACCAATTGGTGATGGTGCAGCGGTATTAATCCTAGTTAGAGGAGAAGATAAAGCTAGAGAAGTAGCTAAGGCAACCGGGAGAGATGTCTTAGTTGAATTGTCAAGCGTTTCAATGGCAACTGATAGTGTTGATCTAGCCTCTAGAAACGACTTGCTCACAATGGAGTCTACAGTTGTAGCTACTCGTGATGCACTGCAGAGAGCTGGAGTTGAACAGAGGAATATTGACTACGTTGAATTACACGATGCATTCCACGTAACAGGCTTTGTAGCGCTTGAAGACCTTGGTTTCGCACCGAAGGGGATGGGTGCTAAGTTGTTTAAAGAGGGTAAATTCCAGAGGGGTGATAAGCCAGAGGTAAACTTTAGTGGGGGCCTCAAGGCGAGAGGCCACCCTGTTGGAGCAACGGGTATTTATCAAGCAGCAGAGGCTGTAATGCAGTTGAGAGGAGACTTCCCGGGGTATAAGGCTAGTAGTCCCGAGACTGCGTTAACGCACAATATTGGAGGTATTAGTACAATTGCTGTTGTCTCTGTTTTCAAGAGGGTTAGGTAATGAGTAGCCATGAGGATTTACTAAAGAAGGTAAATGAGCTAAGAGAGAAGTCCATTTTAGGTGGTGGTAAAGACAAGATCGAGCAGCAGAAGCAGAAGGGGAAGCTGTGGGTTCGCGAGAGAATAGAGAAGCTTCTAGACCCCGGGTCCTTTGTTGAACTAGAGTGGTTGAGAGTACATAGATCAACCTACTTTGGACTAGATAAGTTGAAATACTATGGAGACGGCGTTGTAACAGGTTATGGTAGAATAAATGATAGACTAGTATACATCTATGCACAGGACTTCACGGTTTTAGGTGGGAGTATTGGTGAAGTACACGGGGAGAAAATCGCTAAAACAATAGAGAGAGCTATACAGGTAGGAGTCCCCGTTATTGGGTTATATGATTCAGGTGGAGCAAGGATACAAGAGGGTGTTGCTTCACTACATGCTTGCGGGAGAATATTTTACGCAAATGTAAAGGCGAGTGGAGTTATACCACAAATAGCTGTTATAATGGGCCCCTGCGCTGGAGCAGCCGCATACAGCCCTGCCTTAATGGACTTTGTCATAATGGTGAAGGGTTCATACATGTTTATAACTGGCCCTGAGGTAGTGAAAGCGGCAACAGGGGTTTCAGTGGGTTTTGAAGAACTGGGAGGAGCTAATGTCCATGGATCCACTAGTGGTGTTGCACACTTTGTAGCGGATTCAGAAGAGGAGGCTTTCGATATTATTAGAAAACTCCTATCCTACCTCCCAAATAATAGCACCGAGGAGCCTCCCTTTGTTCAAACAGATGATCCCGTCGATAGGAGACTTGAAGAACTATACGAGGTTGTGCCGTTAGACCCCATGAAGCCGTTTGACGTTAAACACGTGGTAAAGTCTATTGTAGACTATGGTGAGTTCCTCGAGGTTCATAGAGACTATGCTAAATCAGCTGTCGTCGGCTTTGGACGGATCGGCGGCTACGTAGTAGGGATTGTTGCGAATCAACCAGCTGTAAACGCCGGGGTTATAGATATAGATTCAAGCAACAAGATCGCTAGGTTTGTTAGATTCTGCGATGCCTTTAACATACCAATCGTGACGCTCGTTGACACACCAGGCTTCATGCCTGGTGTAGACCAGGAGCATGGAGGCATAATAAAGCACGGTGCAAAAGTACTTCACGCCTACGCTGAGGCGTCAGTGCCGAAGATAACTGTTATCATGAGGAAGGCTTATGGAGGTGCATATATAGCCATGGGGAGTTTATCGCTTGGAAGCGATGTAAACTATGCATGGCCCACTGCAGAGATAGCTGTAATGGGGCCTGAGGGAGCGGTGAGAATTCTATATAGGAGAGAGATTGAGAAAGCCCCGGATCCCGAGGCCTTATTCAGGGAGAAGTTGAAGGAGTATAGAGATGTCTTTGCCAATCCATATAGAGCAGCAGAGCTGGGTTATATAGATGAGGTTATAGATATAGCTGATACTAGGAGGAAAATTTACAGTGCACTCGTATTGTTATCCACTAAGAGAGCGGAGTTGCCTCCTATAAGGAAGCACACTAATATTCCACTATGATGGATTTATTCTGACTATTTTTTCTCCCTTATTGACGGGCTTACCCGGCGTTACGTATACTTCTTCAACAACACCTGATAGATGCGACTTTATCTCAATAATCATCTTCATGGACTCCAGTAGTGCCACTGTATCACCAGTATTTACTCTCACTCCTGGTTTCACTTTTACTTCTACAACTCTACCAGTAATAGGCGAAACCACGACGTTTTGCTCAACTTGCTGCACTACTCCACTACGTGGCTTTGCTTTCTCCTCTTCAATAGTCTCGTACTCCAACTCGTATACTAGTGGCTGGGTGAAATCTATTGAAATATATTTCTCAGTGGAGTGTATATAGTGTTTTTCTCCATTTATATTGAGGACGTATCTATTGTTATTTGCCTTCTCTAAACTAACCTTGTATAATTGACCACTCTTTCTATTTTTAAACACTATTGTTGTCTTGGTTTTCTCCACTAGCTCTAACTCTATGGTTGAGCCAAGCATTGTTTTAACACGGTAGATCTTGGGCAACCCCCACCAACCTCAGTAACGCCAACCATCTTCATCGATCCGCCACGGGTTCGCTCATCACTAGTAATTAATTGTACATTATATTCCTAAAATAAATACATTGCATGAATCTGAGTATATTAGGTGATAGATATAACTAAGTTATAGAGGGGTCTTCGTTGAGCTTAGACCTTAAGTCATTAAAGCAGAAGAGGGAGGAGTTTTGGACTAAAGAACCTGTCTACAAAGCTATATATGATAGATTAATTAAGCAAGGATATCATTTAATAGGTACTATTGGCGCTGTAAAGAGGTGTCACTGGACAAAGGAAGCTGTATTGAGGCATAGGTTTTGCTATAAGTGCTTATGGTACGGTATTGAAAGCCATAGATGCATTCAAATGACTCCTGTTGTAGCGTGGTGTTGGAATAGGTGCTTACACTGCTGGAGAATTCAGCCCGAGGATATTGGAATGCACTGGGATGACACACGCCCACCCGTTATTGATGACCCAGAGGTTTTAGTGGAGGAGAGCATTATTACACATAGGCAGATTATGTCTGGGTATAAGGGCAACCCTAGAGCGGACCAGAAGATGGTTGAAGAGGCGATGAATCCGAAACACGCGGCTATTAGTTTAACAGGGGAGCCGCTACTCTACCCTAGACTAAGTGAGTTAATAGAAGAGTACCATAAGCGTGGTTTAACAACATTTCTAGTGACTCACGGCACTAGACCAGATGTATTGAAAAACCTAGAAAAAGAGCCAAGTCAGCTCTACATTAGCTTTGAGTCGTGGAGTAGAGAGTCTTATGAATACTTCAACCGTCCACTAGTTCCAAGAGCCTGGGAGTTGTTCCAGGAGACCATAGACTATGTTCGCTCGTTTAAGTCCCCCGTGGTATTTAGAATCACTATTGTCGCTGGCTTCAACGACCACGATGAAGCACTTAGGACTTTCGCTAAGTTCATTGAGCGTGGCTATCCACAATACGTCGAGGTTAAAGCCTACATGTTTATTGGTGGCAGTAGATCTAGGCTTACAAAATCCAATATGCCATCACATGAAAGGATCAGGGAGGTTGCCAAGAAATTGAGCGATCTAACGGGTTACAGAGTGTTAAGCGAGTCTATTCCAAGTAGAATAGTGCTATTGAGTAGACTTGAAAAACCCATAAGGCATGGAAGAGGCTGCCCGGAGGGTGTAGAACACCCGGAGAAGTATACTCCAGTAATTACAGAGGAGTATGAGGAGATAGAGTCAGCTTAAATCCACGCATATCTCCACTTACATATTGGTTATTCAGTCCACTAACCTATACTCCTTCCCAGCGTGAAGTATTACAATAGCTTCTCTACGCATTTCCTCAAGCAACTGCCTCTCAAGTGGATTCAATTTATCTATATCACTTGTCTTTATTGGGAACCGGGACCTGAATTCCTGGTATATTGACGCGTCAACAACAAGGGATCCCACTCTAACTAATTTATTCTCGTTGATCAGCTTATCTATCAAAGATCCATACTTACTGATAGCTTCATTAATGGGTTGAATAGGTGGATCAATAGTTACAACACCCTCCCTCTTATGCCTAGAACTAGCTATTGCCAGCTCGATGTTCTTCATTTGTGCTTCAAGCATCGATACTCTCTTCTCAAGTTCTCTCAGTTTATTAACAATGTTACTCAATAATTCTTGTTCACTACTAGCTATTGATTGAGTACAAGTCGGGGAAGGGGATTCTCCCTTCGCTACTTGCTCTTCAGGCTCTTTTTCCCCCACTTCCTCCCCCAAGATAGTGGTACTCCGTTTCTCGAGGAAATCCAAAAACCTCTCTCCACGCGGTGTAATAACGTAGCCATCCCCAGCTTTCTCAATATAGCCCTCCGACTTCAACTTGTAGATTATACTTCTTAATGTACTTTGACTAACTTCGAGTAGTCTAGATAGCTCTTTTAAAGACAAGCCCGGATTATTCTTTACCTCCTCCAAGATCTTTTGTCGAAGAGTCTTCTTCAAAATCTACCTCCATGTATAATTTTAAATTTATAAAGGCTTTATTCTTTCAAATAATAACCGAGTTATAGGTGCACTATATGAGTGCTTTGTTCGACCAAGATACCGTTGAGGAGTTAAAGAAGATCTTTGGGGGATTCACAAAGACTATGAGAGATATTTTAATAGTGGACTCCATTGAAAAACCAGGGGAGACAGGCCGTTGTCAAACATGCCCAGAAGCTAAACTACTCGCAGAGGAGTTGTCAAAAATAAGTAGTGGAAAAGTCGAATTTGAGGTTCTTGATGCTGAGAGAGGAAGGTTTTTAAAGCCAAGGTATTTGCCTGCATTCATATATGATACAAAGGCGCGGAACATTAGGTATTATGGACTCCCAAGCGGCCAGGAGTTCGCTCCATTTATCTTCATACATGAATACATTTCAAACGGGGTTAAACTCTCAAAAAACGTTATTGAAGAAGTCGAGTCTATTGATACACCACTTCACGTCAAGGTTTTCGTAACACCGGAATGCCCATACTGCCCTATTGTAGTCGATTTCTTCAATCAAGTTGGTTTAGTTAATTCAGATATCATTGTAGAGACTATAGAGGCCTTTGAGAACCCTCTTGAAGCCGATAAATACATGGTGCAATACGTACCATTCGTAGCGATCAATAGAGTGGATGACTATGACATCTATGGAGCTAAGCCCATTGAAGTAGTTCCTGGATATATACCAAGCGAGGAGCTCATTGAGGTTTTAAAGAGAGCTAGCGCTAAATTAAAGAGATCCATGAGTAAGAGATAAAAATAGCCAAATAAATTATTTTTATTGAAGGGATGAGGTAAGTCCTCCTAGACGATTGATGAGTGGTTCACGGACCGCCCGACCGTTTCCCCTAGATGCTCATTCTTATCCGTTGCATACAGGATCTTCCTCCTCACCCACTCCTTCACCGGTAGCACTGCTACACCTGGTAGTGGTTCACTGGAAATAGAGACGAACTGCACACACCCCTTGCGAGTTGCTCGATTTATCGAGGTATCGCCCTTCATCAGCCACACTAGGCAACGCCAAAGAATCCTAATAGACACTTTTACCCCACTCCTTATTAGTTTATAATATTGAATTTGAAATAGCGGGGTTTGATTGGAGGATACACGTAGTAAAGTTATTTCTAGAGCGAGTGATTTTAACTCAATGATGGTTTCAAGGGCTTTGAGTCTACTTGAGGAATTAATTAATCTCGAAATAGAGATTGATGAGATTGAGTTAAGCGAGGAAGAGAAGGGGAGACTGAAGACGTTATTAAATAGATTAAGGGAAAGTATTTACAGTGAAGTTTTTAACTTTTAAGGGTAATTATCATGCTTATAAGGCTATACTACAACTGTAGTTGCTTGAAAGGGCTTAGTCTGAAATGAAGGAAGCATGGAGTATTCAGATAGCGAGGAAAGTGTATGGCTTAGAGAACTATGCAAGAAGCAATTTAATTGATATTGATGAAGAAGGATATCTTGTAATCAATATAGATGGTAGGAAGTTTAGAATTAAGGAGTTAATGGACAATTACAAACTAGATATCGCCTACATCCGCATCCTACCGGCATTGAGGAAGTCAATGGAGCTTGTCTATATGGCATACAAGACGGTCTCAGAGCTAATTGGGTATAGTGGTGGTCTACAACCAGTTTTCCCTATGAAGGTTAATCCTCACTCGTTGGTAATAGAAGCCATCTTTGAGTATGGTGAGAAGTATAGATGGGGATTCAACACCGGCTCTATTGGCGAGTTAAAAGCACTACTCAACTATGCTGAAGAGTACTCACCCAGGGTAATTATATTTGATGGAGTTATAACCGAGAATGTTGCTCAGGAGCTACTAAAGCTTCATAGACTGGGCTGGAGGGTATTTGTAGATGTTGAGAGTGAAAACGATCTCGAGACGCTATCAAAATATCCAGAATTCGAGATTGGCATTAGAGTAAAGCCAATTATTAAACTACATGGAAAATGGTCTGGCTCTGTGGGGCTTGGAAGTAAATTTGGAATGACGACAAATACCCTGATTAAATTATCGTCAGAGTATAAATTCCTAAAAGAGCGTGCAACACTCCTCCATATGCATCCAGGGTCTCAAATATATAGACTAAGCGATATAAGGAACTTCTTTTCAGAGATCAAGCAGGTTTACTCAGAGCTCATAAATCTTGGATTTCATAGCATTCAATTAATTGATCCTGGCGGGGGAATGGCATATCCATATCTCGATGCTAGAGACGGCGAGGAGGAGTCTCCAGACTATACAATAATCGATTACTTTAAAGAACTACTAGGCGCTCTAAGCGCATTTACTCCTAACCCATTAGTTGTCTATGAAGGAGGCAGATTTATTGTATCGTCACATAGACTTGTAGTTGCGAGAGTTGTAGATGTTCGTTCATATTCCGCAGTCCACATGATCCACGAGCAAGTGACTAGAGTAAGAGATTTCAATAATATTGATGAAGTGAGGAGTTTCCTCGAGGAACTTGAAAAGACAATTCATGAACTTCGCAATGGGCGGTTGCTTGATAATGGAAAGAGGGAGTTTTACGAGGACTTGATCGCAGTGCTCCGTGAAGACATACCTAATAAAATAGTAGACCTCGCTAAAGCTGGTAAAGTAGAGCCCTTGCGGATTATTGAAGACCAGAAGATTAAGAGGTTAATGACATCTCCCACTAAGAGGTTTGTATTAAACATGTCTATATTTGCAGATATCCCTGACGCTGTATTAGTGGATCAGTACTTCCAAGCAGTTCCCGCACAGAGGTTAAATGAACAACCACATGTTTTAGCGACATTAAGTGATTTAACATGCGATAGCATGGGTGAAGTGAAGGAGTTTATTAGCAATGGAAGAGGGGTTTTGGAGACACAGCTCTACTTCACCCTTCTTGATGGGAAGATAATCCTGATTCCTGGCCATAAGTTAAAACTACGAGGAGTGCCATTACACTTACCCAGCAGGGGGGAGCTGTACTACGTTGTATTTCTAGATACTGGGGCATATCAGGATACACTGGCTATGAAGCATAACTTAATATATGGAGCACCCGAAATAGTGATTAGGGAAAAGAATAGCGAGTTGATTGTAGAGCTCGTAAGGCATGAAGAATTGTATGCCTAGTTCATTAATATTCATATGTAGAGGCTGGACTTCACTCTTAATATGTCGTTTATTGAGTCTAGATCTAGTACTACCCCTGGATAGTTTGTCTCAATAATGAGTGTTTTATCTGCATACTTTGATGTTATTTCCTTTAGCCCTTTCTTCTCCTCACTGATTGACAATAGATCGGCAATGATCTCCCTCGAGAAAACTACTGGATGCCCCCTGCGACCCCTGTAACTAGCTATGAATACATGGTATTTATCGAGATAATCATAGAATTTTACAGCGATTAAAGCGTGTATACCTGGATGTATCCAGGCACAGTCAGCGGGGTTTACTAATAAGCCATCGGCATCTATTC
>Ga0326760_1000563_pt1 | contig 18900 bp, 16 predicted proteins | sample GCREP_S_FD_207668 | JGI IMG/M metagenome (GOLD analysis project Ga0326760, IMG submission 207668) | Hot spring sediment microbial communities from Geyser Creek Basin, Yellowstone National Park, WY, United States - GCR.EP_S | ecosystem: Environmental > Aquatic > Thermal springs > Near-boiling... | reverse complement strand
AGTGGGGTAGGCTACCTAGGGAGGCTAGGAGGTGGATCGAGGAGGTCGAGAGCGCCCTGAAGACCCCGGTAGTACTGGTGAGTACAGGTGAGGAGGTGGAGGACGCGGTATACCTAGGTGATGGGAGGTGATGGAGTTCGACGTAGCTATAGTAGGTGCGGGGCCTGCGGGCCTCTTCGCAGCCTACGAGCTGGTTAGGGGAGGGGTTAGGAGGGTAGTCCTGGTAGACTCGGGTAGGGATGTTAGGGCCAGGGTCTGCCCACTGGTTAGGGCCTACGTATCTAGGGAGCTCGGAGCTGCCTGTGCTGGCTGTAGACCGTGCAACATCTTACGTGGCGTGGGGGGTGCTGGGCTCTACAGTAGCGGTGCTATAAACCTCCACCCGCAGGTCGGGGGAGACCTAGCGGTACTCCTGAAGAGCTACAGTAGGGCTGAGGAGATGCTAGCGTACTTCGACAGCATACTCAGGGAGCTCGGTGTCGGGGATCATACACTGAAGGTACCGGATACCCAGCTAGTTAAGGAGTGGGAGAGGAGGGCTGCTAAGGCCGGGGCTAAGCTCATAGCCCCAGTCCAGAGGAGGCTAGGTACTGAGGAGAGTATAGAGCTGGTGGAGAGGTTGGTTAGGCAGCTGGTGGGTAGCGGGGTCACACTGGTGACCGAGACCTACGTAAGGGAGGTCGGGACCTACGGAGGTAGGTTTAGGCTGGTGACGAGTAGGGGTGAGGTCGAGGCTAGGAGGGTTATACTAGCCCCCGGTAGGTCGGGGGCTGCGTGGTTCTACGAGGTAGCTAGGAAGCTGGGTATAAGGACGGTCCCGGGCCCCCTAGACGTAGGGGTTAGGCTCGAGGTACCAGACTACGTTATGGAGCCCCTGGTATCCGTAGTCGAGGACCCGAAGCTGATACTCTACACCAGGACCTACGACGATAAGGTTAGGACGTTCTGCGTTAACCCGAGGGGCTTCGTAGTGACTGAGAAGTACGATGGCTACGTAGCTGTAAACGGAGTCTCCTACAGGGACGTGAAGTCCAGGAACACCAACTTCGCACTACTGGTGACAGTGCAGCTGACCGACCCAATGGAGGATACCATAGACTACGGTAGGGAGATAGCCATGACAGCCACCAAGCTGGGGGGCGGTAAGCCCCTCATACAGAGGCTCGGGGACCTCATGTCCGGTAGGAGGAGTACCTGGTCTAGGATAGACAGGAGCTCTGTAGAGCCTACACTAAAGGACGTAACACCGGGCGATATAGGTATGGCCCTACCGTACAGGGTTGTGAAGGACATAGTTGAGGCCATAGAGAGGCTGGACGAGGTACTACCGGGGCTAGCATCGCCGCAGAACCTGGTCTACGCACCTGAGATAAAGTTCTACAGCGTGAGGGCTGTAGTAGACGAGAACCTCCAGACAACCGTGGAGGGGATATACGTAGCCGGGGATGGTGCGGGGCTATCCAGAGGTATAAACGGTGCCGCAGTAACCGGGATACTAGCAGCCCGCGGGGTACTCAAGAGTCTCTAACTCCTCTCGCTCTGGGGTCTCCTAGCGTTCCTACTACGGTAGCTGGCGGAGTACCGTAACCACGGCTGGGGTCCCGGTATCTGTAGGTCTCCAGCTACTCGCAGACCCTTAGTACGCTGTATCTTTAGCTCGTCCGGAGGTCCTACCCCCTAGGGCGGGTGGGGGTTAGTTGGCGGAGGTATTACCTAGTAGTCTGTCTATGGCCTCAGCTAGGCTGGGGGCTCCTACCTCCTCGGCGTACTTAGCGAGCCTCCTCACGGTCTCCACGGGTAGCTCTACGGAGACTACGTCGGCTCCTGCGAAGGAGCTTAGGGACTCCACCCCGTCTACTACCGGGTCCAGCTTCTCGGCGTCGAAGCCCACCCCGTCTACTACTTCGATCCCGTAACTCTCCAGTTCGGACCTAACCTCCCTAGGTACTGCCGCCCTAGTTACTAGGAAGGCCCTCCTAGGTCTGTACATACTTACGTAGAGTTCGACTAGCTTGTACTCCCTAACCCTGAGCCCGGTACCCTCCCTAACCCTCTCCCTGAGCTCAGCCCTCTTAATACCTAGGGCGTCGGCAAGCCCTACGTAGAGACCCTCCAGCCACTTACTCCTCCACTCCTCAGCCGTCAGGGGGGCCTTCCTGAGGTAGCTCTTGAGGTCCCTACTCCTCTCGTACCAGTCTGAGAGCTCCTTGAACTCCACCAGGGCGTCAGGCCTCCTAACGGGCGGGCTAGACCCCAGGTCGACTATATCCATAACCTTACCCGAGTACACCAGTAGGTCGGGCCTCAGCACCGTGTAGAAGGACCACACGACCTGCAGGTCCCTGCTATCCTCCCAGGCTAGGGGCCTGGGGGCCTCGTAGAAGAAGCTTAGGAAACCCCTACTAACGCTGAACAGCACTACGTTAGGCGGTATGTGGCCCAGCCTCTGCTTACCGGCCCTATCTATCGTTAGGTAGCGGTGCTCGGGGTAGTGGACCCCGAAGCCCCTCTCGGCTAGCCTATTCAGTATCGCTACGAAGCCCCAGACCTGGTAGGTCGACCTCATGTTGGTCCTGAGGGACGTGTACGCAGCCGACGCGCACTTCCTAACCAGCTCCTTAGCCCCGAGCTTACCCCTAGCGTAGTCGTAGACGTAGATGAATATCTTCTTCTTGAGGTGGGCCAGCGGGTCCTCCCTAAATGACTTGAACTCCCTGGGTAGGGTGAAGCCGGATAGCCTAAGCCTAGACACCAGGGTAGCCAGCTCCCTGTTAACGTACTCCAACCACCTGTAGGCCTCCGAAAGCTCGGAGCCCAGTACATCCAGGACGAAGCACTCCCTAAACCTCGACACCACGTCAGCGGTATCCGGGGCCCTAACGGAGGGTATCAGGGCATCGCCCGAGCTCTCGACCTCGAAGGCCCTCCTAAGCTCCACCAGCATAGCCTCCCAGTCGCACGCCCTAGACAGCTCCAGCACCGGGGATCCTAGGTTCGGGGAGCTATAACGGCTTACCTACGTACTTTTAAGCTACCCACCCCTACCACCCGGGGACCCCGCTGCGGCTACCTAGGGCCCTCCTAGACGTCGGGCTCACCTACGTAGCGGCCCTAGCGCTTACGGTACTCCTACTGGGGATACCCCTAGGCTGGGACCCCCTACTATCGCTAGCCACGTACCTGGTACTCGAGTCCTGGTGGGGCTACCCCTTCAGGTCCCTAAGCCTAGACCCGCCGGTCCTAGTCGTACTCGCAGTAGCTACCCCGGTAGCTACCGCGGTACTGCTGGCCCTAGCCCTCTACAGGGTCCTGGGGGACGGGTACCCGTCCCTACTCCTAGCCCTACTACCCTACTACGTAGTCGGCTCGGCGGTCTACCTAGCCTACCCCAGCTACGGACCCGACGTAGACCCCCTAGTAGCGCTCGCGGTCTGGGTACCCATACTAGCGCTATCCGGGTACACCTCGAGGAGTCTGGTGGAGTACGCCACTAGGAGGTACGGTCACTAGCTAACCTAGGCTAGTGCGTTCTAGCTACCGGCAAGCCCTAGGTCCAGTCCTACCCGCGTTCTAGAGAGCCTCCTGGCATGAAATCGTTTTGCATATCGACAGCTATGAGGGCGTCAAAGGGTAGCACTCCAAGCCTAGCCACGGCTATAACCTCTCAGAGAGGGGTTCAGCTCTTATATAGATTCATATTGCTTTATGGTCATAGCCTCATCTCTATTCCCCCTGCACCACTCCCTGGGTCTGCATATGCCTTAGGGGCGTTCAGAGCCACCCCAGAGACCCCACACCTTGGGTTGCTGCCCTTGGGGAGAGCCCTCTGCGGCTCTTCACTCCTCACAGGGAATCTCATGATCATATTTTAGGATAAACTTTCTTGACCAGTAAATAGCAGCTAAAACTAGACTGCTTAATATGATTTCCATTGCCCTTTCTCCTTCCCTCTCATACCCCTCCAGATCTGCCATGCTTAGAAGCTGTTGCAAGTTTGAAGTGAGATCTGTGTATAGATGTAATGTATCTTTGACCTCCTCCCCACCCTAAATGGCTGGGGATCCTAGGCATTGCTACATGGAGCATGGCATTAGCTTTGCTAGCTATATTCGTGAAGAGGTTTTGACCATCTCTTTCTACTCCCTTTTGGAAGTTTCTGGTTTGTGTGCTATTTGAGAATTTCTTAAGCTTTTCTTTAAAAGTGTTTATGAAAAATAATTAGAACATTCACAACTTCTTCACAAAACCTTGCATTAGTGTTCAGATGAGAAGGAGTTGACCTTACATAGGCGTTCTGATTAACCCACATAATAGAACGGTTATGTTCTGATTAGATAGAAAGGAGTTGAACGAGGTCGCTGAAACTGAGGTAAAACACAGTAACAATTTTACTTCTTAATGGTTTTGAGTCTATGGCTTGCATCTATATTTTCTTTTTTCTATGAGTTCCGTTGTTTGCGGTTGATGAATTATGGATCGTTATTTTCTTCCTTCTTCAGCATGTATATATTTAGCTTTCTTCCTAAGGACTTTATCACCTCAAATTCAGCATTGCTTAGTCTACTCCTTATTGCTGGAATAAATCTGTCTTCAGGTAGTACATCATTTAGACAAATAATTGTTTTATTGCAGCTACATTTCAGAAACAGCCTCCTTATAGCTGACAGTAGCTCTATATACTCATCACCGTGTCTAGCCTGCCTCAGCTTCTCTACAAAATCCCCTAGCCCTAACTCCTCAACATCTTTAACATCTCCCTCATAAAGTTTAATGAAGTTTCTCAGCAGTCCAAGAATTCTATATGCAGAGCCTGGATAACGAAGGTACTTCTTATGCTGCCTTTTAGATACGTAAATATTGCCTTTAGCATCAGCTATTTCCATAATGTGCTTCAGCACCTCACTTTCAGGCCTCACCTCTTTACGTGGATGGCTACATTTTGATAACGTTAATAGGTCTAAAACTATACAGATACCCGTGATTGTTTACTCACCTCTCTTCAGTAATAATTGGCTGAAATACTTCGGCATATATAAATGGCCTTGCAGGTGGGGTTCTGGTAGCTGTAAAGACTTTTTTCTCTGTATCGAAGTAGAAGTAGTATGTATCAGCATCGCTAATAGACAGTGGTATGTAGGGCGAGTGTGTGGTGATAACCGTGAACACCGGCTGGTGGCTGTAGAGCTCCTTAACTGCATCGAGAGCCTTGCGCAGAAACATTGCGAATAGCACTTGTTGTGGTGGTGACATAGCTTCTTCAGGCTCTTCAACAACGAGAATCTTAAACTGCTTGTCTATGTATGTGGAGAGAAAGTATGCTACAAGCTTAAATGTCATAACGGCTGCGATAGCTGATGAAACGTGCTCAAGGGGCACGCTCTTCCTTAGTCTATAATCAAAGACGCGGATTTTGATATTGTGCTTCTCAAACTCTTTACAATCAACATCAACATTAATTGGAAACACATTATCGACACTCACATCCTTTATACCCGAGGTTTCAAGCTTCTTCAACTCATCTTCAAGTCTGTGCTTCGCATCGCCAAGGACATCTCCGTAAAGCCGTATATATACTTCATCACTAATCCTGCTTCTATAGTCACAATACTTAGATATGATGCCAAACAGCTTCTCATATATAATCATTCTAAGCCTCTTAGCAGACTCCTTAAGCTGTTCAAATATCGCTCTTTCTCCTACACTCTCAGCAAAATACTCGATATTCCTAAGCACACTTTCAATATCGACTAGCGCTGGTAAGCCAGACCTAAGGATAAGCCTCGCATCTTCAATATAGAGGCACTCGGCTCGAGCAGTACACATATCCTCCTTCTCCTTCACCTCCTCACCATCAACCTTTATACTCAGCTGCACACCCAGGTCTCCTAGGTTGGGTCTTTCCCAGACAAGGCTTCTAGCAGCCATGGACTTTAGTGTAGAGTTCATTCCGAGGAAAACAGCAGGCCTCCAAGAATCAATAACAATTTCAGGTATCTCAACACCATTTCCCTCAGCACTCAATGTTATGCGCATAACACCACCTGATAAAAAGCAGCGTTAAAAGCTTTTATCTGCACCTCATAACATGGTATATGTGGTGAAACTCTGAGTTTAAGCTCGAAACCTCAACCCAAGCTGGAGTTCAACTCGCAAGTACTCCGCGATGAGAAGCTTCTTGTCAGCGAAGTTGGGAAGATTTTGAGCCTACCTCCACACACTGCTAGAACCATTATTGGTAAAACTAGTAGCACTGCTTATCGAAGAGTCCATGAGATTGTCACATCAGCTTTAGATCGCCTTATCGCGTCCGCCAAATACGATTCATCGCTTCTTATTGACCTAAGTAAAGCTTTGATTATGGTTAGGTATCAGGCTGCAAGAGGACAGCTATCAGATGTCATAGCGAATTATATTGATAGTATGCTTAGAAGCATTATCGACATAGCAAAAACTAGCTGGAGCGAGGCTAAGGGATTTGCTGAAAAAGCTAGGACAATTCTAGACGCACTTGCAGTTCTCATTTACGAGTATACGTAGCCCCCTATGCCTGGTGATTACCTATGTCCGCCCCTAAATACTTCCAACGACAGTTAAAGGGCTTCGTAATTTTCGATATCGAGTTTGAGAATAGGACAGGGCTATTGATTAGAATGCCTATTCAGGCTCAGGCTTACAGAATTGGTGGTGGCGATACATATCCAATGGTTACGAGGAAGCCCTACAGTGGCATAGGCTTGCTAGAGGTTCCCTACGTTCCTGGCTCAAGCTTTAAGGGTAGAATGAGAGGCCTGCTAGAGCTAGCCCTAAACAAGAAGTTCTATACAACTGATCAACGGATTTGGCAACATGTAAGGAGCTTAAGTGCTATGAGTCTAGATGATTTTGTTGATGATGTGCTAAACAGGTGTGTTATTGATGAGCTCTTCGGCTATGCAGCTGCTCAGTATAAGCAAATTGCTGAAAGAGCAGAACACGAGCATAAACCTGTTGATGTTGATAAAATCTTCAATATGCTAGCGATTACAAGGCTTATAATTGACGACTTCTTCCCAACAGAAGATTATGTAAAGCAGATTGATGCTAAGTCTGTTGCAGATTTTCTTGAAGAGAAATCTGAGAATAGAATTGATAGAATTACATCTGCTGCCGACCCCAGAGATATTGTTCGCGTCAAGCCTGGTGTAAGGTTTGGAGGAAGAATAACACTACTACTCTTCGACAATGATGCTGACATGATTGAAAAGTACTTGACCACGCTAGCCACCGGGCTCAGACTCATTGAAGAGACGTATCTTGGGGCATCTGGTAGTAGAGGCTATGGCAGGGTGAAGTTCAGTAAGATAGCTGTAGCTGTTGAAAAGGTGCAGAACGTGGATGGCGCTCCAAAGCTTGTTGAAGTGCCTAACATTAGAAAAACATATAGCAATGTCAGCGATTTTGAGTCTGATGTCAAGAGTCTTGCTAATGCAATTAAGAGCGCCGTCTTTAGCTAGTGCAAGGCTGCAGAGTCATGCCGTTTACAAGAGTAGCTGTATTGGTATTTGACAAAGGTTACCACGTTGGGTGGAGAGAGCCTAAAAGAATGGTTGATCACACAACAATTCTCAGAGCCCTTATCTACACAGCTCACCTCACAGGCTCAGAAAGATGTGCAGAGCTGGTGGTTCGCGGAGAGCTAGAGGCCTCAGCATTACTACCAACGACTACTGTGGGTAAGGAGCTAAGGTTGTTGGTTCCTTTCCCTAAGATACCGTGTCTAGGTAAGGCGACGAGAATTAGGAGCACGTTCGTAACGCTTTCAACACTAAAACAAGTAATGGACTTTGTCACTAAATGCATATCTGCAAAAGGAGTTCCAATAGTGCAAGAAGTGCAGATAGATAGAATTGTCGCTGATTGTACTAGTAGCGCTGTGAAGCCCTTGGAGCTTAAGAGGGTCAAGGGGGTGGCGTGCGTAGATGGAGAGTGTAGTGAAATAGCTCCTCATATACCAGAAGAGCTCTTTACATTTGTTACTGAGTATAGGAATAGGATTGACAGATTAAGCGGTAGTGCAGATGTTTACGAGGTCTACGGGGTAAAGCCATCTACTCCCCTATGGCTAGCCCTTAGGGGTAGTGAGGAAGCTATTAAGTGTGGTCTTAGCTTACTTGAGACTCTTCAAAAGTTTGGTATTGGCGGCTTGAGGAGCAGGGGCTGGGGAAGATTTAGATTAGAATTGGACTTGACTATAAGAAGTGAGGACCTAGAGGTTCTAACAAAGTTTAGCGGTTGGGTGCGGGGATACAACTACACCCTCGGATTTATGACACCAGGGAAATGGATGGACCCCACAGGCTCTTACGCAACTAGAGAGGTTGTTATGGGTAGGTCAGGTCCTTCAATAAATGAGTATAGATTGCCCCTGGTCTACGTAATGGATATTGGAAGCGTTGTATATGCTAAAGACATTCCTAAGCCACATGCTCTTCACATTGATGATGGAAGAGCTGTACTAATTTTTAACCCGGTGGTGATACATGCGTAACTCAGCAATATCCGTAAAGACCTTTGCTCTCACTCTACACCCACTAACACCTATACACGTGTGGAGTGGTAGGAAGCTGTTTTCAGGTCTTGACGTAGTTAGGAAAAGCCCTGACACTTTATGCATTGTGGATATGGATAGGCTCCCACCTAATATTGTGAATGAGCTCCTGGGTGTAAGGGCTGAAGACGTGCCTAAGGTGCTTGAAAAACACTCTGCAGAGATTCTATGTAAGCAGGAAGTTAAGGTAGCTACAAGTATTCCCCCAACTGCGCAAATACTTGAGCTAAATCCTTATGTTGTACCCGGGTCAACGCTTAAGGGCTACATCAGAACCTCAATTCTCTTCCACTTACTGAAGAGTGTAGGCGATAAGAGCAAGCTTAGTAATGTCCTAAGGAGTGGCATAGATCTTGAGAAAGAACCCAAGTCTGTTTCTGAAGGTCTTGAAGCGCAGTTCTTCAGAGCTCCTAAGCCTCCTAAGCAGGGAGGTTTTGTCGATTCCTTCCAATCACTTCTGGTCTCAGACCCCGAGGTTCTTATTGAGCTTAAGTGCTATAGTGTTTCAGAACTTCAGGTAGTTGAGCTTAGAGCTGGCGCGCTGAAGCCCATCGCCAATCAGTATGCAGTTGTTGTTACCTGTGGCGAGCTTAGGTACCACATTAGCATTAGGACTCCTAAAGAGGATATGCTAAGGCTAGTAGTGCCATCTGTTCCAGAGCATAAGGGTGATGTTGAGAAGCTTCACCTCCTTGAGAAGCTAAATCTTGTAGAGGCTCTTAGAGAGTTTGGATGCCACATACTATTAAAGGAAATTGAGAAGGCTAGGCTATATAAAGAGCTCAGCGACTATGTCAAACTGTTGGAGAGCTTTCACACCAAATACTGTGAAAAAGAGTCTAACTGCGTAATAGCTAGAATAGGGTATATGACTGGGCACACAGCTAAGACAGTCCTCAGCATTGTAAAGGAGGCTGATCCGCAACTCTACCAACAGATCAAATCCTTTATGGAGTCCTACCTTCACCACACATGGGATGAGCTCACAATAAAGCTTGCCAAGACTCCTCAAGGGCTTGTCGGGCCCGGGTGGTGTGAGCTGTGCTTCACGTAGCCCCCGGTATATATAACTTGTCTATCTACGCACTTCTTCACGATATTGGAAAGCCTATTCTACGGTTTGCTCGGAGGTACAGCCTTGAGAAGACTAAGCCTAAGCTAGGAGTGGTTGCTGATAGAGCTAAGGAAGCTGTTGAGAGCCTGTTTGCTGAGGGTATAGAGACTGTTGCTAATAAGAGGCATGATGAGATATCTGAACGCGTTGCCCATTACATGCTCGGAGCGTCTCTAAATGAGAAAGATAAGAAGTACTTCAACTTCATCATTAGTGCTGCAGACGCTTTAGCAGCTTCAGAGCGTGGCCTTGAGCCCGTAAGGCACGACTTCATGGTTGAGGTGCAGAGAGCTGTTGCTGAAGAGGTTAAGGCTAGGGCTGGGCTGCCATACAGCTACACTCATGAGTATGTACCAATGCTGTCTACGACCTGGCTACTGCTCAAGACGGGGTACATTGATAGCGTTGGTCTGCAAAACATTAGCACTGGGGCCTCTGGCAGGTGGAGTGGTGTAAACGCTAGGCGCGAAGCTGCTGAAAAAATCTTCTACCCCCTCCAGGACGCTATTGAGCGTGGAGACGGTGAAGTTGTGACCAAGGCCCTTGTAAACATGGTTACTGAGCTTGCTCAAGAGCCTCTGTGGATACCTGTAAGACCTCTTCTACCAAGAGAAATTGTTAGGTTGAGGGCTTATAGCCTCGGAGAAGCAATGGAGAACTCATCGTATTCTGAAATTGTCTTACTCTTACTGCACATGCTCAAAAAGGCTAAGAGCGTCTACAGTTCTTCACCCTCAACCACCAGAGGCTTTGTGGACACTGTAGAGAGCATTCTGAAGGCTACAACAACTCTAGTGCCGTCAGCTATTTATTGGTCTCTAGTTCCAGACATAAGTCTCTATAGCCACAGCAAGCTTGTAACTGCTTTAGCGACAGCTTCTCAGCTTGGTAGAGAAGGTAGGCTCAGACTCCTCGTCATAGATGCAAACAACATACAGGGATTCATAGCAGCCCCAGTAAAGGCTGCTGCGGCGTCAAGAGTTATGAGGGGGAGAAGCCTGTTGCTAGAGCTACTCCTCGACGCAGTCTCAGACTATGCACTAACGCTGTTCGGAGGCATGCCTCAAGCCAATGTGCTTATCTCTGAGGGTGGCACTATAGATATTCTAGTCCCTGACCTAGAGGACTTTGGTGAGAGGGTGAAGAAGCTGAGGGAGACGGGCTTTGAGCTCAGCAAGTACTTAGGAGGCTTAGTAGGGTTTACAATTGCATACTCAGAGCCTTTTAGAGTTGAGGATGCGTCATTTCAAAGGACAGTTAAGGCTTTGAAGCAAGGCTCCTCCTCGGCGAGCTTTATAGATGTGATAAACTCGCTCTCCCAGAGCCTAGCCGTTGAGAAGGCGAGGAGCGGGTCAGGAGCTGAACTAGCTGAAGTCGGGGGAGTCATAGCGAGAGACACTGAAATTGAAGACTTTGACACTCTCACAGGCGAGCCGGTGTTTAGAGACGCTGCCAAAGACCCCTTCAAGCTCGCTATACCTCGTGAGCTAAGCGAAGAGCTGAAGAGCTATGTAAGTACAATATCTGGTGAAAAGCTTGAGCCAGGAAACACCATAACTACCTCAACACACTTAAGCCTAGCTATAGGTACCGCCTCTCGAGAGCTGACAGCCATTCTATCAATACATGTGTATAAACATGAACAGGGAATTGCCGTACCTGATGGCGAAGCCATTGAAGCAATTTACGGAGGCTTGCATGAAAGGCTCAAGGTAGACGCAGGTGTTGTAGGTCCTCTGCTAATATCGAGAAAATTTGCACAAGAATTATATAGTGAGTATATAGCCTTCGCACCTCTAAAACCTGTAGGGGCTCTGTACATCCTTGTGTCGCTGCCCTTGAGAAGGGCCGGTATTCATGATGTTGAGGACCCGGAGTTCGTTGATCCTCTCTACGAAGCTACGTACAGAATTGTTGGAAACGTGCTTAGTTATCTTGACTCTATACTGAACTCAATTGATTTAAGTAGTAGGAGTGTTAGGATTAAGATAAGGTTTGTCAACGCACCGCATCTATTCATCTTTACAGAGGCTATCGCTAGCCTCTACACAGAGTTCAGTAGTAACACTATTCAGAGGCTAAGTGAGGGCTTCGATGAGCTTAGCAAAGCTGTGTCAAAGCTCATAAGGAGAGGCGCTGACGTGGTCTTCAGCTTCACTCTCCTAGGGCTTTATCACCCAGCAAAGTATGTGGTTGGAGAGGGTGGTGGGATAAGTGATGTTAAGCTTGTTGACCTAGATGAGTTTGGCATAATAGCTGTCGCTAAGATGGATGCTGACATGTTTGGCGAAGTCAGAGCGCTTTACTCAAAGTCTCCAAGTAGGCTTGTGACGCTATCAGACCTTGTAAACACTGTTATTGCTGGTAAGGCGTACCTCAAAGCCGTTGAGATCGCGAAGAATCTCGTTGTTGATGGTGATAGGTGCAACTTAGATGTAATACCTCTCTATGCTGGTGGTGATGACATAACACTGTATGGTAAGTGGAGCCACGTAGTGTACTATGTAAACGAGCTGAGCAGAGACATCAGGAGCGCTCTACCACCTCTATCACTATCAATAGGCATTTCAATAGGGGATGCGAAGGAGCCCCTCCTGCTACTCTACCGCTATGCAATCCACCTGTTAGAGGAGTACGCAAAGGGTGTGAGAGCATCTTGCATCATTGGAGCACCTCACACAGTGCTTTACCCAAGCAAACCACAGCCCAGCAACCAAGAGGCTCTGTGCTATGTTATGCCTCTCGAAAAGCCATCAAAGTACTACAGGTGGGTTGAGGATCTAATAGCTTTCTGGAATCTCAATGTGTTGGCAAGGGTGTTAGGCGCGCTGATAGGTGTTGAGAAGAGAGAGGATTTAAAGGAAGGTCTTGAGAGGTTCAAGAGAGAGCTATACATACTTGCATCAATAGCTCACGAGTATGAAGAGGCTCTGGATCTCTATGAGCTTGTTAAAGCTGGTAGGGCAAGGATTGAGGAGTTCAGAGCAAGGGTTCTACCAATAGAGATACTCTACGCCTATACATGGAGTCGAAGAAGTGACAGTCTCAGGGAGGTTAAGAAACTGTTTGAAAAGATAGCAGAGAGCAAGTCCATGTTGCTTCAGTACCCAGAAGAGGTTGTTGAGGGTAGAAGTGTTGAGGAAGCACTAAGGTTACTGCTAGCAGCTAAACCAGTCCTAGACCTCATTATACTCGCTCTTAGAAGGTATGAGGATAGCGTTAAACCCTCTAAGCTTATTGAGGTTGAGAGGAGAGGATGAGCTCTGGTAGCAAGACACCTAAGGCACTGATTATCGGTGTTTGGGGAGACCCATCTATGTGGAAGGAGGTGGAATACAGGATACACATACCCAGCATAAGTAATAGGAATGTTAAGCACCTTGCGCAGAAGCGTTACGGAAGTGCTGAGTGGAGCATATTGACGCGAAGCTCAACACTTGCCTTAACATGCTTTTTCAAGGGGTTTGCAGAGACAAGAACGATTATCATTGGCTTAGATAGCTTAGCTGATTTGAGTGATCCTAGCTGTAGAGATGCGGGTGTTCGTAGATGTGCAGAGAATAGGTATAAGGAGTTTGTAAGGGAGTTCGTAGCCAAGATGGACAAGAGCGTATGTGACCTAAGCATCTATGAGAACTTCACGGATTTAGTCGTGGTTCCAGCCAGAGGTTCGTTTCGTGGCTACGCATTTGGGGGAAGCCCGATACACATATTCAACAAGGTTTTCATCAAGGTGTTGAGGGTTGTGGAGGAGTTTAAGCCCAGCTTCGTAGTTCTTGATGTTACTCACGGAGTAAACTACCAAACAATAGCATCTCACTACGCTGTTCTAGGAGTTGTAAAGCTTGTAAATGCTTTGAGAAGGGTTAGGAGAGAGAAAGAGGCTAATTTAATCATTATGAACTCAGAGCCCTTACCCCCAACACAGCAAAGGAGGGAAGTTAAGCAGGTGGAGATAGCAAGAACTCCAGGTACTCCTCAGCTAAGCATTCTAGATGTTAGTAAGATTGAGAATGCCCTAGACTTCATAAACGATTTGACTAGCGTCATAAGCTTCAGGTTGCCGACATCAAAATCTCTGCCTACCGAGAATGGTAGTGAAAGCAACGTATTGCAGAGGTTAGCAAAGTTTGTCTTCCTTGTTGAGAGTGGGGCTATAGGACTCACGTTCCCTGGCGCAGTTGATGAAGCTGGCGCTCCTCTAGCAATGGATATATGCTCGGTACAAGTAGATGCTCCAGAGCCAGACGTTGAGTACCCACAACAGCTCAAGGATAATGTTGTTGTCTATCCAGACGCCTCTACACAGCCGATACTGCTGTACTCACTACACAAAGCTGTTATAGGGCTTCAGCAAAAGCTGTGCGGCACTGAGGTTAGAGCAGATCTCGTTAAGTATTTGAATAGTGTTGGTGAAGTGCTTAAGGATGCGAAGCTACCACACCTGTACTACATAGTGACTAAGGAAGGCGCTAAGCTTGGACTGGTTCAAGCTGCTTTGAAGAAGTTAGCTAGTGAATGCTGGAAATTGTTTGAGTATGCTGCTAGGGGGAGGGGAATTGAGAGAATCTCAGACCTAATTAATGTGAAAGACGGTGAGGTAGAGGTATCAAGAGCTCTCTTCGCTAGTTTGAGAAATGTTGAAAGCGATAGTATTAGTAAGTGCTGCACAGAGTTAGTGTCTAAGATCCTAGGTGATAGGGTGCAAATAGGGCAGGAGAAGCAGGAAAAGAGCTGTAGTGTTAGTGATGAGATGGTCAGGAACATGGTTGCTCATGCAGGCCTCTCATACAACTTCATGGAGAAGGTAGTGTTTAGCGGGGATAGCTACAGAATTACTAAAGTTGTTTATAGGCGTTGCCTAGTAGAGGACTTTATGGAGAGTCTTCAGAAGATGCTAAAAGAATGATAAGGGCGGTACTAGTCTTTAGAGGTGGGTGTGGACAGCACCTAGTAGAGAGATGCGCGCTCGTAACCCATGTGCAGAGAGGAAGCTTATGCGAGGTCTGGGTCAAGTGCGGCTCAGCCGAGGACGTGCTTCTCGATATTGAGTCAGCGCTAAACAGGGGCTACCTGCTGGAGGAAGTAGCGTTCTTAACAGGACTAAAGATAAAGGGGTACAAAATAAGCAAAGAAATCATAGAAGCTAACAACACGCTCAGCCAGAGCGTAGATGGCGAGATAGAGTTTGAGTTTCGCAGACCAGTAAGCGAATGGATAGCAAAACTAAACATAAAGAAGATGAGCATAGACGTAAAGAATTGGAGGGCAGTAGCGCAATTAAAAAAACCAATACACATAGAGACCCTCTTCGACCTAGGGATAAGGTTACTAAAACCTAGAAGACTGCCACCGTAAAACATCTCCACCTAGTACCTCATACATTCACCTCCTAGACGAACCCTAACACCTAAAGACACAAAACAAAAAGTATTCAAATTCATATTTGTGTATATCTCGAGTAACGTGCCCTCTAAACATCTACAGACCATTGCATACCTTCTACTCTCAAAAGGAAATACTCTTGCGATAACTTATAAACTGATATTCTTGCCACAATCAATTTCTCACTCATAAAAATTGCAATGTAACCGCATTGCATGACATATAGGAATTTATAAGTCTGACTCATTAAGTAAAGAAGGGCTTGTGCGAAGCTTTCTGCTGTGATAGAATTAGTATCGCCATCAATGTAGCTATAAGGCTTGATGCGTGCAGTAAGCGTAGTTAAGTGGTAGTAAAGTTAGTGACAGAGGATGTACGTTCTTCATTAGAGTTTCATTCAGAGCCTTTCACTGTGTAGGCAGCAAGTATATGTATTCTCCTCTCTTAAATTCTTGCAACAGCTCTATATAACTTCTAGCCATTTTGTAACGGCCTTGATCTTCTCAGTAATTGTGTGACTGACGATATGTTGCCTACATTGCATGATTACATCTAGGACTATGTTCACATCTCTAACCTCAACATGTTTACAGGCTTTACACCTGAGCTCCTAAACGTAGCATAAGTGTAGAGATGCCAGTGCAAATTCCCTTGCGTGCCACGATTCTTCGGCCACGAATTTTCTCTCCTTTGGCGAGTACATGGAGTAGTAGACCCTTGCATTCTCCGCACCGAGTGCTATATATGGCGAGAGTGTAGCTAGAATTATGTACGTGGCGTGGCCCAGCTCCTTGGCTTTGCTTAGAGACGCTCCAATAAATCTCGCCAGCACTACTTGTTGAAGAGGTGCCAGTGCGTACTCAGGCTCTTCAATAACTACGAGTTTAGGTATTGGTATGCTCATGGCTAGGGCTAGCGTCTTAAACAAAAGCATTGATGAGACGATAGATGAGACCGCAACCTCATTAATCTGCTCGCGAGTCCTGGTGTCGATGACTGTAACTCTCTTCTCTCCACACCCCTCAACCTCTACCTCTACATCTATCTCTCTACTCCCTTTTGGGAGTTTCTGGTTTGTGTGCTATTTGAGAATTTCTTAAGCTTTTTCTTTAAAAGCGTTTATGAAGTTGATCAGAACGTTCATAGAGACCTCAGAGCACTTCGCATCAGTGTTCTGATGAGAAGGAGTCGACCTTGCACAAGCGTTCCGATTAATCCACGAAAAGAATAGAAAGCGTGTTCTGATGAAATAGAGATGAAATTCCACACTTAAAGGAGTTGAACGAGGTCGCTGAAACTGAGGTAAAACACAGCAATAGGTTTTGTGGCGCTGGTAATACTTGCGTTTTTGGTGTTGTGTACGTTTCCTAGGTGGGTTTGGGGTTTTGTTAGGGTTGTTGGTGGTGAGGTTGTTGCTGAGGTTAGGGGTTGGAGGTTTGATGTTGTTGGTGCTAGGTTTTTGCTAGGCCTAGTATTTCTGATGTTACTAGCCCTTGTGTTGTGAAGAGGGATGTTTGGCTTAGGAGGGTTGCTAGGGTTAGGGTTGATGGTGGTGTGCTTGCCCTTGGTAGAGCTGTTCACGAGGTTTTCTCTACCCCTTTAGGCATTTGCAGGACTCTCTCTGGGACTTGGCGAGGGGTTTTGATAGGCTTGTCAGTTCTCTTGACCCCTCTGTTAGGAGGTATAAAGATGTTTTCCACGGGTTGTTTAGAAAGGCTCTTGGACTTGCTCTCCACAGCTCTGAAGAGGGTGCACCAATATCGGTAGAGCCAATGATACCGACTACTCCAATAGGGCTTTTAGACTATGTTAAGCCAGACCTCCTGGTGGGGTTCGTACCCGTTGACATTGCCTTAGCACCCTCATGGGACAGGGGGTTTGAGAGAAAGGAACTTGCTTTAGCAGGCTACGCACTTGCTATAGAGGCTTGGACAGGCCACCCAATTGACTACGGAGTTACTGTTTATGTAAATCTTGGCGAAGGCCCCTTGCTAAGCTGGAGAGTTGTTAGAGTTGATGATAGCCTGAGAAGAGGCTTTCTAGAGCTCGGCCCGGACCTCTAGCGTATAGCTCACCACCTGATACCAAGAGCTCTACGAGCCCCTCATTAGCTAGCCAGGCTATGTAGGACTTAAGTGCTGAGGTAGTTAGTAGGTGGTTTATGACTGTCTGAGGTACGAGGTTCAGGTCCCTTAGGATTAGCTTAAGTAGCTCGACTAGGGGTAGGCTACCGCTGGCGTTCCTGAGGACGTACTCCCTAACCTTCAGTATAGTGTTAGCGTTGAGCTCCACCAACCGCTGGGCCTCCGCCCTACTAAGTACCCTACCGTGGGAGGGGACCACCACGTCGTAGTTCTTCAGTACCTCGTTGGAGAGCCTCCGGAGGGTCCCCAGGGCCTCCTGGACGTTTAGGTGGTAGGGGATCACGTACTTAGCTAGGACCTCCTCAGGGAAGAACGCGTCAGCCGAGAGGAGAACCCTACCGATACCCAGCCCCACCATCCCAACACTGTGACCGGGTAGCTCAACAACCCTCAGGAGGGGGTACTCCCTAACCAACTCAGAGATATCGTCTACCGGGACCCCCTCAGCCTCGACGAGGTGGGTCCTCAGTAACTCGGGTGGGTAGGCACCGTAGAGGTACACCACCTCCACCAGGGGGAGCTCTATGAGGGGTCTCTCCAGTATTGATGAGTAGAACGTAGCCCCGGTCCTCTCCATAACCACCCTATTACCACCTATGTGGTCTGCGTGGGAGTGCGTATTCACAACGGCTCTAACCCTAAGACCTGCGTCCCGAACGGCTCTAAGACCCTCCTACCCTGGTCCCTATCAATCCCCGTATCTACGACTAGGCACTCACCACCCTCGAGGACGACTACACCTACGTTAGTACGCCCCTCCAGTACGTAGACCCCCTCGGATACTCGGACTAGGCTCACAACACTACCAAGCTACAGTTACCCCAGCTACCTACTTAAAGCTAGGGCTAGGACACGCGCAAGCTGAGCAGCAAGGCTTGGGGGGCGTCAGGAAGAGCGGGCTACACTCCCCACCTCCTCGGCGAGCTGCAACCTCCTCATCCGCCAAGTCTCTGAGGTACCGGCGGGTATTAACCCTATAGAGTCCCCCGATCGCATCAGGATTTAATGGCGAAAAAGCTGTGGACCGCCCCGGGGAGTCCCCGCCCCTCAGGGCTGAGAGGGGGGTCGGTTACGTACCAAGTACCTTCCTAACTATGGCGCTGAACTCCTCCCTAGTTAGCGGCCCCTTCTTAAGTGTTGAGTAGAACTTAACCTCCTGCAGTATCCTGGCTAGGTTCTCCCCGCCTACCTTAGCTGGGTCTATGCCAATGCTCCTCAGGGCCTCCACTACGTTAGCCCTACCGGACTTCTTACCTAGGACTACGCTGACCCCCTGCCTCCTCCCCACTAGCTCGGGTAGTATCGGGAAGACGTCCGTGGGCCTCAGGTCCCTGACCTCCAGCCACCAGTCCGCCAGCAGCCCCGACTCGACGGAGTAGGGCCCGTCGCCCACCACGGGCTTGTGCGGGGGTAGCCTAACCCCGGACAGGCTCTCAACGAGCTTCGATAGCTCGTACAGCCTATCCAACCTCACCCCGGTCCTAACCCCCAGCAGTAGCTCCAGTGCTACGACGGTCTCCTCCAGAGGTGCGTTACCAGCCCTCTCGCCTATACCGTTGACCGTGACGTGGACTGTCGTAGCCCCCGAGGCTACCGCCGCCAGGGTGTTGGCCACCGCCAGCCCGAAGTCGTTGTGCGCGTGGACCTCCAGGGGCCTCCTAGTGAAGGAC
>Ga0326760_1000562_pt1 | contig 18930 bp, 12 predicted proteins | sample GCREP_S_FD_207668 | JGI IMG/M metagenome (GOLD analysis project Ga0326760, IMG submission 207668) | Hot spring sediment microbial communities from Geyser Creek Basin, Yellowstone National Park, WY, United States - GCR.EP_S | ecosystem: Environmental > Aquatic > Thermal springs > Near-boiling... | reverse complement strand
GGTATCCGAGGTATGGCTCGTGATTCCACCACTACAGGCGTCCATATACTCGAAATACCTAGCATCCATGCTGAAGAGACTGAGAGAATCCAGAGTTATCCAGGCAGGCATCAGGTTACTAACCGTAAACTTGGAAGACGAGAAATTTGTATCGATAGCGAAGATGAGTAAACAAGTGAAAGATTACTTAAAGCCGCGGCAAACACCACACGAATTCTTTAAGTAAGGAGATATTATGAACAATAGAAATTAACTACCCAGTGTGTAGCAATCTCCAATAATAGCCAAGATAACAATGCACTCACGCCTAGACTACATACTAACCTATACACAGGAGAAGACAGCAGAGGAAATACTGAGGAAGCTGGAGTAGCGGGGTTTAAGTACTCACGCATCCCAAGGGGTTTAATGAACGTGTTAGGTAGATAAACCCCTTTCAACTACCTCGCGGTGCGTTAAACCCCTCCTCGCTCTTACTCGTGTTAGGTATTAATCATCCTTCATTCTACCTAACACTGCTTTAATGATTGGATCTCCGCGGAAGCCCTTGTTTTGAAAAACTAACCTTGGTTCTTCAATTGAAGATCATGGAGAGCTTCATTGAAGATCATGGTGGAGACGTGGAAAAATCCACGGGCTCTGAAACATGACTATAAAACCCCGCCTAGTGTGGTTTACTTGACTTGGATCACAGATGATATATGGCCATGTGATCTTTGAGGTTTCACTCCGACCCCTGTTATTTAAGTACCAGATATATCCTAGGGGGTAGATGTGTCTTTTGAGTCCCGCTACCATAGATTCGTGTATATTAGCGATGTGAGTGTCTTGAATGAGCGTGTCTGGGGCTTCCTGAGGGTTAAGCACATGCTCTACTTGTTCCTAGCCGTTATATTCCTTTGGCGTGGCTACAGTGCTGGTAGCCCGGCGATGCTGAGCATGGGTGCTGTGGCTGGATCCCTGGCTTTCCTGTCTGCACTATTCTCGAGGGGCTCTATGAGCTTCGAGGCGAGGCTACTAGCACTCATAGTCTCCGCGATATCCTCAATGGGCCCTAGTAAAGAGAAGAAGCCCGCGAAAACAAAGGAGAAGAGATTTGTGGAAGAGGAGAATAAGCGAGGCTCCGGGGATTAGTATTGAAGATTGTGCTGGGGTATAGCGTTAAAAACTACATTGAGCTACCGCAGCCATCTAGCCCCGCTTTATCTCCATTTGACTACGAGCACATTGTCTTAACTGATCATGCACTGCAGCCCGAGATCACTCCATCAGGCATCCACGGAGACCCAGTTTTCATTAAAACCCCTGAGTGCGAGCGTGGCTTATACATTAGTAAGGATATATTAGAGTGCAGGGCCGAGGCCGGATTCTCACATCCAACACATGGGGTGGCAGTGGTTAAGGGGCCCCGGGGCCCCCGAGTAGTCACCAGTAGCAAGGCATTGGACTGCGAGAAGGTTGTTTATGATTCGAGGCCCGGGGCTTTTATTGTTGCCTGCTTTGATGGCTCCTATACGCATGTTGTTACATCAAGCTACTCTAGCACAAAACTACACCGTGGCCTCTACAGGAGGAAGCCTAGTAGCGTATACGTGGGGTTTAACTCCTATAGTGTCGTATTCGAGGACTACAGGTCTATCATCATATATGGCGATAACCCATTAGAGATCGGAATACCCCTAGCGGCGACCGCTTACACTGGTAGCAGCTTCTACGGGGCCTCGGGTAAGTGGCTTGTGAGGGTTGGTGGTGATGGATCCTACGAGCCCTTAGTCCTACTCGGGGGTAACTACGAGTTTGCAGGGGTTTCCAATGGCCTACCAGTATTCAAGGGTAATGGGAGGCTCTACAGGCTTGAGGGTGGCGCACTAGTTGAACTAGACTTCGTTAAGGCCCCCGTGGAGAGGGTCAGTGTATACGATATCGTGGTAGTGGATAATGGGAGGTTGTTAAGGGCCTACGACCCCTCTGGGAAAACCTTCCTCGAGTTGCCAAAAGAGCCAGGGGTAAACTGCCACGCTACACGCTACGGGGTTTTGTGCTGCAGGAGTGGGCTTTGTGGTTTAATCGAGCCAGGGGTTTCAGCCATTAACATCGAGGCTTATAACAACGAGGGCCACGAGCTACGAATAGCCAGCGATGTACCATTGTTGCTTGGCTACGGTGATAAGCAGCACTATGTGAGGCCCGGGGAGCCACACGTGATAAGAGAGGAGAAAGCCAGCATACTGAGAAGATACACATTCGAGCTTGAGGCCTCTCACTTATTGGGTACGGAGGCCGTCACCATTGCATCTCCGCATGCCAAAATCTACGTGGATGCACAGGCCAGGGTATACGAGTCTACTGGTCTACACGAGTGTGGTGGGCTATCCCTGGTGGAGTTGATTATTAAGAAGATTGAGAGGCCGAGCCGGGTCAAGCTAGAGGCTCTTGGGAGGGAGGTCTCCGAGGGCCTATTCACAATATGCACGGATAGAAACCCAGATAAGTTGATTGTTGAAGCCGTTGACGCGGTCTCAGGCGATAGAGTGAGAGTGGTAGATCTGAAGCTGGAGCGGGTATTCATACCTGGGCCAAAGTATGGGGTTAAAATAGATCATGGAGAGGGAAGCAGCACGATCGAGCTTATAGTCGAGGACGGAGAGCTAGTGGAGGCTGTTTTGAAGTGTAGGAATGGAGAGGCCCCGTTGAAGCCTGGTTTGAACACAGTAAAGGAGTGTGTTCTACCAGCCGAGGTGCACTTAACCCTGAGGAAGCAGGGCTTTACACATAATTATAAAAAGAGAATAGTAATACCAAGCCTCCTCGATAAGCTTCTAAACGCTATGGAGCCGGGGCTACATGAGGTTAGAGTAGGCGGCTTCAAGCTGAGGTATGCTGCAACACCATACCCCGACATAGTCCCTGTAACGGGGATCCGTGCTGTAATAGGGAACAACGTCGAGCTGGTATTCAGGAGCAAGGTCGTAGGCCGGGTAGCAGTGGTCTCACAGACCGGGGTTAAGTGGTACCAGGTGAGGCCGGGGCTGAACAGCGTATTAGCCCCCGGCTTCTCAGACACATACCACTTGGTATTCGACACAGGGTACTCGAGACACATCTACAGAGTAGAGATACCAATAACTACACAACTACAAGTAGCGGAGGCACAAGCGAGGAACATTCTCAGAGAGCTAAAAATACGTGGATTCAAGTAGACTGCTTACTCTTCTGCAACTTCTTCTTTTTTACCCCCTGCTTGCTTCTTCTCTGCTTCTCCCTCTACTACTACTTCTAAATAATGTTTTCTCTCGAGGTGTAGCTTGGCCGCTGAGAGTGCCTTTGCCGGGCTGAACTCTGCTACTACGTATCCGCACTGTGGGCAGATCCAAACGTGCATTGTCATCGGTCTCACATCGCTCATTCTCAAGACTATGGTCCCAGCTTTCTCTTGTTTAGTTTTCTCTTGTTTTTGAGCCATTGTCTCAGCCCCCACTTAGATACATGTTTATATATAAATAAAAACATGTATGTATATGAGGAAAAAAGAGCTGGGTTTAGAGCTTCTGGTAGTACGCGTACGCCGTGGTTATCTCGTCTGTCTCTGGATCGCAGATTAGCCTGTAGACTACTGCAATCCTCGTGAGGTATAGGATGTGCACTGTTATAACGCTCACTGTCCTCCCATCAAGGGTCTTCTCCTCCTCGAAGAGCCATATCCCTATCACGTTCTCTATTAGCTCATAGGGGTTCAGTATAACGTAGTAACTCGAGCCATTGGCTTCTAAGATATCTCTGACTACGCTATTCAAGTATATGACTGCAGCCCTGTAGTCGTGGACGCGTATCATCGTCTTCATGGCTTCAAAAAACTCGCTTCGAGTATATGTTTTACGCGGGGTTTGAATTTGAACCTGTGTCTGAGTCATATATCTCAACCCCCATATAAACAAATATCCAAACAGGGGTTAATAAACTTTTCGGTCTCCACGGGGACATTGTTCAAAAGATGAGTAGGGGTTTACAAGGGAGCCGTGCTCGCAGGGGTTTCTATATGGGTGTTAGGTAGGAAGAGGCTCAATCGATACCTAACACTTCATTAGAGATGGAATGGGATCCGCGTGCCAGTAAAACCCCGGAACCACGCTGGTTTAAAATACGGCCTCTACTAGGATGGGGTGTTGGGTATGGGTTTTCTGAGGCTTCTCGCGTGGTTGCTTGTGCTGGTGGTCGTGCTTGGTTTGGCTTTTAGCTTGATGCCTAGCTGGGAGAACTGGCCTGCTAGCTCTCCTTGGTCGGGGTTTATTACTGCACCGGGGTTAAAGAAGGTTCAGGCGTGCCCAGTCTCAGACACCTCTATTAACCCAGAGCCCTGGGATCTATACAATAGCCGCTGGTTCAACCTATCATATGTATTGCAGCTACTGTCGAGCTACATGGATCCAGTCGAGTACTACAGGCTCTACGCTTCTCTAACTGGCCTAGCAGCCGTGAAGCTTGTCTTCAACTGCACGGGCTACACTCTGTACGAGCTACACCCACTACCAATGAGCGAGAGAGACGATGAGGGGTTGGCGAAGCTCAATATAACGCTCTGCATGCCCCACTACTACCTAATACCGCCAATTGAGCCGAAGCTTGCCTCTAATACCACCTTTGAAGAAACTGTAGTATTAATCCACAACCCCTGCACCAACACGAGCGAGGAGGCTGTAGTCCCCTTGAACATTCTCACCTATGCACCAACAGCGAGGCTGAACATCTCTACTCGCATAGAAGGCGTGTATAATCTAACAGTTTGGGGCTACGCCAATGGCTCGGTAAAGCACTCCCTGGACACCTGGGTAGTAGATGAGAACTGTAGCTATGACCCGGGGCTGAATAAAACCGTCTGCAACGTGACTATATACAATAAATATATCATAAATGTAAACTACACACTAGGCATAGTAGTGGGCAACGAGACAATACTCGAAGACTACACGGGCACAACTAGGTTCACGGCTAGAAGTAGCGGGGGATACACAATGCTCTGCATAGAAGACGGGTACTATAATGGGACGGGGCCGTATGCGAGGGCATGCACAGACATAGTAGTGGAGGCCAACAATACGAGGATGGAGAACTCTACGCACGTAGTCTACACTACAGAGTACTACATCGCGGGAGTCAATGCATCCACCTGGACACGTGGACTGAGGATACCGAGCATTGTGGAAGCCTCTCTATACCTAAACGGGTTCCAGGTGTTGACAGGGTTCCTAGATACTGTGAAACTCATGGCTGGGGGTAGAGTATTCTCCATGAACGAGTCTGGATTAGTGGAGAAGCTAGTATTCAGCAACATAACCGAGACCAGGCTGCATAACATTACTGTTTATATAAGCGACTACATAGGCTTCACAAGTGGCATTAAATCCCCGAGCATTGAGAAGCCGTTTGGAGGATTAATATTCGATAGAACACTGAGAATGGCAGAGATCACTGTTAAAGCAGAGCCCATGGAGCCACAGGAGTGGGATTGGGGATCAGTCAAAGACCTGGGAGTAACCGTAGAAGCATTAATACAATACCACTACCCAGACCCATCCACGATAAACCTAGGGGAGGTCAAGAAGGTCATAACCCCCAACCCCGCTGAGAGCCTACTCCAATACCTAGCACTAGCCTACATCCACGACAAGCTAGTAAGCATAGTAGAGTCGAGCCCTATGAGCGAGTATAGAGAAGTCTACCTATGGCTCCTAGCAACACAAATACCAATAGCAATGAAGAACTGCAGCCAACACGAGTCCCCGAAGCCACTGCTCGACGCACTATGCGAAGCCTGCGGAAGCGACTACGAGCGGGCTTGGATACTGGGCAATATAACAGGGCACACGCTACAAGTAGATACAGCCACGGGCCGGATTAAATGGCCCTCCCTCACCAATGAGACAATAGTGGAAGCCCCAATCGTATACGCTAATATAACAAGCTACCCGGGGCTCTGGCAACTATACAATGAGACAATGAAGATGCATCTAGCACACTCCGTGGGAGGAAAGTACCTAGTATACTACAACCCCGTGGAGAACACAGTATTCTGCGACTGGGACAGGCTAGTAGAAGGAGTAGAACTACCACCAACACAGCCACCCGAAGAAACCCCGCCAGAGATACCGCCGATGCCGGTATAACGCAAGGTATATCCAGATTTCTAATCCACTAATTAAGTTAATAAAAATAGTTTGAACTCGGAGAACTTCCCCATAATATGCAAAAATAGTTTAAAGCAGCCTCAATAATAATAAATAAAGGGGAGATTGCTTGGCTAAATGCCCCTACTGTGGGTACGAGGGTGAATTCAAGATCCACAAGACCTGGCGATTCAGTTTCTACGAGGTCAAATGCCTAGAGTGCCCTAAGTGCCGTGGAGTATTTAACCACTACCAAGGATTGAGTCCAGCGGGCAAAAGGTCTGAGTTCGTAATAAGAATTAAACCAAGAAGGAGAAGAACCAGTAATGTAAATTTGTAGAGTAGGGTGCGAGCTTGTCACTTGAACGTACCCAGATGTCTTTTGCCAGCAAAGTCGCTGAATGGATTAATCAAATAATTAGGGGTCATAACTTAGGTTTTGATGGAGCAGACATCGAGATTAAGGAGCTCAAAACCCGTAATAGAGCAGATGTTATTATCTGGGAGAATGCAAAGGCTGGAAAAGTCGCTTTACACATTGAGATATGGGATCCCCTAACCGACCCTTGGGGAAAGGTAGAAGACGCATATATAAAAGCGACGAAGTACAAAGCTCCATACTTCGTGGTGTGGAATATAGCGCACTTCTACTGCTTTGAGACATTCAAAGAAGGCGATTTCCTCGACAAGCTCTGGTTTCCATATACTGGAGCACCAGATAAAGTAACAGATGCGAAGACCTATGATGAAGCCGTACTAAAGTACGGGGATGAAATAAAGAAGTTCCTAGAGTTCTTCCTTGTAGAGTTCGACCAGATATACAAGGGAGTAAAGCCTAAGCCCGCACTAGGAATAGACGAGAAATTCGTCTACATGCTAAGAGGCGCCATCCACTCTCTCTCAATACCGGTCTTCAACTATATAAAGGAGAAGGCACAGAAAGACCTGGAATTCAGGAAACGCCTAATTGAGTATTTTAGAGAGCAGATGTGGACGTTTAGGAATCAAGACGAAGATTACGATAAGGTGGCGAGACAATATGTATATTTACTGATAATAAAGCTGCTCTTCTACGACATACTAGCATCCACTCCCCCATTCAATAGAGAGTTGAAGAAACTCACTGTTCCAGCAACTGTACGTAAAGGCGAAGAACTTAAGAAGATAATAGATAATCGCCTAGAGGAAGCCCACAAAGTCACCGGGACGTATGAGGTAATACTGTTCAGCGACTTCCTTGACTCCATTGTGCCACCAGACGATATAGTTGATCAAATAAGGGAGCTCGCGAAAAACCTCGCTAATTACGACTTCTCGAAGATAGACTATGAGGTACTCGGCTTCATATTCCAGAAACTAATACCCGAGGAAGAGAGACACAAACTCGGACAATACTTCACTAGGTCAGATGTAGTCGACTTAATACTCGGGTTCTGCATCAGGAGCCCGGACGATAAGGTTCTCGACGGTGCCTGTGGTGCTGGAACCTTCCTCGTGAGGGCATACGTGAGGAAGAAGCTCCTCAAGGAAGAGAAAACTCATAAAGATTTGCTTAGTGAATTATACGGCGTTGATATCGCTAAATTCCCGGCACTTCTATCAATGATAAACCTAGCGAGCAGAAACCTAGCTCAACTAGAAAACACACCCAACATCATTCAAAGAGACTTCTTCGACGTAGAACCGAGTAAGGAATACCCCGCGGTCGAGCCCAGGGATAATAGAGCACATGTGTGGAGGATAGAGCTCCCGAGAGAATTCGACGCGGTGGTTATGAACCCGCCGTATACTAGGCAGGAGGAAATGGAGGATATAGTTGAAGAAGAGAAAAAGAAGGTGTATGAGAGATGCATCAAAGACTGGAAAGAGATGAACAAAGACAAGTACACTAAAGAGAAGAAGCCCAAGATAAGTAAGAGATCTAGTATATACGTGTACTTCTTCATACACGGCGGGTACTTCCTACGAGAGAGCGGACGTATGGGCTTCATCACCTCGAACTCATGGCTTGACACAGACTATGGTGGAGACCTCCAGAGATACTTCCTGGAGAACTTCAAAATATTAGCAATCATCGAGAGCAAAGTGGAGAGGTGGTTTGAAGACGCAGACATAAACACGGCTATCACGATACTCGAGCGTTGCTCAAACCCCGAGGAAAGAGACAACAATATGTTAAAATTCGTGTTGCTGAAGAAACCCCTCTCCGAGCTAATCCAAAGAGCCGAGAAGCCGGAAGACGAGGCGGAGAGATGGAGGCGTATAGAGGAGCTAGTAAAACTCATAGAAAACACCAATACCTACTACGAAGACGACAAGATACGCATATTCCCCAAGAAACAGAAAGAGCTATGGGAAGAAGGATACGACGATGAAGAACAAGAATACACGGGCTCCAAGTGGGGCAAATACCTCAGGGGACCACAAATATACTTCAAGGTACTCGAGAAGGGTAGGGGTAAGCTGGTTCCATTAAAGGCAATAGCGTCCATAAGAAGAGGGTTCACGACGGGGGCAAATGAGTTCTTCTACTTAACCAAGAAAGACGTATTGGAAGAGGGTATTGAGCGAGAGTTCTGGATGCGTCCCGTGTCAAAGGATGAATGGGGCAAGATCAAGGATCTCATACCAAGGGAGGATATATGGATTGATAAGAATGGCGAATACTTCAAGAAATCGCAATATTCGTCGAGATACAACCTAAACGATGTTTTAATAGATGGGTATGTTATATGGATACCGAATTATCTGGTGAAGTCTCCAAGAGAGTTGAAGTCCTTGCTTGTCGATCCAAAAAGCCTCGAAAACGTAGTCTTAATGATACATAGAGATAAAAGCGTGTTGAGAGGCACTAGTATCTTCAAATATATAGAATGGGGGGAGAAACAAGGCTTCCATGCAAGAGACACGTGCAGATCGAGACGAAGGTGGTATGAACTCTCCGAGATCCAAGGCGACATCTTAGCCATGATGAGTATAGACGTCAGGCATGCCTTCTGGTTAAATAGTATCAATGCCTTCTTCGACGCCAGACTATATGGTATTACTTTAAAACCCCAGTATAAAGGAAAAGAGAAACTGCTACTCGCCATTCTAAACTCGACTGTTACTTACTTGTTTGTCGAACTGAGTGGACGAGTTAATCTAGGTGAGGGTGCTCTCGATATAAAAGTCTATGAGTATGGATATATTCCAATAGTTAATCCGGAACTCGTAGAATCACACCTTGATAAAATCGAAAAAATATTAACTGCGGTGTCGAGCAGGGCTATTAATTCCGTGTTTGACGAGCTGGGTGCTCGCTCACAGGAGGAGGTTTCTCTCGAGAAGGTGGATCCTGATAGGAGGGAGTTGGATAAAATCATCATGGGTGAGATTCTGGGTTTGAGTGAGGAGGAGCAGTTGGAGGTGTATAGGGCTGTTGTAGACCTCGTTAAGTCGAGGATAGAGAGGGCTAGGAGTGTCAACTCTAAGAAGAAGGAGAGTAAGAGGGAGGAATTGGACGCTATGGTTACTCTATATGTGCAGGAGTTTAGTAGGATGCATAACGAGTTGGTAAAGAGATTTAAGTCGTTTCCTGATGCCTACCTGGGTAAGGATGTTAAGGCTAGGGTTATTGGGGTGCCTGCTACTTCTAAAGCAGTTGCCTGTAGCAACCTCGTAGAAGGATTCTACGTAGACTACGGCTCAGGCAAGGTGAAGTGTAAGTCCATGAATGAAGCGAAATACGTTGCCCTCGCTATACTCGCTGGTAAAACCAATATATTAATCCCCGAGGACGAGTCCACTCTAGCATCCATAGTAGCGAAGCAGGAAGAAGTGGTTAGAGAACTAGCTAGTAAAATAGATGAATTCCTAGAGCTAAACGTCACCGATAAAAAACTAAGGGAGAATATAAAGCCACTACTACTGCGTAAACTCCTCAACGTAGACCACCTAAAGTACACCTGCTAACAAGCGAGCTACGGAAAACGCGATCGCCTGTAAGGTATACATACCACGACGCTTTAAACAAGCTGCATTGCCCTTAGTAGACTAGCGGCTCAATGGTAAGCGTTTTCTTTGGTGCTTGACCTAGATGTACTTGTATACTACTTTTACTCCTAGAAGCCTTGCTATCTCCTCTATCGCCTTGTCCAGCTCGTCTACGTCCATGCTCTGTGAGTATGGCTTGAAAATCCTCCACAGCTCCTCTTCCTTCCCCTGCCTCCTAGCCTCCCAGAGCAGGACGTCTATAACGCAGCTCTTACGGCTGATAATGGGATGGTCGCGCTCAATGATACACGCAATACTCTTGTCTCTGCTACTAGACATAAAATAACCCCTACTAAGAACTCAAATATCAACGCGTATAAATATTCTTCGAGGAAGATTAAAACCCGCTTTCTGCCTCTACGCCTCAGTGTTAGGTAAAACTAAAGGGCTTATTTACTTAATGTTAGCTCCTCCAGTAGGCAAAATGAGAAGTACATAAAAACATAAAAGGCGTCCTGCTGAAGTATTTTCTTGGTTATTAGTTTTTATTTCTTAGTTTTCCGGTTGGTTTCAATTATTTATTCGACCTGGGTAAAGCTCGGTGAAACCTGTGTCGGTGGATGAGTTCCGCGCTTGCTTTGAGGATGATATGAGTAGAGTTATGAGTGGTTTCTTTCTTCCTAAGTGTGGAGAATTTGCCAAGTCTGTGGCGTTTTCCTTTGATTACTGCTTTTATATTAGGGAGCGCTGGAGCAGTGAGAGGGAACTATACACATATGTTTTCAGCTTTCTAAATGATATTCTTAGGGTAAAGAAAATTTGCAATAGTATGGATGAGGCCGTTGCCAATATATGTAAGTGGAGTAAGGGATTCCCCGCTATCAGGGAGTTATGCAACCACTTAAGGAACATTATCATTCCACAAGCCCCGCAAAGGCTCGAAGAGCAAGCCCTTGCATACACCTTGCTTTTTAAGTTCTCAGAGTCCTACGTGTTCAAAAAATACGGGAAGAGTATAGCCCATCACACTGTACCTCTCTTTGGCTATAGGAGGAGCGGTAAGAAGTTCTCACAAGTGCTCTCGGAGATAACGGGTCGCTCTGTGCTATCAGATATGGCGAGAGAAATATTCGGCCTGAGAGAAGACGCCGAGCTATATATACACCAGGCGAGGGCTGTCGAGGAACTTAGAAGGCCCGAGAACATGGTGGTAATAGTTGCAACACCGAATGCGTCGGGTAAAACCGAGATAGGGCTCTTAACAGCAATGGATATCGTTATGCGTGGCGGCAACAAGCTCATATTAGTGGTATACCCTACGAAGGCTCTTGCGAGAGACCAGTTTGATAGGTGGAAAACGAGGCTGAAAGGATTTGTCGAGAAAGTCCTAGGAGACCGGGTTGAAGAGGGTAAGTTCTACTTGGCGTCCGAGAAACTACAGGCTGTATTGTTGGATGGAGACACTGTGAAAAGATTAAATGAAGTACTAAGGGATGTTGCAAGCAAGAAAAGCCCAATGATCGTGCTAACAAACCCGCAGTTCCTATTAACAGCTCTACAGAGGAATAAAATTTGGAGACGTTACTTTGGCTCTAGATGTCTATCATTTCTAGTCCTCGATGAGATACACTTTTATAAAGCACGCGACTTAACACTGCTCCTTACGATATTAAGTCCCTCGGTACTAGGCCTACACGTATGCAGGAATGGCGAAAAACCAGCCTATAAAGTACTTGTATTATCGGCAACCATGGGCAAGCCTGATGAATTCCGTCAGCAACTCGGCACTGCATGGGGCATTAATGGCGATAATATAGCCATCGTTGGCTCAGAGGTGGAAGGTGAAAGAGGTCAAAAGGACATATACCTCGTCAAGGTCGACGATGATAGAGTGGCTGAGAGCATAGTTAAGAACTACATAAAAGAACTCATTGAAAGAGCTGAAAAACCCGAAGATATCGACAAGACTATAATCTTCGTACCCAATAGAAACATTGCAGATAGATTAGCAATGGAACTGCAGAAGACTACTTATAAACAACTTGGCGAAGTAATTATTGACCGCCACCTAGGAGACATGGCTCTATGGGAAAGAGAACGAGTAGAACGATTATTTAAAGAAGGAAAATTCAGGGTACTCATTACGGTTAAGACGTTGGAGGTAGGTGTAGATATAGGCGATGTAAAAAGAATAATTCACTGGGGGCTTCCAGCATCTCTGAATGATATGATCCAGAGAGAGGGGCGTGCCGGCCGCAGGCCTGGAGAATATGAGAGCATAATCATTATTAGAACGTCTTCTGATGAAGAACTGGTAACCAACTACATTAAGTTACTAAGCGAAATAAGAAGGAAGGGTGACTTAGAATCAATCATGAAGTACACATACACCCCTATTATAAACCCAGATGCCATGTTCATGAGGAGACTCGACAGAAGGTTATTCAGAGATAAGACTTTATTTAATGTGACATCATCCCCGTTAGAGATCCCAGATACTATTCCAATACCTCTTCCTCAACGGAATAAGAGCGCTGAGCTGAAGATATCTTTTTACGGCCAGGATAGACGCAGATTCAGGGTGGTAAGTGAGGAAAACGAGACCAGGAGGAAGCTGTGGAGGGAAGTCAGAATAGAAGACGTATTATACAGATACCTCCCAGGCTCTATAAGGCCAATAACAGGGGTCTATATAGTACGAGATATCAATCTACCCAAAAGAGAGATCATAATTGATAAAGCCAATGAGCAATCATTCCGCAACATATGGGAAAGAAACCTAACCTGTAATATAGACTCCTACATAGGCGCTATCAACCGCGGGGAGATATTTACAGTCAGCGATGTTGAAACCAGCTTCGAGGTTTATAGCCATAGAGGTGATCCACTAGACTTAATAATAGTCAAGATGCGTCCAAGAGGAGTTAAATTGATTAGAAAATACGAGGTAGAAATATCTGTGGAAATGGAAGACGGCTCAGTGAAAAATGAGAAGATCCCGGTGTTTAAGCAGTGTGGCTATAAGGCTCTAAGCGAGAAATTCAGAGGTGAAGAGGATGGACTGGTAACTAGTATTGTGACTAGGGGAGTATACATACCATTAGATCCACGTGAAATATCCAGACTCCTGGATGTTATCTCTAAGCAGAAAACTCTTCGCAAAATCTTAGGTGAGAACACTAGTGTTATTTCATACATGTTGATCATGGATTACTTGCATTATGCCCTGCATATACTGTTGAACATGGCCAGCGACATCAGTGGTGTTCGAGTAGACGATTTAGATCACTACGTAAATGTGGTGGTGGACGATGAGGTAAGGCTTAAGCAATTTATTCTAAATCTATTGCAAGGCAAGGCCGCCGAAGGGGTTCTCCCAGTAAAGATAGAAGTGGTTATAGCCAATGAAGTAGACCTCGTAGAGAGGATAGCGAGGCCTAAACTCCACGAGGAAATATCAGAGCTTAAGAGAAGGCTTGATTCTCAGAGAGATGCTAGTGGACTAAAAGACATAGTCAAGAAGATCATTCCGTATCTCTATGTTCCAAGATGCTTCTACGAGCCAGCAACTCTAGAGTACTTATTTAAACATGAAGGCGGAGACTCTCTTCGGGAGATCATAAGCGACTTGGAAATAATACTGGAGCTCAGCGACTACCTAGCCGGTAAAATCATACAGAGAGTTGAAACTAGGACTCCCCTGAACGCCTGAATTCAACAACGAGTACATCTTATAGATCAGGGCTGGAATAATCATATAGCCCATACCTCGCATTCTTTCAGACAATTGCCTCAATCCCTCCTCATTGTTTACGAGTTGCTTTATTACTTCCTCTATTTCATCAACTCCCTTCATGCATAGTTCCTTTACAGAGTTATGATTGGATGGGCCAAGCTCTAGGATGCTCTCTAGTCTCTTATTGGTACACAGGTATTCAATGAGGGAGTATATGGAGAGCACATGTAATTTAACAGAGTGGTAGTCTCTAGCATATCTAGCCAGCTCCAATAGTTTCTCACCATGTAATGGTGCTAGAACCACTCTCTCATTAATGTTGCATGTAATTGTAGGGTTGTGGCTTACTGCTTCGTGTATTTCATACAATAAGGTAGTATACGATGTGCCGAGTGTTAGCTCAACAAGCGTGCATGCTTTACCATAGTGTACTTCGATGTCCGGCACGCCTCGGCCACTCATGTATGGAACGAGATAACCGTTCTCCTCGGTTAAAACTCCATTCCATAGTAAATACTCTCCCTCCTCAATGCTGGCAATACCGCTACGAGACCTCGTATATAAAGCGAACCCCAGCAACCTGCTCAAGGCCACTGCAACCAATAACTCGAATGAACCAACAATTATGGATTGAAGTTCTCGGCCTACAGAGCTACCTTCTGCGATCTCCGTGAGGTCGCGGGAAACTAGTACCCTCCTATTGTTGCTGACAAAGAAACACAGCTCATCGATTAACTTCTCAAAATCCCTAGTCCCCAGCTTGGAGAAGCTCAATAACAACACCTAGCCTAACGACTTAATAAATAACGCACTATAATTAATATATATGGATTTGCCCATTATGTTTTCAATTCCTAAAATCGTTTTTAACAAGCAACCTGGTTAATAAATAAAATGGTGTTCTCCCTTGCTAATTGAGAGTGCGTTTTTCAAGTTGTCGGATTATTTTCAGTCTGTGGAGTCTCCTAGTGAGCTGTACGAGGCGCAGGTTGCATTTATATTCGCTGTTGCGATCTACCAGGAGCTCCAGAATAGGGGTTTTCCATACCTACTACCATACATTCAGTTTGAGAAGCCATACCCGATTGAGAGTAAGCGGGGGAAGAAACCAACAGTCGATATATACTTTAAGATCCCTAAGGATAAACTTCCACCAGAAATCCTCCATAGATGGAGTGAGAGCGGAGTATGCGAGGAGAACTGGATTGAAGTAAAGTTCTTTAGTAGTGCTGAAAGGAGTGGTTCAAGTAAGCCGAAAGCTCAGAACGTTGGCGTGGTCTTAGCAGATCTCTTGAGACTAAAGTACTATGTGAGAGAGGGTGGAAAATACCTATTACTCGTTTTCAATAGGAAACCCGAATACTACTTGGCATTCACAAAACGGGGTTCAAGCAGGAGAGACTATTTGAATGCCCTCTTAGAGCCCGGAGAACACAGGGTTATAATAGATTTAGCCAAAGAACCCAAGACTGTCTTGAATACAATTAGCAAGCATTTTGAAAAACCACCACACCAGAAAATAGAGCTCAACGTGCTTACTTATACAATCAAGTCTCTGCCCGTGAAAGGGCTTATATTACTCGCCGATGTCCCCTATAGGAGGAGTAGAAAGGGGCTTACGAGCACTGAGCCAGCATACTACTTCTACCTAATTAGAATCATAGAGTACTTACCAGAATTAACTACCGAGATGCATTGATTCGAAAACACAATATCATCATAATATTATGAAGCTCCCTCGAGGTTTTATGGCACAAAGAAATTCGTTTGAACGTCTAACATGCAGCGTACATTCTCCATACAACAAATACTCTATATCCTAGTGGTGGATGGGTGTCTGGCATGGGGGCCTCGTAAATACTGGTGGGTCTTATTACTCCTAAGGCACTGTGGAGGGAACTTTTGAGCAGGAGTGTAAATATTTGCATGAACCTCATCTTGCGCGGATCCCTTGTTATGGACTCTACATCTAGTTCAATCGAAACCCCAACGTTATAGGCAGGGATATCGTTTTTCTCGAGCCATCCATACAAGTAGAGCTTGGCTACTGCAGAAATAAGTGGTTTTGCTCCAACTTTTCCAGCGCTGTACACATCTGACTCGTGTTCGCTGATCCAATTCCACATGATGCTTATAGCTGAGAGGCTTGTAGCTATGGAAACTAGGAAGACTAGGAGGAGAAAGTAGTCCCAGAGAGTAGCATTTACAATTTTAAACGTGGTGTTCACGAATACCGTGAATGCCGAGGAGAAGAAGATCAACCAAACCCTTCCAATAAGTTCTGATGGATACGCGAGATAGCCGTGTTTCCTATGGCCCTCCTCATGGTAGTATATTGCTTTCAATTCTTCATCGCTCAATATCTTCAACAGTTTATCGCTTATATAGATCTTCTTTTTCCTGAGATCAAACCATGCATTCACAGGCCCGTCACGACACATCACGAAGTCTAAGCCACCGACAGATACTGGTTCCTCCTTGGAACAATAAGTTTTGACTTTCATTATATAAACTCCACAGAGGATATAGAAAAGAATAAGCGCAGAAGACGATATCGACAGTAGCGAGCTCAGGCTGGGGAATATTACACCTACTAGAATAAAAACCGCGATACTTATAGGTACACCATAAAGGGCAAACGATAATAACCTCCTCCTACCAGGCGACTTGATGTATTCATGGTAAGAAATAGAGGCACTAATCAAAACCACTAAGAAGGATAATACACATAGTAATGCTGTAGTAATCCAGTTAATAAACCCCATGCTCACTACGCCTAGCCCCAGCACTCAATTTATAATCAATTATAATGAGTACTTTTAAGCAATACAATACTATTTAATACCCCTCCCTCTCATTATGGGTGAGAAACAATGCTCGTCGAGTTGTTGCCCCGTGTTGGCTCGCCTAGACCCCCGGTCAACGTGCTTGGACCCGGTTTCACGCTGTGTATTGTTAACTCTGGTGGTGGACTGCGTGTTTTCCTAGAGTCCACGGTGAGCCCTGAGACGCTCTCTAGGTTCTACGGTGTCAAGAAGTCTAGCTACGAGGAGCTACTAAAGGTGTTTAATAATGAAGTTTGGGTTGGTGAGGCCAGGCTTAAGCGGGAGTTCGATTTCTACCACACGGATATAGTGGTAGCTGATATACCAGGCTTAGTCAACTCCTTTGAGAATAAGAGTGGTGTATGCGTCTCCGTGTCCAGAGACCCCGGGTTGAAAATGGTCTTCGCTTCTAAGGCCTCCTCGCTTCTCAGCAAGGCTAGTAGATACCACAATGAGTCTTTTAGACTGCAGGGTAAGGAGCTACAGAAGAGGATGGGGAGGATCCTCCTTGGTAGAATCCTAGTGTTGGCTCCGAGTAAGAGCGAGTTGAAGATTATTGAGAAGCTTGTGGAGGCCTCTTGTAATGCCCCGTTGAAGTGGGAGAGGCGTAGAGTGAGGAAGCTAGATGATCTCGTGGAGTTGCTTAAACCCCCGCAAACAAGTTTCTGGTGGAGGCTACTTGGCGAGAGAAATAAGATTGTATTCACAGAGGATCTCCTACCAGAGGTAGTCAAGCTCCCAGACCCCTCGCTACACAGAATAGGCTTCGTCCGCGGCTCCCCACTACCCCTAGTTATACCGGTTAGAACAGGGGAGAAGACTTTTAGGATCGGGATTTTAGAGGACGGCCGGGAGTTCAGGCTATCACTAGAGGATCTCTACAGGCACTGCTACGTGATAGGGCAGACGGGCAGCGGCAAAACCACTTTTATCAAGATGCTTGTACACAGGTTGAGGGAGCTGGGAGACGCCTCCATTATTGTCATAGATCCCCATGGAGACATGGCATTGGAGCTAGCCAAGGAGACCCCTGGATCCCTCTACCTCCACCCAATCAAGAGCCCGTTTGGATTAAACCCCCTGGATCTCCCCAAGCACGAGAACAGGGACTTCGCGGTCACAATAGCCATAGACATCCTAATCGAGATGTTCAAGGAGGTCTTGAAGCTAATGGAGACCGCTGTAAACGTGAAATACCTGCTACAAGTACTTCTCAGGGCCTTCTACTCTAAGACGGACTCCCCTACTCTCGCCATGCTCTACAATGCTATATTGGGATTGTATAAGGGTGAGCTGGATCTAGATGTTGATGATGAGGAGTGGCAGCGGCAGCTCGAGGCCCTCCAGAGCATGCAGGATCAGACCTTTATCAGTGCATTGTCTAGGCTTGAAGCATATGCCCACGACAAGCTACTACTCAAGTTGACTAGTAGGACAACCGTGGACTTTGAGAAGCTGATGTCCCCCGGCAACATCACAATATTCTCCGTCTCGAAAGCAGATCTAGGCGAGAACCTCGCCAGGCTCATTGCTTCAACAATTGTCATGAAGCTCTGGTTTGAAGTACTGGCCAGGGCTAGGTTGAATAAGCCCAGGACACCGGTATTCCTAGTTATAGACGAGTTCCAGTTTGTAGCGGACCTGCCAATTATTGACACTATATTGTCTGAGGCTAGGAAGTATGGTTTACACCTAGTCATAGCACACCAGCACACCAAGCAGATACCCGACACCTTGTTGCAGTCTGTTATGAGCAACTGTGCTGTGAAAGTAGCGTTCCAAGTAGGGGGAGGGGATATCAAGAAGCTCTCAGTAATGGATGCTTCATTCGCGGACTCCCTGGAGAAGGCCTTGACGGGGTTAACTATTGGCAAGGCGGTAGTCAAGCTAACCGCGAGGCCTGGAGAGCAGCAGCCGCCACCAGTAGTGGTGCAAATGGACTACATCAAGCACGAGTCGCGGAGAGAAGACGTATACACCACGGTATACGACCCCGGTGAGCCCGGGAGCCAGGACCTCAAGGGCCTATTAAACCCCGTCCTCAAGTACATTGAGCCAGTTAAACCACTCGAGTTCTACGCACTATACACTCTACGAGTAAGCGGACCACTGGCAATAGCAGACCTAGCCACAAGGCTCGGGGCCCGTAGAGAAGACGTTGAAGAGGCCGTGAACACGCTGGCTGGAAGGGGCTATATAGAGGTCTACAGGGAGGGAAATAAGAAGGTGGCGA
>Ga0326760_1000561_pt1 | contig 18946 bp, 19 predicted proteins | sample GCREP_S_FD_207668 | JGI IMG/M metagenome (GOLD analysis project Ga0326760, IMG submission 207668) | Hot spring sediment microbial communities from Geyser Creek Basin, Yellowstone National Park, WY, United States - GCR.EP_S | ecosystem: Environmental > Aquatic > Thermal springs > Near-boiling... | reverse complement strand
GGTTCGGGATCTCCATGGCTGGAGGGATCACGCCTGCAGCAGCTATGGTCGAAAAGGGGATACAAGTTGAGACATTCGCACCCCACTGCCTAGCCAATATAAAAGATATGAAAAAAGCATGAACACGTTGCATCAAAGCTTAGAAATGAAGTTAATATCCGGCCTTTGCTCCTTGATATCCATCATTGGCGCAGGAGCGTTGGAGGTCTGGAAATGCCTCAAGGCATCGTTGTAATCGGGTTAGGTGAGGTTGGCGGGCCAATTTACGAGATCCTAAAAAAGGCCTTTCCAGAGGTCTACGGTTACGATTCCAACCTAGAGATTTGTATTGATCGGTTAGAGAGTATTCCTAGGAATGTCGAGGTCGTACATATCGCTTATCCATTCAGGAAATTAGATGAGTTTGTTAAATCGGTGGTTGATTATGCAGATGATCTTGAAGCTAAGATGGTGATTATACATTCGACTGTTGCACCAGGCACGACTAGGCTTATTCAATCCAGAACCTCTGCCCAGATAGCTTACTCCCCGGTGAGGGGGAGGCATCCCAACCTAAAAGAACATTTAAAATTCTGGACCAAATGGGTTTCGGCAGTAGATGGAAAGGCGCTAGAATCCGCTAAAGATCATCTCGAGCATGCTGGATTTAGGGTGAGGGTTGCCCCGGACCCTGAGTCTCTTGAGCTGGCGAAGCTCTGGGAAACAGTCTATAGGGCCGCGATGATAGCATGCTGGCAAGAGGTCCATAGAATTGCGAGGATGTTTAAGGCGGATATCGGCGTCGTCGCCGAATTCGTCTCCGAGGTTCATGAGGTGCTTCGTGATAGACCGGTCTACTACCCGGACTTCATAGGGGGACACTGCCTAATACCTAACACCCGGATACTCCATGAGATAACGGGCTCGGATCTCCTAGAATTTATCCTCCAATCAAATGAGAAGCGCGCCGAGGAGATGCGTGATGAGAGCATTGCAAAGGAGGTGGAGAAAGTTAAGAGGATCTGGTTAAACCATGCCCCCAAGGAGTATTACCGCCTATAGAGAGAAACAGGCTGATAATTCTTAGAACGGCGTGCCAATAGCAAGTATTGCTTACTTCTGGAATATTTTGGCGAAAAACCCGTGATATTTATCTCTTCCCTATATGTAATCTTAAATTACCCCGGAAGGATACTATCTAGTTGGAGGTGGCGGTGTGGGTGAAAGCCCCGCATATAGCATTCTTCGAAGAACCTAAGCCCCCCATTCCGGGGAATGTTCTCTTCGAGGCTTTGACGCCGCCAAGGGAGATTGTTCTCGCGGTTAATCCAAGGGTTACAATCGAGGTGATTGAAGGGGTCCTGAAGGCGGCCAAGGACACGGAGAACGTGGTGATTCTAGAGCTAGCTCTATCCGAGATGAACCTGAAGGGAGGCTATACCGGCCTGACGCCCAAGGCATTCGCCGAGCGTGTGAGAAAGGCTGCTGAGAATGTCGGCTGGTACGGCTATGTCCTCCACGCGGATCATGTTGTGATCAGGAAGGGCACGGATGAGGAGATAGAGAACGTTAAGCGGGAGCTAGCCGCAAGGGTTGAGGCTGGGTTCACAAGCTTCGCCATAGATGCTTCATACCTCTTCGACTTGACCAAGGATACTGTGCCGGAGCAGCTTAAGCGGATAATCGAGGTTGGCACGGAGATGTTCAGGTACCTAGACGAGCTAATAGGGCACAGAAACTATGGCAGGGAGGGCGAGGTCGGCGAGATAGGTAAGACAGAGTTAACAACCGTCGAGGAGGCCCTATACTATGTGAAGAGCATGAAGCAGAATGGGGTTGACCTCCACTGGCTCGCGATAAATAATGGCTCGAAACACGGCGTCTCGGTGGACGCGGAAGGTAATATAATACCACAGCTCGGGATAAACATCCAGCGCACCGTTGAGATCGTCCAGGCATTATGGGATAACGGGTACCCGACTAGGGTTGCTCAACATGGTGTGAGCGGGACACCGCTCTACCTTATCGCGGAAAAGTTCCCGAAAGGGATGATAGGAAAGGGCAATGTCGCGACAATATACATGCTCATGGTCTATGACATCCTGAGGATCTACGAGCCAGAGTTATACCAGAGGATCTACAAGTGGGTTATCGAGAACTATAGGAAGGAGGGGGTGCACGAGGCTGAGATATTTGTCGAGAACTCTAAGTTCGCGCTAAAACAGTTCTTTAATGAGCTTGACAAGATATCGGATGAGACTAGGAACGCGATAAGGAGCAAGGCATATGCGGAGACCCTGCTACACCTGAAGGCCTTCGGGATGGAGAAGACCGCAAAAAGAGTCTACGATTACATCAAGAATAAAGGGATCAAATACTGGTAGCTGAAATAGCAGACTTATGCCCACTTTCTTCTCTTTCTTTATTGTGATTTTTAAGTGGTGAAGAATTAGTATTTTGAAGTAGCCTCGGCGAGATTTCTAGGCATTATTTTTATCCTTTAGCAAGAAAGCTTTATCTTCCACTATTATACTCAAGGTACTTGGGTGATTCTTATAGGTGGGTTAATATGACAAGGGCTAAAAAACTGATAAATGATCCACTAAATGTTACTGTGGAAGAGCTTGAGGGTTTTGTGAAAGCGTATTCTCATATCGTGAGAAAAGTTGGCACACATGCTGTTGTTAGAAAGGACGCGCCGGTGAAGGGGAAGGTTGCTATTCTGAGTGGTGGTGGAAGTGGGCATGAACCGCTATTCATAGGATATGTCGGCTATGGCATGTGCGATGGAGCAGTTTATGGGGAGGTTTTCGCTGCGCCGACACCTCCCAACATCTTGGAAGCTACAAGGGCAATAGATGGCGGCGCTGGCGTGATCTACATTTACGGCAACTATGCTGGTGATAATATGAACTTCGGCTTAGCCGCTCAAATGGCTGAGGCAGACGGAATCGAGGTGGAGATTATACCGTATTGGGATGATATCTCATCAGCGCCGCCTGAGAGGAAGATGGAGAGGCGGGGGATAGCTGGAGGTTTTTACGTGTATAAATGTGCTGGCGCAGCGGCAGAGATATGGGGTGCGGATCTTAAGGAGGTCAAGAGGGTGGCTGAGAAGGCTAGAGAAAATGTCCGTTCATTTGGTGTAGCCTTGGCGCCTGGCACAATTCCGGCGACAGGAAAACCAACCTTCGAGCTTGGCGAAGATGAGATATATTTCGGGATAGGCGCTCATGGAGAGAAGGGCGTCCTCCTTACAAAGATTAAACCCGCGGATGAGGTGACGGAAATAATTGTTAAGGAGATATTAAGGGATCTTCCATTAAGAAGTGGAGACGAAGTTAACATGCTCATCAATGGGTGTGGCTCCACCACTCTAATGGAGCTGTATATAGTTACGAGGAAAGCTGTGCAGATACTGGCTGATATTGGAGTGGAGATTCATCATGTCGATGTTGGCAACTTTTTAACCACGCAGGAGATGGCGGGTGCAACGATTAGTATCCTTAGGCTAGATGATGAGTTGAAGGAGCTTTGTGATGCCCCAGCTTACACGCCAATCGTTAGAATATGTCCGGAGCTCCAATCAAAGCTTAAATAAGCAATATGTCCCTTGTTGACGAGAGGTGCTAAGATTGACTGAGGATCGTATCTCTTGCAAGAAAATGAAAGAGATACTGCTGCATATCTCAGATGTTGTGATATCGGAGGAGGGCTGCTTAACCGACTTGGATAGGGCGTGTGGTGACGGCGACTTCGGGATTGGAATGTTAAGGGGATTCACTAATGTTAAACAGCAAGTTGGGAGCTATGAAGGTGATGATTTAGGGGAGTTGTTGATGAAGGCTGGTTTCGCGATTACTGCCACTGTTGGGGGCGCGTCAGGAGCGATATTTGGGGCATTATTTAGCTCAGCTGGAATGAGATTGAAAGGTAAGAAGGAGGCCGATCTAGTGGAGCTTGCGAAGGCTTTTAAAGCATCACTTGATACGATAATGAAACTTGGCGGAGCTAAACCCGGGGATAAGACTATGGTTGATGCACTAGCGCCAGCCATAGAAGCCCTAGAGGCTGTTGCGAGAGCTGGCGGCTCATTGAAAGAGGCATTTGAAAAAGCTGCTGAAGCCGCTCAAAAAGGTGCAGAAGCTACAAGGGAGATGATAGCTAAAAAGGGTAAGGCAAGTTACTTGGGGGAGAAAACCCTCGGCTACCCAGATCCGGGAGCTGTGGCTGTAGCCCTAATCTTCAAAGCGATTTCCGAAAAATATAATTCTAACTGAGTAGGTTTTTTACCTCTCTTAATATAATACCTTAATACCTTAGAAAAGATAGTACTGCCTTAATTAGCGGCGGGTTGTATCTTTTCCATTCTTGATGAAAGAAAATTTTGGGAATGTTAGAAGTCCTCTTTAATTATTGTCTTTCTTCCATTTGCCTTGCATCTTTGCACGGCCTTGTTTATCAGTTCTCTGACGGCTTGGTCGAGCCCGTCGAGAGCATCGGATGCGAGGCGTATTCCCTCTGGCAGAAGCTCCCGCACCTTTGATTCCACTACAATCCTTTCACGGGGCATGTTTCCTCAATTATTCGTGTTTTTCAAGCCCATAAATTTAGCTTTACTCCGGGCTTTTCCTAGCTTCCGGGCCTGAGAAAGGTATATTAAGCGTGATGAACAAGCCCGTGCGGCATCATAGCTGAGCCATGTTCTGGCTCGTTTTGGCCATACTCGGCCTTAGAAAAATATGAAGATGGGCTGACCAACATGTCCTCGTAGCTGTGAAAGCCGCAGGGAACCCTTTTTCCTACCATACATGGATTCATGACTCCTCCATGCTGGGGGTTGGAGGTGATAGAGAAGCGTGGAGCTAGGCGGACGATAAGCGAGATACTGGATTATGTTAGGTCTTTGGGTCTATGGTCCTAAACACTTTCCCAAAGAACCAATAAGGGAATATACTTAAAGTTAAGACTGAGCAGTTTTTGGTAGTGGATAATTATGGTTTCCGTGAAGCCGCATATCTTCAGGGCCTATGACATTAGGGGAGTCTATGGGCAGGATCTGGATGAGGAGGTCGCAGAGCTTATTGGCCTGGCCTATGGGACATTTCTCGGTAATCGTGGTAGGGTTGTTGTTGGCAGGGATGTTAGGATAGGTGGAGAAGTGCTTGTGAGGGGTTTGGCAAGGGGCTTGACCAGAGCTGGATGCGACGTGCTGGATGTTGGGATGGTCTCGACGCCCATGCTATACTTCTCGACAGTTTATTTCAAGGTTGATGGGGGTGTTCAGGTTACAGCAAGCCATAACCCGCCCGAGTGGAATGGGTTTAAGATCGTGAAGCCGGGGGGCGCGACGCTCTCGGCCGGAGCCGGGATGGAGCAACTAAAGGACATGGTAATCAATAGAAAGTTCAGGGAGTGTAAGAGGCCGGGAAAGATCGAGAGGGCTGATATACTCATGCCCTATATCGAGTTCATGTCCTCGAGGTTTAAGATAGATGCCCGCATGAGGATCGCGGTGGACTACTCTAATGGGGCGGCTGCGATACCCTTCCCAAAGATAGCGGAGAGGCTTGGAATAGAGATCGTTAGCATAAATGATGTGCCTGATGGCCGCTTCCCGGGCCACCTCCCTGAGCCCACCGAAGAGACACTAAAGGATCTACAGCGGCTTGTGGTCGAGTCGGGAGCGGATTTTGGGGCTGGATTTGATGGTGATGGGGATAGAGTTGTCTTCGTGGATGATCTAGGCAGGATAATCCCGGGAGACATCACGCTCGCAATCTATGTTAAGCACTTGGATAAGCGGGGTAAGGTAGTGTATGACGTGTCAAGCAGCAGTGCCCTTAGGGAGATTATTCTTGAGAAAGGATGCGAGCCTGTCGAGATGAGGGTTGGTAGGGCCTTCCTCTTAAACGCTGTCAGGGAGCTGAACGCGGTCATCGGCGGCGAGAAGAGCAACCACTTCTACTTTCCCGAGATCTGGGGCTTTGATGACGCGGTCTATGCGACCATTAGGATGGTAGAGATAGTTGCGAGGGCAGGTAAGAAGCTCTCCAGGCTCGTTGATGAGATACCTAAATATCCATCTATACCGATAAGGACATTCGAGTGCCCAGATGAGCTGAAGGACAGGGTCGTGGAGGAAATCGCGAGATACTATAGAGAGAAAGGCCTCAAGGTGAGCACGATAGATGGTGTAAAGGCATATTTCGATGATGGCTGGATCCTAGTTAGACAATCCAACACCATGCCTCAAGTGAAGATGACGGCTGAGGCGAGGACGGAGAAGAGGCTGAGCGAGATAGTGGGCGAGGCAGAGGACATGATAAGGGAAACTATAAGGAGGCTTAGCAGGGGAGCATAGCGCGGAATATGCAGCTCAGGGTAGCCGTCATCGACAAGGAGAAGTGTGATCCGAAAAAGTGCGGGTTAGAGTGTATTAGGTTCTGTCCTAAAGTGAGGAGCGGCGTCGAAGTTGTTAAAATGGGTGAGGACGGCTATCCAGTAATCGTCGAGCTGCTATGCATCGGCTGTGGAATCTGCGCTGCCAAGTGCCCCTTTAAGGCGATCACGATTGTCAACCTTCCACAAGAGCTCGAGTTCGATCTCGTCCACCAGTATGGGCCGAATACTTTCAGACTATATAGGCTTCCATACCCTGAGCCCGGCGCGGTTATCGGCCTAGTCGGCAAGAATGGAACTGGTAAGACCACCGCCCTCCAAATACTCGCCAACATCATTAAGCCGAACCTTGGGAGATTCGACTCAAGCGAGCCGAGCTATGAAGAGCTCGCGAGGCAATTTAGGGGAACGCTGCTCCAAGATTACTTCGCTAGGATAGCTAGAGGCGAGATCAGGATAAGCTACAAGCCACAGTATATCGAGAAGATACCGAAAGTCGTCAAGGGTAAGGTTGGGGAGGTTCTCAGGCGTGTCGCAAGCCCCGGTAAGCTGGATAAAGTTATCGAGCTCTTTGAGCTCGGGCACTTGCTGGATCGAGAGGTCTCAGCCCTCAGTGGTGGGGAGCTTCAGAGGCTCGCCCTCGCCGCATGCCTAGCTAAGGACGCGAACACATTCATCATAGATGAGCCATCCAGCTTCTTGGATATAAGGCAGAGGCTTAGAGCCGCCGCAGCGATAAGATCAATGCTCGGCGATGATGTCAGGATAATTGTCTGCGACCACGACCTCGCCGTCCTCGACTATCTCTCGGACAAGGTCTTCATACTTTATGGTAGGGCCGGGATCTTCGGGGTGGTCTCAGGGCCGTTCGGCGTTAGAGAGGGGATAAACATCTTCCTAAACGGCTATATCCCGACGGATAACGTCAGGTTTAGGTCGGAGAGAATAGCCTTCCATGTTAGGCCCCCATCGCAGCAGGAGATTGTCGAGGGTGGCATGCCGCTTGAGTGGCCTGAGATGACTAAGACTTATGATGGGTTTAGGCTGGAGGTTAGAGGTGGCCGAATATATCCGGGTGAGGTCATCGGAATACTGGGCCCCAATGGCATAGGTAAGACGACGTTCATTAAGCTCCTCGCGGGCGTGGAGGAGTGCGATGACGGCTATAAGCTAGAGTATAAGTCCGTGAGCTATAAGCCCCAGTACCCCGAGCCTAGGGACATAATCGTGGAGAAGGCACTGAGGAATGCAGCCGGGCCAAGGTTCGAGACGGAGCTATACTGGAGCGAGGTGATCGAGCCTCTCCAGCTGGAGAGACTTCTCGACAGGAACATGAGCGAGCTAAGCGGCGGAGAGCTCCAGAAGGTCTCAGTGGCGGAGGCATTATCAAAGGACGCGGAGATCTATCTTCTGGACGAGCCAAGTGCGTATCTAGATGTGGAGGAGAGATATTCTATAGCAAGATATCTTAGAAGAATCGCGAGGGATAGAAGAGCTTACATCTTCCTCGTAGAACACGACCTCATGGTTCTAGACTTTGCCTCGACAAGGTTAATGGTCTTCACAGGAGAACCGGGGATACGCGGCATCGCAAACCCGCCAACCGACCTGAAAACAGGATTTAACCAGTTCCTAAAAGAAGTTGGCATAACATTCAGAAGAGACCCGGAGACCGGAAGACCAAGAGCAAACAAGCCGGGCTCACAACTTGACAAAATCCAGAAAGAACAAGGAGAATACTACTATCTATCCACATGACATTAACAGATGTTCTATGCTAGCCTCTTTGCTAATAGTCTTCCATGGATTGAGATGCTCATCAACATGAAATAGTAAACTATCCCGAACACCCCCATCCAAACACACAGGCCGTAGATTTCCGGCGCGAGGGATGGATTGTGAAGGGGGTTTGCGATAATTGGATAGAGCGGCTCTATGTCACCATAAAGGGGAGCGTCAAGCAAAACATGAAGCTCGGTTCCAAATACGCCTGCGATAATAAATGACTTAAAGCCTAGATCTACATCTGTCTCCAACAAAATGATCTTGTAAAATGGTTTCAGAAATCTTTCAAAAAGATACGTGATACAGCCTAAGGCCAGACCAATTGGAAAAGCCAGCAAGAAAGTATGCAAGTATCCATGCAAGGGATATCTTAACCCGAATAGAAGGACTAAGAAAGGCTCAACATCCACAATAACATTAGCCAAAATAAATGTTGGGACATGAATATGCTTCCTTAATGGTAAACCAAGACCTAGGCCGGGGCCAAGGTGGAAAGGGGTAAAAGGCAAGATGCCACTCCCACCCTCAGAGCTATAGAGAGTCAAAGAAGTCAGGTAAAAATTTTCATGAACATGTAATCGCTGGAAGAATTAGGCGGAGTAAGTAATCCTAAACCAATTACAGCACCCCTTAATCGAAATCGAAGTAATTAGTAGGAGGGATGATCAAAGATGGTTAAAAATAATGGACCGGGCGGGATTTGAACCCGCGACCTCCCGCGTGCAAGGCGGACGCTTATGGGGCCTAGAAGCTCTCCCAGGCTGAGCTACCGGCCCAAAGATCTCCAGCAAACCCGCCTCCTATTAAAAGTATTATCCCTTAGGTCTTCTGAAGAGGGGGCGGTGTTATTTAGCTGGCTTGCTTAGACGAATACGATCCGTAGATAGGCGTCCTTGCCGGTTTGCTGATCCCAATACCAGCATTTGTATCCATATCCCCTGTCCGAGTCTAGGTTCCAGTCCGTGTAGACGATGTCCAAGTTATTCTTCAGGAAGGCATTTAGGATTAGCCAGCGCGAGAGGCTTACAGCATTGCCTAGGGCGTGGCCCGCCATCTCCAGCTCCCTAGTCTTCTCGGGGGTTGGGGCCCTCGAGTACTGTATGATAGAGTCTATTGTTTGCTGGCTGAACTCCTCCCCGATTATGAATGAGTTGGGCGTCGTCTCCGCGCTCCTAGGAGACAGCGCTGGGATTGTTCCAGGTTGCTCAATCTCCGTGCTGGGGCACTGGAGGTTATTCAGATCACATGAGTGGAGTCGCGGGTATCCCTTGGGTCCAACCACGTTATCGCATTGATAGTTTGTTATCATATTTCTCGCGTGGGCTGATCCCAGCTCGTCGGGCTCTGGGTAGAGTAGTCCGGCTAGAACATATACCTGCCGGAGGTTTCTCAGGAGAGTGTATAGTGATAGCTGGATGGCATATAATATCGCCATCAGGGTGATGATTGCCAGCGATAAAAGCGCGGCGGCGATGAAGTCTACTATCGCGAGTATGGTTTCGAAGGTCCATTCAATCAGCTCTCCAAGATACTCAAGCCATTCTTCGAGGCTCTTGGCGAACTCCTCATAACACTCCCTTGAGCGCTCGGTCAGGCCTAAGGCGAATATATCCTCTATATCGCACATTCTTTTGGGCTTTGGTGGGGATGGGGGTGCATGTATCCCGCTCAAAGCATTTGATAGTATGTCCATTACCCCGCTGAAGGGCTCCTCCGGTGGCCTTACGCTAATACTCTTCATGATCTCGATTGTGAATGTATAGATGCCATATGCCGCGGCTATGTCTCCTTTCCTCAGGAAGCCATTATAAGACTTGTTGATTCTATTGGGATGCGGCCTCTCCTCGTAGGTCTTCTTGAATGAATCATGTATCAGGTCGATGATCTCGGGTGGCGGGGAGGATGGTAGTTCTAAGATGCTGTGGAGCTTCTCGTTTATGCTCTCATGATAAACCTCATAGAACTTCCACGAGTCTATGAAGTTCTCTACCGTGATGTGTCTTTGAGGATGTATCCTGTATGGCCCCCCGACGATCTGGTTAATGTAGCTGTGCCCGACGATATCCGTCGCGATATGCGTTAGATATCCAAAAGCATAGGCTATCTGGGGATCGCTTTCGGCGGAGCTTACGAGGTTCGCGGCGAATCTTCCGGTGTCCCTGTAGTGGAGCATGTCGAGCCAATACCACTCCGACTCCTTCTTGCCCTTCTGCATCGGCGGCATGAGCTCATCGAAGAGTGCGTGGAAGAATCTCGGCGAGCCGGAGATGTTGCTCAAGGCATTATATCCCTCGATCACTCCGGTAAAGAGCGTTGTGGCAATCGTTGACCTGAGCAATCTAATGGTCTCATCAACCTCCTCGATAAGCATCTTCATGAGGTTGATTGTCGAGGGCGCTAAGCTTTCAACAGCATCCTCCACAGGCTCCCCTAGAGCCTCTATAGCCTTGACAATTTTGCCTATGGTCTCATTATAAAGATCCACGATCGTCTTCCAGTTCTTGTAAAAGTTGTAGAGTTTTCCCGTGGCCTCAAAGTCCGGCGCCCAAAAAAATAGGTCGGGCCCGATGGCCCCTAAAACTGCCGCGGACCGGTGTTGACTCATGATCATGCCGAGCTTTCTCTCGACCTCATTATCACTTGTCTTAAGCCCTCTAATCACCTCATCCAGAACTATTACGTGGACGGCGGTCCTCGGCATATTCTACTCCTCCACTACTCCCGATCTGCCGAGCGCCATCACATGCCTATCTCTGTCGAGGCTACTCCTATAGACGCTCCTGAGCTGGGCATCGCTATCCATCCTGAAGTTTCTCGGATCTAGGATCGGGTCATAGCATACCCATATCAGGACCTCGTGGCTCGAGGGCAGCTCGGAGAAATCAATGTCCACGCGCTGGCCCATATTCAGAGTCGTAACCCTGCGCCATGCGAGGCTGAAGCTGCTTAATGGATACTCCACGTATTTTATCCCGGGAATCCTTTCCACGGGGCCGGTGTAAAGCTCCATCACCGTGTAGAATGATGGCGCGCTCCCCCGATTACTTACTATGACCTCAACCTGGTCATATTCCGCCTGCCCACCAACCTCGATATAGGGGAATATTATGCGATCCCAATCTCTATCAGGTATTTTTGGGACGGCCGTCGCGCGAGTAGTCCTAGTGGTCATTGATGTTACCTCGGTTGATGTTGTTTCACTGCTCTCCGATGTGGAGGGTAGAGCTGATGTCGTGCTCGTCGCCAGCGGGGATGTTGATGAGGTGGAGGTACTTGAGGAGGTCGTCTCGGTCCAATACGTCGTCGTGAAGAATGTGCTCGTCTCCGATGCTTCAGTAAGTTCTATGGTCTTGGTAACAGTGGTTGTCCTCCCAGCTCCAGCAATCCTGTTCAGCAACTCGTATATTTCATCTCCATAGTATCTGAATGCGATGAATCCCAGCCCGAGTAGGCCTGAGATTCCTAGGATCGCGGCTATCGCCTTTCTCCGATCTTTCTTCTTGGAGTAATACTGTGCTTGAAGATACTCCGTGAGAGATGCCCCGCAGAATGGGCAGTAAGGTGATTGAATTTCAAGCTTTCTACCACACTTCGGACAATACTTCATAAATTAATGTGCCGTTAGACGTTAATAAGTATTTAAAATCGCTCTGCAAGTTGCCTCAACTTGCAGAGATGCGCCATTGTTATTACGTTTTTCGAAAAAGACCCAACATTCTCGATATAATGCGCGCAAAATATGGGGGTTAACTGTTTTCTCGGATGGTTTTTCGCAGCTTATAATTAAGCATAGCTACTGTCCGGTCACGTCCCTCATGTGAGGAGGCTCATGATTCCTATGATTATCGCGGCTATGAGGAGTGTGAGGAATATGGCGGCGAAGATGGGTGAGGCTGATAGGGCTGCTGAGACGCCCTCATAGGCATAGTATGCTAATATGGCTAGAGCTGCGGCGGCTGCGAGCTTCAGCAAGATCTTGGGGATAAGGGTTGTTCGTACGCTCAACTCCGCCCTCTTCTCCAAGGCTCTGGGGCATGCTTTATAGCTTCCGTCAAATAAGTGGACTAGTGATGTATGATGTATTGATTGTGGGCGGCGGTGTTGCCGGCCTTACTGCGGCGCTCTACTCTGCTAGACAAGGTCTGCGAACACTTGTTGTCACGATGGATATTGGCGGCCAGCTCCTTACAGTTCCAAGGATAGAGAATTTCCCGGCCTCGCCCCCGGTCTCGGGCTTCGAGCTTGTGAGCAGCATTCTTGAGCAGGCTAGGGAATTTGGGGCCGAGATATTCTATGATGAGGCAGTTGGTGTTGAGGAGGTGGAGGGCGGCTTCAGGATTAAGTGTAGGGGCGGCGACTATGAGGGGCGGACACTGATCCTTGCGGTTGGGAAGAAGCCGAGGAAAATGGGTGTTCTAGGCGAGGATCTCTTCGCGGGTAAGGGGGTCAGTTACTGTGCTATTTGTGATGCGCCATTATATAGAGGCAAGAGAGTGGCCGTGGTCGGCTGGGGCGATCAAGCTCATGAAGCCGTTGCAATTCTCAGAAATTACGGTAACATGGTTTACGTTATCTACTCGGGGCGTCCTAGGGAGGATGATCGGCTCATGAAGGAGCTACGAGAACTGGGCGCGGAGGTTATGACGGGCGTGAAGGTGGGGGAGGTGGTCGGCGATACCGTGGTTAGAAAGCTGATCTTAAGGGGGGTTGATGGCAGTGAGAGGATGGAGCTGGAGGTTGATGGGATCTTCGTAGAGCTTGGATACGTGGCGGATACGGGGTGGCTCAAGGGATTCATCGAGCTGAATGAGCGCGGCGAGATCGTGACGGATAGGCTTGGCAGGACAAGCAAGGAGGGGGTCTTCGCGGCCGGTGACGTCTGCGATATGCCGTATAAGCAGGCTGTGATAGCGGCGGCTCAGGGCGCAATAGCCGCATTATCCGCGCACAATTACCTGAGAAGACTTAGGGGCGAGCCCGAGATTAAGGGTGACTGGCGGAAGCTCAAGCCTTAAAAGATGATGCGTGGCAATTGGATAGAGACCCGGGGGAGGAAGATTATGCTTGAAGGCTATTGTGGCCAGTGGTCTTGTTAAGAGATTCGGGTCTCTCGAGGTTCTAAAAGGCGTCTCATTCGAGGTTGATGAGTCAGAAATCTTCGGCTTAATAGGGCCTAATGGGGCTGGCAAGACGACAACTCTCAGGATCCTTGCAACGATCGTCAGGCCGGATGCTGGTGACGCCATCATTATGGGCCACAGTGTCAGGAATGAACCAGATAGCGTCAGGAAAAGCATCGCATACCTGCCGGAGGATGCGGGGGTTTACAGACATATCACGGGGCTAGAATTCCTCAGCTTCATGGCCGGAGTTCATGGCAGGGATCGGGAATGCGTCAAGGAGGGTGTGGAGATCGCAGGGCTCGGCGATGCCCTGAGGAAGCCCATGGGATCTTATAGCAAGGGTATGAGACGGAGGATAATCCTCGCAGCGATACTAATGCTGAGGCCGAGGGTTGCGATACTTGATGAGCCGACCTCCGGCCTAGATGTCGTCCATGCTGTGCATATCAGGAAGAGGATAAGGAGGTTCGTGGAGGAGAGCGGCACGACCGCCATAGTCTCCAGCCACAACATGCTCGAGATAGAGTATCTCTGCGATCGGGTCGCATTCATAAGCGGCGGGAAGATCATCGCGGAGGGTAGGCCCGATGAGCTGAAGGCCGAGCACCGGGCTCAGAATCTCGAGGAGGTCTTCGCGAAGCTGGTGGAGGCGGTTTAAGATGCTCCTTCCATTACTCAGGAAGGAGATTAAGGAGCTCCTGATGGAGAGGAGCATACTAGTGGGCGCGATAATAATCCCGCTAATAGTCTTCCCGATAATAGGCGCGTTGACGGGCCTTGGAATGAGCGCGGCGATGGAGAGGGCTGAAGTGGGCCTCGTAATCGGGATAGCCGACCTAGACAAGACATGGTTAACATCTACTCATCTCCTAGAGCTGTTCAGGGAAAAGGGGATCAGGACCATCGAGGTGAAGTGTTCATCCGAGGATGAGTGCGTTAGGGCAGTGGCCGGGAAGGAGCTCAATGCCGTGATCATGATACCGAGCGGCTTCACGAGAAACTTCACATTCGGCATCCAGAGCACAATTATGACAATCTATCCTATAAGATCCGCTGCGATCTCCGAGATCAGCATGAATCAGAGGATCTCGACACTCCTGCTCGATATATTCAAGTCTCTGGCCGAGAGGGTTCATGGGGGCGGCATTGATCCAAGATTCTTCGAGAAGCCCATCCTAGAGAACTCCATGGTTCTCTATCTCGGCAGGATATTGAGGGCTCCAGCCTCCGCTGTCGCTGCCACCTTCCTGACAACACTCTTCGGCCTCCCGCTAGTCGCGGTGATGGTCGCGAGTTATGCCTCCACGGTCTCGGCAACTAGCATTGCCCTCGAGAAGGAGTCCAAGACCCTTGAGCTGCTCCTGACTATCCCAGCCAGAAGGATAACAATACTACTCAGCAAGCTCTTGGGGACGTTCGTCATAGTCCTCCTTAGCACGATCTCATTCCTAGTCGGCTTTGGGATCTATGGCATGATGATCGCGGGGAGCATGATGGCGCGGATCCCGGTCGAGGAGGTTGCCGCCGGCCAGCAGGTGAGTCTCACGCTTATCGATCTCTGGCCATCCCCCATATTCCTCCCGATACTCGTCTCAGCGATATTCATCGCGATGGTGATGATGACCTGTATAGGGCTCCTCGTCGGTGTCCTCGGGAGTGATGTCAGGAGCGCCCAGCAGCTCGTAGGAGCTATAACATTCCCACTTCTAATGCCCCCATTCTTTATACTCGTCTTCGCGCCCCTTGAAAGCCTACCGATCGGAGTCAGGATAGGTCTCCTCCTAGACCCATTCACACACCTATTCCTCGCGATACAGAGCGGGTTCGCGGGCAACCTTACATCCGCGATCACATCGATAATGGTGATGCTGGGGTTCGCAGCGCTACTTCTCTTGCTAAGTTCATGGCTCTTCATGGGGGAGAGGCTCATAACAGCGAGGATAACACTTGGGAGAAGAAGGACTTCAGGAGCGTGACCCCTTCCTAGGGAGGCTATAAACTGCTAGGAACAATATCACGGCCGCGCCAACTAGGATTGTTATGAGCTCAAAGTGCGCGCTGAGAAACGACAATATCTCCTCGCCGAAGAGCATTATGAGCACTGCCTCGGTCATGAATCTCCCACCCCTCCCTAGAAATGATGCGGCGATGAAGACCTTCAGGTTCCTGAGCATGAATACTCCAGAGGCTATTGTGAAGATCTTGTAGGGTATCAGTGTGAAGGCGGCTATCCCAACAGCCCATGTACCATACCTGTTAAAGAACTCCTCAGCCCTCTTCACGGATTTTTCTCCCAGCGAGCTTGAGGAGTATGGGCCTCCCGCCCTTGAGGCCGATCCAGTAGCTGAGGAGGGCTCCGGCCGTTGAGTTGATCGTGGCTATTAGGCCGTAGAACAACGGCTCCTGGGATCTAAGAGGGTTAACGGGATGAGGATGGCGTCGGGCGGTATCAGGAAGAAGCTGGACTCCGTGAAGGCCATTAAAACCAGCCCCGGGATCCCCAGTGGGACGAGATGGAGCCTAGCCCACTCAAGCAGGGAGTCGAGAAGACTTCTCAAAGGAACTCTTTATGAAAGCCTCTCAAGCTCATATTTTTGGATTCAATCTTCCTAGAAGCGATGGGTGGAAGAAGCGCTTACCATACTTCGCCTTGAGCTCATCCCATTCTTGGAGGATCTTGACGGCCTCGACTGCGACCCTCGCGGCATCCTTCTCGCCGGTGACCCCGAACTCATCCCTAATCCTGTTGGCGAAGACCGCGCAAACGGATCCGGCCCTAAGTCCGTAAACGGATGCTATAATGTATATCGCGGACGTCTCCATATCGAAATTGAGGACACCCATTTTCCTCAGGTCCTCGAGAATATTCTCAGGTCTGCTCCATGAGTAGCCCCGGAACCCCTTTCTCCCCTGACCGAGGTAGAAGCTATCAGTTGTCGCAGTGACGCCAACATGATATGTGATGTTAAGGGATTCAGCTGCCTCGATTAATGCGAGAAGAACCTCATAACTCGCGGCAGCCGGATACTCTGGTGGTGCATAATCCACGCTCGTGCCCTCGAACCTGATGGCCGCGGATGATATCACGAGGTCTCCGAGCCTTATATGGGGCTGGATCGCGCCTGTACTCCCAACCCTGATGAATGTGTCCGCGCCCGCCCTAGCGAGCTCTTCGACAGCTATCGAGGCTGAGGCTGAACCTATGCCCGTAGAGCACGCGGAGATCGGCCTGCCGCCGACCCTGCCATTCCAGAGCCTAAACTCTCTATGATGTGAGACTTCCCAAGCCTCATCCCAGAGCTCCGCGATTAATGGGACGCGCTCCGGGTCTCCTGGGAGAAGAACGTATCTCGAGACCTCCCCGGGCTTAACCCTAACGTGGTAAAAGGCTTCCCCAGCCCTAGGCTCTTCAGCCCTCATAATAATGATGGCGATGGGAATGGTTAAAAGGCTTAATTCCCGGAGAAGGCGGCGAGGAGAGGGTGGTGCTGTGATGAGGGAGATCGCGGAGTTATCCAAGATATGCGCGTCGCTCGCCAAGTCTGATCTTAGCGTCGAGATGCTCGATGTCATGATATCAGAGTTCAGCAGGCATGGGCTGAGCGGTGATTTCGCGAGAAAGATCTTCTCCCTAGTCTTGGAGGAGAGGGGGAGGTACGGTGGAGAAGGGACGCCGGAGAGTGGGCTGAAGTTAAGGGAGTTTGCCTCAAGAGCCCTAGAGCTTCAGAGGATGGGGAGGGAGGTCTATAGGCTGGAGCTTGGCGAGCCGGATTTCACCGCGCCACCAAGCGCCGTTGAGGCAGCCTGCAAGGCGATCAGGGAGGGTTATAGCAAGTATGGCCCGGCGAATGGCATCAAGGAGCTTAGGGCGGCGATAGCGTCAAAGCTTTCTGAGAGATTCGGCCTCGATCTCAAGCCCGATAATATTGCGGTCACGGCGGGCGGGACATTCGCCGTCTATGGCTCGATAGAGGCCGTGACAGGGCTTGGCGATGAGGTGATTGTGATAGAGCCGGCCTGGCCCTTATACGCCCACCAGGTTAGATGGCTTGGCAGGAGGCCAAAGATAATCAAGACAAGGTTCGAGGATAATTGGGACCCCGTTAACATGATCCAAGAGAAGGTTAGCAGGCTGACCAAGCTGATAATCCTGAATTATCCGAATAACCCGACTGGAAGGGTTCTTGATGAGAGGAGCATAAGGGCAATAATAGAGATTGCTGAGGATTATGGGGCTTGGATCCTGAGCGATGAGGTCTACATGGATTTCTGTTACCGCGATGGGTTCGAGAGCATTTTGAAGCTTGGGACGGAGCGCACGATAATGGTCAACTCCTTCTCAAAGACTTGGGGCATGACGGGCTTCAGGGTTGGATATGTTGTGTCAGACCCGGAGACCGCTGCACGCGTCGCGAGAGCTCAGAACACCGCCATAACATGCATACCTGAGTTTGTCCAGAGGGCGGCCTTAGCGGCACTAAACGACGAGGAATCGGCAAGGAGGAACGTAGAGCTCATCGGGATGAGGTTGAGGATACTCTATGAGGAGCTCTCGAGGTCTAGGCTAATAGAGGTCAGGCCCCCGGAGGGCGCAATGTACATCTTCCCGAGGATAAACGTGGAGGGCTTCGATTCATGGAGGTTCGCATGGAAGCTTCTCGAGGAGAAGGGTGTCGCGATAGCGCCAGGAGCATGCTTCGGGCAGAGCTACAACAACCACCTCAGGATCTCCGCGGTGCTGGATGAGAAGCCTCTTAGAGAGGCATGTAGAAGAATCCGCGAGGCAGTGGAGGAATACTGCTAGAGATAAAGATTCTGGAGAATGAGGAGGTGTGTGAGGTGGATAGAGAGGAGGCACTGAGAATAGTCAGGGAGAATGTTGTGAATGATAAGATAGTCTTGCACATGATAGCCGTCTCCGCGATAATGAAGGAGCTCGCGCGGCATCTCGGGCAGGATGAGCGGCTCTGGGAGCTCGCGGGGCTGCTCCATGACATAGACTATGAGCTGACGAAAAATGAGCCGAGCAGGCATGGACTGGAAGCTGAGAGAATCCTCGGGGGCTCTGCGCCGTCGGAGATCATTAAGGCAATAAAGTCCCATAATTTCGAGAATACGGGAGTAATGCCAGAGAGTAATCTGGAGAAGGCGCTGATCGCGGCTGACGCCGTCTCGGGACTCATAATCGCCGCCGCCCTCGTCATGCCGAATAAAAAGCTGGCTGAGGTGAGTGTCGAGACGCTGAAGAAGAAGTTCAAACAGAAGGACTTCGCGAGGAACGTCAGCAGGGAGCGGATAATGTTCTGCGAGCAAATAGGCTTAACACTAGATGATTTTCTCGAGATATCGCTCAGAGCATTAAATGGGATAAGCAAAGAACTCGGCTTATGACCCCTCCCCTGCTTGGGTGGGGAGGTTTGGGCTACATCCCCTCTTTTTTAGGGTTTAGCCCTTGGCCGGGTCTCCGGCCATTACCCCTATCCCTCTCGGGGCTCGGGGTTATTGGTGTCATCAATATATTGTATGCCGTTGCGAGGTCGGCGTTGAATACCTTGTTCAGCTTTGTACACTTGAATAATCCCCTGCTTATCCTAACGCCACAGCCATCGCCATGTAGCGGGCATCTTGACGAGGTGCCCGCCTCATCAACAGGGATA
>Ga0326760_1000559_pt1 | contig 18960 bp, 18 predicted proteins | sample GCREP_S_FD_207668 | JGI IMG/M metagenome (GOLD analysis project Ga0326760, IMG submission 207668) | Hot spring sediment microbial communities from Geyser Creek Basin, Yellowstone National Park, WY, United States - GCR.EP_S | ecosystem: Environmental > Aquatic > Thermal springs > Near-boiling... | reverse complement strand
CAGTATGAGTATGACGGGGAGGGTCATTTGGTGAAGTTGAAGAGGGGAGATGGGACGGAGGAGAGGTATGTTTACGATGCTTGTGGGAACATGGTTCAAAAGATAAAGGCGGACGGGAGGGTCATCAACTACAGTTACGATGCTGCCCACAGGTTGGTTAAGAGGAGTTATCAAGACGGGACGGTGCATTCGTTCAGTTACGATGCTTTGGGTAGAAGGGTTCAGATGAGCGATACGACGGGGACAGTAAGTTGGCAGTATGATGCTTTGGGAAGGGTCATTTCGGTGACGCAACCTGTTGGGAGCACAACCAAGACTTTGCAGTATTCCTACGATGCTGCAGGGAGAAGGGTTCAGATGGTGGATGGGGAAGGTTTGGTGACGAGTTACAGTTACGATGCCGCTGGGAGGTTGGTGCAGGTGAGCAACGCATTGATTGGGACGACGAAGTTGTTCTACGATGGTGAGGGGAAGTTGATAAGGCAGGAGAACGGTAACGGAACTTATGCGACTTTCTCCTACGATGGTGCTGGAAGGTTGGTTCAGATAGAGTATCGCAGGACAAGCGACAATAGTTTGCTTTCAAGGTTCGTTTACAGCTACGATGCTGCAGGGAACAAGGTTCAGGTTCAAGAGGAAGTATTGCAGCCTGATGGGAGTTGGTCAGTTGCGACGGTAAGTTACGGCTATGACCAGATAGACAGGCTAACGAGTGAGAAGAGGACGGGAAGTTACGCTTACTGGTATGAGTATTCTTACGATGGTTCGGGGAACAGGTTGATGATGGTTCAAAAAGATGGGACAGGGAACATCGTTGGGCAAAAGAGTTACAGTTACGATAGTGGGAACAAGTTGCTTCAGGAAGTTGCCAATGGGGTGACGACGGTTTACCAATATGACCCTAACGGTAACACGATATCAAAGGCGACGGGAACAAGTCAGGTTCGGTATTATTGGGACGATGAGGACAAGATGGTGAGGGTAGAAGACAGTGTGGTGATGAACTTCAAGGTGGATGGGTTGGGATTTAGAAGGTTCAAGGAGGTTGTGGGGCAATATCAAAGGTGGTTTGTGTATGACTTGGGTTCAAGTGAGGTGCCTGGTTTAGCGCCGTTGGTTGCTGAGTATGACGAAAGTGGGAACTTGGTGGCAAAGTATCACTATGATGGTGGGGGGCTAATCGCTATGACCCGAAACAATCAAAGTTACTGGTATGGATTTGAAGGGATAGGGACGACAAGACAGATGATAGGCTCTCAGGGGCAGGTTGTTGACGCTTACGCCTTTGACGCTTGGGGGAACGAATTAACCAGTCCCCAGTCCCAAGTTCAAAATCCCTTCAAGTATGTCGGGAAGCATGGATATTATTTGGACACAGAAAGTTTACTAATACTGTTAGGGGCAAGATATTATATAGCTCATTATGCAAGATTCCTTAGTATAGATCCTCTTAAACACGGCCTAAATTGGTTTATGTATACTGCCAATAGACCAACAGTGTATATAGATCCTTCAGGACTTCAGTATGAATGTCAATTGGATACTAAAGATCCTTGGTGTCATTATAAACCTGAACACATTAAGGCGTATGGGAAATGTTATACAGAATGTTTTGGAAAAGCTGCTAATTTTTACAATTGTATGGCTCAATGTATGTTGAGAGAACTTGGTAAAAAATTGAAAGATGATGTATGTTACATATTAACCTGTGTTCTATTCGGTGGACGTGACCCTTGCAAAGATCCAAACAAGAACAGTACTTTTCTTGATTGTCATGGATGTTGTTGCTTTAAAGCTTATCAATGTTTTTGTAATGTAATTGTTGAATCAATATCTAAATTAAACAACGATAAAACATCCAACTCTAATTATGAATTTAGTCCTAGTTATGAATTACTAAAATGCTTTGGTAGATACAAGATGTGTTCCTTAAGATGTTGTAGGTATGGTGACCCTGGATATGATCAATAATGATTATTATAACGGAGGTGGAATTATGTGCTTTGTATTAACAATTTTGTTGATTAGTTTGATTCAGATAGAACTACCTAATATTAAATTTCCTAGTTGCGAGATTAAAATACAATCACACAAAAATACAAATATACTTTATTGTGATACCAAATCGTTATTTTTCAAATGTCACATATCTTTACCATCTAAACTAAAAATAACCTCATTACCCCCAATAATACCTATAGATCCTCAAATGGGGCCTGCTTTTAAAATTGAAATAAATAATAGCTCTGGTATTGGTTTAGTAAGTGTAATTAATAGCCAGGTATACAAGATATTGAATTTAAAAACAAAATCTGACCTAATAAAGATAATAACAGATATATGCTTAGAAGATAAAAAAGTTATATCTATTACAAAAGTCAAATTTTCAAAAAGTTCGGCAATAGGCAAGCAATATTGGGTAATAACTAAAGATAAATTACAAGAATTAATAATAGTTGGTTCTAATGATAAATTTTTAATTGTTATAAATATTCAATTTCCTTCAAAAGAAATTACAATATGGAAAAATTTAATTAAACAAATAACACAATCTTTAATAGTTAAAGTTAAAGATCTGTAATAATTTTCTAAATTGTGTTAAAGAAGGGAGAAAATGAGGCGAAAGAGATTTCGTCTCTCTTTCTTCACAAATCACAAAAGTAATCCAACCACTGCACGACATCACACCATTAATGACATCTTCTTCTTTATGGCGCTGTCACCAAAGGCAGTTGCCTTTCCTGAATCACTCGGCAGATTTCCAAAACCAATGTGATGGCTTCTGCCCCCCTCACCCTCCACGAACTTCAGCACATTGACTAACATCTGATTTGATGGTGTTTGAACTTTCAGCCATTCCAAAGTTACACCAAATTCTTCCTGAACTTTGGGTGGGATGAGGATGGGTTCGAAAAGCGATTGTAGTAAGTTAAGCCTCCCGATTCGTTCTAAGCCAATAAGACATGTGCTATCAGCAACAGCAGCGTAATTCTTCTGGAGAGTAAGCAACGATAGGGTACTTTCCCAGCAACCCTATGAAAGCCCGCTTTGAGTAGCCAGCCAACTTAGCAGATTGCCCAAGACTAAGGCGTCCAAGTTCATAGAGTTTGATAGCCAAAAGCAACTTCGCCTCTTCTTCTGACACTTTTGGAGGAAGTTCAATCTGAAGCGCCTTCATCCCACCTACCTCCTTTCTTTAATCCCACAAGGGTTTGATTGCCACAGGTTGCCCAAAACCTAAAGGGTCGGCGACAAATTTAGCGCCATAAGGTAACGCCCTCTATGGCTGCCCCTCAACCTTTTTCGGTCACTTTCCCAACATGCTCCCCCACCCTACCAGCAAAGTCCCTAACCGTTCCTTCACCGGCTACCTCTTGCAATTTGTTGCAGAATGTCCCAACATAATTGGGTGAAAGAGAAGCAAGGAACAAAAGGGGTGAAGGGGATGAAAGCGACCGAAGCCTTTCTCTTCTCCCATCCCGTCTTCTCTTGGTCAGACTGGAAAAGGGGGTGGGAGATGGTCGAAGCGAAAAGACTTTGCGCAACTTATTGTCTTACTACCTGAAGCGGGGGAGATTGAAGAGGGTGGATGGGGTCTATTGCGTTGTCCCTCCCCTCACTGAGCCTTCCACCTTCATCCCTGATAGGTTCTTGGTTGCTTCAAAACTTTCCCCAGATTCCGTCCTCTCTTACCATCTGCCTTTGAAATCTTGGGTTTTGCCAACCAAGTCTTCACCACGACCTATTACTCAAGCCTTCGCTACAAGCGCCCTTTCAGCCATCAAGGGATCCGTTATGTCTGCGTTAGGTTACCTCACTCCCTCAAATCAAACCCTTTCTTCGGTGTCGTGAGGGTGGAAAGGATGGGGATGTTTGTGAGGGTGACATCCGCAGAGAGGACTTTAGCGGAGTGCTTGGACAGACCAGAATACTGCGGTGGGTTTGAGGAAGCCATCCGTTGCATTTCTTCTTTGCCTTTTGTTGATGAAGAACTGTTGAAGGCTTACTTGAATTTGAGGGGAGAAGGGGTTTTGTTTGGGAAGGTGGGTTGGGTTTTAGAGCAGTTGAGGGAAAGGCTTTTCATCACGGAAGGTTTCCTACAATGGCTTAAGGGCATATCCCCGAAGCATCCTGTCTCGGTTTGCAGGGGCTTTGAAAGGGAGAAAGTTTTTGTCAAGAGGTGGAACTTGGTCGTTCCGCTCCCTTGGTTGGCAGTGCTGGAGGGAATTAGGGAAGAGGCAATCGGCGCTTTTTCCAAAAAGCCAAAAGGGATGACCAGAAGGATGAAGGAGTCTGTTGGGACGAAAGGGTTTGATGTGGGAAGCGTATCCTAATGGTCGTTGAATACACTTCTATTGTGCCGTTTAACTCTCTTTCCACCAAATTGCGGGCAGAAGTCAATTCGGGGGAGTCTTTGTCCAATGACATAAATTCGGTACTCACTTCCACACACCATTGTCGCCCTTCATCTCTCACCTTCACGCTAAATCTCCAATTCCCCCTATGCAAAGCCTTACGCAAAATTTCACCCAGAGCAGAGGCAAGAACAATAGCTTGCTTTCTTGGCAAATGGATTTCTCCAGGACCAGAACAGCTTATGCTAATTCCCTTGGGTTTTTGGATCGCTTGAGGGTTGGCTTTTACTTGTTCTATCCACATGCTTCCTATCAGTGTAGCAATGTTCAACCTGACAATTTCATCGCCTTTCTGTCTTTCGCCCATGACATCTTCACCACCTTATAACGGCGTGATATCCGCATCAATAATGTCTCGGATTTTGCCAACCAAGAACTTACCGCTAATTATAGGACTCCTGACAAGCTTCCTAAGCCCTAATTTCTGTGGTCTGTAGAAGGATTTTTGAGAAGCGGGGAAACAAAAACCAAAGGCGCCGCAGGCAATTAGTGGAGTCCTTGCACCTTTCGGTGCCAATCTCTGGGTCCTGGCCTGCGGCGCCACAGCAATTTTGAATACACCCCTTTAGGCTGTCAATAGGGCATTGTCGTGAATTCCACAACGCCCGATCCTAAAGAAGCCCTTTAGAGCCGGTCATCAGAGGGTGAGAAAGCGAAGAGGTGCAATAAACTGTCTCGGTAGACCAAAGCGAACCCCTCTAACGGCGGTCTCAAAAGCCAATGTTCTCCCAAACCGACAGGCGACTTTTTGACCTCTCCCTCATTCTCCCTAAGAGCCGACCAAAAGGCGCGTGCTGCTTTCTCGTTCGTCCCTCCCCTTTCTCCCCTTTCCCTAACCAAGACGCCAAAGAGGTTGCTTTGAACGATCCCCTCCCAAACCTTCGCCCAAACAGTGGGGTTAGGGAGGAGGTCTAAACCCCAAACTCTCCCAGCCACAACGCTTATCATCCCGACTTGCTTGGGCAAAGGGAAGCTTTCTCTCCTCATCCCCTCAAGGATTTCCTCTGCCTTTTCTCTAAAACTGCGATAGACTTCCCCGACCGCTTCCGTTTCGGAGATGACCCCTGCTCTTCTGGATGCTCTCCTAACTTCTCCCCAAATTTGCTGTTGGTCCGCCCTCACCTCCCCTGTGATCCGATAGGCGTTGTGGGCTGTCAGGCAAAGGAAGTGGCGCAGTGGGGCGTGGGCTATCATCGCTGCCATCCACGCAGCCTTAAGGGGGGAAGAACGACGATAACCCCATCTCCCCCTCTCAACGCAACTGACGGGAATTCTCTGACGCTGCTTTGGTGCTAAGAGCAAGGAAATGTTCAGCGTTCGGTCTTGCTTCCCTCCCTGAAGGATCGTTCCTTGAAGAGCAAGGATTGGTTCGTCACTTTTCACTTCCGCTTCCAATTCGCGGATCTCCCCATCCCCAACTTCTCGGATAACGACCTTATGTGCCTGAAGGGCTTCGGGGAGAAGGAGAAAGGGGAGGTCAGACAGGGGAGATTCAGCCATCAACGGGATGAAGGTCACCCCATCCCAGTCAAAGGGCTTGCCCCACTCGACCTTATCCAAGAAACTTTGCAAAGTCACCGTCAACACTTTTGGTCACCTCCATATGTTATACTTTAGATAATAATTGTCTATTTTTAAATCCAACCATTCAGACCCATCTTCATACCACTTCATTTGGATATAACCATTACATTGCCCACTTACTTCTAAATCTAAATAACCTCTCTTGCATCCTTCCTTCTGCAAATTATGAGTAAATCTGGTTATTATTTCTTTGAATATTATTTCTTCAAATGCTGTTGCTTTAATCTTAAATTGCGTTTTAATTTTAGCCTTTATGACCTCTTGTGTCTCTTCTGGGATTTCTTGGTCGATATCAAAAAGTTGAAGACGGATTTGCCTTTCCTTAGCAAACTGTCCTTCCCGCTCCACCACAGTGCACTCAACATAGCATTCACCCTTCTCCCATCCCAGTTTCCTGAGAATCTCTTTGATGACCCTGAAAGGGAAATTGCCTTCCAGCATCCCGTTCAATCGCACAAAATTCAATCGCACAAAAATCCTCACCGTTTTCTCACCCTCTCAGCATTGACTGATGACGGCAACAAACTGTCAAGATGAAAGTATCCGTTCCATCTCAAGGGCTTCCTTCGCCTTTTCAGTCAAGCCCAATCCCTCATAGGCTTTAGCCATCGTCTCAAAGAAGCCCTTAGGGACGGAGTGCATTCTTCCCTGTGCCATTATTCCCTGCCTGATGGCTTCCTTCAAGTTTTCTTCCCCTCCTAATGCCACTAAAACCCGCATTAAAGCGAATCTGGCAAGCCCGTTCTGAGGGTCAATTTGAATGGCGTCTTGAAGGACTTTTTTCGCTTCCTCCCACCTCCCCATCGCCTCCAAAACTTCTCCCTTTGCTAAAAGTGTTCTTCCACTCCTTTCCAATTCCTCCGCTTCCTTGCAGACATTGAGGGCTTCTTCTAGTTCTCCTTTATCTTTCAAAGCTTTTATCAGTTTCAAAAGATTTTCCACTTTCCTTTCAAAGCGGAAAGGGGGAACAAGTTGCCTTGCCGCTTCAACGGCTTCAGGAAGATTTGATTCTTTCATGGCTATTTCGTAAAGGAGTTCATAAGCACTCATGTTAGGGGCTAAAGACAAGGATTTGCGGGCATCTTCTTTCGCCCCTTCTATATCTCCTTGGAGGAATTTCCATCTCCCCTGCAACACCCAGCTTAAGGGAAACTCGGGGACAATTGAAACGATCTCTTCTATATTCTGATTTATCTCTTTTCGTTTTTCTTGATCTGGCACACTAAGCAACTTCATTAACATACTGTTTAAATATCTACAACTTAATAAAAATCCAAATTTTCTCTGTCTTTCCATTAAATCTTTATCTCCTTCATATGGCATTTTCCACAAAAAACTTCCTTTTGGGAAAATTCCTTTCTCTTTCAAAAATCGCCAAAGTAATTCAATAGGGACGAAATAAAGGGAATCTGTGACCCATCTACCCCAACAGCAAATCCCTATCACTTTTCCCGTTCTCGGATGACAGATGGGGGAACCGCTAAAACCAGGCCCTACATACTGGGAGCCTGTGGCGGATGCCGCGGCAAATCCCTTTTCCTCAGTAGGTTCAAGGATCATGTGCACCCTCATGGGGACGACATTGGGTTCTTTGAGGAAGCATCGAAGAAAATCTTGTTCTCGCGGCAGATTTATCGGCTGAAGTCTCTCCTTTGACCACCCAACGATAACGATCTCGCTACCCAACCGCAACGACTTATTGCCCCCCAATCTTACTGTTGGGAGATGGTAAGGGAAGGTAACTTTCACCAATGCCATATCCCATTCCGGTTTTCGGTGGACCACTTCCCCTTCAGCCAAATCCCCATTGGCGAGAGCGACCCAAACCCTTCCTTCCCCCTCAACGACATGGTGGGCAGTAACGATCCAACCGTCGTAACGGATAATGAAACCATTCCCGAAACCGCCATCATTGCGGATGACAGAAACTATAGCGTCAAGGGGAAAGACCGTTCGCTTGTGGTGAGGAAAGAGGGAATCTGCAGTATCAGCCCTAAAGGTTTTTGATTGAAGCCATTTTAAGAACCGCGTCCATCCGAAAGAGAAGGCGGGTAAGGCAGCAACAGCTATCCAAGGAACAAAAGATGGTGGTGGGAAGCGCCACCAAATCAATCCTGTCGTAGCGAGCATCAAAAGGGCGAAAATGGGGGAAAGGAGGAGCAGTAAAAGGTGGGCACAATTTCCCCACCTTTTTTGGTGTAAAATCCTTCGCCATTCAAGTAAGAAAGAGTTTTCAAGCCAAACTACTAAAACTAACCAAAATGAAACAATTAAAGATGCCATCACATGTTCTCGAAGGGAGGGAGGTTTGCTTGGTGGGTGAAATAATTCCCAAACACATGACCCAATTAGGAAGCAGAGCAGGATGTCAAAGTAAACAACCCCCACACAAAGAGCGAAGACTCGGTCGCCCTTCAACCGATCCATCCATCCCTTTAACTTTTCCTTCATTGTTCTCCCCTCCCTCACACTAAGCCCAGATATTTTGCTGCCCACAGGAAAGCCAAAAGCAGCAAGAACATCGCCAATGCGAACCGAAACATCGTCACCGCTATCTTTCCGCCCCATTTCGGTCCCGCCACCGCGATGGCTAAGCCGCCAAGCAAAGTCAAAGCGATGACGATGATGGCGAAGGAAAGTCCCAAAACATCCGTCAGTTTGACAATCATTTTTGCTCCCCCCTTGTCATTCGTAGTGTGAACGGCGGTGGGAATTTTTCCGCCTCAACAAATTCACCCCTCCCTTAACTCCCCACTTCACAACTTGTCGGACAGGTCTTGGCAAGGCACAGTAAGCTAACAGCGATAAGAGGGAAGCACCTAAACCTGCAACGATCAATGGCTTCCCAAACCAAATGACAAAAGCCCAAAAGGCGACAGGGATCATCAAGGGAAGCAAGCGAGCCCAAAGGGGAACCGTCGGCAAAATCTCGCTGAGGGTCTCTTTCCCGCACCAACCACAATAAAGGGCATCAGGTGAGTTCAATTCGCCACAACTCAAGCAAACTCTCCCGTCCCAACTGCGACCGCAATATTGACAAAAGTTTGGGTGACCGATGTTGAACCTACGGCAAACAGGACAGTATCTCATGCCTTTTCCCTCCTTTCAGGAAAGCAATGCCCTCCTTTCGCCTCTAACTGTCCATATGGGTTCTGTCAGAATGTCTTTGCATTCTTGGACAACATCCCGTGTCGCCCACCAAAAAGGTGGGGCACCTTCCACCTTTTCCGTTGCCCTCATTAACTCATCCATCCTTCCCTCTTTCGTTACCCAAAGGACGCGAAAGCCCCTGAGCCCGTAGCGGTCGGTGTAAAAGCCCTTTCGCCAGTAAGTGGCGTAGTTTTCAGCCTTCTGCCTGATCCTGCCCACCGATTCCGTTCCCCTGTCCCATTCAAGGAAGTAAGCCCAAAGCGTTCCGTCTTTGAAAAACCTGAAGTAAGCGTCGGGCGCGAAGACTTTGACCTTACCGCCATCATCCCTTATCCTGTCAACGCAAAACCTCTCGTCTTCCCAAAGTTCAAGCAAGACTCCATTCCTTCGGCAACTTATTTCAATGGCGACCCTAAAGGCGTTCACTTCCAGAAAGTGATCAGTGAGCATTTGGGTAGGGAACCAATACCGTCTGACCCTCTCTTCAGCCCAACCCAACCGGTCAGCGATGCAGTGAACCGTTTCTCGCCTTCTTTCAACGAGGTAGAGGGCTTCGGGTGCCCCCACTCCGTTGGGTCTGAAAGCCCTTTGAAGCCAACCTGCGTCGAAAAGTTTCCTGAGCCTCTTTGTCGCCGCGCTCACCGAGCCACCGAAAAACAAGTCAGCGATTTGTTTTGTTGACAATACTCCGTGCAGGTAAACGGCGGCGATGATCTCTTCATCTCTGTCCTGCCACCAAAAGTTGTTGGGTTTCGTTCGTTCAAAACGGCTCCGCCTCTTTGAATGATGGGATGGCAGGTTTCCTCGGTGCACTGGCAGATTTCCTTCTCGTTGAGTTTGAACCCCTTGTTCCATAATTTTCGCCTCCCTTGAATTCAAGTCGCCGCAAGCGCTCCTGCCTTTCCCGAATTTCCCTCAAGACTTCCTCTTTCCTCCGCCCACGCCTTTGGGCGACGATTTCCCGGACTTTCCAAAGGGTATCTGGGTCAAAGTGGTCAAAGCAATCGGGAGTCTTAATGATGGAAGGTCTACTCTCTCCCCTCAGCAAGCAAACGGCTTGGCGTGGGGGAAGGGTTAAAAGTTTTTGCATCCAGAACTTCCTGTTCGCCAAAGAAATTTCGCCAGAGACCAAGCCAGCGTCTTGGGGGTTGAGCCTGAAGAAAACCTGCAAAGTTGTGTTGGCTAAAACGGATGCCCTCAGCGTCCTATCCAGAAAGGCGAGGCACTGGGTGACCATTACCAAACCAACCCTGCACTTCCTCACCTCCGCCAACATCTCCTCAGCGTGCCCAGATTCGGTCAAAAAGTTTTGGAACTCGTCGAGGTAGATGGTGAAGAGGCGGCGTTGGTGGCTCAATTTGTTCAGCCTTGATAGGGCTGCCCAGTAAAATTGGGCGAGGAGGAGGGAACCGATCAAGGAAATTTCCTTGAGTTGCCCCTTTGACAAATTGATCAAGATGATCGCCCCTTCGTCCATCCGTTCGGAAAGGTTGATCCCGTTTTGGCTGCAGAGCATCGCTTTCACGGAAGGGTCGCTCAAAAACCTGTTCACCCGGTTGATAACTGGCTCAGCGTAAAGGGCTTGGAGGGAAGGCGATAGGGAATCAAAGCGGTGCCAAAACTGTTTCGTCTCTTCGTGTTGGATGGAACCTGTCAGGGCTTTTCGGATGGAAGGTTCCGTGAGGAGGAGGGGCAGTTCGGCGAGGGTCAATTTCTGTTCAGCCAAGGTGATAAGGCAAGCCCTCATGACTTCCTCCACCCGAGGTCCCCAAAAATCAGACCAACTTCGCTTGAACAGATCCAAGAGGGTAAGGACCTGAGGGTAGAGGGGAAGCCCATCTGGGATTGAAAGGGGGTTGAAGGGGACGATGAAAGGGGAATGTGGTTCGATGAGCCAAACTTTTTCCAACGCCTCTGGGTGGCGGGAGCATTCGGAAAGAACCGCCTCCGCAAGTTCACTGTGGGGGTCGAAGAGAGCGAAGCCATTACCCTGTTCGATGTCCTGCCGCATGATGACCCTCAAAAGCATCGATTTGCCCATACCTGCGCCCCCAACCACGGCTGCATGGCGGGGGCGTTGCTCAAATTGCCAGTAAACGGGTAAGCAGAAACGGGATGGGTCGGTGGGGTGCTGGGAAAAGCCCAAAAGGATTCCCCGTTCAGGTGGGGGCGGGGTCGGGGATGGGAAAAGCTCCTTAACAACCCTCATCCCTTTTAGCAGCGTCTTTTCGAGCCAACCTGCACCGTGCAACTCCATTCACCTCTCTCAGGGTAGGAGGGTTGGGGAAATTAAAGTGTCATCTTCACTTTCCCTCTTGCTGTCACTTTTTCGCGGTTTTCCCAGCCTTTTTGCCCCAACCCTCTCCTTTAGCCCTTCCGTTAATTTCCGAATTTTCGGAAGGGGAGAGATTTCTATTTCGCCCATCTTTTGTGGGGAAGTCGATTCTTCCCTCAGAAGGTCCATCTCCATCCATGTGTGGTCGCATCGCCTCGGATAAGTCTCGGAAAAGGCGGCGCAGCCGTGCTTCTTCCGCCTCAGAAAGACCACCCTTAGATAGGATTCTCCTCGCTACGCCCTTAACGCCTCTTTCTTCAGGGGGCAAGTCCTCCCCCGTTGCCAACAAATGCCTCAATCGCACCTTCATGTCGTCGGCGGAGAACATCAAAACCGTAAGGCAGCACTCCAATTGTTGGCTTGTCAGGGTGTTATCTTCCAAGGGGATGAACCAATCGAGGTAAACTTCGCCGTCATCGGGGTCGTAGCAAAATCTACCTATCCACATCCTGTTGTTCGCTTCCATCAGCGTCATCAACGCCTTGTTTAGATAGGGATGGTCAGTGGGCACGATGCTGAGGTAAGGCACATGAAAATGGATCCCTTCGCCATCCATCTCCAACCTCACGATGAGGTGGCAAACCCCATCCCTTCCCAAACCGAGGAAGAGGAGGACCTGTTTTTCGGGGTCGCAGAACTTCTTCAAATCCATCCCATCAGCGATGGCTTTAAGTTCCTCAAAGGTGATCGCCATGACCTATCACCTCGTTTGCGTGTGATTTGACCGACCCTCTTGCACTCCATCCCCTCAGGGTTTCCCTGAGGCGGTTTAACGCTTCATCGTCTAAGCCGATCCGCCAATCAAGGACCAAAGCCCGACCCAAAAAGGCTTTGGCATTGGGGCAAGAAAGAGATGCTACTGAGGTCAATCGTTTAGGGAAAGGATGCCAGCAGAGTAACCCTTTCCTGAGGACATTAGCGAGTTCCTCAGGGAGCAATTTTGCCCCAAAAACATCACTGACGGGCAAACCAGCAGCCAAAAGGGCTGTCATCATTGACCTTTTCACCTTCTTGCTTGGAGCGAGGGCGACAAAACGGTAACCGCTTTGTTGGCAACCATCGCGGGGAGGCAAGGGGAGCAGAACTTTTGTCTCTGCCAAGACAGCGTTGATCCTGTCAAAAGCGTTGCAGCGCTCCGCCAATCGTTCCTCTAACTGCTCCCACTCCCTCAAAAGGTAAAGGATCGCAATAGGGTTCAAAGGCGCCCTGAGGGCGAAGGGATTAACTTCTATTCCCTCCCACTCCTGCCTCAGCGGGTGAGCAGCTGATGCGAGGATCCGTTCAGCGATGTCGTCTCGGTCGGTCACGATCATCCCTCCCTCCCCACAACAAAGCGCTTTCCCGACCCCAAAACTAAAGCAAGCCGCATCGCCCCAAGCACCAACTCCCTTCCCGTGGCAGGTTGTCCCCAGGGCTTGGGCGCAGTCTTCTATGAGGGCGATTCCATGTCGGTCAGCGAGGCTGCGAATGGCAGGCATGTTGCAAGGGTAACCGAACAGGTGAGTGGCTACGATGGCTTTTGTCCTTTCCGTGATTCTTTCCTCTACCGAAATGGGCGAAATGGTGGGCAAGTTCGATTCTGTATCGGCAAAGACAGGGATGGCGCCTAAATGTAAGGCAGCAGCCGTTGCTGCATACCAATCCAAAGCAGGCACGATCACTTCATCGCCTGTTTTTATGCCGACGGCTTTTAAGGCGAGATAGAGAGCCATCGTTCCAGAGGCAGTTCCGAAGGCATACTTGACCCCACAAAATTCGGCGAAACCCCTTTCCCACTCTGCTACGGCCCCGCGTCCAACCAAAGCCGACTCAAAAAATTCGTCCAATGTGTCAAGTTCAAGTTGTGTCAACATGTAAATCACCTCAACTGCTGAAGGGATCAACGACACGGCGCAATTCTGAGAGCCGGCGATGTAAAGCCATAAGGTCCACTTCACCGCTCGTTTCGTCGACGATACCCTTGAGGTATTCAGGAAGTTCGTAATCGGTGCGGCGACGACCGTCAAAAGTTCGCCAAGGAAGTAAAAAACTGAACGAGGTCATGCGGATAGCGGTTAGGGCGATGAACTCATGCACAAGTGGATTGTAATTTGGCTTGAATTCATGGGCAGCACGGAGCAAGTGGCGTTGGTGAATGGTGGTGCCTGGTTGTCCAGTTTCAGCATCTGCAAAAACTCCCGCTACCCCAATGACCTCTTGGAGCGCTCTCACAGTGGGCAACCTCAATGAAGGGATAGAAGCGATTTTGTCAGGCTCGATATCATCCGCTAAGACCCGACCAACTTGCTTAGCCAAAATGGGCAAAAGGGCAGCGATCTCTTTGCGGGTGGGGTGAAGAAACGGGATCACGACTTGGAATCTGTCAACGGTGGCTGCATCAAGCAGATCGGGGCGATTCGTCGTGGCAACCCAAAGAATTTTGCCACGATAGCGCATAGAGCCCATGAAGTCCCAGATTCTTCCCATCAGCCTTTCAGAAGTACCGGCATCCGCAGAGGGGGCTGCCGACCTTTGCCCGCCGAAGGTTTGGTCTATCTCATCAACCCAGATCAAAACGGGTGCGAGTGTCTCGGCTACCCAAAGCACCCTTTCCAAGTTCCTCTCGCTTGCGCCAACCCATCGCTCCCGAATTGTCCCCAACTTGAAGACGAGAAACCCCAATTCTTTGCCCAAAGCTGACACGATGTAACTTTTGCCGCAGCCTGGAACGCCTGCAAGGAGAATGGCCTGTGGGACATTTTCCGAACCGGACCGCACTTGCCAGACGAGCCATCGGAAGTATTCAACAACATGCTGTAAGCCAGCCACTCCTTCAAATCCGCAGGTCGGTTCAACGACGGAGACTAAATCCTGACACAACTGTCGGATCGTGTCCGCTTTGCGTTCCCGAACCATATCTCGGGTGACCTTTTGTCCAGTAGAATCGCTGAAAGTCAATAGTTCGTGGATGTCCACCAGCCTTAATCCGCCAGTGATATGGGCGAACTCTTCAATGGCGAGATCATCTTCAAGTTGCCCGATCCTAATCTCCTGCAGGAGGTGCTGAACGAAAGCAAGGCGCGAACGAAAATCCGGCAGAGGGATTTGGAGCACGATATAACCACTACCAGAACGCATCAAGAGATCATGGACCTGATTTTCATGACTGAGAAGGATGACGAGGTTATCGGTTTGGCGAATCGCGTCGCTATTTGCCCAGCCGTGGAGAATTTCTAGGGCCACCAACTGTTGCGGCTGAAGGACAGCCGATGTCAACCCCTGGGCGTTGGGGACGAGGTGGTCAGCGTAGTCCACAATGACGGCAACCTTCCGCTCAAGTTGCTGCAACTGGCGGGTCAGCCAACGCAGGACAAGTTCTGGGTTTGTCCCATCTATTTCATTGGGCATACTGAGCCTTTGTCGGGCGTTGGGGGGCATCAAGGAAAAAAGCCCCCTCCCAAAGGAAAAGCCGTAAACCGCATAACCTTCGTCCGCCAACTTTTGGGCGAGGAAATAAATGGGACGCGATGACCTTTCAGGTTCGGAGGGGACGAAAACGAAGTCGTTTGTGTTGAAAGTCAGGATGAAGGCTCGGACACCCGCCTGCCGATGGCGGTCAAACTTCTGCACCCACTCGGGGGCAGTGACAACATCGGTGTGACGCATCCATCGCAACATTTTGTTCACCCCCTCAATTGCTGCTGCAGCAATGCTGCCAATGCGAGCCGCGAATGCCGTTGAGGTGCCGCCTGACGACGGGCGACGCGCAACAAAGCCTCAGGAATGGGCAGCCGTTGCTCGCGGGCAACCTTAAGGGCTGTTTGAAGCAAAACGCCACCGCTGCGCCGACCGTGCAAAATTTTCCGCCCGTTGCTAAAGGTAACCCCACGCTCTTGCAAGTTTTGGATGATACGCTGGACCTCGCTTTGGCATTGGGTCCCGTCCCAACCGAGCATGTCCATCTCGAAGTGGCTTTCAGGCGAGAGGGTGACGGCGACACCATGTCCCCCTCTGGTCGCCCAGATTGCCGTCCAGCCATCACGCTGGCTAACTTCCGTTCGGTAGCCCAAGGCTTGCAGGCTGTCGGTAGTGGCTTGAACGATAAACTGATGTTGTGCTTCATAGAGGCGGTTTTGCAGATTTGTCAAGCTGTCAAGGATGATTTGTTGGGCTTGTTGGGCTGTTTGAACCGCTCGGTCACCATCTCCCAGCGCCAACTGGTGGTGGGCGCTTTCCATCAAATCGGCTGCCCTTTGCCATTCGGACAGGTTCAAGGACACCAAACCGGTTTGGAGTAAATCGTTACTCTTGACGGAGTCAAAAAGAGCCATGACTTGGGCGATGGGGGTTAAAGCCGTCGGCGTCAATTGCGGGTGTTCTGCACGCAACGCGTTAAGGTTTGCGACCGCCGTTGCTCGGGCAGCGGTCAAGGTGTCCAAAAAAAGCCCTTTGATGTCCAGCACCTTGTCGGACAAAGCCAAAGAGGTGCCTGTGGGCAAGTTGAGGGCTTCCACCAGAAATTGGTGCATCGCCCTCAGGGTGCCGCGGGTCATCGCAACGACGCGAGCGCTCATCGCGCATCCCTCCTTTGTGTTAGCGGCGCAAAGTTGCGCCAGTCATTTTCGTCATTGCCAATGGAATTTGCCCCTTCGTCAAACCCATCCCAACCATTTCCCCGATCAGGGGCAGATTGCTGAAGCTGTTGATGAGCCGGAACTTGCAGAACCTGAGACTGTTGTGTTGATGGAAGTTGTTGGGAAGGACCAATCGCCAAAGCCCTGAAAAGTCGGGCGAGGTAGTGGAGCCAGACACCCAGAGCGGTCATTGCGCAGAAGTACATCGCACCCGCTATTGAGGCAATAAAACCTTTGCTGACACTCCAGTTGATTTCAGAAGAATCCACATCGTAGGCTAAATAAAAGCGGCAACCCCAGAAGAAGGCATCAACGAGCAAAGCCGTTAAAGACAAAAGCAAGCACAACAAATGGAAAAAGGCGACGCGCCTCGCCTGTGGCTGTTGGTGGTCGAAAAACAGGAAAGTTAGGCAAGCCCCGAAAATTTGCGAGGCAGCGAAGGCGGTAACTGCGACCAAGAGCGCGGCAGCTGCGGGCAAGGGAAGCCAACCAAAAACGGGGTCATTTAGCCACCCTTTGGGACTGGCGAGAAGCAAGGTAAAGGTCGACAAATGAACCCGGTAGCTTAGAATGGTCAAAAAAAGCGTTGCCAAAAAGGTTGCGAGTAGGGCAACGCCAACACCCAATCCCATTGCCCTTTGCCCGAAATTTGAGTGACCAACCCAAACCAGCACCAAAAACGAGGCAACCGCAAAGACTGCCGCCAAAATCGCCAAAACCGAGTTGCTCACGATGCGTCACCTCTTTCTCGCGAGAGCAGCGGCGACGGCAAGAAACAAGAAACCCAGCAAACACGCAAGGGCGATAACCCAAGAGGGGATGAGTGTGTCACCAGCGGCGCCCAATCGGTTAACAACTCCCGTCATGATTTCGCCAACGACTTGGTCAACAAAAGCGTTCAACTGGCGGCGCTCCAAAATGCCATTCACCAGGGGAGGCGGTTGAACGAAGTTTGCCTTCCGAAGCGGCGGGAATTTTTCCCTCAAAACCGTCGCATAAGGTCGCCCCCGCTCGTCAAAGTGTGGCTGATTTTCCCAAAGAAAAACGAAGATTTCGTCTGCTTTTAATTTTTGCCAATCAAACCGCTCAAGTTCTTTTACCCACGCAGCGACTTTGGGCGGGCAAGGGTCGGGATGCATGTCCGAGAAAATGAGCAAAATTTTAAAGGCTTTGGGCTGGGCGTTGAACGCTTCAACCACAGTCCACAGGGTTTTAACGATCGCCGTGCCCTTTTCAGGCAAAGGCTCGTTGAAGTTGTCCAAAAACCCCTCTGCTCCCTTAACCCAAGCAGCGCTGCCCCTAAATTGTGTAACGATGTGCGGCTTGTGGGAAAGTTCGACAAAGGTGAGCAGATCTTCGCCCGAAGAAGGCAGGGTAAAACGCAATTCGGTAAAAAGCTTAGCCATAACAGCGTGTGCCACAGGCATCCAACGCCAGAAGGAGGCCGTGCGGTCAAAAACGATGATGAGATGGATTGGACGCTGCCCCGCTTGTGCACCCAACTCAGCGACAGTCGCGACGATGACGCACCAGGTTGTGAGCAAAGTAATCCTCATTTTTGCTCACCTCTGGAGACAAATCTGAGGCAGGGGGGGTTCATGTCATGCCAAATTTTTCACCAACAATGTGAAAAATTTTTCAACCGTCATGGGCAAATCCTTACCACCTTTAGGCAATTGCTTCGCCTGTGCCCAAAGGAAACTTTCGTCGTCCACTTTCGTTACCTCCCTGTGGACGTTTCTCACCCCATTTGGGCAATCTCCTTCTCCTTACCCCTACCAAGGTAACCCGACTTAGAAGGAACATCCTTAAGAGGGTGCGTGAACATGTTGCCCCCTGAGGGCAATCAGGGAATACAATTGCCAGAGCGCCAAGGGCAATGGACGATGCGTCGCCTATTTCATCTTCGCCAGCAACACTCCCTGTTGCCGGGGTAGAGAAATGGGCATAAATTTGTCCGCAACTTGTACCATAGTTTCAATCACACTATCAACGCGCAAAATCGTGATTCCAAATTTACTACCCAAGCATAGGGGAACAATACGAACAATGGGAGAAGAGCGGAAAATATTGAAAGTCTTTGATTACCATCGTCAAAAGGTTTACGGGAGTGAAACCCAACGCGCGGAAGCTTTCCCCATCCCCCTCGCCTACCATTCTTCAGGACTCCTAAGCCATCTCTCGAACGCAACGACTATCGCTCGTTGGATTTCGTCCCGGTGCACCCTGTTGCGAAGCGAAATCGACAGTTCCTCAGCAAGCTTGCCCCCCTTGACGAACTTGACAAACTTAGGCAGAATTTGGACCGCATCGCGCATGCGTTCGATGGGGAGACCAACCTGTCTGGACAATTCCTTGAGGAAGCGACGGTATCGTGTGATTGGCGACAACTTATCTAGTTGCTTCTCAGGCTTTATCTTTCTATAGTTTGGTGATTTTATGTAAATTGTATATTTCTCTTGCTCTATAGCTTCCATGATCTCCTCTTTCGTCCTAACGTCTTCATTTAGATAAATGATGGTTGGCATGTTTCCTCACCTCCTTTGAGTGATTCAAGCCTGCCTTCGGAGGTGAGGGGGATGGTGGACTGCGCAGGATGCTCCCGCGCGTTGGGTTGTTGTGATTGTCAAGGTTCATTGGTTTTGAATTAGTTTAGCGCGCACCCCCAAAAAGTCAAGGGGCAGGCGAGTATGTTCGAAAGTCTTTCTTCATGCGTGGAAAGAAGCAATCAATAAGCCCCCTTCCAAGACCAACCACCTAAACAACAAAAAACCTGACACCATCAAAACCGCCATGTTCCACAAAACCGCCCTCATCATTATCGCCTTCTTTGCCATCTCCTCACTCCTTTCCCTGCACCCTT
>Ga0326760_1000558_pt1 | contig 18967 bp, 20 predicted proteins | sample GCREP_S_FD_207668 | JGI IMG/M metagenome (GOLD analysis project Ga0326760, IMG submission 207668) | Hot spring sediment microbial communities from Geyser Creek Basin, Yellowstone National Park, WY, United States - GCR.EP_S | ecosystem: Environmental > Aquatic > Thermal springs > Near-boiling... | reverse complement strand
TTCGGGGGAAAGGTTTATCCGATAAACCCGAATGCTGATGAGATACACGGATTCAAGTGCTATCCCTCCGTTAGGGATGTGCCGGATGAGATAGATGTTGCGATAATTGCTGTTCCTTCGAAAAATGTGCCAGAAGTTATGGAAGACTGTACCAAAAAAGGGGTTAAAGGGGTTGTAATTGTTAGCTCTGGATTCAGTGAAGAGGGTGAGAAAGGAGCTGAAATTGAAAGAAAAGTGATAGATATTGCAAGAAGATCTGGAATTCTGATCTTCGGCCCAAACACGACTGGAATAATGAACACAGAAATCGGATTTATAACCAGTTTTGCACCGCTGAGGCGGATAAAAAAAGGAAACATAAGCATCGTCGCGCAAACTGGTCTCTTCCTTGGAGTAATGATGGAAATGATAGCTTCTCATAATCCGGGAATCGGGTTCAGCAAGCTAGTTGGGATGGGGAACAAAATAGATGTCCAAGACCATGAAGTCCTGAATTATCTGATCTCGGATAAGGATACGAAAGTCATAGGTATGTACGTAGAAGGTTTCAGAAACGGAAGGGCTTTCTTTGAAGTTGCCAAAAAATCAGAAAAACCCATTGTTATCTTCAAAAGCGGTAGGAGCGAGTACGGGAAAAAAGCCGCTATGAGCCATACTGCCTCATTAGGAGGGAGGGATGAAATTTTTAGCGCAGTTTGCAAGCAGGCTAACTTAATTCGGGTATTTAGCTTTGATGAACTCCTAAACGTATCGAAGGCATTAGCAATGCAACCGCTGCCTTCTGGCAAAAGAGTTGCTGTGATTCACTACACGGGTTCGGGCTGCGTTCAGGCAGCAGATGCGGTTTATTTCTCCGGATTAAAGCTAGCTGAGCTTAGCGAAAAGACGAAAAAAAGGATCAGAGAAGTTACTCCTGAATGGCACCAAGTGAACAATCCGCTCGATATTTGGCCCATGGTAGAATACTATGGAATGAAACCGTACGATATCTCTACAGAAGCTATGCTGGAAGACGAAAATGTTGACTCAATTGTTGTCGCAGTTTGGTGCAGCGCCATTTGGAAAGGTTATATGCCAGAATTCGATAAACTAAAGGAGTTCAAAAAACCGATATACTTCGTTGCAGAAGGGCCAAGAGATGAAGTTCACACTCTAAGAATGGAATACGAAAATAACGGTTTTCCAGTTTTTCCGAATGTAATAACCGCGATCGAAGTTCTTGGAAAAGTTACCAAATACTCTGCAAGGAAAAATCGGAGTTTCTGAAGCATTACAGATGTTTTCCCCGGGCTTTGTCAAGATTGATTTAGGGATTGCTTTCAATTTAAAAAATAAAAATAATATTACTCTATCTTTATCTTTTTGCCACTTCCGGCCTTCTTCTGCAGTATAACTTCAAGTACTCCGTTGTTGTACCTGGCTTTTGCAGAATCCGGATCTACATCAGCTGGTAGACTTACTACCTCGTGGTATTTTCTAGTCTCTCCCTCAGCTTTAATTTCAAGAGATCTTTCTGTAGCCTTCAGCTCTATGTCCTCTTTTTTGACTCCCGGCATTTCTGCAATTACTTGGATCTCGTTATCCGTTTCTATTACGTCAACCAGCGGTTTCCTTTCTTCAACTCCCATTTCCTTTATGAGTGGCTTTGTTCCGAATTCCCTGATCTCTGGCCTTCCATCTGGGCCGATTCTTATTGAAAATCCACGTATTATCGGTCTTGATTCTTTCATTTCTCCAAATCTGAAAGCGTTTTCTATGTCCCTCATCATTCTCCTGAAGATTTCATCGAACTCTTTGAATGGGTCCCAATCCCAGAAGTCCTCTTCATCTTCCTCCTTTTTCCTTCTCCTCCAAACCATACACGATCACCTCACACATACATTTTTTGAAAATCCTTTATAAGACTTTCATACCTTTTCAAATCCTCTCTCGTCAAGCTAGGCTTTACCTTCTTAAAAGCTTCCTCAAAGTGTCTTTTCTCGATCTTTATATTCTTTGCAATTTCCTTTATCTCCTTCTCATCCTTTGCTTTGCTCACTGCCTCTCTTATTGCCAGCATTCCGGCTTCTCTGCATAAAGCTTCTATATCTGCTCCCGTATAACCATCGGTTCTTTCAGCAAGCTCCTCTATCTTTACATCTTCAGCCAATGGCTTTCCGCGGAGATGGATCTTGAATATCTCCTTTCTTGCCTCTTTGTCCGGAGGAGGTATGTATATATGTCTCTCTATCCTTCCCGGCCTCAGTAGGGCAGGATCGATTAGATCAGGCCTGTTTGTTGCCGCAATTACTACCACATCCCTGAGCTCTTCGAGGCCATCGAGTTCTGTTAGAAGCTGACTTACAACCCTTTCAGTGACATGGGAATCTCCTACCCCTCCCCTTCTCGGAGCTAGGCTGTCTATTTCATCGAAGAATATTATGCAAGGTGCGACCTGTCTTGCTTTTCTGAACATATCTCTTACATGCTTTTCACTCTCTCCCACCCACTTGCTCAGAAGTTCTGGTCCCTTGACACTTATGAAGTTGGCATTGCTCTCATTCGCAACAGCCTTTGCCAGCAATGTCTTCCCAGTGCCTGGAGGACCGTAGAGCAGTATGCCCTTAGGTGGTTTGATGTTTGTAGCCCTGAAAAGCTCGGGATACTTTAAAGGCCATTCAACCGCTTCTTTCAGCTCCTGTTTGGCGTTTTCAAGGCCTCCAATGTCTTCCCATCTAACCTTTGGAACCTCCACAAGAACCTCCCTCATCGCAGATGGCTCTATGTTTTTCAGCGCTTCCATGAAGTCCTGTCTAGTCACCTTTAGGTTCTCTATCACTTCTGAGGGTATTTCCTTATCTATGTCTATTTCGGGCAAAACTCTCCTCAAAGCGTGCATAGCAGCCTCCTTGCAGAGGGCTTCAAGGTCAGCACCAACGAAACCATGGGTAAGGTCTGCCAGCTCGTCAAGATTTACGTCTTCAGCTAGCGGCATTTTTCTTGTGTGTATCTCCAAGATCTCTTTTCTCCCATCCCTGTCAGGAACGCCGATTTCTATCTCCCTGTCAAACCTTCCAGGTCTTCTTAAGGCAGGATCGATCGCATCTGGGCGGTTAGTTGCCGCTATGACTATCACTTGCCCCCTTGACTCCAGACCGTCCATCAGTGCGAGGAGCTGTGCTACAACTCTCCTCTCAACTTCTCCCGTGACTTCCTCCCTCTTAGGCGCTATTGAATCTATTTCGTCAATGAATATTATACTCGGAGCGTTCTGTTTAGCTTCTTCAAATATCTCCCTAAGCCTTTGTTCGGATTCGCCGTAGTACTTGCTCATTATTTCCGGCCCGCTTATGCTGATGAAATGAGCATCTACCTCGTTAGCCACGGCCTTTGCAATTAAAGTCTTTCCTGTGCCCGGAGGACCGTATAGCAGAACACCTTTAGGCGGCTCGATTCCAAGGCGCTGGAATATCTCAGGATGCTTCAAGGGAAGCTCTATCATTTCCCTAACAAGCCTCAACTCTCTCTTAAGCCCTCCTATGTCCTCATATGTCACGTTTGGAACTGCTCTCTTCACTTCCTCAGCCGGCTTCTCCTTGAGCTCCAACTCCGTTTTTCTGCTCACAACGACAACTCCGCTTGGCTTTGTGGCTACGATTACAAAGGTTAGCGTGTGACCAAAAATTTCAACCCTGACCTTCTGACCCCTTATAACGGGCCTGCCTTCAAGCAATCTCAGCAAGTAATTTTCTCCGCCCATGAGTCTTACAGGCTCAGTTGGTGCCAGTATTATCCTCTCAGCGGGTTTGGCATCTACTTTCCTTATCTTAACTTTGTCATCAATGCTAACTCCCGCGTTGCTTCTAAGATTTCCGTCTATCCTTATTACTCCCTTTCCCCTGTCCTCGGGATAGCTTGGCCATACTATGGCTGGAACACTTTCCTTTCCTATGATCTCTATAATATCGCCACTCTGTAATCCGAGTTTTTCCATAACTTCCGGATCTATTCTCGCAATTCCTCTGCCGACATCTCTATAAAAGGCCTCTGCAACTCTCAAAACAATTTCCTCCTTCATAATCTCACCTCCACAACCCAAAAGTCCTCACCATTCAATCTCTCCCTCTTTACAATCCCTCTCTGCCATAAAGACTCTAGAATTCTCTCAACTTCCCTGTAGGGAATCCTGAAGAATTCTGCTATCTCGGTAGTTCTTCTCAGTCCTTTGGCAATCGCCAGAATAACTAGACGCTCAAAGTCGTCACTGGCTATTTTCTCGACTTCTTCCATCATTCTTTCCATCAATTCGTTTAACTTGATTGATATAAAGTTATGCATCGCCGAAAAATAGCTGTCTATTTCTTCCACTGTCTTCAAAGCTGTATAGAAGTCCCTGCTTTCATTCAAAGTTTCAAACTTCGATTCTATCTTCCTTAAAGCTTCCGCTGGATCGCCATTATGTTCGCTAACGATTCTGACTTCAAAACGATGCGGGGAGATCGTCACGTCGATGTGAAGATTCTTCGCTATGTAGTAATATCTCCTTTTTCCGTCTTCCAAGCTTTTCACTATTCCAGCACTTTCAAGCTTCTCTAGGTGTTCTAGTACGACTTTCGGCGCCATCTTTAGACAGTAAGAGATCTCACTAACGTAGCAAGGCTTTTTGGATAGTAGCTCCAGGATTTTCCTTCTGCTCTCGTTCCCTATCACTTCGAGGATGTCCATTTCAACTCACCGTTACTAACTTTTAGTTAGTAACTGATATATAAATCTTTCGCGAAATCTAACAATGCATAAAACGTTAGGTTTGATCTCAGATATGAAAAAAGATTTTAAAAACCAATCTACTTTAAATATGGAACTTTACTGTGACAGTTGCAAGGAAGTAACGAAACACGAGCTAGTTAAGCAGAATCTCTACCGCTGCTCAATCTGCGGAACCCATACTCGATTTAGTCCTCCAAAAGAGGTGGAAATAAAAGCCATTCTCAGCAGCGATGAAAAAACAGAAATAGGAAAGGTAAAAGTCTCCGAGGAAGATGAAATCGTAAAAGGTTCAGAGATGATAGTGGACCTAAAAGAAGAGAGCAAAGTTGGGAAAGTCACAGCAATTCAGCTAAAGGATGGCAGAATGGTTGAGTTTTCAAAGGCAAAAGATACGTACTCAATCTGGCTAAGAAATGTCGGAGAAGTTTCCGTGAAATTCAGCTTGCACAAAAGAGCTGTAACTACACCCTACAAAATGGTATTCGACGGTGAGACGGAATTCGTTGTCGGGGAAGTTATAAATATTGAGGGAAAGAAATATAGAATTCATAGAATAAAGCTTCTGGATGGTGGATTGCTGAAAAGAGAAGGAGAGAAGGCACTCGCAAAAGATATAAAGAGGATATATGCTACCTATACGCCTTAGAGACTTTGTAAGAGTTGGAGATCTTTACTTTTCAGTTTTAGGCTACAGAAACTCGGAAAAAGTAAAATGCTTTCTAAGATATGCTCCGTGCGAGTTTGGAGACAGATTAAAAGATGAGAAAAGATTCAAAAAGCTCAGTCATGAGGAAGCTTTGTTGCATCCAATGGCTGCCAAGTACTACGATGGTAGAATTTTCAGAATCCCGATTGGAGAAATAGATGAAGTTTACAAACCAGAAGAGAGACTTAAAGACGTGATGGATTCAAACGTTTCGAAAGTAGTCGAATACTTCAGCCAAATTCCAATAAAGGAAATGGGAGTAACAGGTTCCAGACTTATTGGCCTAAAGGGTCAGGAGTCGGATGTAGATTTCATAGTCTACGGAAAGTGGTGGTTTATTGCCAGAGAAAAGATAAAAAAAGGTATTGATACCGGAAAGTTGTCGGATCTCGACACAGAAACCTGGGAATTTATATATAAAAAAAGGAAAATAAATATTCCCTTCAACGTTTTTGTTGCCCATGAGAGAAGGAAATACCACAGAGCGTTCCTTGGCAGCACATACTTTGATTTGCTTTACGTTAGAGGATATGAAGAGATTAACAACGGAATACCAGAAGAGCCGGGAATTAAGCTGGGGAAGATTACAGTTGAGGGAGTAGTCCTCGATGACCGCTATGTCTTCGACTATCCTGCCTACTACTCCCTAAGGCACGAAATTAAGGCAATACTGTGCTTCACGCACACTTTTGTTGGTCAAGCTTTCAAAGGGGAAAGGATCATAGCAAAGGGGGAGCTGGAGGAGATAGACGGAGAAAAATATTTGGTTGTTGGAACAAAAAGAGAGGTCGAAGATGAATTCATAATCTCTGTCGACCTCTTAGAAAAAGAGGGGCTGAAAGAGGAGACTGGAGATCTCTTATGAAAAACTTTATAATGGATTCACCATATTTTTCTCATGAAACTGAGTTTCAACCCTGCAATATGCGAGAGCTGCGAGATTTTCTGCATGAAAAATTGCAGATACGTCAAAAATCCCGAAGAATTTAGGAAAATTGCAAAAGGGGAGTTTAACGAGATTTTGATTGAATGCATAAACTGCTACGCCTGTGAGGAATTTTGTCCTTTTGGAAACCACCCTTTCTATCGAATAGTCGAACTCCAGGAAGAATTCGATGTTGAAAAAATTCCGGCAGAGATAAAAGAGGCCCTAATTAAAAGATATGAACCCGAAGGAGATTTTAAAGCCAAGAAAGTTAAAAAGGCTGTGCATATATGTCTTTTTCCTGAATTTAAGGATATTTCGAAGCTTAAGATATTCGAAGGCTATGAACCGATAAGAGGTAGACATCTCTTCTGCAACCTTGTATACCTTCACTACGGCATGATTTCTGTGATAAGAGAGAGGGCCATGAAAGTATTGGCCAATATGTCCTCAATCGGTTTCGATGAGGTAATCCTTTTCCACGACGAATGTTACGGCTTCTACAATTCCTTTTTGGAAGCCCATGGAATGAAGGCGGATTTCAGATACAAGCACCTCTACGAATACTTCATGGAATTGATCGAAGCCGGAAGAACGAAGAAACTAAACCTGAAGATAGCCTATCAAAGACCTTGTTCAAACAGGCTGAATAAAACAGACAAAATATTTGACCAGATTTGCAAGGCAATTGGTGTTGAAAGAGTTAAAAGAAAATACGACAGAGAAAATTCGCTCTGCTGCGGTGCAGCCTTCATACTCGCAAAAGATGAGAAACTTGCAAGGGATTTCCAGGAAAGGAATATATCGGACATTGCAAATACAAATGCGGATTATGTTGTTTTCCTTTGCCCCATGTGCTATTCAACGTTATCCGAAAAAGTTAAGGAAGTAGGAATGAAGCCAATAATGGTTCATGAGCTTTTTAACATGGCACTCCTTTGATCACTCTCAGAGCCTCCATTGGCTCTTGTCTAGCACCTGGCCTGCTTGAGGGGCCGAGCTGGCTCGAGGGGGCTTAGAGCAGTAGATGCGGGCCTCGGGCGGGGGAGGATTAGGTAAATTTTCTCCGTTCTAGTCTAGCATTAACTTTCATCCCTTCCCTCCTCCTATCATGGGAGGACTTTCAGGGTGAACGGAAGCTCCTACATCCATCTGGTATCTGCGGAGCGGGTTCTTCACAGCTGTAACATCTCTATCTTCCTCCAATCCGCATTCAGAACACTTCATTTGCTTGCACCCATTCGGGCTTAGCTTTACCCCACACACCAGGCTTGAAGTTCCCTTAGCATCAACGTATGTAATCTTCAATTCAAGTTTATAAAACTTTACAGTAGAAAGAGGCAGTTTCTAACCCCAGCTGGACGATCTACGAAGTGCGACGGTACATTGTCAACACCTAAGAGGAAAGCTTATAAAATTCCATTCGTTGGAAGGGGTGTGGAAGTCCGAAAGAACTTGCGGATAATCGAGGGCCCCAACTTCGGGAAGTACCCGTACAGCAACAGCCTGCTCGTGGGCAGGAGCTGTCTGATAGACACGGGGGCTCGCGAGGCCCTCAAGGACGTCAGGGTCGACTGGATCCTGAACTCCCACTGGCATGAGGACCACATAGCGTTGAACAGAGTCGGGAGGAGGGTCGCGGTCCACCACCTAGACGCCGAAGCCGTCCAGAACTACGAGGAGTTCAAGAGGAGGTACGCGCTCGGGGACCTGGTCAAGCTTTTCGTGAACTTCGAGTTCGGGAGGGTCGACAGGACATTCGAGGACGGCGACGTCTTCGAGTTCGAGGGGATCCAAGTGGAGGTCCTCCATACCCCCGGGCACTCCGCCGGGCACAGCTGCTTCGTGATCGGCGGCGTGATGTTCCTAGCAGACGTGGACCTCACACCCTTCGGTCCGTGGTACGGCTGCCTCGACTGCGACGTCAGAGACTTCGTCCTCTCTATCGAGAAGATAAAAAATGAGGTGAGGAAAAGAGAGGTAAGCCTCGCAATCCCCTCCCACGGGAAGCCAGTCAGCGGCACTGAGGAGATCCTGAGAAGACTCGACGACTATCTTCGAGAGGGACAGGAGGATAAAGGAGCTTCTGCGGTCAGGGGAGGATCCTGTCGGGAAGGGTGTCATCTAAAAGAAAGTGCCCGAGCCGAGGGAGATATACCTCCACTTCGAGAAGATAATGATCGAAAAGCACCTAACTGCGCACCTCGACGAGCTTTACCCCTCAAGTCGGGCAAATCGCTCCCGGACGACCTCATAGTGTGGCATTAACGAGCTACCAGGGGCGGCGAGGGCAGAAAGATTTATCTGAAGCTCGAAAATGCTCCATCTTCTCGCTATCTCTGCCTTGAATCTCAAAATTTTTCTATCTATAGAGCTTTTATAGAAAATTTATTGATGATTTGAAAGAGGTTTAATTCTTTTGGAACTGTCGAAGGCCAATTGGGTTCTCGGGCTTTTTAACATGGCACTCCTTTGATCACTCATATCTCAGAGCTTCCATTGGCTCTACACTGCTGGCCTTCCAAGCTGGATAGAAGCCACTCAAAATGGATGTCATTATCCCCACAGCAAGGCCCTGAAGGATGTAAATTGCCGAGGATGGATCAAATATGTAATTTGTGGAATAACCCATTGAAGATATAATAAAGAAGGCACCCAGATAGCTCAAAAATGCACCTATAACGCTTCCAACAAGTCCGAGAATTGCAGATTCTGTTAAAAAGATGAGCAAAACGGTTTTTCTGGGAGCTCCTATTGCTCTCATCACTCCGATTTCTCTAGTTCTCTCCATCGTCGACATGAGCATTATATTCAGTATTCCAACTCCTGCGACCAGCAAAGATACAGCAGCGATTGCCATCAGAAACCTAGTCATCGAGTTCATACTTTCCTCTACATTCCTTATCAGAGATTCAAAGTCCCTCATTTCCACTTTCTGCTGTTTTCTATTAACCAGTTCATCGATTTTCTTTTCAACATCCTTAACGAATTCCAAACTGCTCGCCTTGACGACGATGGAGGTATATCCCTCCTTCTCAAAAATCCTGTCAAAGTCTTCCATCGAAAGAAATACTGCATTATCGGGACTCAAACCTCCTCCAAGTCCCTGATATTCGAGAATTCCGGAAACTCTGTAGATTCTGTCCCCAACGGAGATCTTCTCCCCCACAGATATTCCAAAATTACTTGCAAGCCTGTAACCGACAACTGCAGACCCCTTTAGCTTTATATAACCGTCGTATGCATTGTAAAGCTTCCTGAGGTCTTCCTCGTTTATTCCGTAGATTATCACATAAGCTCTGCTCTCTTTGTAATTCACCATCTTCCTATCATCTTTAACAGGAATGGCATATTCGATGTTCTCAACCCTCTCGATGTTTTTGAAATCTTCCTCAGCTATGCCCGTAAAACCCTTAATATTGGAAGGCATCACGACTATTATCCTCGCCTGATCCGAAAACCTCTCCAAAGCCGTCTGTTTCATTGTATTACCAAAAATGCCAATCGATGCAATTGCCATAACTCCTATAATTATCCCAACAACCGCAAGTGAGCTCCTGACCTTTGTCCTTTTGAGATTTCTTATTGCAAGTTCAAGGTACATCCTGCAGCCTCCCATCCCTTAGCCTCACTATTCTTTCCGCAAATTCGGCCATTGAAGGATCGTGGGTAACTAGGATAACAGTTACTCCTTTCTCCTCGTTTAACTCTTTTATTATTCCCATTATCTGCCTCCCGCTCTTTGAATCTAGGTTTCCTGTAGGCTCGTCGCATAGAAGAATTTTAGGCTCGTTGGCCATTGCCCTCGCAATTGCAACCCTCTGCTGCTGGCCACCGCTAATTTCCATGGGTTTCCTTTCCGCGACATCTTCAATGCCAACAAGCCTTAAAAGCTCCATTGCCTTTCTTTTTCTTTCATTTTTCGGAACACCTCTGAAGATCATCGGAAGCTCAACATTTTCAAGGGCTGTTAAGGTTGAGATCAGGTTGTACTGCTGGAAAACGAAGCCCAATTTTTCCCTTCTAAGCCTAGTAAGCTCGTCATCGCTAAGCTTGGAAGTCTCAACCCCATCTATGACGACTTCGCCTTTCGTTGGTCTGTCAAGGCAGCCGATGAGATAAAGAAGCGTGCTCTTACCGCTTCCCGACGGGCCCATTATTGCAATGAACTCGCCATCTTCTATTTTCATTGTTATTCCATTGATGGCCCTTACTTCGTAGTACTTGGTTTTGTAGATCTTGTGTACGTCTATAAGCTCAACACTCATCTCCTACCCCTCCTCCTTCTGTAAAATAGAATTCCCACAACAACAGCTGCCGCAAAGATTGCAAGGATTGCCATGTTCAGAGGACTAAAGATTGAACTTTCCCTCTGACCGAACTCAAACGATCTCTGAGCTAGCTGATATGTCTTAGATATCCTATGGATTTCCCCTAAATCGTTGATCCATTCTACACTTACCCTCACGTTTCTCTCACTTCCAGTCGCCGGAATGCTAAAGCTATCCGAATCTGAAGGAGATATCGTTCCTATGAAAAACTCTTCGGTCCTATTTCCGAAATCAAGATAAACGATTACATTCTTTGCTTGTCCAAAACCACCGTTTGCGACTTCTCCAGAGACAGTTATCTCCATTACTGGAGTCGTTGTAGTAGTCGTAGTCCTTCCCATCGGAAATCCGCCCACTGTGGTTGTTGTCGCAATTCTCCTCGTTGATATATCAACTCCCACAATCTTAACGGCCGTTTCATTGTTGACCCTTATTTCCCCAATTTCCCTTTCAATTCTCCCTTCGCCCCCCAGGCTATCCCTGTACCTTACCTCGAGTTTTATTTTATCCTCCCCAGCTCTCTCTGGAGAGTAAAGAAGTTTAACTTTTATCTTTCCCCCTGCCGCAATTTCGGAAATTTCACTTGCCGAAAGCAGAACTTTACCATTATTTGAATAAGCCGAAAGCTTTACAGAGCTCAAAGAGTCACTCATGAGGTTCGTAATTTCCAAATCTATCCCAACAACATCATACAATAAAACGGTCGTAAAAGGTACTGAAAAGTTAATTGCCAGTCCCCGAGCAGATTCAGTCCTCGGATTTATTTCAGCGACATAGCTGTGATAATTATTTCCGCTATAAAAAGACATCCTGAATTTATAACTCCCTTCCTTCCCGTAGAACTTTATTGGAACCTTAGCCATGCCAGATACAGACTTCAGAACTATTTTCTCTGGCAGAGATTCAAAAAGAGGAACTATAACCACGTTTTCTATCTCCACTGGAGATGATATGACTAGAGTGAGGTTGTTTATTTCTCCAAGTCTAACAGTTCCCTCAAAATAAATCTCCGGCATCTTATCCTCAACAAAGAGGGTAAAAAAGCTGCTTATTGAGCCATCTGCTGTGTAAAGCACTAGTTCAACGTTATGCACTCCACTTCCAATTGCTCTAACTGAAAAGCTTAGTGTATGGGTAGATTTGGGCGGGACATAGCCCAAGCTCAGACTTTCCGGGGCTATTCCCTCTCCATAAATGCTGAGCGAATTAATTTCAACACGCCTGTCGGTAGGATTGTAGATCGTTACGGAAACAACAGCATAATCTCCAACGAATAATTTTTGCGGATAAACATTCAAGCTCTGTATCGAGACGCTCGCGTTATCCTGGGCAAAAACTGGCGTCAATGCTGCTACTAAAACGAGTGCAAAGATCAAAGTTCTCATGAATAAAAAGACGAGCGATAATATTTAAAGAGTGCGAACCAGAAGTCCACGAAAACAAAAATTGAGGGATCCTCCTTTTCTGAGGATTAAAATATACCAAAGTTCCATCTACTTTTATAACCTATCCAACAATATTCATCATGCCTGCACAACCGAGAATGCCGCCAATCGAATTTGTTGGCCTTGAAACAGTTTACTTTTTGGTGATCTTTTTGGCTTGCTTCCTTATATACCGGAAGGTAAGGGAGGTATACAGGCTAACGGATTACTTTGGTTTCCACCTTTTTGCGAACATCTTCCTGTTTCTCGGACTAGCCTACTTTATGAGGTTTGTCGTCGTCATTCTACTAGCCTCAGGAGTCGTCTTCGATAGCAAACCCCTCGAAGATATTAGAGAGATTATGTCTTTTAGTATTGCCTTTCTCGCTTATACTAGCTCGGTTTCAATTCTCTATGCAATCTACAGCCTTTTATGGAGCAGAATGGTAACTCATTTCGGAGAGGTGGTTATACACATAATATCACTCCTTGCAGGATTCTCTATCCTTCTCTTCAGGTTTTTGCCTGCTTTTTTAATTTTCCAGTTTTTGTTGATTCTAATACTTTTGATAGCGATTCTAGTAAACTACCGATACTATAGCTCCGGAAAAATCCGAAAAGTTTACCCAGTCTATCTTCTCCTCTTCATATTCTGGCTACTGAATTTCTCACTAGCTTTTGGCCTGCTTAGGGAATTCAAATTTTTCATATATGGTCTATCTGTCGTAGTGATCTTTATTATCTGCTATGAAGTATTAAGAAGACTTTAAAAGGTGTATAAATGAGGAGGAGAGAAAAACTAGAGATAATCCACGACATTCTAAACGCAATCAGGAAACATGGAAACTCCATACTTCCAACGCCACTCTTAAGATATTCAAACCTGTCTACTCAAAATTTCAACAGATACATGGAAGAGTTGTTAAAAAAGGGACTCGTAAGAGAAATATACGACGAGAGCGGCAGAAAATACTATACATTAACAGACAAGGGATTCAAATTCCTTGAAAAGTACGAGAAGATCAGAGAATTTATAGAAGAATTCGGCTTATAACCGAAAAACTCGCCCTTCAGGGGATGAGAAAAGCTCAAATAAATAGAAAGTCTGAATAGAATGTCCAAACAATCCGAAGGGGACTGCCATAGATGCGGGCATGCTGCCCAAGTCAGCGGAAGGGAATTCAGATGCCCGAAATGCGGGCTCGTTTACAACAGGGATTTAAATGCATGCATAAACATAGCCCGCGGTTAATGAGATCTGCGGGATGAGGAGCTTGGCTTTTGAACCGGCAGATGAGGCTGGAGGTGTAAAGCCCTCCCTTAACGCCGGAAGCCTCGCCTTTTTAAAGGCGGGGCAACTCACCAAGAATCATGCAAGTACCAACATTCGAAAAAGATTTAAGCTAAGAGGTAAAAAAACTTTAGGCGCAGGTAGTCTAGTGGTAGGACAACGGCTTTCCAGGCCGTTAGCCCGGGTTCAAATCCCGGCCTGCGCATACTTTTAATTTAGAAAAGCGGTATTAGCTAGGATAGCTCGGTTTAGAGAGACAACGAAATCGAAAAGAAAGTATTTATAGATTAACACAAAAAAGAAAACAAATGGAGGATCAAGTAGAGAGAGTTAGTAAGAGAATGAAAGGAGTGAAGGACGAAGTTGAAAAGCGGAAGAGTGGCCTTGAGAATGCTGAAGGAGTTTCAACAATAGGCACTTTCAAATCAGACGAGGATCTACAGAGTTTCATTAGGAAGAAACAAATTAGCAGAGAGAGCCAATAATTTTAAGTTAATTTGTTTAAAAAAACTAAATCTTCAACTTACCAAGAAATTTGCTCAAAAGGGACAGAGAATATTTCCTAGATTCAGCCTCACCGATTATCTCGATTTCTTCTACATTCAAACCTCTAGACTCTATTGCAAGTCTGATGTGGCCCACCTCGAACGGGTTCACATTCATCAGCGAGGCAGCAACAAAATCGCAGGCAACAACATCATCGCTGGCCACCATAACTCCGTGCTTTATCGGTTTCGGGAACATTTCTGATAAATTTCCACCAACCACTCCATCAACTATCGTTATCTTCGGGCAAATGAAATTCAAAAGATCTACAAGCTTTTGATCTATTTGCGGATGCATATAAATTGCCGGCTTTTTCAAAAACCCCATGTTATTCTTTATTCCCAGCGTAACTTTGGTTAAATGATGCACTTTCATCTTTGGTACACTTATAAATCCCCTCCTTGCTTCAAGAGCTGTCCTCGCAATCTCAACAGATTTCAAAACCTTGCCGTCTATTTTAACTTCCAAAAACTCGTCTTCGTTAAGATTCACACATCTTGCTAACTTGTCTATTCCAAAAGCCCTGAAGCACTCCTCAGCAGACTTTCTGAAAAATCCTCCCTCAATCACAGTCAAATCCATACCATATTCCTTAGCACATCTCAGAATTTCCCTTAACAAAACCGGATGGGTTATACAACCCTTGTCCGGATCATCGAATTTAAGGAAATTTGGCTTTAGAAATTTGCAATCGAAAATTTCAAATAAATCAAAAACTTTTTCCACGAAAGTTCCAACCTTTTCGTAACTCTCGACTTTTTCAACCAGTACTGTCGTCATCTTCCGGCATTGAGTTTCATTAAATCGTGTTTAGTGATAATACCTAATATTTTTCCCTTTTCAACAACGACGATTGCAGGATTGTCTAGTAGCAGTCTGGAGATTTCCGAAATCTCGGCTTTTGGGCCTATCTCCGGAAGGGGCGCTTCAATGATATCCCTCACCCTAAGATCCCTTTTTCCCTCATAAAAAGCTTTGAAAATTCCCCTCTCAGAGACGCTACCAACTATCATTCCTCTATCAACTACAGGCATTTGAGATATTCCCTTTTCTATCATCACCTTGGCAACCTTAGAAATAGAATCATCGATATCCGCAACGATTACCGGTGAATTCATTACATCTTCAGCCTTTTTCTTTCTTTCGAGTTCTTCAAAAACTCTCAGGATTTTCTTAACCAGTGATAGTTTTGGATCTATTGTACCCGCCTCGAGTTTGGCAATAAGGGATTGACTAACTCCAACCCTCTCCGCAAGCTCCTTCTGCGTTATCTTCAGCTTTTTTCTCCTTTCCCTTATCTCCCTCGGTTCGATCATGATTACTGATATTCTCTCCAAGTCTTACCACACTTTGTGCATCTGAAAAACCTAACCTCGCTTTCATCCGCTGCTCTGAGCTGTCTCATCCACCAAAAAGCTTCTGTATTCCCGCATGCTGGACAAATGGCCTTTGTTGTTGGAAGAGTTTGGATTTTCTCCCCCTCAATCACTGGAATCTCTTCCCTGTTAACTTCAGATTTTATCACAAATTTTTCATTCGTTACTTCTTTTTCGTATCCGCACTTTCTACATACCGCCTTGTTTCCCGAGTACCGCATGAGACTCTTACATTTCGGACAGAATTCCACGAATCCTCACCTCCGCATCTTTGATCATCTTTTCGTGATCAAATGCGAGCCTTGGGAGTTCATTGAGCCCGAAGAGTCCAACTTCTTTAGCATCGCTTCCACTTCTTAGCTCACCCCCAACCGGGATCACAATAAAGCATACAGAGACGAAGTGTCCTCTTGGATCTCTATTCGGATCGGAATAAACCCCTACAAGGCTGTGAATTTTCCCCTTTAATCCAGTTTCTTCCTCTACTTCCCTCAGCACCGCTTTCTCAACAGTTTCGCCGTATTCAACTATTCCGCCAGGTAATGCATAGTGATCCTTGAAGGGTTCATTTTTGCGCTTTACAAGCACTATTTTTCCCTTGTAAGGGATTATAGCATCGACCGTGAGTGTAATGCAACTCATAACTCCAAAATCCTCGCGCGCCACAAATACTTTTTTGCCTTTTCTAAGCTCCACCTGACTTTGCCGACTTTCTCCAACCTATGGGCGTCACTTCCTATTGAGATTTTCAGCTTTCTATCCATGCATTTCGCTAAAAAGTCATCCGGAGGACACTGATGACTCGAATTAAGTTCTAGAGCTATATCAAGCTCCTCCAATTTGTCCAATAGTATTTCCTCAAGCTTTTCATCTCTGGAAAAATCGAACATGTCCGAAAGAAGGTGGCCAACGACGTGGACTTCGTTTTTCTCAACACATTCTATTATTCTATTAAAATAGTTTTGTGCATTTTCGTGAACAGAAGCTATGATAATATCAAAATCAAACTCTGGCAAGAATATCTCTCCGAATCCATTTATTCCGCACTCTATGCCACTATAAATTTTTATTCCATAGATTTCCCTAGCCAGTTCTATCTCCTCCTGCCTTAGTTTTGCCTTCTTTTCGTTCAGACCAAAATTCAGCTCGATTGAATGGTCCACGATTGCAATCTTCTTAATCCCTACTTCCCTTGCTTTCTCCGCTATCTCAAAAACGCTTGCATTCCCGTCAGAGTATTTAGAATGAATGTGAAAGTCCAGCATCACAGTTTTTCTTTTCTCAGATCAATTATCTGATCCATATCGGGTCCCGTAGAAATAAGAGTTACTGGAACTTTTATCTCTGCCTCGATATCTTCGATGAACTTTTTTGCTTTCGGAGTGAGCTTTTCCCATTCCTTTACACCATAACAATCTCTGTCCAGCTTGTCTATTCCGGTAATCGCTATCTGAGTGGCACCATTTACCATGGCAGAGTATTTTGCAAGCTTTCCATCCCAGTAACCAACCCTCCTCCTTCTGCCGGTCACTGTGCCGTATTCGACTATCCCAAGCCTCTCGGCTTCTTCAGCTGGCATCTCTGTTGGAAAAGGTCCCGCTCCAACTCTTGTCGGGAAACACTTGAAAACTACTATCACATCGTCAACCCTCGTTGGCCCTATGCCGACGTCCGAAGCTATGGCCGAAGCTGTGGTATCCTTCGAGGTAACATAAGGATACGTTCCATAGTAAAGACTCAATCCAAACCCCTGAGAGCCTTCTATTAGGACAAAATTGCCCTTATCAAGGGCTTCGTTTATTTCGAGGGGAACATCAGTTAGGAAGTCTTTAAGTTCCGGAATGTCTTTCGCCTGCTTTGCTATTCTACAAACCCTATCCACATTTGCAGGCCCACAACCAGTTCCAGTGGTTCCAATCTTCTTCAGATGGTCCTGCGTTCTGTCCATCTCACAGTGCCTTGGCTCGATTATTGCACATCTGTAATCGACCCTTGCCCTGTCAGCAACCTTCAGGAGCTCCACTTCTCTCAAAAAAACTTCGGGATTGACAAGAACCCCTGCACCAATCAAAAGCCTTGCATCTTTGTAAACAAAGCCAGAAGGAATCATTCTGAGCCCAAATTTCTGGCCTGAGATTTCAACTGTGTGTCCAGCATTTGGTCCAACCCCTCCTCTTGCGATTATCTTTGGTTTATCCGTGTTTGCAATATATGCAACTATCTTTCCCTTCCCCTCGTCCCCCCAAAAGCCACCAACTATTATTGCTGAGGGCATAAAGTTAAGTTCTTTAACTTGTTTATTGCTTTTACGCAAATCTTTGAATTTTTAAGAATTTGCGAGTTCGCGAGTTATAAGCATAAAAGACCATCCTACACAACCATCAAGATCTCCACTGTAGATTAGTCGCATTTGGGCATCCAAACACCGAAGACCTCGTTTTTAAAGACGAGGCCGCTCACAAACTTGTTTAGCTTTGGACAAATATATTTATAATTTTTCCACTTACTGGATGCATGCTCGAAGTAAACCTCTGCGGTCTGAAGCTAAAAAACCCATTGATATTGGCCAGCGGAATTCTCGGAAGTTCAGCTTCATCCCTTAAAGAGATTGCTGAAGACGCAGGAGCAGTAGTTACAAAATCGATCGGTTTAGAGGAGCGAGTTGGATATAGGAATCCAACTGCTTTGAATTGGCAATGTGGGCTTATAAACGCTATCGGTCTAGCCTCCCCAAGTGCAAAAGATTTTGCAGCCGAACTTAAAAATTTTGACTTCCCCTCTCCGCTGATAGTCAGCCTTTATGGTAAAAGCAAAGAGGAATTTACAAAACTCGTGGAAATTTTTGATTTTGCAAACGCTTTCGAGATAAATCTTAGCTGTCCACATGTTAGAGACGCTGGAATAGAGATAGGGAGAGATTTGGAATTGTCATCCGAAATTGTAAAGGCCATGAAAGATTCAACTGATAAGCCTGTTTTTGCAAAAATCTCAGCCATGCACGATTATATAAAGCTCGCAAAGGTGCTCGAAAAAGCAGGTGCAGATGGAATAACGATTTCAAACACGATTCCTGGGATGAAAATAGACATTCTTTCAAGAAGGCCCGTTCTGAGCAACATCTTCGGAGGTGTAAGCGGGAGCGCAATAAAACCAATTGCCCTGAAATGCGTTTACGATCTTTACAAAATCCTAGAGGTTCCAGTAATAGGCTGCGGGGGTATAACAACTTTTGAAGACGTTCTGGAATTTATCTTTGCCGGATCAGCAGCAGTGGAAATAGGATCAGCTGTTTTTTACAGCAAAAAAATATTTTATAGCCTGAAAGAGAGTCTTCTAGCTTTCTTGAATGCGAATTCCCTCAGGATTCAGGATTTAATCGGCTCAGCCCATTTTTAAAATTTTGACGAAAAATTTATAAAGAATGAATCATGAATTCTATATGGCTTCGATCGTTGGTGCCAATATTAGAGAAGTTGACGTTTCCGAAATTCCAAAACCATGGACAAAGTTTTACGACAACGGTGTTCAAGAAACAATCGAAATTCCGGAAATTCCTGTTCACAAAATGTATGAAAACACAGCAAAAAAATATCCTAACAAAATCGCATTTGACTTTTTCGGA
>Ga0326760_1000557_pt1 | contig 18982 bp, 14 predicted proteins | sample GCREP_S_FD_207668 | JGI IMG/M metagenome (GOLD analysis project Ga0326760, IMG submission 207668) | Hot spring sediment microbial communities from Geyser Creek Basin, Yellowstone National Park, WY, United States - GCR.EP_S | ecosystem: Environmental > Aquatic > Thermal springs > Near-boiling... | reverse complement strand
CGAGGCTGGATGAAGTGCTTCAAACCTTCTCCGACGAAGAAATGCGTCGTCTCGCCCTTTTGTTAGAACGGCAACTGGAGTTTCACAAACGCCCCCCACTTGTTGAGATGGAACTTATCGTCACTTACCGTTGCAACCTCGCCTGCGATTATTGCTTCATGCGAAAACAGAATCTTTGCATGGACAAAGAGATAGCGCTTCAGGCTGTTGACTTCTTGTTGACTTATAGCAAGGATCATCCTTTCGTCAATGTCACTTTCTTCGGCGGTGAACCACTTTTGCATCTGGACTTGATGAAAGAGGTTGCAGCATATGTAACGGAGAAAGCAAAAGAATTAGGCAAAAAGGTTAACTTTGCCTGCACGACCAATGGAACTTTGCTGACAGAAAAAGCATTGGACTTTTCCAATCGGTTTGGCTTCCTTTATCTACTGAGTTTGGACGGTTCTAAACAAGCACATAACCTGCACCGAAGATTCCCCAACGGACAGGGCAGTTTTGAAATCATAGTTTCAAAGTTGCCTCTTCTAAAACGAAGGCAAGGATGGCTTGGAGCAAGAGTGACTGTGACCCCTGAGACAATTGGACAGTTAGCCGAAGGAGTCAAGGAGTTGTTTGAGTTGGGAATTAACCAGTTCATTATCGGATTGGTTCATGAAGCGGGTTGGGATAAAGAATCACTCTCAGAGATAGAGCGCCAATATGACTTATTACTTGAGTTTTACCTTTGAGCGAAAGAGAAAAATTTGCCTTTGAGAATGACGATGTTTGAGAAAAGTTTGGATGAAGTGAAGCGTGAACGAAAACATTTTTGGGGATGTGGGGCAGGTAGCGGGCGCATCGCTGTCACAGGTGAAGGAAAAATTTACCCTTGTTCAAGGTTTGCAGGTTCTAACGATGATCGTTATGTCATCGGACATATTGAGGAAGGGTTTTACAAGAGTAAGTTGCCAGAAGCATTGAAGGCAGGTGCTTGGGCTCGTCCCAAGTGTGTCAAATGCCCATTCTCAGATATATGTTCTGGTGGCTGTCCTGCAGTAAACTTAGAAGCGACAGGAAGTCTGTATGAGCCACCTAAGGCATATTGCGCTGAAGTTAGGGCATGGGCAAAAGCAATAAGCAAATTGCCTGAAACTACCTTGCCCAAAACTGAAGAACAAGAGAAACCCTGCCCAGTGGAGGGATAAAGGGTGAAAAAGAAAGGGTTGACCTTGGTTGAGTTACTTGTGGTTGTAAGTATTTTAGCTATCTTGGCTGGAATTATTTATACAGTTGTTGGTAATATTCGGTGGCGAGTTAAATTTACCCGATGTATGACTCATCTAAAAGAATGTGGGATTGCCTTGCGCATGTATGCTCAAGATTGGAATGGTTTCGTTCCTCCATTTGTTTCTACTCATTTACCAATTGATGAAAATTTACTTAAGTATTTCTTTCCTAAAGCAAATGACCCTAATCTTTTAGCAAATGCTTTTTTAAACTATTCAAAAAGCAAAGAGATATGGCTTTGTCCAGATGCCAGAAAGATGGGACCATTGGATCCAAACACCTTCTTCCCCAAAAATCCTTTTACCAACTATTACATAAGACTAAGATACGGCACTATGGCTATTCCTATTGACCATCCTCCTATATGGGTTCCTTTTGAGATTGCTTCCCTTCGTTACTCTGATGAACTTTCGCAACTACGGTGTGCTCGTTGTAACTGGGTGCACAGGGTTTACCTTCGTTGGATATATGCTCAAGATTTCTTCCATGAGTATGGATGGGATGGAATTGGATGGGGCGGTCCAAAATTTCGGATCACACTTTTTCTAACGGGAGACGTCCGTCCTGTAGATGAGCGCAAATTTAGGCTATTTGGTCATCCTGATTGCCCTTCCGATAAGTTAGAAAATTTACCGAATGTTCCAATAAAAATTGAATAAAAGTACGAAAGGAGGGATTAACCATGAAAGACAAAAGAAGTAGTCGTAGAAAATTTCTCTGGCAAATGATGAGTATTACAGGATTGGCAGGTTTCTACCGATTAACAAAAGTAATGGCAGAAGGAGCCCAACCATCTCGTTTTCCGTCTGATCCGATTTGTGTGAAATACCTTTGTAGGATAGGAAGGATAAAGGTGAAAAGAAAAGGCATGACTTTGATTGAATTGTTAGTTGTTATTAGTTTTGTCATTTTCATTGCAACTACTCTCATGCTCCCTGCTTACGAAAAGGTGGGGGGAAGGGCAATGGAGGTCGTTTGTGTCTCTAATTTGCGTCAAATCGGACAAGCACTTTTAATGTATGCTCAAGACCATGACGGATTTGTTCCACCTTATAGCACTCTTGGTGCTCCCTATTACAGTGAAGTTCTTCGTGATGAGAAAATTAATTTGAGACCCCTTCAGCCCAGATTATGGAAAATGGCTTTTGGTCCGTATATTCGTGATAGTGGCATTCTTTTTTGTCCTCATGATCCTTTCGCTGGTCTTTCACCTGACAAGACGCCATGTCAAGGGCTTCCACCACAACATCCTATTGATTGCACTTATGCTCGTAGAATAGATCATTCAATCACCAGTTACATGACGCTCATAGAAAGAGATTACATTCAAAAGGGTTATCTCCCCACTACAGACATTTATGTGAATATTTCAAATAGCCTTAAAATATTTTGGTCCGAATGGAGTGAAAATTTCCCCCCAAATAAAGAAATACCTCCTCCAACTACCAAAGATATTCTTGATTTTCTACACAATAACGCAGCAGTATATATGCAAGATCGTATTCACTTTATTGATCCAGAGATTGAGCAACCATTAGCATATATTGAACTTTTCTATGATGGACATGTGGATTTTCATGGACTTTGGAAACATTGGTTGGGACAAAAATGTTTTTTCTATAGCAATGTAATAGAAGAAAGGTGAATATGGCAAGATAAGAAAATCATTGGTGTTGATATTATGTCTTTGGCGAGTCGGTGAATTGTTATCTACTCCACGAGCAAAGTGATGTGAAATGCTTGATTGGCAAATTCGGCGCCGGTTGGACTTTTGGCTTTTGGCGGGAATGGTGGGGTTGTGGGTTTATTGGCTTTTTCTTTATCGAACAAGGCTTTTAGACTTGCAATCTGTAAGGTTCTATTTGTGGCTTCTTTGGAGGAACAAGTTGCCTGTCTCCCTGTCCTGCGTCGCACTGGCTGCCATTCTCTGGTTCTTCAAAAAGAAAAGGTTCAGCTTGGGTGCCCTTATACTCCTCCTGACCATTGCTTTGGGCTATTGGGCTTATGGTCCTGACTTCCCGAAAATTCCGCCACTTAACCCACCAAAAGTTCTTTGGAAGAAACTACCCTCTGGCATCCCAGTTGTCACCATCATCAGTTACAACTACCGTGAAGAGTTGCCACCCTTACCCTTTCTGAAAGTTCAATCGCACCTGTATCGTCATAAAGTTCAAGTTACCCAAGAGATTGTGAAAACCCTTTTTCCTCAAGTCCGAGAAGCGTTGTTAGATTTAGTCCGAACTGCAGGCGAGGATGTAGGAATTTTTGAGAAGTGCTTAAACCTTGCTGTGAAACACGCTAAGTCGGAAGAAGAAATAATTTTGCTACCCATTTTCGCTGAAAAGCGATACGAACATGTGACAGGTCAACTTTGTTGGGTTTTTGGGTTCGCTGAACTTCAGAAGTCAAGTGAGGCGATTTGGACGCTAAAACCTTCCTTCGGCGAGTGGGTTGCTGTCCGTCTCAGGTTCCCTCAAAAAGCGTGGTCGACTTACTTAGCCATTGAGCCCGAACATGTCCTGCCTAACCTGTTTCGGATAACTCTTGTCATCGTTGGCTACGCTTTGTTTCTTTGGGTGCTTCGCTATGTCTTTCAGCGTTGGTATTGACGGCTCATCAATGTGCTTACGACCGAACGAAGAGACCCAATTACCCAATTGATGTCGCCCACAAAGTTATGGTCACCCTTGCCCTCGCCGAACCACCTTGTCGCGAGAGCAAGGTGAAACTCCTCGACCCAGAAACGCAACGGGTTGTCGCGTGGACCAGTGTGCGTCATACTTTTGGCGCAGGGTGATGTTAATGGTAGTTCGCGAGACCAACTTGCAAGGCGAAGGCGTGCAATTTGTAAAGCGCGGCAAAGTCCGAGACATCTACACAGTTGACGGTCAATTGTTAATTGTCGCTACAGACCGAATAAGCGCTTTTGATGTCGTCCTACCCACTCCCATCCCAGACAAAGGTCGCATCCTCAACCGAATGTCGGTCTTTTGGTTTGAGCGAACCCGCCACATCGTCCCTAACCACTTGCTCGCTTGGCAAATTGAAGACTTGCCTGAGCCATTGAAACCTTACGCCGACCTGCTCCGCGACCGTTTCATGTTGGTTCGGAAAGCCCAAGTTGTTCCAATTGAATGCGTCGTGCGTGGCTACCTTTATGGTTCTGCGTGGAAGGACTATCAAGCAACGGGGGAAGTTTGCGGGATTAAACTGCCACCGGGAATGAAATTGGCAGAAAAGTTGCCTGAACCCATTTTCACCCCTGCAACTAAAGCGCAAGTCGGGCACGACGAAAACATCTCGTTCCAACGAGTAGTTGAAATCGTTGGCAAGGAACTGGCGGAGCGATTGAGGGATTTGAGCATTCAACTTTACCTGTTTGCGGCAAACCACGCTGAACAAAGAGGCTTAATTTTAGCGGACACGAAGTTTGAGTTCGGTATCACGGAAGACGGCGAATTGATCTTGATTGACGAAGTGCTGACGCCCGATAGTTCCCGTTTCTGGGACGCATCAACTTACGAACCCGGCAAGCCGCAAGAGAACTTTGACAAACAATTCGTCCGCGACTACCTTGAAAGCCTGAACTGGAACAAAGAGCCGCCGGCGCCAGAACTCCCCCCTGAGGTCGTTGAGAAAACAAGGCAACGCTACCTTGAAGCCTACCGAAGGATTACGGGCGAAGAGTTGTGATTTAGTGAAGCGAGAAAATTGCTTGCTCAGTTTGATGGCACTCTAAATTGGCGAACAGAGGTGATTTTGCGTGAGGGTGGGTTTGTGTTTTAAGGCTACAACCTTGGCGGGCGTGGTTTTTGCGTTAGCGTTCTCACCTGCCCCACCTCGTGGCATCGTCTTCCCCAATGACCCAGAGGCGGTCATTGACCTCAAGCGTGACTTGGGTGCGAAAGGCGATGGCATCCACGACGACACTGAGGCTCTCCAGCGCGGAATTCACCTGAGTTGTGGAAGAGGGACGAACAGAACCAAGGTGCTCTACATCCCTAACGGCGTCTATCGGGTCACAAAGACCCTCATTGTCAACTCACCGGAAGACAGATCGGGCATTGGACCTTGGATTTACGGTCAATCGCGTGACGGTGTGATCATCAAACTTGATGATGGGGTCAATGTTGGGGCGGTTTTGCAAACACATCCCCGCGACGAGAACCCGGGCTCCGCTGACTGGTTCATGCGCACCATCTACAACTTGACAATTGATGTCGGAAACAACCCCAACACCGATGGGATTCGCTTCTTCTCCAACAACACCGGCATTCTCAAAAATGTTCGGGTGAGAGGGCGAGGCAGAATCGGCATCAACTCATTCATGGGACTCAACGGACCAAACCTGATCCAAGATGTCATCGTTGAAGGCTTTGAGGTCGGCATAAGGAGCGAATGGATGTGGGGTCAAACTTTGTCCCGAGTGACGATACGAAACTGCAGGCGCATCGGCTTGGAAGTTGAAGGCAACGCTGTCGCCGTTGAAAGTTTGGTCGTTGAGAACACGCCATTGGCAGTTCACATCAAACTCCCCAAAGACTGGTTCTGGTGGGCTGGGGTTGTGGCAATTGTCGGTGGTCGGTTCGTCAATGGTGACCCCAACGGTCCGGCAATTTTGAACGAGGGTGTCCTTTACGCCCGCGATATAACCGTCAGCGGGTTCAAGATGGCGATAAGGAGCAAAACCCCCGGCGGTGATGTCGTTGGACCGAAAGTTTTTGAGTATGTCTCGCACGAGGTGAAGCGTCTCTTTGACGAAGCACCACCGAGAGCAATTAAACTCCCGATCAAGCGAGAGCCAACAGTGCCTTGGGAAAACAACCCTCAAAATTGGGTTTGCGTCAACAACTTCGGCGCAATTCCCGGCGACAACAAGGACGACACGGAAGCAATTCAGAAAGCCATTGATTTCGCTGCCTCCCAAAGGAAGACCGTCGTTTACCTGCGGGGCATAGGCGGACCTGACCCGAACTGGTATACGCTCAACGGGGAAGTCCGCGTTCACGGCACCGTGAGGCACATCATCGGCTTGGGTTTTGGTCGGATTATTGCGGGTGAAAACGGCAAGTTCATCGTTGATGACCAAAGTGCACCTGTCGTCAAATTTGAGAACATTCAGGCATTTGGCGGTCGCCCACCGGTGGTGGAAAATCGGTCAAAGAACCGAACCGTCGTGCTTGAAAACTGCGACTTGAAAGTGCTCGGGACAGGGAAGGGAGACATCTTCGTGACCAATTGCCCGTCCCATGTTGAAATTCGCAGCAAAGGGCAAAGCCTTTGGGCGAGGCAACTGAACCCCGAAGGCGACAGCGATGTCGGCTTGGTCATCAACTCTGGAGGCAACCTGTGGGTTTTGGGCATGAAAAGTGAAGGGAGAGGTGTCCGAATCAGAACGGAAAACGGTGGTCGCACCGAGGTTTTCGGCGTTTTCATGTATGGCTTCGGGACACCGCCAGAAGACAATCGCCCGCTTTTTGACATTGACAACGCCCAAATGTGCGTGATGGGCATACGGGAAATCGCTTTCAACGCACCGACATACAATGTCAAGGTCCGCGAACGGCGGGGCAACGAAACTCGTGAGTTCAGGCTCAAACCCGGCGAACACGGCTGGATTGGTTGGGCACTTTACAGCGGGTGGTGAACTTCCCTAAAACGGCTTCGTCAAACTTTGGCGAAAACGACGATTGCTGAAGGTGAGTAAGAAGATGCGGCGAAAAGGAAAGGCGAAGGCAATTTTACTCGCGGTCACAGTTGCCCTTGTTGTTGCGACCTGCCTGCTCTCACCCCAAAGCAAAACTTCGCCTTCCGAACCCGCTCTTTCCTACCCCATCGTCTCGACGGGACAGACAGAGTGTTTTGACGACGAAGGGAGAATAATTCCGCCACCGAAACCCGGTGAACCTTTTTACGGTCAAGACGCTCAAATTCCCCAACGCTCTCCAGCCTACCGTGACAATGGAGACGGCACCGTGACCGATTTGAACACTGGTTTGATGTGGACTCGTGATCCCGGTCCCAAAAAGACTTACCGAGAGGCTGTGGAAGGTGCATCCAAGTGCCGAGTCGGCGGCTACACCGATTGGCGTCTCCCAACCATCAAAGAACTTTATTCGCTTGCGCTTTTCAGTGGCGTCGACCCCCGCCCAGATAGCAAGTCTCCCGCAGGGGTTCGTCCATTCATCGACACGAGGTATTTCGTCTTCCGCTACGGGGATGTGGAAAAGGGAGAGCGAATCATTGACGCCCAATTTGTGAGTGCAACTCTCTACACTGGGCGAACGATAGACGGAGCGCCGATGGTTTTCGGCTTTAATTTCGCTGATGGAAGGCTCAAAGCCTACCCGACATCAAGGATGAAGTTCTACGCGCTCTATGTTCGCGGAAACCCGAACTACGGCAAAAACAAGTTTCACGATAACGGAGACGGGACAATCACTGACTACGCCACTGGTCTGATGTGGATGAAATACGACAGCGGACACTTGAAAGCCGGTCCACGCGGTGATGGGAGAATGACTTGGCGAGAAGCACTGGAATGGGCGGCAAACTTGACTTACGCTGGCTACTCCGATTGGAGACTTCCGACCGCCAAGGAACTGCAAAGCATCGTAGACTACTCGCGAAGCCCAGATGCCACCCAATCCCCAGCCATTGACCCCGTCTTTGAGGTCACGACAATCGTTAACGAGCGCGGGGAGAAAGACTTCCCTTACTACTGGACAAGCACGAGTTTCAGCCGAGGACAAGAGGCAGTTTACATCGCTTTCGGTCGTGGGTTAGGTTGGGTTTTCAATCCGCGTTTAGGGCAACGGGTTTTAGTGGACATCCACGGTGCTGGATGCCAAAGGAGTGACCCAAAGAAAGGCGACCCGAGACAATACCCTTACGGGCGAGGACCGCAGGGCGATGTCGTTCGGATTTACAATTTTGCTCGCTGCGTGCGCAACATCTATCCCGAACCACGAAGCGAAAGAAGTCAAGGTTTCCTTTTGCCCATCGTCGCGTGGTTGCACTGAAAGCGATTTGCCAATACGAACGCCAATTTTTCGGCTGAATTCTTCAGCCGATGCAAAAACAAGTTTGGAGAGGCGATGAGGGATGGTGACAAGGAGGGAGTTTTTGAGGCAAACAGCAGGGATGGTAACAATGGGTGTTTTGGGTGTTAGGGCGAACAAAGGGTATGCAATGCAGGCAGTCAAGGTAAGCACTGCTGCCGATCTCGTTAAAGCGGTCCGTGAGTGTCCTGAAGGAACAACAATCGAGATCGGTCCAGGCATTTACGAATTGGAAGCCCAGTTGGAACTCAAATCAGGGATGACACTTAAAGGCGCTGGTGTTGACAAGACCATCATCACCCATGCTGCGGGATGGAAACCTTCCACTGACTCACTACCAGATCCTGAAGTGAGCCTAAAGGGGTTTGATACTCAGGCTTATCTCATTCGCCTCAGGGATGATGCAACCGACATTACGATTTCTGATCTGACCCTGCGTGGACCACATCTGCATGGGGCTATTTTTGGTTGGAACAACAAGAATCTTCTCTTGCAACGCTTACGAATCGTTGACTTCCTTTGGTCTGGTGTGCGGACTTTTATTATGCGTAATGCCAAAATTCTCGACTGCGAGTTTGTGGATGCGGGTGGTAGGTGGAAACAAGGCAAACCTGGCGAGAAAGGTGGCATTACTGGCGGGGCGATCTTTGCTACTTGGTCAACTGACACAGAGGTTGCTCACTGTCGTTTTATCAGGACACAGACAGGACCTGCCGATGAGTTCTACGGCATAAAGGTTCGTGAAGCCAAGCGCTGGCACATACACCACAACACAATTGAGGTCAACTTCTCCATTGAGATGCCGCACGATAATTGTGAATATGTGGAGATTGACCACAATGTCCTCTATGGCACGGTGTCTATTCCAAAATACGAGGGCGGAGCGGTGCCCAAGATAGCCCAAAAGTATCCAGATAAAGAGGGAAGGTCATGGGTGATCCTGTGCGGTTACACATTTCACATCCACCATAACTGGTTCCGGAACAGTTACTCCATTGAATTTCCCCGCAACGCTGTGGAAATTGACCACAACCTGTTTGACTTTGACTTGCAAAAGGACCACGGCAATTTAATCTCGTCGTTCGCTAAGGAGCGAGCAGAGGGTCCAGCAAGTTTCCATAACAATCTGATCAGTAATCCCGGTCGCGGAGTGATGTGGTTTGAGGGGGTTTACAACAACCTGGAAATTCGAAACAATCACATAATCGCACGCACCACTGTCACGCCACGCAAAGAAGGTCTTTTTGGGTTTAACCCACATTGCGACTTTAAGAGCATCCGCATTGTCGACAACATCATTGAATGTCAAGGGCTATCCCGACCGCTATTTCGCAATCCCGAAAGTTACAATGCCATTATCGAAAACAACCGCCTTATCAATGTGGCAGATGCCGACCGCTACAAAAACCCACCCGCAAATCGTCCCGTTGGTCTGGAAGCGCCTTTGAAATTTGAATGCGGTGTTCACGGAGAATTTGTTGTTGATGGTTGGCAAGTCCGCAAGCGATAGATTCTCGCTGTTTCCATGAATTAGTTCTTTTGAAAGCAATCCACAAGTTTGGTGAGGCGATGAGGGATGGTGACAAGGAGGGAGTTTTTAAGGCAATCAGGGGTGATGGCGATGGGTGCTTTGGGCGCCGGGGTGAGCGAAGGGCAAGGGACAAGTGGCAGAAATCGTCCGCCGAGCGTTTTGATTTTCTTCACCGACCAGCAACGATGGGACACCGTTGGCGTCTACGGCAGCCCAATGAACTTGACGCCCAACCTTGACGCTTTGGCTCGCAAAGGGACTCTTTTCCAAGTCGCCATCACAAATCAGCCACTTTGCGCTCCAGCCCGTGCTTGTCTCTGGACGGGCATGTATCCGACCAAACACGGAGTTTGGCGCAACGGAATCGGGCTGTCGCCCGAGATTCCGACCATCGCCCATCATTTCAAAAAAGCGGGCTACATTGTCGGCTACATCGGCAAGTGGCATCTTTCACCCGGCAAATTAGGTGCTGGCTTTGTCCCGCCAGAATATCGTGGCGGATTCATTGACTTTTGGGAGGCAGCGAATGCTTTGGAGCACACATCGCACCCATACGAGGGCTCAATTTACGATGCCGATGGCAAAGAGATTCGGTTCTCCAACATTTACCGCACTGACTTCCTGACCCAGCGGGCAATCCGATTTTTGAAGGAAGTCGGCGACAAACCGTTTTTGCTCGTCGTCTCCTACCTTGAACCGCACCAACAAAATGATTGGAACAGGTTCGTTGCGCCGGAAGGTTACGCTGCCAAGTTCGCCAACCCCTTCGTCCCGCACGATTTGCGACCTTTCCCCGGCGACTGGCAAAAGGAGTTGCCCGATTACTACGGCTGTGTCGCTCGGCTTGACGAAAATTTGGGCGAGATTTTGAAGGCGCTTGCGGAACTGGGAAGGTTAGACGACACCATCATCGTTTTCACCACCGATCACGGCTGTCACTTTAGGACCCGAAATGCCGAATACAAACGAAGCGCCCACGAAGGGTCCGTCCGAATCCCGTTGGTCATTGCTGGTCCCGGTTTCAACCGCTCAATGGTCGTTCCCGAAGTTGTCAGTCTCGTGGATGTGGCACCGACTCTGCTTGAGGCGGTGGGTTTGCCTGTCCCGAAAGAGATGCAGGGCAAAAGTTTGCTCCCTTTGGTTGAGCGCAAAGTTGAGGGATGGCGAAACGAAGTCTTCATCCAAATCAGCGAATCAATGGTTGGACGGGCATTGAGGACTGAGCGATGGAAATATTGCGTCGTTGCCCAGGACAAGGAAGGTTCTCGTGACCCTTCAAGCGACAGGTATGTTGAGTGGCAACTCTACGACCTTTATGCCGACCCGTTTGAACTTGTGAACTTGGCGGGGCGCAGGGAATACCGAGAAATTGCCGCTCAGTTGCGTGAAAGGCTTAAAACTCTCATGGTTGATGCGGGCGAACCTGAACCAAAAATTGAGCCAGCAAGGATTTACCCGTGACACCAAGGTGAGCGTCAATGAAGCGGCGTGAGTTCGTGAAGGGTTTGGTGGGCATGGCGATGTTCTGTGAAATCGCTGAATGGAGTGATGCTGCAATGCAACTTCCAGAGCGCCCCAATTTCCTTTGGATCACATGCGAGGACATGAGCCCAACCCTTGGCTGTTTTGGCGACCCTTACGCCGTTACCCCGAACCTTGACAGGTTGGCAGCGGAAGGCGTTAGGTTCATCAATGTCTTCACCCACTCACCAGTTTGTGCGCCGTCTCGTTCTGGCGTCATAACGGGCATGTATCCGACCACAATCGGAACGCACAACATGCGTTGTCAAGCGGTTCCACCGCCGTTCGTCCGATGCTTCACCGAATACTTGCGTGCTGCAGGCTACTATTGCACCAACAACGCAAAAACCGACTACAACTTCGTTCACGACCCGAAAATTTCAACGGCGAGCGCTGCTGCAGCACCGTTGACAGCGTGGGACGAAAGTAGTCCCAAGGCTCATTGGCGCAATCGCCCCGACCCAAATCAACCTTTCTTCGCCGTGTTCAACATTGAAGTGACGCACGAGAGCCGAATCCGAAGCCAAGAGGAGGGACTGTTGAGGCAATTGGCGAAACTGACCGACAAGGAGCGCCACGACCCCGAAAAAGCACCAGTTCCACCCTACTTCCCTGACACTCCCGTCGTTCGCCGAGACATTGCCCGCCACTACGACACGGTGACTTTAATGGACAAACGAGTGGGAGAAATTTTGCGTGAACTGGAAGAGGACGGTTTGGCTGAGAACACGATTGTTTGGTTTTGGTCCGATCACGGCGTCGGGTTACCACGAGCGAAGCGATGGGTTTACGATTCTGGCATCCGAGTCCCGCTCATCATTCGCATCCCAGAAAAGTTTCGCCAATGGGCATGTCCCGATGACCCAGAGCGGGTCAAGCCGGGGAGCGTGATTGATGACTTGATTGCTTTCGTTGACTTTGCCCCGACCATGCTTTCTCTCGCAGGCATCCCAATTCCGAAGCACATGCAAGGGCGAGCCTTTCTCGGTCCGCAAAAGTCGCCGCCACGCCAATTCGTTTACGCTGCCCGTGACCGCATGGATGAGACCTACGACATCATCAGGGCTGTCCGAGATAAGCGGTTCAAATACATCCGCAACTTCGCTCCCCACTTGCCCTATGCTCAGGAGATTGAGTATGCCGAGGAAACGCCGACGCTTCAAGAGTGGAGGCGACTCAACTCAGAAGGGAAACTGAACGATGTGCAGCGTTTCTTTTTCTCGCCGACAAAGCCTGTTGAGGAACTTTACGACACACAAACTGACCCCCACGAGACACGCAACCTTGCTAACGACCCGCAGTATCAGCCGATCTTGGAGAAGATGCGGACAGAACTTTTCCGCTGGATGAAGGAGACGGGAGATGTTGGGCTCATACCAGAACCCGAACTTGCAGAAATGATGCGCCCGAACGGTAAGTGGCAAAAGACGGCAAAACCGCACCTTATTGTTTTGGAGCAGACCGAAAACAACGCCACCGTTGAACTGAGATGCCCGACGGAAGGAGCATCTATCGCCTACAGAATAGACGCTGATGGCAAGCAAGGGCGATGGCAACTTTACACGAAACCCGTAACGGTCCACAAAGGCGAAACCTTAATTGCTAAGGCATGCAGGCTCGGTTGCCTTGACAGTGACGAAGTTGCTTGGCGCTTGGGCGAACAGTTGCCGACAACCGAAACGCCAGAACCTATCCCAGACTGGCGGGCTGAGATTGACCGAAGCGGTGTTTTGGAGCGACTGCTGGCAATTAAGCAGTTGGACGGTCAAGGCAAAGCGGCATTGAGCGCTTACGAGAAAGGGTTGAAAGACGAAAGCCCTTCAGTCCGCTATTGGGCGATTGTTGGAATTCACCACGCTGTTGAAGACCACACCGAACGGGAAAAGTGGCGGGAGGTTTTGCTTGAGGCGCTGAATGATCCATCGCCGACTGTCAGAGTCGCAGCAGCCCATGCTTTGTGCGATTGGGGCGAACTTGAAAAAGGGTTAACTGTGCTGGCTGAACTTTTGCGCCACCAAAACGAATTCGTCCGACTTTATGCCATCAACGCACTTAGGCACTTGGGCGAGAAAGCGAGACCCATTTTGCCAGCAATTGAAAAGGCGTTGAGTGACCCATCAGGCTATGTCCAACGAGTTGCCAGAACAATCCTGAAACGGTTAGGTGAGCAAACTTAGGATGCATCGTCCACGATTAATTGCAGGAGGTGGCTGTTGTGAACATTGTCGTCGTGATTTTGGACACGCTGCGGAAGGACCATTTGGGTTGTTACGGCAATGATTGGATTCAAACGCCAAACTTTGACGCATTTGCCCGTGAGAGCCTGAGGTTCACACGAGCCTACCCAGAATCACTTCCCACCATCCCCGTTCGTCGGGCAATTCACACTGGCAAGCGAACTTTCCCGTTCCGAAATTGGGTTCCGCAAAAGGGCGACACAGTGCGAATTTATGGCTGGCAACGAATCCCTGAAGAGCAAGTGACTTTGGCGGAAATCTTGAAGCAGCACGGATATACCACTGCCTTCGTGACCGACACCTACCACCAATTTAAACCGTCGATGAACTTTCATCGTGGCTTTGATGTCTGGCGATGGGTTCGTGGGCAAGAGAGCGACCGTTACCAACCGATTTCAAAGTGCGATGAGAGCAAATTGAAGCGCTATTTGCCAAAGCGATACAAAGGGACTGGCGTTGAGCAGATGCTTTGGCAATATTTCGCCAACACTGCTGACCGACGCAGCGAAGAGGACTGGTTTGCCCCAAAAGTTTTCAGGGAGGCTATAGTTCTGCTTGAGGACCTTCAGCGCCAACAACCCTTTTTGCTCGTTGTTGACAGTTTTGACCCGCACGAACCTTGGGACCCGCCGCCCCAGTATGTCGCCCTTTACGATAACCCAGACCACGACGATGCAGACATCATCACGCCCCTTTACGGCAAATGCGACTGGATGACGGAACGGCAACTGAAGCGGATGCGAGCCAATTACGCAGGTGAGGTCACTTTGGTGGACAAGTGGTTTGGGCATTTCATCAACAAACTCGCTGACCTTCACTTGCTTGACAAATCGCTGGTCATCGTTTTGTCCGATCACGGGCATTCCTTGGGCGAACATGGAGTCACTGGCAAAATCCCTTGGGCGCTTTACCCTGAACTAATTGACATCCCGTTTTTCATCCGCCATCCCGAAGGCAAAGGGGCGGGACAAACGAGCGATTACTTCGCATCAACCCACGATGTCGCACCGACGGTTTTGGGAGTTTTAGGGATTGAACCGCCACAGCCGATGGATGGCGTTGACTTGTCAGTTTTGCTTGAAGGCAAGCAACCGCCGAAAAGAGACCACATAAGCACCGCCTTCAACAACTTCGTTTGGGTTCGTAATGAGCGGTATGCGCTGATTTGCCGAAACGACGGAACTGAACCGAAACTTTACGACCTTCAGATTGACCCGAAGCAGGATAAGGACATCGCATCTCAGCACCCAGAAATCGTGAAGCAACTGTTTGAACTCGTCGTCAAAGATGCTGGCGGTGAGCCTTTACCAACTTACGATTTGCGCCGACCAGTGGAAGATTGGTATCGGCACTGAAGGGTGCTCCAATTCGTTTCCCGCTTATCGTCATTGACACCTGCGAAAGTGGTGCTTCAAGATTTTGGGGCGGGTGATGGTGCATGGTGCAGGGAAGTGCTGCCCGACCGATGCAAATGTGCCCGAAATGCAGTCAAAACAACACTTTAACTGCCCGCAGTTGCATCCACTGCGGTTCCCCATTACCGTCCATCCCACTCCTTGCCAAAAACACTGTGCTTAACAACCGCTACACAGTCCTTCAAGTTCTCGGCTTCGGTGGCTTTAGTGCCGTTTACCTTGCTTTTGACCAACGCTTGAGCAACCGAAAAGTTGCCGTCAAGGAGTTGCTTCACACTGACCCTGCCATCATCCAGCAATTTGAGACGGAAGCGAAACTCCTTGCGACCCTCTCCCACCCTGCCTTGCCCAAAGCCTTTGACTGGTTCAAACAGTTCGGCACTGACCGATATTACCTTGTCATGGAGTTCATTGACGGCGTGAGCGCTTGGGAAGTAGTCAATCGTAACGGACCGATGTCACCACTCAGTGCTTTGCGATTAATGGAGCCTGTTTTTGATGCCGTCGCTTATTTGCATCGGCAAAATCCGCCCATCCTTCACCGTGACATTAAGCCACAGAACATCTTGGTGAGCAGGGAACGGAAGGTTTACTTGGTGGACTTTGGGATTGCCAAAGTTGGTGGGGCAGGTCAAAAGACGGCGACAGGGGCAAGAGGCGTAACGCCGGGCTTTTCGCCACCAGAGCAATATCTGGCGACGGGCGAAACAGATGTCCGCAGCGACATTTACAGTTTAGGGGCGACGATGTATTTCCTGTTGACGGGCAAAGTGCCACCTGATGCGACAGAACGGTTGCAGCGGGAGATGGCAGGTCAACCGTCATTGGAGCCAATTCGTTCGGTTAATGCAGCAGTTTCTCAACAAGTGGAGCAGGCGATTATGATAGCGATGGCATTGCGCAAGGAGCAACGGTTTAACAATGTGGAAGAGTTTCTGGCGGGATTGAAAGGTCAAACGATGCTGATTCAGCCTCCCGCACCGATGCCTGCGCCCCAACCGCCAATGCCACAGCCTTCACCGCAACAGCCAATGCCCCAACCGCCAGTCCAACCACCTGTCATGCAACCATCATCCGCTCCCCAACCTGCTCAACCGCCTACACCTGCGCAGCCTTACCCAGCACAGGTGACTCCACCTCCTGTCGTCGGTGGCGCTCGGGAATGGTGTCCTGCATGCAGGTCAAATTTCTATGTGGCAGATCCCTCTCAAGAATGGGTGCACTGCCCCAACTGCGGACAACTTATCCATCGCCAAGTCGCTCCCCGCCAAATTTCTGCCAGAGGACAGCAAGGGCAGAAAATGATTACAGGGGAGAAAAACCCTGTGGTGGCAGGTTTGCTTTCCTTCCTAATCATCGGCTTGGGGCAAATCTACAACGGGCAGGTCGCTAAAGGCTTGGTTCTTCTCGTCTCGGCAATAGTCTTAGGAGTCTTAACAGCCTGCATTGGCTCGCTTGTTGTTGCGGTCGTAAGCATAGTGGATGCCGTTATGATTGCCAAGAAACTGCAGCAAGGTCAAGCAGTTGGTGAATGGGAATGGTTCTGAGTGCCACAGGTGCGACGGTTCGGTTCTCTTCCTTTGGTGCGCTTGGAGGCTTAATAGCGTGGTTGGTGGGGGAACTGATTTTTGGCAAAGGTTTGGCGAGCGAATTGTCACTGGCTCAAAGGTTCGCTTTGGATGCAGGTTACGGTTTAGTCACGGGCGCTTTGCTTGGTGTTTGTTTGGGCATCGGTCACTGGATAGTTGCTCGCCGTTGGTGGCTTCCCATCCTTGCATCGGCTTTGGGCGCTATTGGCGGCTTAGTAGGATTGTTGTGGGGCGAATTTCTGTATCAACTCCTTCGGTTCTCTGAGTTACTGGCACGCCCGTTCGGATGGGCGATTTTCGGATTTGTGTTAGGCTCTTCACAAGGGATAGCGAGAGGCTCATTAGTTGGGGCATTGCGGGCAGGCTTAGGCGGTGGCATCGGTGCGGGGCTTGGTGGTCTCTTTTTCGCCCTATTGCCATCCCTAACTCAATTGCCTGATCCTACCTGTCGGGGCATCGCTTGGGTTCTGATGGGCACACTTATCGGGAGCGCTTCAGTGCTTGTTGAGCGTTTCCTTGCAGGGGCGACGCTGAAAGTCGCTTCGGGAAAGTTGGAAGGCAAAGAGTTCATCCTTGACAAACCACGCTTGACTATCGGTCGTGACGAAAGGTGCGACATTCCCATTTACTACGACCGCCAAATTGAACCACGCCATGCGACTTTGGAATGGACAGGCGCAGGTTATCGCATCGCTCCCATCGGCAGCGCAACGGTCATCGTCAATGGTCAAACAGTGCCTGTCAAGGAGTTGAGCCACAACGATGTCGTTCAAGTGGGCAACACACGCCTTGTCTATCGGTTGCGGGCAGGTTCATCGGCAGTTTACCTTTGCTCCGCCTGCTATGCGCCCAACCGCAAAGATGCCAAGTTCTGCCGAAATTGTGGCAAGCCTTTTGTGCCGCTGGATTTGCCGAAAGAAACGGTCGGTCAATGGCTAAAGCAAGTCGTAACGGCACTTGGCGTTTTGCTTCTTTGTTTGGGCATCAGTTACGGTTTGGGGCAATGGATGGGACGATACAGCCAAAGCCTTGCTGCCGTCGCCACACCGACACAGCCGTCTCCTAAGTTTGTTAGCCGATGGCAACAACGCCCTTTGCGACTTGCTGTCACCCCCGCCGGTTACGATGACATTGGAAGTGTGTTGCAAAGAATTGGGTTTGCGCCAGACAACATTGGGCTGTGGGACCTCAGAAACTTAAACCGACTACGGCTTTACGACGCTGTATTCGTCAACTGCCATAAAGCCTTGACGGATTTTTCTGACGGTCAAGCCATCGCCCATTATGTTGCGGAAGGTGGCGTCCTTTATGCTTCCGATTATGCCTGCAGCGTGATAGAGGCAGCGTTCCCGCAAGTTTTAAAGTTCGGTTTTAGCGGCATCTTTGCCCTTTTCGGAGAAACGGTGGATGCCGAAGTTACCGACCTGACCCTGATGGACTTTGTGGGAACGAAGTTACGATTGCATTTTGATTTGCCTGGTTGGCGGCATGTGGAGCGGTGGCATCCGTCCTGTCGGGTTTCACTTGCGACGAAAAGTTGGCTGGGCACTAAAGCATTGCTTGTCTCCTTCCCTTACGGGCGTGGTTTCGTCGTTTACACGGCGTTTCACAACAAAGCGCAACCGACGGAAATTGAGCAACGGCTGATTGAATTCCTTGCCATTCGCCCTTTGACGATGCGGTTATCGCAACAAGTGGCGGAAGAAATCAACCGTCCCATTGAAGTTGGGGCTTTGGGCGAGCGCAAAGAAGGGGGGTTGCTTTCAGGCAAAAGGATGGTCATGCGGCGGGAGATCGTGGGAACACTGTCAAGTGGTCAAAGTTCACCCGTTTATCGGTTCGCTTTGGTGCGCCCGTCGCCTGTGAAAATTGTCGTCGGTTGGGAAGGCGGCGATGGCGATTTTGTGGTGACGCTTTGGCAGGAAACTCAACCGCAACGACGCTGGCAGCAGAAAGCGAATGCGCCACCTTTGACTTTGACCGTGAGCGAGCCGTTGCCACCCGGAAACTACTGCCTTCAACTGACCGCCACAAAAGCCCCGCTGCCTAAAACACCCTTCGTCATCGGGGTTGGAATGGAGCAATAGTGACAAGTAAAGCGATAGCGGCACCCAAGTTAACAGGTTTTTAGGAACGGGGTGAAAAGAGATGCCGATAGAGCGGCGGAGTAACTTCATACCGAGGGCGCTGTTGGAAGGTGGAGAAGTGAGCCACGAGGATTTGCTGCCAGCGTTTCACATCATGCTCAAGCCAAGAGGTCCCATCTGCAACTTGGACTGCACCTACTGCTTCTACCTGCGCAAGGAGCAACTTTACGGAAAGGGCACAAGTTTCTACATGCCCGATGATGTGCTTGAGG
>Ga0326760_1000554_pt1 | contig 19015 bp, 25 predicted proteins | sample GCREP_S_FD_207668 | JGI IMG/M metagenome (GOLD analysis project Ga0326760, IMG submission 207668) | Hot spring sediment microbial communities from Geyser Creek Basin, Yellowstone National Park, WY, United States - GCR.EP_S | ecosystem: Environmental > Aquatic > Thermal springs > Near-boiling... | reverse complement strand
GCTGTAGAATGTTTTGTTGTTGTGAAGGCACAGGTGTTGGCACTAGTGTTGGTGGCACAGGAACATTTGGTGTTGGTGCATTGGGGCTTGGTGTGCTTGGTACTGGCGTAGGTGTAGGCACAGGCAAGTCACTGCCTTCTGGTGGCAATCCATTGCCAATGCCACCTGGCGGTAGCATAGGTTGCTGGTTCTGACCCTGCTGAGGCTGTTGACCCTGTTGATTCTGGTTTTGGTTCTGCTGATTTCCTTGACCTTGCTGGTTTTGCTGTTGAGGCTGAGGTGGCATCAACTGTTGCTGAAGCTGATTCACTATTTGCTGAAGCTGTTGCATTATGTTCTGGATCTCTTGTTGTTCCTCGGAGTTCATTTGCATCAATTGGTTTTGGAGCTTCTCGTAAAGTTTCTCAATTACAGACTTTGTAAGAGCAAATGAGTACAACTTTGATAGTTCGTCATCAAGCATTGTGATACTGCGAAGATACTGGTAACGATCGGTAGCAACATATTCTTGCTGAAACTTCAATGCATTATTCATTAGTTCATCGGGATTCTGTTTCTTCAACATCGGTGCAACTGAATAGTGCAGAAAGTAACTATCGGTAGCAATAAGTGGTATCTGTGGAATTGCTAGAAATGGCTTGAGGTTGTTATCAGTTTTTTGCAATAGCAAACGGTAAATATCAGAAGCTGTTATGCTGTAGATAGGATCTTTGACGGTGATATTCAATAGGTTGTTTTCAAGCTGGGGTTTAGAGGAATCGGATTTGATGTGTCTGGGCATGGGGATCACCTCAAGAAAGTGGTCAGACATTGTTGTGGTGCATAGATACTTTACGCTCATATTGTTTAATAAGTTCGGTAGCTTGCTTTAGAATGTTCTGTGCTTCGGCTTTTTGTCTCGATAGTCTTGGTGTGTCGGGGATCTGCGCTAGTACCTCTGCCCCCTTCTTTATCAATCGCTTCAATGCTTGTACGTCAGCAACCTTAGCATTATCACCGAGGTTCATAATGCTCTGCATCATATTGTTAATCTCGCTGATCACCGTCATTATCATCTTCGCATTCTCTACTGACACCATCAACCTCGCCTCCATTATTGCCTCCTCAACCTTTCTAATATCGTCTTCATTGTGAATTGCTGTGAATCTTAGTGCATCGGCAAGGCAATCAAGAGATGGCAAATCTTCGCCATAGATCATTGAAATTGCTGAAGCAACAAACAACACTTTGATTTTTCTTCTGTCGCTTAACTCAATTCCTTTACTTTTTAGTATCCTTAGGGCTTCGATATACTTATTGCGATACTCCTGTTGCTGAACCAACCACTGAGCCCTCGTAACTACTGCTTGTTGTAAAGTTCTGATGTAGTTAGCATCAGCAATTGGTTTTAGCCCTTGTGTTACTAATGGTAGCTGTACACCTCTAATCAGCAATTCATCCCAAAGAGTCTGGTCAACGTACTTGACAAACACTCTAATCGTCAAACGATCATAAAACGCTTTGTCTTCCTCATCTGTGGAGATTTCGTTTGAAGCAGTATAAAGTGCTAACATTGGCAATTTGTGGTATTCTCCTCCATTAAGATAACGTTTATTCAAGATAATATCAAGTAAGATGTTTCTAACAGCACTACTCGCCTTGAAGATCTCGTCTAGGAACACTATCTCAGCCTCTGGAAGCCTGTTCTTCGTTATTCTCACATATCTTCCCTCCCTCAAAGCATTTACATCAAGAGGTCCCAAGAGCTCGTCAGGCTCTGTGAATCGGGTAAGTAAGTAATAGAAATACTTGGCGTTGATTAGTTTTGAAAGAGATTCAATTAGAGCTGTCTTGGCGGTTCCAGGTTCACCAACAAGAATAACTGGCTCACCACTAACAAGACCTGCTAAGGAAGCAATCACTTCATTTTCTCTTCCAACGAATAATGAGTTTAGTTGTGATTTTATTTGCGAAATGGATTTCAAGTTGATTTGAACTGGATTTAAGGACATGTGTCTCGCCGTGTATAGTTTTGTGCTCCGGGGTTTATAAGTTTTTCTACACTTGGTGTTCAGCTGGTGTCCAGCTTTTCTACACCTGCTACACTACATACTATATATATTATATAGTATATAGAGTGGGTGAAACTGCTCCTTTGCTAAATGGAGAAAGCATTGAGATGAAGCGAAACAGAGGGTTTCGGCTGGATCCCGCTAGCGGTGTGGAGAAATCCATTTCTGCCTCCGCCCCCAGGGGGTCATCCGGATTCTTTAGGATTCTTTAGTTTTTCTTTCTACTCCCTTATGGGAGGATTTCTTTCAATTCCATTTCTGCCCCTGGGGGCGGGGCTTCATCCGGATTCGAAGCCCCTTGTGGGGCGCTCTGCCCGGGCTTCATCTGAAAAAGTGTTTTGTTTTGTGGGTTTAAAAAGTTGTTTGGGTTATGCTGTTACTGCTACTGCTTTTCTCTGCTTCTTTTGCTCTTGCTGTTGTGTGGTCTGCTCTGTTGTTTGTTTTGGTTCTAGTTGTTGTAGGAATTTCTTGAACTGTTCGAGTACTTGCTTGGTGTATTCGAGTTCTTGCTCTAGTTTTCTGAGTGTGCTTTTCTTCTTTTCTTGCTCTGCTTCCTGGATTCTTCTCTCCAGCTCTTCCTTTGCTTCTTCGAGCTCTGCTATTGCGGTCTCTAGCATTAGCTTGGCGTCTTCTGGCTCTAGGTATACTGGCATTGCTTTGACTGCGTAGAGCTTGTCTATGTCTATGTCTGGTCGCAACTGCTTTATTGGTAGCCTGCCAAGCTCCTCCCTAACCCACTTGCTCAGCTCTTCAGCGTCCCTAACAGCCTTGTCGGAGACAGCAACCCACCTCTCAAACTCCTTGACGTAGGCGAAGCTACCCAACTGCCTGATCTTGTCGTAGGCAGTCCTCCTAATGCCCTCAAGCCTTGAGGCAACCTGCTGAGCCAAGCCCTCCCAAACCCTCTGCTCAACAACACCGCCAGTCTCAGTCTTGACATACTTGCTCTGCTGAACAAGGTACTTGCTGGGGAGCCTCATGATGAGGTCATATATCTTAACCAGCTCCCCCCTAGAGGGCGCCGGGGGTAGAGGCGGGGGCGCCTGCGCCTGAGCCGAGGGCACAGCTGTGGCTGTCGGCACGACAGGTATGGTCTCCTTGCCCTTGCCAATCTCCTGGAGCATCTTCTCAAGCTCCTCAACGCTGACCTCCTCCTTCTCTGCCTCAGCCTTCTGCGTTGCTTGTGCCACAGCTGTGGCTGTTGTGGCGGGCGTTGCATGGAGCTTCTGCTTCACGTAGTAGTGGTACATGGCTAGGAGCACGTCCTTCGAGTCGACAAACCTTGAGATCTCCAAGCCGCGGTTGAGTATCTCTGCCTCTGCGCTCCTAAGGTCGCTTGCAGATGGCATTGGCAGTGGCTCTAGGTTCTCGACCACGAGCTTGATGGGCTCCTTGCCGTCCCTGCCAACGCGATCCTCCAGGGTTACCTCCGCCCTGGCACCCTCCTTAACCATGAACAGAGCGACATAGGAGTGGTACGTGTGCTTGGCGGAGCCTGCTGAAGCCCCGAAGACCACTATGGAGCCTTCTGGAACCACGTGCCTGTCTCCTTTCCACCTGCGGTCGTTTAAATAGTACCTGTCCTTCCAGGGGGTCACCTGGAGACCTGTGTACACTTCCCAGTAGAAGCCTTTTCTGGAGTACCTCCCAGCCAGCTGATCCCAGTCAGGCGAGGTGATTTTGATCACAACCTTCTTGTTTTTACTAACATCTACATTTAGCTCAGCGAGGTGCGGAGGCAACTGCACCTGCTGTTGCTGTGAACTCAAGCTCTACCACCCGATAGCAGGTTGCTGTCGCCTGCATAGGAAGGAAGCATAATCTGACCACCGCTGGGGCTCTACAAAGTACTCTGCTTTGCAAGGTCTTAAAAGCTGTGGGCTGGCTTTGGCTAGAGGGGCTCGCATGTGACTGACACCGGCTTTCCCGGGTCGTGCACTACGCTGGCTGATGCGTGGGTGAAGCCCTCTGTTGCTTCGCCGCGTATCCAGGGGCTGGCTACGCCCAGTGTTGCTACGCACTTTAGCCTGCTCCTGGGGAGGTGCACAGCTATGCTAGCCTCGCCCCCGCTTCGATGCCCCCGAATGTCGATGCGTATCAGCGGGCTATCCACCACACGAGCTGACTTAAGCTCGTCAACAAGCATCTCATAGAGCTCCCTGAGGTTAGGCTCAGACACTATTATGTAGCCATAGTGTAGCTCCACCCAGTCCCTGACAACAGCCTGCACCACAAGCCTCACTCTATCAACACCAACTGTGGCTATGGACATAGACACCACCTAATAGCAGAGATGTGCTAATAGGCTTAAAAAGCTTTGCTCTCTTGCTTTTGCAAAGCAATGGAGAGGAAGAGTGAGAAGTATACAAAAGCTAGCCACAGCTGTGGTCTGGGTACAGCACGCCAAGAACGCGGGGGTCTATGTGGATGCGCTTGAGGAGCCTTGCTACAGTGCCCAGCAAGGTGTTTCTGCTCTCTGTGTCCAGGTTTTCAAGAGAGCTGTATGCTGTTATTCTGACTCTGTGGAGGGAGCTGGCGGTGAATGTGAGGTGAAGGTCAACAAGCTCTGCGCCGTTCTTTGTGTAGCTAATGACATAGGTGTCCTCGTTGCCTGTTGCCAGCAGTAGCGCTACAGCTACATCCACGCCCCTCGGCTTAAACCTAGAAGCCCTGCTAGCAACAGACTCAACAGAGATTTGAACAGGTTCTTCAAAAGCTATTTCAACACCCCTAAAGCTTCTCTGCAAGCAGAGCACCAAAAAAACCCTGTACACAGTATAACCAGTATATATGTGCAGAAGCTGTTGCACAGAGACAAAGACAGCACCTAAAACGGAGAGCATGGAAATAAAATGTGTTGCAAATCCAGGCGCAACCCCGAAAAAGCGAATTCTTACTTTCCAGGCTCTCCTCGCTTTACCTCAAATTCGCATACAAGCTTTGTTTCCACCAGCTTGCAGTTGCTCTCCACAACCTCTTTACAGCTGTGCACACAGCTCCAGAAATCGCTGTCCGCCGAGCCACAGAGCCATGTGCAAAAGCTGTAGACAGCATCCATAAACCGAATGGCGTCGCTACACCTCTGCATACCAAGCAACCTTCAGGTCTGCTGATGGTGCTGTGTCTGTCACTATGTCGAAGCTTGTGGAGCCTATGTTCTCCACCCATATCTTTCCGAGTGGCTGAGCCAATGGTGTTATTAAGACCTTCAGCCTAGCCTGAGCCGTAGAGGTCTATACTTACTGTGGCGGTTGTTGATGCTAGGTTCGTCTTGGCGTATATATCCATCTTTATGATAGCCTTGCCGTGGGGAATCAGACTCATGATGTCCTCGTCTGTTAGCCACACACTACCCGTTGCGGTAGCGGACTTCTCAATGTACGCTGTCGAACCATCATCGTATGTTACTTGTATCTTAACTGTAACAGTCTCGCCTGACCCGAAGGTTCCTCCCCACGTTATCCTAGCTCTAAAGTATGTTATCACACCGCTGGGCGTCATAATTGATACTGGAGAGCCGTATGCGTCGTTTTTACCTATCGGCACACTCAGACCCGTGTACTTGAAGGAGTCTGTTCTGTAACCCATGTTATTTCTGATTACATACCCAGCCGTCGTCAAGCCGTTGTATATCGGTGCTGTCTTCAGCCCCCTGAAATCATTCCCCAGTATGAGGATCCTAGCACTAGCACCGGAGCCTATGTACACGCCGTAACGCATGTAGTTCACAGCGTAGAATAAGTTGCCCATTATCACGACGTCGCCAAACCCACCGGTTACCTTGATGCCGTCGTATGTGTTGGCTGCCTCAGTCCCCTCATCATTAAACCAGTTGCCGGCGATGTAGAAGAACTGCCCCGCGGATATTACAACGCCATCTCTTTTATCGCGGTTGAACACGTTCTCAGTTATCCACACTCTAGCCACATTTGTATGCTCAACCGAGACCGATGCATACTTGTTGTCATAGAACTTGTTCTTGTGAATATGAATCTCAAATAAGCCATTAAGTGCGTTGGTCAGCCTCACGCCGTAGCCACTCGACTCAAGCCAGTTGTTGATTATCCATATGTTCCACACCGGTGCCCCGTTAGCCTCGATGGTGATTGCCTCATCCACATCGTGGATACACACCCTCTCAATAAGCCAGTCAGAAGCGTATTTTACAAAGTGGATGCCCCGCTGACCCTTTCCAAGCCCGTCGCCATATATCTCGATATCAACTATCTCGCCCATGAAAATGTTCTGCGTCCCTCCATCAATAACTATTGCGTCAATACCCTGTGCGGGTCTGAGCTCAGTCCTCTTAACACCGCTCCAGCCAGCACCCTCACCATGTATCGCCACAGGTTTGCTGATAGTGATTGGCGTTGATAGGTAGTACGTCCCAGCCTTGATGAATATCTTACCCCCCCTCGGCATAGCGTTTATAGCTGAAGTTATCACCGCACCCGCATCACTACCGCTAAACTCTATCATCCCTGTTGAGCCGTTCTTAGCGTAGTACTTGCTCCCATCCGTGAAGACTATGTATGATGCTGTTTCAGTCGTGTTTACTGTTTCAACCCAGTTTAGCAACGGGTCTGCATAGCTTTTGAAATCAATGTAGCTTAGGTTGAGTGTGTCGAGCTTGAAGCCAAGTGTGTTCAGGTTTGTGTTCAGGGTTGTGAGGCTGTTGTTTAGGGATGCCAGCTTGTTGTAGAGGTCGTTTATGTAGTCCATTATCGGGGGCGAGCTCTGCTGGATGAGCACGTTTGGTATTGAGCTCACTATGCTTAGGACTACTATTGCCAGTATTATGGTTGGCAACACCCAGGCAAGCGTTGTAACTGTGGTGAGCACTGACTGCAAGCCTGTGTCATTGCCTTCATATGAGTGCCTGCGCCTCACAGCCCTGAACAGCCTCATAAGCTTCCCACCACATAGCACACTTCTGCTAAACAAATATAAAAACATTATACAAAATCAGTTGTGCCAGCATTCACATAGCCACAGCTGTGCTTATGGAAACCCCAGCGCATAAATGCCTGTTGCTTCACTAGGCAGGTTCTTGGTGAGCAAAAATGATGTACGAAGAGGAGTTTGATGAAGATGAAGAGTTTTGGTACGAGTACTGTCTAGAGAACCCAGGTGACCCCGACTGCTTTGAGCTTTATGAGGATTTTGAATAAACTAGCTATTTTTTGTTGCTATTCGTTCTTGTTGTCTGAGCATCTTTGCTTTCTGCACTAGTGTTCTGTAGCTTATGTTGTAGCCGTCTGCTTTCATGATTTTCCAGATGCTTTTTAGCTCGATGTTTGGGTACCGCTTTAGGTACTGCTTGATAGTTTCGAGTGGGACTTTTGGCGGTCTCCCCCTCTGCTTTCCCTGTCTCCATGCCTCTTCCTGCCTCTCCCTAATCCTCTGCCTCTCAAACTCCGCTACCCACGCAAATATCGATAGTATTAGCTTGCGCATGTTTGGATCCAGCATCTGCAGAAACTCCTCCTTCTTGCTAATCACTTTAACGCCTCTGGACTCCAGCATAAGGATGGTCGAGACTGTGTCTAGCATACCTCTGCCGAGCCTGTCAATAGCCCAAACCAGTGCGCAGTCAGGCTTCAAGGCATCCAGCTCTACAAGGAGCTGGGAAGCTGATGGTCTCTCTTTAAACGGCTTGGCACCTGACTCACCCTTGTCAACAAACCACTTCAGGATCTCAATGCTCCTAGTCCTTGCAAACTCCTCTAAGCCCCTTCTCTGAACCTCCTCATCCTGCTCCTTCGTAGATACACGAATATAAGCAACACACCTCATTTGGATTCGCCACAGCTGTGGCTCTTGCTGAGCTCAATAATTTGACCGACGAGCCAAGCATATGTTCTTATATATGCAATAAGCAGAAGTAGTGATGGCGGGGCATTATCTTGTGCCTGTTTCTCCATAACAGCTCTTGCAGAGGCTAGGAACAGTAGTGCCTGGGCTATTTTGCGGAGCTTCTCCTCTGGGAGCTTTTTGCACCGTCTCTCAGCAGATGGTGGTTCATCGCCTTTCATATTCACTGATTTCATGGCTCTCCACCATCTACTGCCTCAGCAGGTGAGCTAGCTCTTGGCGGGGGAAGGTTGCTCATCTCCAGCACCAGAAAAAGACTGGTGCTAAAAAGAGATAAAAACACTCAGAGTGTTTGCAACAGCTATGGTTAGCTACATATGCATGTTCTTTGCATCGCAAAGCTTTTTAAGTCTGTTAGCAGAGCTCTGCTAATAGGTTTAAAAGCTCTGTACTTAGTGTGTTTTACTGGTGGGGGAAATGAGTGTAGGTGTGAAAAACGTTCAGGAATTGGAGAAAGCTGAAGAGGAGAGGGTTAGGAGGGTATTGGAGGAGCTGAGAAGTGAAATGCCAATGACGATAGAGGCGTTTTTTAGAGAATTCGAGAGGAGAACGAAGTGCGAGTTGATGTACCACGAGATGAGTGCTGTGCTAGCAGGTTTAAACGCAGTGCATGCGAAGATTGGGGGCGCTGAAATTATAATAGATAGGGACTATGATGAGGTGTGGATTGCATTCTGCAACTGGATCACAGTACCAATAAGTATTAGAGTAGCGCTTATGAAAACACCAAAGAATGAATTCATACTGTACTACGACTACAAAATCCCCAACATCAAAGACATACTAAAGTAAATCTTTTCTATTTTTTGCTTCCTTCTCCAACTAATGATGATTGCAACTGCCCTGATGCATGATGGCATGGGCTCTCAACTGAATACTTTTCATGTTTGTGCTCACAGCTGTGGCTTCGCGCTTGCTTTTGTAAATCAAGTCTGGGTGTAGTGCCATGTGCTCGCACTGTATATATACTGTACTAGTGTATAGTAGTGGAGTGCGTGATGGGCTGTGAGGTACCTAGGCGATTTGGATGAGTGTGTAAAGAGTTCTTTTCTGGTTGCTCAGCTGTTTGCTGTTGTGCCTAGGGTTAGGGATGAGATCTTGTGGTGGAGGCTTACGGAGGTGTGTGGTGTGAGTCCCGTGTCGGTCTCTAGGAAGAGGCTTGCTGTGACTGGCACTATCTATGCCACTCTCTCGCTGTTGGTTGCAAAGGCTGAGGAGGAGTATGAGGTGGTTGCCGGCAGAGAGCAGAAGAGGTACAGAGTAAAGCAGGTGGCGTACTACGCAATAGACACAAACAGCTGTGTAACAGATGACGTGGAGGAGATAGAGAGGCTAATAGCAGACGAAGCACAGTGCATAAAACCACTACGCACAGACATCACAAGGTTTGAGGTGGTGCAATGAGCGTGGAGTTATTTGTTGAGCCCCAGGAGATGCCCATTGATTTTGCATACCTTGAGCTCCTGAGGGAAGAGCGTGAACTAGTGCCTGTTGCCTGTCCTCGGGAGGATGTTGCAAGGCTTTGGGCAACTGCTGTAAAGCTCCTCAACAAGTACACAAGCAGAGTGGAGAACGGCGAGAAGGAGCTGGCTCTACTGCGAAAAATCAGAGCAGTGCTCAGGAGACTGCAGATGTGCGACATAGATGTAGCCGAAGAGCTGGCAGACGTGAAGACAGCAATAAGGCTCTGTAAAAGCGTGCTCAAGGAGAGGAAAAGGCTCTTGAAGGCTCTGATGAAGAGGGGGCGAATTAAAGTTTCTACCACAGCTGTGGCGAGCCTGGCAACATGCAGGAAAGCTTTTTAACACTGTTAGCACACTTCTGCTAAGTGGTGAAGAGTATGAGCGTTGAGGTTGAGCCTAGACGGAGAGCCCTAAGCAAGTATGAGCAGGTGGAGCAGATAAGGCAGGTCTTGAAGGAGTATCTAGAAGGTAGAATCGATTCTATTCATGCCGCTGAAAAGATAGATGATATTCTGCATTCGTACCCGTTGGAAGCACCCTACGCTAAGCGAGTCAGAAACGTGGTAAGAATCAAAGCACTTCTGATTGCTTGTCGCGATATAGTGTTTGGTGAGAGGTCACATCTCAACCTCATATATCCACGAAGCACTGAGGGATACATGCGTTGTGTAGAAGACGCACTGTTCTGGGTTCCATGAAACAGTCTAGAGAAAAGCAGGAAAAGGTTCTAACCATCCACATTTTTCATCTTCTGAAGCTCTTCAACAGCTTTCAGAACTTCTTCGGCTAGTTGCTTCAACTCGTTGAGAACCTCATCAACCTTGCCTATAGCTACGTATTCGTGTCTGAATATAACATCCCAGATAGGCGATATGCTAACCTCGGCTTCGTCTCCACATACTCTGATATAAATGTTGGCGACCTGAAGCTGTAGGTTTCTAGCCTTGCACTCTGTTGCCATAGCCAATCACTTATTGCATAAATCTCCGCAATCTAAAACATGTTGTACAAAAGATAAAATCTTCACTATTTCTTCACTACTGTATAAACAAGTAAAAATTTTAACCTTTTTTCAACAAAGAAAAAGAGGTTGATGTAAAAGGTTTTGTGTTTTGGTTTGCTGTTTAGGCGTTGATGATTTCTGGCATTACCCTGTTCAATACGTGTCTCGTTGTCTCCACTATCTTTTTGACAGCATCCTCGACTGTTTTGGCATCGTGTAGCTTTATCTTTAGTGTTATGCCTGCTCCACAGAAGCAGTAGTCACCATCACACTCATCTGGAAACGCCTCAACACTAGCACCTAGCTCTGGAAACTCCATCTTCTTGTTAACTCTTATGACACACTCGTTGTTGAGCTCCTCAAGCTCATCTCTGTATGCCTGTTCATAGAGCTTCTCGCACTCCTCTGGCGACAGATTGTCCTCAGCACAACGCTGTTCAACACTACTTGCAACAGCCTCGCTAATCTCGTAATACCTAGTGCCGTAGCCAAGATCAAGCGTAACCTCCTTTGAATGTGGGTCAACCAACACAGTAAAGAGCTTCAATCCATAACGATCCCTAGCATACCTTGCATTCAGCATTTTAAGCAATCCATCAAGAGCCGTTTCAACCTCCTCTTTCAGCTCATACCATCTATTCTCTGTGTCTAGAGATCTCTTAACTGGGATCTTAATAGACATGTTTTTCACCTGTTAGCAAAGCTCTGCTAACAGATTAAAAAGCTTTAGCCTTCGTGCAGAGAAACAGCTGTGTGTTATGGGCAGGCACGAAGAGAGGGTATAGTATTGCACAGAAAAGCTTTTTAGTTCTATTAGCACACTTCTGCTAAGTGGTGAAGAGTATGAGTGTAAGGGTTAGGAGAAGGAAGGTGAAGGAGGATATTACAGAGCTACCTCCTAGCGAGTACCTTGAGAAGTACTTTGGGATAAGGCTACCACCGAAAGTAGCTGAGTTTTGGGATAGAGCTGGCTATGTTAGTGCTGATGGTGCCATAGATTTTGAGAATGTGAATGTTGAGGGGGAGATTGTGGCAGGTTACTGGGAGCTTAGTGCAGGCAAGCCATTCTTTGACGACGAGCTTAAGAAGTTCTTATCCTGGTATCTCTTCGACAACGATCCAAACTTCCACGTGTACCCATGCATGGCTGGGATGGTTTGCGAGGTGAGTGATAATAGGGGTTACTTCGAGTTTACTGTCTACGACAGCACAGGAAACAGAGTGCTGTTTGAAGGAGCTGTAATGGGCTTGGCATCAACGGAAGAGAGAAACGGAAAAGGCTATGTAGTGTTCACACCAGACTACATAGTGATAGAGCCAGTAAAGCATTAGAATTGGTGGCTGTAAATGTCTTATAGCGTGAGGTGTATAACAACTTCCAAAACGGATTACGGCTCTATCCATGTGTGTGCTATTCTTGAGGATGGAAAGGAGGTTGACGCTGTAAACTTCAGAATAGTTAAGAGGGGGAACAGAAAGGTGCTCATACCTGAGGGAGGTGCTGGATTCGACCACGCCTTCTTCATGGTCTTCGGAAGAAAGGATTTGTCGTTCGCAACTAGGGGAAGCCAAAGCGAAATAAACAGAAACCTGGAGTTCCTAGTCAAACAAGTGCTTGCATCCGGGTACTGGAAGCCGAAAAGCAAAGGCATAGAAATCAAAACATAGAAACTTTTTTATCTCTTATTTTGCCTTTGTTGCAGAAAACCTGCAACCACTTTCTGCAACAGCTGGTTGCAGGAAGTACCACTTTTCAACACCAGTCGTGAAAAGTCCACTTTCTGCATCGCCAACGCATGAAGAAGGACTCTAAGAAGAGGTGGTGATAGGAGGGGTGGGAAAGAAAAATGGGTTTGGTTTCTCAACCGTTGCTACTTGAACACAAGTATCTCGATTGTGTCTATGAAGCCCTCTATCATCTTGGCTATGTACTCGTGTGTGAGCGGCAGTGCTCTACAGCTCTTCGCATCTATGCCGAACACCTCCTTGACTGTCTTTGGGGACGCTATGTATATGCCTTGGAGGTTGCCAAGCTCTTTCTTCACCTCCTCAACGTCTTCAGGGCTCACCATCTCAGCGTATTTAACAGCAAGCTTGTAGAACTCCTCCAGTTTCGAGTCTTTGAGGAACCTTCTGAACCTCCCCTCAGTAACTATGTATATGACCTTGTCGTACTGATTCCTGCGAGACCCGATGTTCAGAATGAAGTCTCCAAAGTAGCTCATGTAACCATCGCTTACGACAGCAACAATGTTCCTGCCATCCGCAGACAGAAGAGGCGGGGCTCCACCGTTTCCACAGGCAACGTCATACAATATCACAGCATACCTCTTGCTCAGCAAACCCTCCCTAATGTCTTTCAGAGCAAGCTCAAAGAGAGACATGTTGCCACCGAAAAATGCTTAGAACTGCACCAGCTTAAATGCAGGCAGGGAAATCAGCACACAAAAAGCGTTGCGAGGCGGAGGAAGAAAAATGGCTTGTGTTTTAGGTCAGTCTTTTCGTGTGTGGCATGCGACTTCTGCTGGCGATTCGCATCGCATCTCATGTTAAACTTCGAATATTTCCTGAGTATGAACGTCGAATGGCACGCAAACCGCTTCTACGTCTGTGTCTGGAGTTGCTTTAACAATTGTTTTTATGGCTGGAATTTTCCATATTTTTACTGGGGTTGCTAATACTTCGCATATTACTGGATTTCTTATGTTATTGCTTAGGTCTAGCATAATCTTGAGTTTGAATTCGTTTAATATCTTGCTCTGTGTGTAGTATATCCAGCGATCTACAATCCTCTCGCCTAGCAAATTGCTTAGCTCGTCTATCGGAAACTTTTTGATGTTAACACCTTCCTTAAGCTTGTTCTCGACAAACCGTTCAAGCGTTGGCTCAAGCCACTTTCTACTAAGATAATGAATCTCCTCATAACTCAGCCGTGTTTGTGAAGCCTTTTTCCTTAGCTCCTCAACACTCTTTTTCTCAGCCAAGGACACAGCCATTTGCTTCACCTAGCAATTTTTTATCATATTAGCTGGGTTCACAGCTTATCAATTTCTTCGCTGATCTCTTCGTAGAGCAGAGGGTCGTTGAGCATGTATATAATGTCTTCTACGCCGTTGAGGACGTCTTCAAGCTCCTCCAGAACAGCGTATGACTCTGTCTTTCCTTTGTTGTTCTTCACTAGCTCAACTACAAACCTTGCAATGTTCCCTACAGCGTCAATGAAGTCGCCAAATTTTCTTATCTCTTCATATCTTCTTGGGTTGAACACGTCTGTCTTTTCAGCCACTTCCCTAAACTTCCTGAACCTCACTTTGCTTATACTACACCCTGGTCTCCCCCAACTATCGCTACACGTAGAGTATCTAACAGTTAGACCCCCCTGCCTCTCGATCCGCAACTCATGATCCACAAAGTTGCTGTAGGGGTAAATAGGATACTCCCTCACCTTAACACTAATTGCATTCACATTGCCACGCTCATCAAGCTCAACAACCAGCATATACTCCTTCTCACCACGGTCAAACACCTTCTCAATATTCCGGGCTTGAAAAGTACGTGATTGACCCTGTCCCCTCCTACTTTTGGGCTTATCTACAGCCACAGACACCTTTTTCACCTGTATAGCAGAGCTCTGCTATCAGGATTAAAATACTTTATGCATCATCAATGCATGGAGAGGAGCTCTAAGAAGGTTCGCAGTAGAGGAAGAAATCGTCTGGGTTGCTGTAGATGTAGTGTGTGTGCTTGCACCTTGGGCAAGTTATTTCAGTTGAGTAAGCCTCTTTAAACTTCTCAATCCATACATTTCCACATGCTTCGCACCTGCATCTAAACTCTTTCTCCATGACATCGTAGTAAAGTGATGCAAATATGTAGCATGTATTGAGGTAGTCGTAGATTGTGCTCAGCTCTTTGAATGCCTCTTCCCTCTTGGCTCCGAACGGTATTCTCATATCAATTGACTTTATGTGAAGGTACCAACGCTCATAGTCGTAGCGCAGAGCCAGAGGCTTGGGCATGAATTCGCTGAGCACTGCGTTCACGTACTTCCCAGAGTACATATACATGCCTTCATCCATAGGCTTTAAGCTCTCTTTAAACCCCCTTATCCTGTCCACAAGAGCCCTAAAGACAGCGAGCTTGACGCCAAACGGCAACTCACGCAACTCAGCTACATCAGCATCAACATTACGACGCAGTAATTCAGCGAGAACAATTCTTGCACATTCATTGCTCCTGAACTCTAGCACCAGGTGGAAAGCATCTTGTGCGTACTCATAGCGGTAGCTAAAGCATCTAAAAACCCGCTTCAGCTCATGCAATCTCGCTTTTATTTCACTTAAACTAATGGGTTTACCACCAGTTGCAACCCCTACGACTTTGCCTGAACCCCACTCCTTAAACTCCTGTGCAACCCGCTCCTTACCAGACCTTCTAGGCACAACCTCAACACTCACACCATTCACCCGCTATAGCAGAAGTATGCTATACAGCTTAAAAAGTATTTGTTTGCTACCGGTTCACTGTAGTTTCCTTCTGTTCTCGCCGAAGAAATACTTGGGGTTGCACCAGCCTAAATGCGGGTAGAGGGATCTGTGCAAGAAGCAGAGAGGTTTGCAGTGCTTGTGGTTCACAGCTGTGGGTGGCTAGCCGATGCCAGCCTCTGCACTCGCCTTCAACAGCTTTAGGAACTCTGATTCTGGTGATACTAGCCTTAGTGCGTATGCAAGTGTTGAGTAGAGTATTGCCATCGTCTCCACAACTATGTCTAGCGAGACCCCGTCTCTGAGCATCTTCAGGGGTATTATGGGGAACTCTGCTACTTTGATCTCTGAGCACTCCTTCCCGTAGTGCTTCTTGCATGTCTCCTCCAGTATGCTTGGTGCCTCTGGGTCTACGACCTCAAGGTACTTCTTGGCGTAGTCTAGCACCATTTGTAGCGACACGTCTTCGTACTTGTCTACGGCTAGGAACGCGCTCATGGTTTCCAGCCTCTTGCTAAGGGCGGCTGTGAGCACCGGTAGCATTGACTTTGCTATTGCTAGCCTGAGCCTCAGCGGCTGTTCGGAGTCCATTAGCAGGAGTATCTTCTCTGGGGATATGTACGCAACCCTCTTTACAGCCGCAACCTCTTGCCTAACGAGCTGTTCCTCTGGCTCCGGCTCAACCCTCCTCCTTCTCCTGCTACTCACACGCTCACCCCAATCCTCATGAGCGCAGTCTCAAAGCACGCGCCGAGAACCTCGTACGTCAGCTTCATGGAGTAGCTCTTGATGCCGTCTGCCGTGGGCTCGGCAAGCCCCTGCTCTGCGAGCTCCTTCAGGTTCTCGGGGTCTGAAACCACCTTGTGCACAGCTGTGAACATCTTCTGGACAAGCTCATCAACCCTCAGCGGAAAGCGCTCGGGAATGACATCAGCCTTCAGAACCTGCATAGACACCTCCCTGCACACCTTCTGGACAAACCTCTCAGCAGATGCCCTCAGCTGTGGGTCGCTGAGAACGCCCAGCAACAAGCTGTACAGCCTAGAGACCCAGCTCCTCAGCCTCTGCATAGAGTCCCTAGACACAGACCCTGACTCCTCGCGAAGCTGTTCAAAAAACGACCTAGGCACAAACCTATTAACACCAACCTCAATACCCACAAACAACACCAAAGCACACAACAGCTAGCAAAGCTAATAAACATTGGCACAAATTATAACGATAATGTGCCAACCTGTAATGCATAGTCACTCTTTTTAACTTTGTGAAGACTAGTAGAAGTTGGTATGAGGTGTGAGTATGAGTGAAATCACACTAGCTGTGCTTAGAAATGAGCCTGTTGAAGATATTGCAAGGCGGAGGCTAGACATACTGTCAGGTTACGACTTGTTTGGAATAATGTTTAATGAGGAGAGAAAGCTTGAGGTAATTGATGCTAAGAGGCGCCAGCGGGACGTATTTATTACTTCTCTCAAGATACTGAAGAGGCGCGGCTTGAGGGAGGGCTTCATTGCCAAAGCCCTCTTTGCGTACGACTTTCTGGATTGGGCTCCGCACCTGTCGTCGCCAAATTTGGAGTATGTTGGCAGGATGATTATGGAGAAGATTTTGTCTGCTAGTGGCGTGAGCTACGCGTCTATTCTCGCATCGCCCCTAGCCTACTCAATCCTGTTTAACTTGAGCCCGCTGACAGTGACGCAGATGGTTGTGGCTGTAGATGGTGTTGCGGGTGTTGGCAAGACAAGCCTTGTGTATAGCTCTGTGAAGGCTGTGCTTCTGGCTCTTGGGCTCGGCGAGAGGGAGGCTCAGGAGCTCTTCCTAGCAACCTACATACAGAGGCTGGAGGAGCTGGCGGAGCTCATGAAGCTCGCTGAGAACAGGAACGCCAGGTTGCCAATATTGGTGTTTGACGATGCCGCTACATCAGCATCCGCATACCTCTGGTTTTCGCAGTCCAGAAACAAGCTGATTGAGTTCGCCAAGCTACTTACAATAGCTAGGGAGAGAATAGCAAACCTCGTCATTGTGGGTCCCTACAGCGCCATTTTCAAGGGCATTAGGAGGCTTGCACACATGGTTTTCCAGCCCTTCACGCGCTACGAGAGGGTGCCTGGAGGGGGGAGGCTTGTCATAACGCTGTGGAATGTGGTGATGCAGGACAGGCTCGTCGACATGACGGGCACTGTGACGCCGCGCCCGCTGAAAGTTGATGATAGTGTCTATGTGCTTATCAGCGAGGTCAAGAAGAGGGTTAGGGAGGAGGTTGCTGAAAAGCTCGGTGCTCAAGCCAAGGGTGTGGCGGAGGAGGGTGCTGAAAGTGGCGGTGCAGGGGCATGAGGCTGAAATAGAGTCCTGGGCTGTTGTTCTCGGGCTCAGCAACAGAACTATTGAGCTCGCTAAGCAACTGTTGCAGAGGGTTGTATACAGAAAGGTTCACTCAATGAGCAAGTCACTGCTTGTGCTCTACGCCGCATCCATAGTGACGGGGGAGTACATACCGCTGTCGCTCTTCATAAACAAGGCGCCAGTGAGGCTGAGCACAGGGCGCATATCTGTGGCTCGCATTAAGCCAAAGCTTGTTAGGTTTGATGTAAAGAAGCGCTTCGGTATTGAGCTGAGCGTAGAGAAGATGATTGAGGTTGAGGTCAGGGGCTTCTGCAGGCTCCTCAAGCTCGATCCAATGCTCTGCGAGGCGACAACATGTGTCACTTTGTGTACTCTAGATGATATTCCTTATATTATTGAGAGAAACTATGCAAAGTATGTCTTGTCTATCATTCGCTTTGTCGCTAAGAGGCTAGGCATATCAATTCGCGTGACACCTTTCTTGCCGTACAATAGGAGGTTTAGCAGGCTCTCAACCAAGAAGGCTGAGAAGTATATTGATGTATGTATAGAGAGGGCTAGGCGTGCTGTTGCTATGCAGTTACAATGACCGCCTTCTTGTTTTTGGGTGGCTCTGAGTAGCCTATTAACTGCCTCAGAAAGTTTTCGTCTACTGTTGCTGTGAACACTACTGCGAGGTCTTTTCCTGTCAGCTCTCTGAACTCCTTGTTCAGCTTCTCAACCCTTGGCAACACCCTCTCAACGCATATGTCGTGCCTGGCGACCCACGCTATCGGGGTCTTGTAGGCTACGCTGTCAAGCAACCTGTAGAGGTCTCTCCTAACAGTCTCAGCCCTTCCGCTGAGCCTGCCAACCATGTTAGTTGTGATCATGCATATCTGGACAGGCATTTCTGCTCACAATAGCAGATATGTGCTAATGGGCTTAAAAGCACATGTGAACAACAGCCACAGCTGTGAGAAGAGCCTGAAGCACAACACGCATGCACTAGCAAAGCAATCTACATACTTTATGTATATTTTGTGGTGCAGAACCCCCGCAAGAATTGAGGCTATATACATAGGCTGTGCAATCTTCTGCAAAGCCCCACAGCACACAAGGGTTGGAGCAAAAAGGCATCAAGAGCTACTCTTAATGTCAAGCAAAGCTATTAAAAATGATTATTAAAAATGATTTGTTACGGGCTACGCAAAGCCTGCTCTGCATTATTGCTGTGGCTATGTATATGCATGAACTTGCGTATACTTTGTTTGGATTCTTTGAAGAGATAGGTTTTCAAGTTTTTCCACAGCTGTGTAGATAGCCCACTTTCCGATGTATAGACCTTGGGGGAGGGTTTCACGATTAGCATAAGTTTGCGTATATCTGGATTCAACTGCTTGCACAACAAGTGCTACAGGGCTTTACATTAGCTGTGGAGAGCTTTTACGTCTTTATGTAGAGAGCTTGGGGGAGGATGCCCACACATAGCATTAGTTTCCATGAGCTGGCGCATATTTTTACAGCTGTTTATAACTTTTCAGCTGAATGTATGTATACATGCTTGTGTAGATTTCTCTTGTTTCTATGTAGAGATGTTTGTGGAGGAGGTCAGCTGAAGATGCGGGTTGCAGAGCAGTGCACTTTAGCCCAGTTGCGCTACAAGTGTGTGTGCTGTGGTGGGTCTCATGGGTATTGGCAGGAGGCTGAAGTGGTATGGCGAGGATCTGGCTGTTAGAGTGGCTAGGTTTGTTGGTTGCCTGGATGACCTTGGCAACATGACTGTCCTGAAAGCCGTGTTAGTGGCTAGGGGGC